>Ga0187771_10000348_pt1 | contig 27605 bp, 25 predicted proteins | sample 0116_SJ02_MP15_1_FD_133139 | JGI IMG/M metagenome (GOLD analysis project Ga0187771, IMG submission 133139) | Tropical peat soil microbial communities from peatlands in Department of Meta, Colombia - 0116_SJ02_MP15_10_MG | ecosystem: Environmental > Terrestrial > Soil > Wetlands > Peat | place... | reverse complement strand
GACCATATGATCGAGAACGTGGTCGGCGGGTACACCTACCCTCTTGGAATCGCCATGAACTTCAGGATAAACGGCAAGGACTACCTGGTGCCTTTCGCGCTCGAAGAGCCTTCTGTTGTGGCGGCGGCAAGCAACGCGGCAAAGATGGCGAGGGTGAAAGGAGGATTCACGGTCACGAATACGGGTCCCATCATGATCGGACAGATACAAGTCGTCAATGTCCCGAAGCCTGATACAACGAAGGCGAAACTCCTCGCCCGTAAGAGTGACCTTCTCAAGAAGGCGAATGAACAGGACCCCATGCTTGTTTCCCTTGGGGGCGGTGCCAAAGACTTGATCGTGAAGAAACTCTCGACCCTCAGGGGACCAATGGTCATTGTCGAGCTCATAGTGAACACAGGTGACGCCATGGGGGCCAATGCCGTAAACACGATGGCCGAGGCCCTGACGCCCATGGTCGAAGAAATCACCGGCGGAAGAGTGCTTCTCAGGATCATCTCGAACTTGGCGGACCGAAGACTGGTCAAGGCGACTGCGGTGTTCGACAAAGAAACAATTGGAGGAGAGGATGCGGTGGATGGGATAGTGTACGCCTACGCATTTGCGGATGCCGACCCCTACAGATGCGCCACCCACAACAAGGGGATAATGAACGGCGTCGTCGCGGTAGGGATCGCCTGTGGACAGGACATCAGGGCCCTGGAAGCTGGGGCCCACAGTTACGCATCCAGGAGCGGACATTACAAGCCCCTCACCACATGGGAGAAGAACCGAGATGGGGACCTTGTCGGGACCCTAGAGATGCCGATGGCCGTAGGGCTGGTGGGGGGCGCGGCGAAGACCCATCCGACTGCGAGGGCGAACATCAAGATACTCGGGGTGAAGACCGCAATCGAGCTCGCTGAAGTGATGGGGGCGGTAGGCCTTGCTCAGAACTTCGCCGCCCTGCGGGCGCTGGCCAGTGAGGGGATACAAAGAGGACACATGAAGCTCCATGCCATGAACGTCGCTATCTCCGCGGGAGCCAGCGGAGCGCTCGTGGATCTCGTTGCCAAGAAGATGATCGAGGAGAAGAAGATCAGGTTCGACAGAGCGAAGGAGCTGGTCGCCGAACTCTTGAAAGAGAAGAAGCTCTAGCCGTCCCTCCGAACACGTGAAACTGCTATAAGCGCACCACAGAGGCGACGTCCAAATTGCGCAGCGCCAGCTCTCGTTCTCTTGGCTCGTGGGTTCCCAGGAGCAAGTACCTCCTTGGATTTGCGCTGGTCCTGTTCATAGTGGGATTCCTCCAGGCAGTGGACCTCATCGAACTCCCGCTCGGAACCTGGTTCTCGTGGCTGTCAGGGTCTGTGCTCTCGTCCGTCACCCTGAACTCGTTCATGTCGAAATATGGCTACGCGAGCGTTTTCGTCCTAATGGCCCTCGAGAGCGCATCCGTGCCGATCCCTAGCGAAATAGTGCTGCCCCTGGCAGGCTATTTTGTGGGCGTCAATCAGTTGAGCTTCTGGGCTGTAGTCGCGGTGAGCACCGCGGCCAGTCTGACCGGATCGCTCGTGGACTATTACCTTGCAAAGTGGCTCGGACGACCCTTCGTCGTCGGTATCCTCGATCTCTTCAGACTTCATAAGAATACACTTGACAAGGCTGAGGCCTGGTTCGGAAGCTCTGCGCAGTGGACAGTATTTGCTGCTAGGTTCGTGCCGGGGCTCAGGACTGTAATCTCTCTCCCTGCGGGTCTATTCGAGATGAACATGGGCCACTTCGTGCTCATGACGGTGGCAGGCTGCTTCGCCTGGTCTGTGATTCTTGTCTATGCCGGCGTCCTGGCCGGGTCGCCTTCGACGACAATCTTCACCACTTCCACCACCGTCATCGACGGGCTCTCTGGGTTGGTGGCGGCAGTGTCAGCTATCTACATAGCATACTACGTCTATGCCTCAAGGCGAAGCCTTGCCGCGAAGGCTACTCCATCATCGGTATCTTGACGCCCTTGGCCTTCGCCGTTCTGATGGCTTCTTCGTAGCCCGCGTCGACGTGCCTCGCGACTCCTATGCCGGGGTCGTTTGTCAGGGCGGTCATTATTCTTGCCTCGGCCTCTGGCGTCCCGTCGGCCAACACGGCAAGACCGGCGTGTATCGAGTATCCAATCCCTACCCCGCCCCCGTGGTGCACCGAGACCCACGAGGCACCCGAGACTGCGTTGAGAAGGGCGTTCAAGATGGGCCAGTCTGCGATGGCATCCGAACCGTCCTTCATCCCCTCCGTCTCGCGGTAGGGAGACGCTACGGAACCGGAGTCAAGGTGATCCCTGCCGATGATGATGGGCGCAGAGATCTTGCCACTTCCGACCATGTCGTTGACTATCTTGCCGAACCGGGCCCTTTCCCCGTAGCCCAACCAGCAGACCCTTGAAGGCAACCCCTGGAACTGGACCCTGTCGTGTGCCTTCTTGATCCACCTGACAAGAGATTCGTTGGAGGCGAACTCCTTCAAGACCGCCTCGTCCGTCGCGTAGATATCCTCAGGGTTCCCTGAGAGCGCCGCCCAGCGAAACGGGCCCCGTCCTTCGCAGAAGAGTGGTCTGATGTATTCAGGGACGAACCCCGGAATCCTGAACGGGTCCTCGACCCCCGCCTCCTTTGCCATTTTCCTGATGTTGTTTCCGTACTCGAAGGCGATGGCTCCACCATCTTGGAACTGGAGCATCGCCCTGACATGCTTGGCGATGGAGGCCATGGAGCGGGCCACGTACCCCTTGGGGTCGGACGTCCTGAGTTCTGAAGCCTGCTGCACGCTCAGCCCCTCGGGGATGTAACCCGCCAGTGGGTCATGGGCCGCCGTCTGGTCGGTCAGGACGTCCGGTCTGAACCCAGTTCTCACCAGTTCGGGGAGAACCTCGGCCGCGTTGCCGAGGAGGGCTACGGACAAGGCCTTCCCCTCCGCGACTGCATCCCGAACCATCCCGATTGCTTCCGAAGTGTCCTTCACCATGACGTCACAGTACTTCTTGTCTAGGCGCCTTTGGATCGCCCACGGGTCGACTTCCACAACGAGGGCAACTCCGTCGTTCATTGTCACCGCGAGGGGCTGCGCACCCCCCATCTCTCCGAGCCCTGAAGTAAGCACCACCCTTCCCTTTAACGTGCCCCCGAAGTGCTTGTTGGCCACTGCGGCCAGTGTCTCGTATGTCCCCTGGAGAATTCCCTGGGTGCCAATGTACATCCAGCTCCCGGCCGTCATTTGGCCGAACATAGTGAGCCCCCTTTCTTCGAGCCCCCGGAAGTAGTCCCAGTCAGCCCATTTGGGCACGAGCATGGCGTTTGAAATCAGGACTCTCGGAGCCGAGACGTTCGTCTTGAAGACCCCCACCGGCTTCCCCGACTGAATCAGAAGCGTCTCATCGTTTTCCAGCGCCTTGAGAGACTTCACGATAGCGTCGAAAGCCTTCCAAGACCGCGCTGCTCTGCCGGTGCCTCCGTAGACTATCAGATGCTCCGGATCCTTGGCCACCTCGGGGTCGAGGTTGTTCATCAGCATCCGGAGGGCAGCTTCCTGATGCCAGCTCTTACAGGAGATTCCGGTGCCCCTGGGAGCCCTCACGACGTGTGTCTGCACAGCCGCTTTTGGAATTGTGTGACGATATAACAGTTCACTCTACGGGCACATCGGGTTCGGGGGGGGATCTAGCTTCCAATAGGGTGGCTTCGGCTTTCGGGACACATAGGATAAATTACCAGTCACTCTTGACGGCGCCGGAATGGGGATTCAGGAAGTCAAAGCCGCTGTTCAGAAACAGGGATTGGAGGACGTGGCATTACAGTTCACTGACCTCTCAGGGGGGCTCCACTCCCTCTGGGTGCCTGCGCACCTTGTCTCAAAAGTCGCGAGCGAGGGCATACACATGGACGGATCCTCCGTTGACATGGTGGACATAAGCGGAAGCGATCTGAAGCTGGTCCCAGACCTTGGCACGCTGACTGCCTTGCCATCCGGCCTCTTCCAGTCGCGAGTGGGGAGGATGATGTGCGACCTGTACGAACCGGACTCTGATCGGCCTTTCGAAATCGACCCCAGGTACGTTCTCAGGAAGGTCATCGACGAATCCAAGAGTGTCGTCGGGGCAGGCGCGACATTCAATGCTTGCAGCGAAATCGAGTACTTTCTCTTCTCCAGGGACCAGACCGGGAACCTGCGAAGGCAGGACGAAGGGGGGTACCTCTCAAGCCCCCCGGCGGACCAGGGCATCGACGTCAGGCTCGAAATCGTCCGGAACCTGAAGGAGTCTGGAGTCGTCGTCGAGAAACACCACCACGAGGTACCGCCTGGCAAGTACGAGCTGAACCTGCAGTACGCCGATGCGCTTCGGATGGCCGACACTGTCTATCTCGTGAAGCTGGTGGTGAAGATGACAGCGGCACGCAAAGGGCTCATTGCATCCTTCATGCCGAAGCCTTTCCACGATGGCTATGGTGCTGGGCTGCACACCCACCTGAGCGTGACTGACGAGCGAAGGAGAACCAACATGTTCTATGACGAGAGGGGAAGGTATGGTGTCAGCAAGGCGGCGTTGCACTTCATCGGAGGTGTACTGGCCCACGCCAGGGGACTCGCTGCCCTGACGAACCCGTCGGTCAACTCGTACAAGAGGCTGGTCCCGGGCTGGGAAGCCCCCGTCTATCTTTCGTGGGCGAGATACAACCGGTCCGTCCTCCTCAGAATCCCTCCAGGGAAGGGGATGCGCTCCAGGATAGAATACAGACCGACGGATGGGTCCTGTAACTTCTACGTCGCCTACGCCGGTATTCTAGCGGCAGGCTTGGATGGCATCGGGAGGAAAATCGAGCCACCACGCCCCACAGAAGAGGATGTCTACCACATGACCGAGGAGGAGAGGACCGCGAAGGGCATTGGTGTCCTCCCGGCTAACCTCGGAGAGGCCCTGGATGAGCTGGCAAAGGACAGGTATCTCCGCGAGAGCTTGGGGAAGAAGTTCTGCGAAAAGTTCCTGCAGACCAAGAGAAGAGAGTGGAGGGACTTCAACACGGCCGTTCACGAGTGGGAGCGAAAGAAGTACCTTGACGTCTAAGGCGGGCGCAGAGAGAATTCCGCCAGGGCCGAAGCTTGTCCTAGTGCATGCCAACGAGTTGGCCACGCTGGGAGGGGGGAAAGGGAGACCTAGGGTCAGAGAGGGAATGAACGACCTGGGACTCGTTAGCGATGGCGCAGTAGCCGTCGCTGACGGCAAGATAGTCGCCGTAGGGAGAACGCAGAAAGTCCTCGACAAGATTGGCCGCGGCTACGAGGTCGTGGACGTGAGCGGAAAACTCGTCACCCCGGGTCTCATCGACCCCCACGTCCACCTTGTCTTCGCAGGTTCGAGAGAGGGAGAGCTCGAAGACATGGCAGTCAAAGGCACACCCTACCTGGAAATCAAGAAGAGTGGAGGGGGGATGCCCACCACTCTTCGCAAGACAGGTGAGGCCTCGACTGAGGAACTGATGAGGAAGACGGAGAGGATCCTTGACAGGATGCTGGTCTACGGGACAACAACCATCGAAGCAAAGAGTGGCTACGAAATGACCTTCGAGGGGGAGATAAGGCAGCTTGAGATAATTGCGAAGCTGGCGAAGGCCCACCCCATGGGGATCGTCCCGACCTTCCTGGCACAGGGGATACCGTTCGGGTACGAGAATAGGGTAGACGAGTTGACAGACGACGTCGTGAGAAGGTGGCTCCCTGAGATCGCAAAACGGAATCTGGCAGAGTACTGCGACGTGTTTTGCGAGAAGGGCTACTTCAACTTGGAACAAACCCGACGGATATTGCAGAAAGGACGAAGGCTGGGAATGAAACTCAGGATACACGCCGACTGGCTCGCGCATAGCGGGGGAGCCAGGCTGGGGAGCGAGCTGAAGGTTGTCTCCGCCGACCATCTGATATTTACACCGAAGGAAGAGATCAAGGGTTTGGTGGAGAATGGGGTGATGGGAACGTTCCTTCCGACCACGCCTTTCGCATATCTGGGCACCTACGCGAACGCGAGAGGAATAATCGATGCGGGACTTCCCGCCGCATTAGGGACGGACCTTAGCGCAGCCGACATGTGCGAATCGATGCAGATGATGATGAGCATAGCCACACTTCAGATGAAGATGACCTGTGCGGAGGCCCTCGTCGCGGCCACGATAAATGCGGCACACTCGATTGAAAGGGCGGACAGAGTTGGTAGCCTGGAGGTAGGAAGGCAGGCAGACATCGTGGTCTTTGACGCACCGAACCACAGGCACTTCGCGTATCACTATGGCGTCAACCTGGCTGAGAGAGTCTATAAGAACGGAAAACTTGTAGCCGAAAAGGGAAGAAGAACGCCCTAGCGCCCGCCTCGGCCTGAGAACTCGAAGGCGAGGAGAGCTAGAGAGTCGGCGCCGTATTTCATGACGTCCTCGTCAACCTTGAACCTTGAACTGTGGTTGGGACTTACACACCCCTTGCTCTCGTTGCGGGTCCCTAGGAAGTAGTAGGTACCGGGGACCTTCCTGAGGAAGAAGGAGAAGTCTTCGGCCACGAGGAGCGGGGGAACCTCCATCGTCTTGGTTCCAGGGATGGTGCTCAGGAGGTTGAATACCTCTGCCTCCACTGCAGGGTTGTTCACGGTGACCGGGTAGGCGTCTTCTATCTCGACCTCGCACTGGGCGCCGAAGGTCCTGCAGACTGAGTAGGAGATCCGCCTGATGAGGGAAGCGACTCTCCTCTTCGTGGCTTCATCGACCGTGCGCATTGTCCCCTCCAGTGTTGCGTCGTCTGGGATTATGTTGTTCCTTGTGCCAGAATGAACGGAACACACGGAGACTACTGACGGTTCGATGGGGTCGACCATTCTGCTCCTAATCCCTTGGAGCGCGGTTATCAGCTGGGCTGTCACGAAAATGGGGTCGATGGTTTGGTGAGGGGCTGACCCGTGGCCGCCCCTGCCTAATACTCTGATTCTGAACGTACCCGACGCGGCCATCAGAGGACCCGGTCGAAGGGCGAACGTTCGGGAGGGGAAGTTAGAGAAGATGTGGAGGCCAAACACGTAGTCGACCTTCGGCCTCTCCAGGACGCCTGCTTCAATCATTGGCTTGGCCCCTCCTCCCTTCTCCGCTGCCTCCTCGGCTGGCTGAAAGAGAAACTTCACTGTGCCCTTCATGTCGGCTCGATGGTTAGCGAGGATTCTGGCTGCCCCAAGAAGCATCGCGACGTGGCTGTCGTGTCCGCAGGCGTGCATGACCCCCCTAGACTTGGACGCGAACTCCTCGCCCGAAAGCTCCTGAAGGGGGAGCGCGTCCATGTCGGCGCGGAGGGCGACCGTTTTGCCGGGGGCACCTCCTTCAAGGACCCCGACCACCCCCGTTCCTCCGACCCGGGTCTCTACATGGATGCCGGCATGTCTCAGCTCGTTCGCGACCAGAGTTCCTGTTTCCTCTTCGTGATAAGCAAGTTCCGGGTTGGCGTGGATTTTTCGTCTGATCCCGATGAGGTAGTCTTCCAGCTCCGTCGCCTCATCCAGAAAACTAATCGTGAACGCGAACCGGATGCCTAGAGCTTTTAGGCTTTCTTGGAACCTCGCCAATGAAACACTAGGGTAGCCTTGCGCCTAGCGTTTACCCATCACCTTGAAAGACGCTACTTCAGGTTGCCCAGAGTTTGCTCGACAGCAGCCAAGACTTCGCCTGTTCTCACGGCTTCTGACAGGTTGATGATGTCCGGGTACAAGGGCCTATCTTCTTCCAAGTGGTTCGTGTGCTTCCGTACGACGTCGAGGGCCACCTGAGTTCCCTTGCCAGGTTTCAATGGCCTCCTGAAATCCAGAGCTTGAGCCGCAGCCATTAGCTCGACAGCAATTATTGCACTCGAATTCTTCAGTATCTCTTTCGTCTTGACAGCGGTCGTCATCGCCATGCTTACAAAATCCTCCTGGTCTGCAGCCGTGGGGATTGAGCCCGTCGCAGCCGGCGTTGACAAGACCCTGTTCTCGCATACCAATGCTGCCGCTGTGTATTGAGCAAGCATCATGCCAGAGAACATTCCGGCACCCTTGGTCAGGAACGCCGGAAGGCCCATGCTCAGGTTCGGGTTAACGAGCCTATTCATCCTTCTCTCAGAAATTACACCGACTGTCGTGAGAGCTATTCCCAGGAATTCCAGGGCGAAGGCCAGTGGCGTTCCTTGGAAATTCGCGCCTGTGAGAGAGATTCCTCCCTCGTCCTCGAAGAACAATGGATTATCGCCCACGCCATTGATCTCTGTCTCGAACATTCTCCTAGCGAACCCAAGGGTGTCTTTTGCGGCCCCCATGACTTGAGGCGTGCTCCTGAGGCTGTAAGACTCCTGGACTTTCTTAGGCCTCTGCTTCAGAATTTCGCTGCCGTCGACCATTCTCCTAATGTTCTCCGCACAGTCGATGGCGCCTTGGTACCCTCGTACGCGATGAATTCTTTCGTCAAATGCTAGCATGTTCGGTAAGAGAGCCTCAAGGGTCATGGCTGCCGCGATTTCGGAGGTCTTAACCAGAATGTCTGCGTCATGAATCTGAAGGCATCCCATGCCAGCTACTAGGTTCGAACCGTTAATCGTAGCTAACCCATCCCGAGCCTCGAATGATACTGTTTTGATTCCCGCTCGATCCATCGCCTCTTTACCCTTGATTCTTTCACCATGGTAGAACGCCTCTCCTTCCCCAATAAGGACAAGCGCCCCCTGAGCCAGTGGGGACAAGTCTCCGCTGGCTCCGACAGATCCTTTCTGGCACATCACTGGAGTAACTCCCTTGTTCAGCATTTCAACCAAAGTCTCTACGATAACAGGCCTAAGTCCGGAGAAGCCTTTGGACAGGACGTTTACTCTGGTAAGCCATGCTGCCCTTGCGTCGTCAATGGCCACTGGGTCGCCCCAACCGGCAGCGTGGCTATAGACAATGTATCTTTGAAAGTCCTTCACTTGTCTTGGCGTGAGGAAGACGTCTGACAATTCTCCGATGCCGGTTGAGATTCCATAGAGCCTTTCTCTTCTTGCGACGAGCTTCTCAACAACTGCTCTAGACCTGCTCAACTTTTCTTTGGCTTCTTTGGATAACCCGACCTTCTCGTTCTTCCTGGCGACGTCGACTACGTCCTCGATACTAAGGTGGCGATTGCCGATCATTCGAGTCATTTATTGCATTCGCCTACCTCCTTCCCCTGCCCATGATAAGCCCTCAACAGGACCGAATTCAACCTCCTATTTTATCCTTCAAAGACATCGGCTGGACCTTACCAAGCAAACTCCCCCGCCGGGTAGTCCACCATCAAAGCAAAGCCCAAACGGGGAAGCTCACGCGCCACCTAGGTCAACATCGTGGTCGCAAGTGGCGAACTCGGATGGCCTCCGCTGGGGTCGAGAAAAAACTGAGGGTAAGCTCTACTTCTTTGGTTCCCAGATAATCTTAGCCTCGTTGGCTTTTCGCAGGATAACGCTCTTTGAAGGCCTCGGCTCGACGTACTTGAAAGTCATCTCTGCTAGTTTTGCCACCGCTGGTCCTCCGACCTTGTCCATGGCCGCTCGGTTGGGCAGCTCCCAGATATCATAGCAGTCGTAGTCTCCCTCTTCGCTCGAGGACGGAAGGACTGTTCCGTAAGTCACTACATATTTCATGCCTGATTCCTTCTCGATGTCCGCGCAGATTTTCTTGAATGCCCTCGAGGCTAAGAACTTCTGGAATGCTCCTGCCATGCCGATTCTGATGTTGTAACCTGTCATCCAGTATATCTTCGGCAACTTCGGAGTGTGACGAGACCGGCTGTCTATTATGGCTATTCCGTCACTTTGAGCGCAACCCCTAAGGCTTCGTTAGAGTCTTCTCGTGCGCTCAGTCGATACGTGCCAGTGCTATTCGCCGTATCTCTTCTCCGTCGTTCGTCCGGATTCGCACCTAGCTCGTCAGTCTCCAGTTCGAAAGAGAACCAAGGACAAGGTCTTCTGTGAAAAGACTGCGGTGGCCGGGATTTGAATTCTCGAGTCATTCGCATGACTTCCCGAGTTAGTAGCGTGGCAGGCTACTGTCCTGGACCAGGCTAGACGACCACCGCTCGTTTCAACTTGCTTTTTCTGGAGGTTAAAAGCTTGCTGAGAATCCTCATCCGACCTTGGTGCCGAGGGGGAGCTCCTTGTCAGGCGACAGGAGCGAAGCGCCACCGTCGTCAAAGGCCGCAAGCATCATGCACTCGGAGATGACGCCTACCACAGACTTGGGTTGAAGGTTCACCACCGCTACGACGATCTTCCCCATCAGTTGCTCTCTGGTGTAGGACGCCTTGATCCCAGCGACGCACTGCTTCGGCATGCCGTCCCCGAAGTCGATCTTCAACTTGTACATGGGCTTTCTAGCCTGAGGCATCTCGTCGACCTCGGTCACTTTGCCCACTCTGATATCGAGCTGACTGAATGTATCGAACGGTACGGACATGGCCCCGTGCGCGGGAGGGTTCGGCAGATAAGCCTTGGCGCGGAAGAGGTGAATGGGCTACCTAACAACGAAGTGCGAGGGGTCTATCTCCTCGTGCAGCAGTCTAATCTCTTCAGGGGTGGGGAGGCTTGTCACAGAGATCTCCGACGGGATGATCAAGTCAAATTCCGTGTTAGCTCTGACGTCCTCGACGGAAACGCCTGGGTGGACAGCAATGAGCTTCATCCGCTTTGTGACATCGTCGAACCCCATGACCCCTAGCTGGGTCACAACCCGGTAAGGCCCCGTCCCCTCAGGGAGACCAGCCCGTTCCCGGGCACCGGGCCCGTCGAGGTACCCCGGAGTCGTGAGAAAGTCAAGGTTGCGGGAGAAGCGCCTCTTGTCCTGCTGCATGATGATGATTGTCTTCCAGCAGAGCGAGCCAACATCGTTCCCGCCGCCGCTTCCTGGGAGTCGTGCCTTGGGTCTCTGATAGGGCCCGATGGCGGTGGTGTTGATGTTTCCGTACGTGTCTATCTGGGCGGCGCCGAGCATACCGTAGTCGACGTACCCCTGCTGGGCCGTGCTCATCACGCAGTCAAGGCTGGTCGCCATTATCGCCCTGTGAAATGTCCGCGAGTCGCTCACCGATATGGGGAGGACTGGAATCTGAGGGGCGATTCCGCCCGCCTCGAATATGATCGTGACGTTGGGCGTCCTCGTCCGCAGAGCGAGCGCCATCGCTATCATAGGTAGGCCCGAGCCGGTGAGCACGGTTGCCCCGTCCTCGATGATCTTCGAGGTGACCGAGGCCATCTGTTCCACCGGGGAGAAGGACTGCTTCTGCAAGTGTATCACTCCGCCCAGGGTGCCGTGGTTCGTGCCTTCAGCAGCTCGATTTCCTTCAGTCTTTCCATTTTCTTCTGTCCCCCGACGAGCTCGAGATATCCCTGGAAGTCCTTCGCGCCGTAGACGTACCTCTGGAAGTACTGCTCAGTTCCCGCGTCCGTCCTAGAAACCGCCAGCCATTCGCCGATGTGGTCTTCGTCAGAGTAGTAGAGGAATGGCATGTTGGCAGGGTGGGAGCCATAGGGGACTTCCACCACAGCATCAACGCAGTAGAATGGAATCATTGTTTTCGAAGGCTCGTTCCTGATAACTTCGTCGTCAACTATCTTCTCGGTTGTCACCACGAGCCTCCTCGCCGCCCTGGCAAGGTCCCAGTCCATGATGCTCACTCCGTCAATCTGAGAGTTTCCGAACCTGTCGCACCTATGGACGTGGATGAACGACACGTCTGGGTAGCAGGCAGGCACAAGAAGCAGATTCTTTCCGCTGAACGGATCCTTGATGACTAGGCTAGAGCTCTTCGTGAACGTCTCGGAGCCGAGCATCACCCTGGCAGGGAGGAAGGGGAGCCCCATGGCCGCAGCCTTGAAGCGCCATTGGATTCCCGCGTTGGACACTTCCCCAAGGACCTGGACCCGCCCCTGTTCAACCATTCTGCGGGAGGCGGGGGAGAGACCTCTTAGCTCGTGGCCAAAGGAGTAAGCAACTTCTATCTTACTCACGACTCCCGAAGAGACAAGCAGGTCGCAGTCATGGGTCGCTGTCTTCCCTGAAAGTGTGATGTTTCTTTTCTTTTGCCTGATAATCTCGTAGATGGAGGCCATCGAGACTCGGACGTGTCCGAATCCTCCCATCGCCAGAAGGTCCCCGTCCCTGACGAACCTGGAGACCGCCTGCCCGAGATCCATCCTCTTGTCTGACATGCGCCTGGGCTTGTTGTCCCGAATCCACTTCCTTTGTTCGTCTGGGTCATGCCACCCGAGCAGTGGGCCTTCCCCTTTGAGGACTATCTCCATGTCACACTACGGGCGGCAAACGGCCGTTTCTCCATTTTAAGCCAGAAGACGATTTTCAGAAGCGAGAATGCCGTCTCAGAGGATGAGAGCAGTTCGTTCGATAACCTAGCGCAATAGTTTCACGGAGCTCCCCAATTCTCTTGATATTATTTGTATCTGGAATAAATTGCACCGCATGATCGCACCGACATATGGTATTTGCCTCCTCAAACAGAGTAGGTCTGATACACGCACTTAACTTCATGTTTCCTGGAACAGGACCAGGCGGTTACTTCAGGAATGGGAGCACCGTCTCTGGCCTTGATGATGAATCGAAAGGGATGTTGCTCGCTAATCAGATCGCTCGAACCCAACTTAGGGCCTGGATGGAATGCGAGTTGGGTTCTGAATTTGGGATAGTACGAAGTGGGGTGAAACCCTCACTGCAGTTTGGGTTCAAGCCTCACCGCACCTTTCCCGATACCTCTGTCAAGTGGAACAAAAAGACGCAAGGGACGACTAGTCCCCTGCAGATTGAGGAAGCGACTGTCAGGTATCTGAATGACCACATTCCAGGATGGGGCAACAACCGCAGCCCAAACAACGACTACACTGCAGGTTCAACTCAATCCTATGGACTAAAGGCACCCGGCAAGACTGTGTACTATGACCACTTATCAGGAACTGGGGGGGTTCCGACAGCTAGCGAAGCATTCACCGGCTTGGCCCCTGGAGCCAGAGACATACAGGCTTGGAAGTTCCTGTCGAAAGCGGGCAGAATCAAACCGGGCCTGATAATCAACCTGCAGAACGAGCGGGGCCAATCCATCAGCGAAGCCAATGCCTACACTCTAGTTCGAGCGGGGTACCATGTTTCTGTCGTACCTTTTGCCTGGTGGTCACCCAATCTTTCCAATGCGTACTACAACGAAGCCACCTTGACTCGTTGTTACTTGATGAGGGAGGGGAGTCGCATTGAACTCTTTTATCCTCAAACACTCGGGCGTTATGCTCAAACACTCGGGCCGGTAGTCTAGTCTGGAAGGATACCCCCTTGGCAAGGAAATCCAGAATGGGGGAGGTCGGGGGTTCGAATCCCCCCCGGTCCACTGAAATTAGTCTCTAATTGGCAAAATGAGCTTGATTCAGGCTATTCAGGTCTTCCTCTGGCCTCTTAACGGGTCAGCGTCGCCTCGGGAAGTTGCAAGAAGGATCGTAAGGCCAGACAGTTGAAAAGGCCAGAATCTGACAAAGAAGCAAGAGAGGGGGAGAAGTAATCCAATGGCTGACAAGCCGACCGCGGCGTTCGCCTCGTCTTTGGTGGGGGGCCTCATAACGCTGGCCACGACCTTGCTCTTAATCAATTCCTGGTTCGCCATGTACTCAACCAACGGCGCAGCTTTCGGCTATTCGCAATGGCTCGTTGTAGCTTCAATCAACCTCACGGCTATGGAGGGCCTCGTCCTCTTTTTCGTTGGCGTGGCCTGCGCCATCGTCATACTCGTTGGAGGCGCGATGCAGTACTCAGGGAAGATGTCGAAGGTCAGAGACGGCTCTATCCTCGTACTGATTGGGACGATCATAGGCATCCCGACAACCTCTTTCGGATGGCTTCTGGGCGGCCTCATGTCAACACTGGGTGCCTATCTCGGGTTTGGCTGGAAGCCTCCGAACGAAACTGAATAGCCCGCAAAATCGTTGGGCCGTTCTCATGAGTAGAACTATACGCTTTGGTCATGTGATCCCAAACCGTGAAGGGGCAGATTGCCGTAGTCCTGATAGTTGTAGCCAAACTGTCCACTTTCACACCTGCAGCAGCTTGACGCTCCGGATCTTTCTTTCCTTTTCGAATTCCTTCGTCATTGCGGCGATCTCCTTCCCTTCCCCGGCCAGCACAAAGACTTCCACGCAGTCCTCATGTGATACCTTGACATGGACGTGGGTTCGCACGATATCCTCGAACTTGTGTTTCAGACGCGTCACAGGCTCCTCGTCGTCTTTTGCATGTCCAACGACTATCACCGCATTGGCCCTCCCCGAAATCGCATCCTTTGCTTTGGTGTCCTCGAGAAGCAGCCGAATTGCAGCCCTGACAAGCTCCGACCTGCCGGAGAAGCCCACCGACTCCTGTATCTGGTCCATCGCCTTGACCATCTGATCGGGGAGCGACAGGCTGACTATTGGCATCAGATAACGGCCGTTATTAATCAAATAAATAGGTTTGGGGTGTTTCCTATTAACTATTAACAGGATATCTAATAAGTGACCATCTTCTCGGCAGCTCGATGCAACGAACGGCTGTAGTGATCGTGGTGATTATCATACTGGTTGCCATAGGAGGAGCCTATGCGGCCCTCAATCTTACTCCGCCGCCAGCTTCGGTCTGCTCGACCACGGGGAGCGTAATCCAGGTGGTTGCGGGTGAGAACTTCTGGGGAAGCCTCGTGTCGCAGATCGGGGGGAGCCATGTCAATGTGACGAGCATCGTTACTGATCCAAACACGGATCCCCACGAATATGAGAGCAACACCGCGGACGCAAGGGCAATTGCGAACGCCTGCCTCGTCATAGTGAATGGTGCTGGCTACGATGTGTGGGCACTGAACGAGATAGCTGCGTCAAACAGTCCCCATCAGACGGTCCTCAACGTACAAATGGTGCTTGGGCAGCCTGTCGACGCGAATCCTCACTTCTGGTACAGTCCGTACTACGTCAACGCTACGGTGAGAGCGATGTACAAGGACCTTGTTACGATTGACCCTGCGAACTCCGCCTATTACAAACAGCAATACGCTAACCTGAACTCGTCCCTTTGGTCATCGTACATGAGGCAGGAACTGATTATCAAACAGGAATTCGCAGGAACGCCTGTGGCCTCCACCGAGAGCATCTTCGTCTACATGGCCAACGCAACAGGTCTGAAGATAATCACACCTCAATCTTTCATGGAGGCCGTGGCCGAAGGGAACGATCCGTCTTCCCAGGACGTAGCGACATTCGAGAACCAGCTGAACGGCGGCAACACGACGGTTAGAGTTCTCGTCTACAACGCGCAGACAGTGACGCCCCTGACCCAGAGCCTTATCGCGCTGGCTGCGAAGAACGAGATTCCATACATCAGGATATCGGAGACAATCCAGCCTCCCAATTACTCTTTCCAGGCGTGGATGCAGGGAGAGGTGGGGGAGCTACAGAACGCACTCAACGCTGCAGCGTTGGGACAATGATTAATGGCTAGATCAACGGTGGAGCCTGCCACGGCAGAAGCCAATCCAGGTGTGATCTCAGCCGAGAACCTGTCTGCGGGGTACGAGGGGAGAAGCGTGTGGAGCGGCGCGAACTTTTCGTTTGGAAAGGGAGAGTTCGTCGGGGTGCTGGGACCAAACGGTGCAGGAAAAACGACTTTGTTCCGGGTGATTCTGGGGCTTCAGCGCCCCATGGCGGGTTCAATTCAGATATTCGGCGCGCCTCCCCGTAGAGGGAACCCCCACATCGGGTACGTCCCGCAGAGGCACACCATCGACACGGAAACCAACGTCGAGTGTCTGGAACTCGTGCGCCTCGGGTTGTCGGGGACCCAGTGGGGATTCGACCCATTTGTTCATCACGACCGAGATGCGGCACTGTCAGCCCTTGAAGCTGCAGACGCCACAGACCTGGTCCACAGAAGACTGGGTGCCCTCTCGGGAGGGGAGCTACAGAGGATATTCCTTGCCGAGGCCTTGGTTAGCAATCCAGAAGTCCTCTTACTTGACGAACCGCTGTCGAACCTGGACATCAAAAGGGAGACGGAGCTCTTGCATCTCGTCAATAACGTGGTTCGCTCCCGAGATGTTACGGCTCTGCTGATAGCCCACAACATCAACCCGCTTCTCCCTCACATGAACAAGGTCATGTACATTGCCAATGGAAGGATGGCCACGGGGACTCCGCAGGAGGTCCTGACCTCTGAAACCCTGACCCAATTGTATGGAATCCAGGTTGAGGTCCTCAAGGATCCACATGGGAACGTGGCCATCATAGGAGTCGAGGAGCACCACGGGGACATCCCATGAGCTTCTCTCTGAACATCCTGATGGACCTGCAGGACATGTGGCGCTATTCGTTCATGCAGAATGCAATAGAGGCGGGAACCCTGACAGCAATCGTCTCAGGGGTGACGGGGTACTTCGTCGTCCTCCGGAAGTCCGCATTTACGGCGCACGCTTTCTCTGAGATTGGTTTCGCCGGAGCCGCGTGGGCGGTCCTTTCTGGAATATCCCCTCTCGCTGGCCTACTGATCGGATCCAACTTGGGCGGCCTGGGAATCGCGCTCCTGGGCCGCAGGGCCGTCAACCGCGACACCCAGATCGGGATTGTACTCGCATTCTCCCTAGGCCTGGGGCTGCTCTTCATCAGTCTGTATTCGGGGTACGCGACCCAGACATACTCCATCCTGTTCGGAGAGATCCTAGGTGTGAGCCATGACCAGGTCATGGAGACTGTCGCGGCGTCTGCTGGGATTCTCGTCGGGACTGGGGTGATCTTCAGGCCCCTCCTGTTTTCGTCGCTCGATGAAGACGTCGCTGAGGCGAAGGGGATGCCAATGCTCGCCCTGGGGATTGCATTCATGACCATAGTTGCCTGCGCCGTGTCGTTCGCTGTCGAAGTCACAGGGGTCCTGCTCGTCTTTTCGCTCATGGTAACCCCAGGGGCGACGGCGCAGTACCTTGCCAGCAAACCTTCCAGGGCTATCGCCGCTTCCGTGATAATAGCGCTTGTCGCGACTTGGCTCGGCCTCTTTCTTTCCTTCTACACCCCCTACCCCGTGAGCTTCTTCATCACCACAGAAGTCTTCGTCTTCTATGTCCTAGTAAGACTCGTGTACACCCGGTTTAGGTGGGAGAAGATCTCTCAAGGGAGCCTTCTCAGACCGCCCGTCGACAGGGGCGGCTGATCTGTCCGCTTACTGGAGAACCCCTTCCTCGGGGGTAGAGGGCCGAGGGAGGCGAGAAACGACACCTACAGTCGCGAATAGAAGAACGCCGGCTAGCACGAAAGTAACGTAGTATCCAGAATAGACCGATATGAAGCCGGACACAAACGATCCCGCCATAGTCGCTAGCCCTACAACGGCCGAGTAGACCCCAAGGGCAGACCCAGCTGCCCTCCCCTTGACAGTGTTGAACATCATGGTGTTTGACGAGGTATAGTAGACCGCGTATGCCACCCCACCTGCGAGGGGGTAGAACAGAAGGGCCGAGACGGCGAAGAGCGGCCCCGTGACGAGCAACGCGGCAACGCCAATGGCAAGGTAGGACCACCCTCTGAGGAGGAGTCCCTGGATCGATGATGTTATCAGGCTCCGTTTGCTTACGAACTCCCCCGCCCTCTGGAATGCGAGCGTCTGGACTACCAACCCAGCCAAGATGATGGCAAAGACCTCCTGGTCGGGCAAGGTGTAGAAGTGCATCGCAGGGACGAATGACGTGTTGAAGAGCCCCGCTGACAAGTAGAACAAAATCGTGGAGATGTAGAAGAGAGGGACGTAGCTCAGGAGTCCGGTTCGGAGTCCCCTGAAAGCTCTCTTGAAGTCCGAACTCGAAGGGATTCCGATGAAAAACACGGGATTGGCGCGAAGGCGGCTGAAGAGGCTCGGCTTTCTCAGGGCGACTGTCTCCCTCTCCAGGATGAACTTGGGCTCGTGGATCGTGACAAGTGCCATTCCAGACGAGGCGAGGGCGAGGGCACTCAAGGGCACAAAAAGTAAGATCAACTCGTTCGTGAAGAATTGGGTCCACAGGGCGCTGATCATGTATCCAACTACGTTCCCGGCACTAACCATCAGCGATAGCCTAGCGAATGCGTGTGCCCACTTCCCTTTCTGCTCCGTCTCCATTATCAGGAGGTTCAGGGGCGTGGCCGAAGCCACGGAGACGAAGGAGATTGCGCCGTACCTCGAGATGGTGCCGGCTGTCGTCCTGTCGAAGAAGTATGAGACTAGGGCGACGGCGATGAGGGCGTAGCTAAGGGCTACGAGAGACTTCCTCTTGTGCAGCCTGTCCGTGGCGACCCCCCAGAACAGGGCCGCGGGTATGCTGACGCCGTTGTAGATTGCAGTGGCGAAGCTGCCATAGATGGTCCCGAGGGCCTGGCCGTTGAGGGAAATCAGGTAGAGCTGGACGATCGTGCCGACCGGGCCGGTGGCGACGGAGACGGGAAAGACCGAGTAGATCCAGGCTGTTCTTCCCTTCTTCGGCTCCTTGGTCATGAGTCCAAGCCCCCCGAAGACTCGTTCATGTGCATTGCACCTCTTCGATCTCATCTAAGGACAAGGCTGAATTAACGCACTTCGCTGCGCGAATCGTTGGTGCTGCCGGGGAAGAAGATCGCGGTCTCTCTGCCTGACACCGTGCTCGAGGACAAGGAGTCCCTTCGCGAGAAGACAGCGAAGCTGGGCTTCATCGCAAGGGCCTGCGCCATCTTTGGCGTCGACTTGGTCGAGGTGTTCAGGGACCCGAAGGCGCCAGGGGAAGAAGGAACTGTCCGAAAGGTCCTGGAGTATCTGGAGACCCCCCAGTATCTGAGGAAGAGGTTGTTTCCCCTGGACGAAGAGCTCAGATACGCGGGGATGCTCCCGCCGCTCCGCATTCCTTCGCACAAGGCGAAAATCCCTTCCGCTAGGCTCAGCATCGGGGAGGTCAGGGAAGGCGTAGTCAACACTGACGGGACGGTCGACATCGGCCTTGACATCACACCAAAGCTCAGGCAGAAGTCCCTGACCGGGAGTAGGGTCACGGTGAGGGTCACGTCACTGATGCCGCCGCTGGCCGACCTTGTCCTGAAGGAAAAGGCGGGCCCTTATTGGGGGTACTCAGTGGAAACGAAGACTGTTTCAGATGTTATCTCCGACTCCAGGTATGGCCTCAAGATCGCGACCTCAAGGCTCGGCACCCCAGTGACGGACGAGCTTGCCAGGCTTAGGTCGTCCCTAAGGCGGGTGGAAGGTGTGAAGCTGATCTTCGGATCTCCCTCGAGGGGCCTGTTCGACATCGTGGGGCCAGTCCTTCCTCGGAAGGTCGACTACGTGGTAAACTTCTTTCCCGAGCAGCATGTGGAGACTGTGAGGACAGAAGAAGCGGTTCTCGTCAGCCTAGGCATTGTAAGCCTCCTCTGCGCCGAGAAAGCTTAAGTGCGAACTGCAAAACGGGCCTCCGGAAAGGTTTAGCGTGAGTTGGGTCACCGAAAGTATTCAGCGCCCCGTAGAGGTAGTCTTGCATACAGGCCGAGAGGACGGGCTAAGAGTTTCGTCCCTAGGATAAGGAACTGGCCCAAGGTACAAGCTGAGAAACCCATTCTCCTCGGATTCCCCGGCTACAAGGCCGGGACCGCCCATGCCATAACGATAGACGACAGGGCCAAGACCCCAAACTTCGGGAAGCCCCTGTTTAACCTATCCAGCGTCCTCACACTTCCGGATGCCCAGGTTGTGGGCATGAGGCTCTATGGCCATGAAAACGGCCAGGACAAGGCGATATCGGACGTTAGACAGGCCAGCCAGCCGTCTGTCGAGAAGCTCCCACTCGACAGGGCAACGAGGGTCGCCGCTGTTGTCTCTTCGGTCCCCAGGGACGTAGGCCTATCGCAGAAGAAGCCGATCGTCCTAGAAGTTGGCGTTTCTGGTGGGGACGTGAAGGCCCAGGTCGAGTTTGTCCGCGGCCTGATCGGGAAGAAGGTGAAATTCACCGATGTCTTCAAGGCGGGTATGTACGTGGACGTTCTTGGGATAACGAAGGGGAAGGGGTTCGAAGGCCCCATAACCAGGTTCGGAGTGAAGCGGAAGCAGCACAAGTCGAGGAAGAGCGTTAGGGCCGTCGCCGTCATCGGCCCCTGGCACCCGGCCGCGGTCATGTATACGGTCGCGAGGGCGGGCCAGATGGGGTTCCACCAGAGGACTGAGACAGGCAAGAGGATTCTGCTGGTGGGGAACGCTACTTCAAACCCTGTGACTCCACCTGGTGGCTTCGAACATTTCGGCAACGTGGCAGGCGAATATGCGGTGATCAGAGGATCGGTCCCCGGGCCGGCGAGCAGGTTCGTTTTGGTGAGGATGAAGGAGAGGGGAGTCGTGAAGAATCAGGCTCCGCCACAGGTGATAGAGGTAAGCACAATGGAGAGGAAACGCTAGTCATGAAGGCTGAAGTGGTAGGGCTCAATGGAAAACCGGCAGGTCAGGTGGATATCCCGGAAGTTTTCACTACGGAACTCAGGGCGGACCTTGTGAAGCGGGTCTTCTGGCTCGTCGGGTCACATAGGTTACAGCCCAAGGGAAGAGACCCCATGGCGGGCGAAAGGACGACCGCGGAGACGCACAACCCTCCCACCGGCACGGGTCGCTCAAGGATTCCAAGAGTGAAGGGAGAGAGGTACCCTCGGGGAGGTCAGGCGGGCGGCGTGGCGAGCGTAGTGAAAGGGAGACTCCCGCATCCCCCGAGATCTGAGAAGGTCATTCACTTCAGCGTTAACAAGAAGGAGAGGAGGTTTGCAACAGATTCCGCCATCGCATACACCGCCAACCTCGACGCGGTGAAAGCCCGCGGGCACAGAGTGAAGAAGCCTTCGCTGCCGATGATAGTGGCCGACGACATCGAGACCATCGAGAAGACTTCGGAGTTGGTTTCGTTCCTGGAGAGGGTGGACCTGAAGGCTGAGCTTGAAAGGGTCGATAGCCGTACCAAGCGCAACTCCGGAAAGAGGCGGCTGAGAGGGAGGGTATACAGAAGCGGAGTGGGGCCGTTGATCGTGGTAACCAATGACAGGGGCGTAGGGAAGGCTGCCGGTGGGATACCAGGCGTGCAAGTTACTCGTGTACAGGACATAAGCGTCCTCGACCTTGCACCTGGAGGCGTCCCCGGCAGGCTCACCATCTGGACGGAATCCGCCCTCGGCACGCTCGAAGGAAGGACGAAGGGGGTGGCATCTTAGCACGAGGCTCGAAGATGCACAGAAGATTCTGAAGAGGCCCTACGTCACCGAGAGGACATTCGACCAGATCGAGAAGGAGAACAAGCTCTGCTTCATCGTCGATGACAGGGTCTCAAAGACCCAGATTGCAAACGCGGTGGAGGCTCTCTATGAGGTAAGGGTAGACGCGGTGAACACTTCGAGGACCGTCAGAGGGAAGAAGGCATTCGTACGTCTCTCTGAAGTGGGGAAGGCGGCTGAGCTGGCTACGAAGTTGGGGCTAGTGTAGACATTGGGTAAGAGAATTCTACAGCGCAGGCGTGGAAAGGCAGGCATACAGTTCAGGGCACCGAGCAGGGGGAAAATAGCACCGGTAAGGTACCCCAAGATTGGAGGAACATCCACCGGCGCCGCGACCATATCTGCCATCCTGGACGAGAGGGGGAGGAGCGCTCCGCTGGCTCAGCTCAGGCTCGAAGGGGACAGGTACGCGTACGTCCCTGCAGTTGCTGGCATGGCGGTAGGACAGAAGGTCAGCATGGGCCCGTCAGCGCAGCTTCACGAGGGGAACTCGATGCCTCTCTCCAGCATGCCGGAAGGAACCCGCGTCTGCAACGTTGAACTGAGGCCAGGGGACGGGGGAAAGCTCGTCAGGGCGTCGGGGACCTCGGCTGTGCTCTTTTCGAAGGCAAACGACAGGGCGATAATCAAGCTCCCGTCGGGGAAGAACATCCTGGTAAGCGATAGGTGCATGGCCACAGTGGGGGAGGTCGCAGGGGGCGGCAGGAGAGAAAAGCCCTTCCTGACGGCCGGCGCGAGGCACCACGCCATGAGGGCGGCGGGGCGCGTCTACCCAAGGATGAGGGGCATAGCGATGGCGGCTGTCTACCACCCGTTCGGCGGCGGCAGGCACCAGCACCCCGGTAAGTCAACCAGCACCTCGAGGAATGCGCCTCCTGGGAGGAAAGTAGGGTTAATAGCGCCGCGAAAGACGGGAAGAAAGAGATTGGCCAGGTCCAGCGCGGAGGTCTCGGCGTAGATGCCGAAGGAGTTCAGGTACAGAGGAAAGAGCCTCGAAGAGCTCAATTCGATGTCCACTGAAGCGCTGCTGGAGCTGCTTCCTTCTAGGGCAAGGCGCTCGCTCAACAGGGGGGTGTCGGAGGAGAAGAGAAAGCTCCTTGAGGACGCAAGGGCCATGAAGGACGGGAAGCTGAAGGGGGAGATTAAGACCCATGCCAGGGACATGATCGTCCTGCCCACCATGGTGGGGCTCACCATCTCCGTCCACAATGGGAGGGAGTTCGTCCCACTCGAGGTGAAGCCGGAGATGATAGGGAGGTATCTGGGCGAGTACGTCATCACAAACAAGAAGGTTGTGCACGGCACTCCCGGAATCGGCGCCAGTCGCTCCAGCCTCTACGTCCCGCTGAAGTAGCCGGCCGCCTCTCGACTACTCTACTCTGGTCTGTGACTGGTCCCTGAGGAAGTTCAGCAGGTAGTACGGGCTCCCCACGCCCCTTCCTGTCACACCACTGGCCTTCCACCCCGTGAATGACTGGGCTCCCGGCCAGGCTCCAGTGGTGGAGCCGCCGCTCCTGTTGGAGTAGGTGACCCCGAACTTGATGCCATTGAAGAACTCGTCCTGCTCCTTCTTGTCCTTGGTGAAGATACCCGCGGTGAGGCCGTACTCCGTCGCGTTCGCTCTGTCGATTGCCTCTTCCACCGTGTTGCAACCGTTGACGACGACGAAGGGGACGAAGAGCTCCTGCTTCACTAGGCTGTTGTCCTCCGGCAGGTCGGCGACAACCGTGGGGGCAACGTAGAAGCCGTTCTTCATGTTGCCTTCCTTGATGACGCTTCCGCCGGCTATTAGGCGCGCTCCGGACTGCTTTGCTGTTGCAACCGCAGATTGGAATGTTTCCACTGCCTTTTGATTAATCAGTGGGCCCATGAACGTCTCTTTGGCCCTGGGGTCTCCAACTGAAATCTTCGCGACCCTCTCCCCAAGGGCTGCCAGGAACTTGTCCTTGACTTGGTTCTGGACGTAGACCCTGGAGGTCGCACTGCACTTCTGTCCACCGTAACCAAAGGCGGCACGCACGGTCCCCTCCACCGCCTTGGGGATGTCCGCCTTCGCGGTTACTAGGGTCGGATTCTTGCTCCCCATTTCGAGGAGGATGGGTTTGGGGTAGGCCTGCTCCGTGTGGAATCTTCGGAAGAGGCGCATTCCCACGTCCTTGGACCCGGTGAAAGCTATTCCCGACACGTCGGGGTTGGTGACGAACTCGTCCTCGAAGTTAGAACCTGGACCCGTCACGAAGTTGACTGCGCCAGCCGGTACCCCCGCATCCGCGTACAGCTTGTAGAGCATGTATCCTGTCAACGGAGCCTCGCTTGTCGGCTTCAGGATGACAGAGTTCCCGCTGATCAGGGCTCCCATCGCCATCCCGTTGGCGAGCATGAACGGGAAGTTGAACGGGGAGATCACCGGCCAGACGCCGTGGGGCTTTAGCACGTCAAGGTTGTGCTCCCCCGGGCCTCCGGGACCCATTTTGATGGTGTAACCTCTCTCCCTGCGCATGAGGCCTGAATAGTACTTGACAGCGTCGATGGCCTCCCAGCACTCGGCGAGCGCCTCCAGCCTGTTCTTGCCGACCTCGTAGGTGATGGCGACGGCGATGTCGAACTTCCTCTCGTCGATAAGCTTGGCATACCGGTCAAGTACCCTCACCCTCTCCAGCCAGGGCCTTGCGCTCCAGACATCGAACCCCTCCTTTGCCGCCTCGACCGCCTGCCTGGCATGTTCACGGGTGCCCACTTGGAACTTCCCAACGACAATGGACGTGTCTATGGGACTCCTGTGCTCGAACAGGCCGGCGTCGGAGTATACCTCTTTGCCGCCTATGTACATTGGGTAGGTCCGACCGAGCTTCGATTCGAACCTCCTCAGAGCCTCGTCGAACTTCGGGTTGAGGCTCTCGTCTGCGAAGAGAGTCGTGTAAGTAATCTTCTTGATCGGTTTCTTCGCTACTGAAGACGTCCTCTTCTTAGGCATGATGAGCGCCGACCGAACGCAGGCTAAATCCTTGTCGCCTAATCAGAGGCCACGAGATGCTGATGAGACAGGGCCAGCCCTGTGACGGTAGAGTATTCCCGAGCGAATCTCGCTTTCACTTCGTCGAAGGGGAGAGGCTCACCCTTGATCCTCTGCATGGAGGTCATGGTCGACGGGTCGAGCCCGCAGGGTCGGATGTATTCGAAATAGGAAAGGTCAGTGTTGACGTTCAGCGCGAAGCCGTGATATGTCACCCAGTCGGTCACGGCGACCCCGATGGACGCCAGCTTCTTCCCGCCTACCCAGATTCCGGGGTGGCCCTCGAGCCGTTCACCCTCGATTCCGAAGGCACGCGCAGTCTGGATGATTGCTTCCTCCATGTTCCGAACGTGGCGCCTCACGTCGTGGTCGGTGAGGAGGACTATTGGGTACCCAACCAGCTGGCCCGGTCCGTGGTAGGTGGCGTCCCCCCCGCGCTCGACCTCGAACACGGGGATGTCCTGGGGTTTGAAGTTGGCCGGGGTTGTCTTCCGACCGAGTGTTATGACGTGGTCGTGCTCCACCAGGATCAGAGCATCAGGAATCTCTCCCTTCGCCCTCATTGATGCGAGTTCTTTTTGGAGGCCAAGGGCCTTCCCGTAATCCATCCTTCCGAAATCGAGCAGATAGGCGTTCATGATTTGAGCTGGTGTATCGGTCTTCCAGCCGCCGACTCGGCCGCCTCCATGATTGCCTCGGGGAAGGTGGGATGAGGATGGATCGTGAGAGCAATGTCTTCCACCGTCGCGCCCATTTCTATTGCCAGGGCCACCTCGCTAATCAGGTCAGAAGCCTCGGGACCGACAATCTGGACGCCTAGGACGAGGCCGTCCTCCTCGTTGGAGATCACCTTGACGAAGCCTTCTGGTTCGCCTGCGGTCAGCGCCCTCCCGAGGGCTGCGAACTGGAATCTGCTTCTCTTCATCTTGTATCCTGCTTCGACGGCCTTCGCCTCGGTCAGCCCTACGCTTGCCACTTCCGGGTCGCAGAAGACGGCGTCAGGGATTACCTTCCAGTCAGCGGCAGACGGCATCCCCGCCATCACCTCGGCGGCGACTATGCCCTCTTTTGACGCCTTGTGGGCGAGGAGAGGGGGGCCCCTCACGTCGCCTATGGCGTAAACGCCCGGAACGTTGGTCTGCATCCTGCTGTCCGTTGTGATGTAGCCACGAGGATCGGTCTGGACCCCGAGGGCCGAAAGGTTCAGCTTCTCTGTTCTGGGCTTGCGGCCGACGCTCACCAGAATCTTGTCCACTTCGACGTTAATCTTCCCGTCCGGTGTCTCGACCTCGACAGTCGCTTCGGAGCCCTTCTTGTCAACTTTGAGGACCTTGGACTTCAGATAGATCTTGGCACCACGGCCCTCGAGCTTGCGCTGAACTACGCGGACTAGGTCCAGGTCGCTGCCCGGAAGAAGCTGTTCCATGATTTCGACGATGGTTATGGCGCTACCGAGCTTCTGGAACATCGACGCGAATTCAAGGCCGATCGCCCCGCCCCCCACGACCATTAGGCGCTTCGGAGCGCTCTTCAGGTCGAGTCCTTCTTTGGAACCAATCACGAGGTCGCCGTCGAACTCCAGTCCCGGGAGGCTGGATGTCCTTGTCCCCGTTGCCAGGACGAGGTTCTTGCAGGAGATCTCTTCTTTGCCCTGGTCCGATGTGACGATTACTCTGCCCTTGGAGATCACTTCTGCCTCTCCCTTCAGTATCGTTGCGTGATATCCCTTCAGAAGTAGCTCGATGCCGCCGACGAGACGAGAAATCACTTCCCCTTTCCACTTTTGGAGCTGGACGAAGTCGACGGAGACTCCTGACGCCTTCAGGCCGTACTTCTCCGCCTCCTTCACCTTGTCCGCCAGCCTGGACACAGTGATGAGGGACTTCGACGGGATGCATCCATAGTTGACGCACTCCCCTCCCAGCCTGTCGGCTTCGATTACCACGGTCTTCAGGCCGAGTTGGGCAGCCCTTATGCCGCAGACATACCCCCCTGGCCCTCCGCCGACGATAGCAACGTCAGCTTCGATCAAAGTGCGTACTTCGGGTTTCGCGCCGGCTTATCGGCTTAAACATTGCTGAGCGAATGCGTTACAGTACTTCAGAGAGAAGCTTCTTGGTGTCCTGGACCGTCTCTATCACGCGAGATGTGAATCTGGCGGCATATGCGCCGTCGACGACGCGGTGGTCGAAGCTGAGAGAGAGATAGGTCGTGTCTCTTATCTCGACCTTGCCGTCACGGACGACAGGCCTCTTAGCTATTTTGTGCAGGCCGAGGATGGCGACCTCGGGAGCATTCACTATAGGGGTGGCGAAAAGACCACCGATGGCACCCACGTTCGTGATCGTGAACGTCCCCCCTCTCACCTCATCTAGGGACAGCTGGGCCTTCCGAGCCTTATCGGCCAGCGTCTCTATCTCTCCGGCCAGCTCGAAGATGTCCTTCCTATCCACGTCCCTCACTACGGGGACGACCAGCCCCTGCTCTGTGTCAGTGGCTATGCCGATGTTGTAATACTTCTTCAGGACGATGTTCCCGGACTGCTCGTCGAGCGACGAGTTGATGTAAGGGAACTCCTTCAATGCAGGTACCAGGGCCTTGATGATGAACGGGATGAAGGTGAGGTGGACCCCCCTCTTCTCGGCGCTTCCCTTGAACGCTTCCCGTAGCAGGACGAGCTCCGTCATGTCCGCTTCGTCCACGTGGGTGACCTGAGCGGTCGTCTGAAGTGACCTCAGCATCCTCTCGGAAATCGTCTTCCTGACTCCCCTGAGGGGGACAAGCTCCTCTCTTGGACCGGCACCGTGGGTGGGCGGACGCGGAGCCTGGACGGTTACTGTCGACGGCTCCGCGGTAGAACCAGAAGCGAAGCGCTTGACGTCGTCGTCCGTGATCCTCCCCTGAGCCCCTGACCCTCTCACGAGTGAAATGTCCACCCCCAACTCCCTCGCGAGCCTACGAGTGGCAGGGGTGGCGAGGACGGACTGCGGGGACGCGGCCTGCTGTGGTTGGGGTGGCGCGGCAGCCTGGACAGGTTCTGAAGCAGTAGTTTGTGCGTGAGGCTGAGTATCGCCGCTCCCGTCGTCTATAATCATGATAGTCTGGCCCACCTTGGCCACGTCACCTTCTTTCGCGAGAATCTGCAGCACCTTGCCCGTCCTCGGAGCAGGTATCTGGACATTGACCTTGTCCGTCATCACCTCCACGAGGGGCTGGTCCTCTTTGATCTGGTCGCCGACATTGGCCATCCACTTTAGAATCT
>Ga0187771_10000347_pt1 | contig 27605 bp, 22 predicted proteins | sample 0116_SJ02_MP15_1_FD_133139 | JGI IMG/M metagenome (GOLD analysis project Ga0187771, IMG submission 133139) | Tropical peat soil microbial communities from peatlands in Department of Meta, Colombia - 0116_SJ02_MP15_10_MG | ecosystem: Environmental > Terrestrial > Soil > Wetlands > Peat | place... | reverse complement strand
TCGGTGTGTCCCACCATGGAGAAGGACCGGGTGATGTATGCCGACCTGAGACGGATTGCGGAGCTGATTGCGGCCGGGAGAGTTGCGGAAGCGCTGCGGTAGGCTTTCACGATAGTTCAACCCGGACCAGAAAAATGAAGACTCATACGGAATACTTGAAGTTCCATACCAAAACGCACCGCGCCTACGTGCACATCACGCCGCAGGTGGAGGAGATCGTCCGGAAGAGCGGAGTGCGCGAGGGCATGGTGCTGGTTTCCGCCATGCACATCACCGCCGGCGTTTATGTCAACGACAATGAAAGCGGACTGATCGAGGATATTGATCAGTGGCTGGAGCATCTGGCGCCGTTTCGCGAGGACTACAAACATCATGAAACGGGCGAGGACAACGGTGACTCCCACCTGAAGGCGCTACTGATTCATCACGAAGTCATCGTCCCCATCACTGCAGGCAGGCTCGATCTGGGAACGTGGCAGCGCATCTTCTATGCCGAGTTTGACGGCCAGCGAGACAAGCGGGTAATCGTGAAGGTCATGGGAGAATAGCCGGGTCAGTTCCGAGGGGCTGAACCGGCGCTCAACTCCCTTCCTTTTCACACCGAAGATGAGAGTCCCGTTCCGGCATTCTCCACCCCGGGCTTCACCACCAGAAACGGACCAATCGCCAGCACATCCATACGGGTTCGCTGGAAGCAGTCGATGGCTTCGTCCGGCGTGCAGACAATCGGCTCGTTCTCATTGAAACTCGTGTTGAGCACTACCGGAATGCCCGTCTTGCAGTGGAAGGCAGAAATCAGGTCGTAATACAGCGGATTTTCCTCGCGCGTCACCGTCTGCAGGCGGCCTGTATCGTCCACGTGATTCACCGCGCATAGACTCTTACGCTTCTCCGGCCGGATTTTGTAGACGTGCAGCATGAAAGGCGAAGGGTGCTCGCGCTCGAAATACTCGTGCTGATAGTCGGCGAGGATGGAGGGCGCGAAGGGACGGAACCACTCGCGGTGCTTGATGCGGGCGTTGAGAACGTCCTTCATGCTGGGCAGACCGGGATGAGCGAGGATCGAGCGATTGCCCAGCGCGCGCGGCCCCCACTCCATACGGCCTTGAAACCAGCCGACGACATTCCCTGCGGCAATCTGTTCTGCCACCGTATTCAGCAGAGAGGCCCGCTCCAGCTTGCGAAAGTGCAACCCCGCGCTCTTGAGCGATGACTGAATACGCGACTCGGAAAATTCCGGGCCCAGGTATGTGTTTTGCAGTTCGTGACGCCGAGGTTGCTTCAGCACGGCATGGCAAGTGTGCAAGGCAGCGCCAATGGCCAAGCCTTCGTCGCCCGCGGCAGGCTGGATGTAAGTGCGCCGGAAGGGCGTGAGATCGAAAACCTTTCCATTGGCGACGCTGTTGAGCGCGCACCCGCCGGCCAGCACCAGATCGTCGAGCGGAACGCGCCGATTCAGTTGGTTCAGCAGGTGGAAGAAAACCTCCTCGAAGCGATGTTGGAGAGCGAAGGCCAAGTCCATGTCGCGCTGTGTCATTTCACTGTACGGGCGGCGCGGCTCGCCGAATAATTTCTCCATACGGTCCGAGAAATGCCGAGCTAGGCGCACCGTGCCGTCGGGCAGAACCTGCATTCCCTGGTTGCTGCCCAGCGGCTTGAAGTAACTCAAATCAAGCTGAAAGGCTCCGTTCTTCGGCGTGACGATCTTGCTGATCCGGTCGCAATAGGTATCTCTGCCGTAGGGGGCCAGGCCCATCACCTTGCCCTCATCGCCGTATTTCGTATAGCCGATGAACTCGCAGATCATGGTGTAGACACTGCCCAGCGAGTGGGGCAGGAAAACGCGGTCAAGAACCTCGATTTCGTTGCCTTCGCAACGAGCCATCATGGTGGAAACAAAGTCGCCGGAACCGTCGTAACTGAAGCCCGCTGCCTTCTCCCAGGGCGAACAGTAGTAGGCGCTGGCGATGTGGGCAATGTGATGCTCGAGATGATGCTCCTGGAAACGGAGGTGGGCGGAATCGACTTCGAGCGCTTTTGCCAGAAGAGAGCGCACATCGCGCATAGCGTCCTTGCGCTGGCGGAGCCGAATAAAGTTCAGAATCTTCGCCGGATTGGCGAGGGCATATTGCACTTTCTTGGCGAGATTCGCGTCGCTGTCTTGACCGACGGCAACGTGGTCGACGTCAGAAATTTTCGCACCAACGGCATCGAGGCAGGCTTTTATGGCGAGCGCGGGGAATCCGCCGAAGTGCTTATGGCGGTTGAGGCGCTCCTCGGCGACGGCGAATTTCACCTCCCCGTCGAGCACGATCGCCGCCGAGGCGTCGGCGTGAAACATGTTGAGGCCCAAAATGAGCATGAACGAGTTCTGTCTCCTCTCAAGTTGCAGGTTGCCTGCGGCAGGCCTCCTGATCGACGTTCTGGACCGGAGTTTCGCGGAACCGCTTGCCCCTCACGCTGTCGCAACCTGTTTCTGATGGAGTAACTCAGACTCAAACTTGCGGGCTCCGCCGTCCAGGAACGTTTGCATCCACAGTTCCAGCGTCAGGAATTGCCAGAGCTGCATCGACCAATCTTCGCGGCCGCTGCGATGCTCCGTGACAAAGCGCTGCACCACTTCCGGCCGTAACAGACCACGCTGGCGCAATTGTGCCGGCGAGAGCAGGTCGTCCACCATTTCCTTGAGATCGCGGGCCAGCCAATAATCTACCGGAGCCGCAAACCCGGCTTTCGGTTGTTGCAACACCTCGCGCGGCAGAATGTCTCGCATCGCCCGGCGCAGGATGTACTTTGTGGACGACTTCATCCGACCCTTGAGCTTCAGATGGGGCGGGACATTCCACGCGACGAATTCGGCCAGTTCGCGGTCGAGGAATGGAACCCTGACCTCGACCGACGACGCCATGCTCATCTTGTCGTTGTAGGTGAGGTTGAGGCTGGTCATGAAGATCTTGGCGTCGAGGTACAGCATCTGATTCAGAAAGTCGGCGCCACCAACCTTTTCAAATGCGGCTCGATGACGGCACGCAGGATCAGTTGCGGCAACTTCCACTGCAAACTCAGAAGCGTAGAGTCCCGCCTTCTGGACATCGTCGAGATACGTGCAGTTTGCGATGAAACGATCAACGGGATTCAGGGATGCGCTACGCGCCATTTTCTTCGTTAGGCGCAGTCTTCCCTTCACCGGCGTGCCGCGCAGACTGGGCAGCGCGGCTAGCGCAGCTTCCGCCATGCGGCGCGCAGCAGACGGCAGGCGGCCGTAAGCTTGCGCCCAATAGTAGGCAACGTGCTTGCGGTATCCGGCGAACAGTTCGTCACCACCCACGCCGGAGAGCAGAACCGTTGCCTGCTTGCGCGCCTCGCGGCAGACAAGATAAGCCGTGATGACGGCGGGATCGGCGGTCGGCTCGTCCATGTGCCAAACCAGCCGGGGGAGAAGATCGGTCACGTCCGGTTCGACTACAAGGCGCTGGTTCTCGCAATCCAGGTGACGAGCCAATCGGGTGGCGACTTCGGGATTGTCCAAGGTGGTTTCGCCGATGCGGTATTTGCGCGGGAATGTAATGGTGTACGTGCGCACAGGCTGCGTCGGCGTCCCACGCGCCGTCGCTTTGCACATCATGGCGACGATGCTCGAGGAATCGAGGCCTGCGCTGAGAAAAGCGCCGATGGGGACGTCGCTGACCATCTGCGCTTCCACCGAACAACGAAGGCGCTCGCGGACTTCTGCGGCAAGGTCGGCCTCAGAACGCGCATAACGCTGGTTGGCAGGGGGAAACGTCAGATCCCAATACTGGGTGAGCTTCAACTCGCCGTCGCGCAGCGTCGCATAGTGACCGGCAGGCAGCTTGAGGATCCGGCGAAACATCGTCTTGGGATCGGGGACCCAGAGGAACGTCAGATATTGGTGCAACGATTCCGGGTCGAGTTCGGCGTCGATCTCGGGAACTTGCAGAAGCGCTTTGATTTCCGAGGCGAACGCCAAGCGCTTGCCGTCATGGAAGTAATAGAAAGGTTTGACCCCAAAGTGATCGCGGGCCATGAACAAAGTCGGCGTCGGCGAGCGCAGATCGCAAAGGGCAAAGGCAAACATGCCATTGAGCCGCTTCACGCAGTCCGGACCCTCTTCTTCGTAAAGGTGGACGATCACCTCGGTGTCGGTGTGGGAGGCGAAGCGATGGCTCCTGCTTTCCAGTTCACGGCGAAGCTCGGCAAAGTTGTAGATCTCGCCGTTGTAGGTGATCCAGAGGGTGCGGTCCTCATTGCACATCGGCATATGGCCGACGGGCGACAAATCCAGGATGGCGAGGCGGCGGTTCCCCAGACCGATGTAGGAACCATCCGGGAACATCTTCTCCCAGAGGCCAGAGTCGTCGGGGCCGCGATGAGCCTGGATGTGAGTCATCCGCGCCAGCGTTTCCCGATCTCCGCAATTCACCACTCCGCTGATTCCGCACATCCCCGGCTAGTTCCTTTGCGCGCCTTCCTTGTCGCTCTGCACTTTCATTTCGTAGATCTTGGCTTTGGTATGGAACAACTGCACCGCTTGAAATCCGCAATAGATCAGGCCGGGAATGCCGTCCAGGAATCCCAATCGCAAGAAATAGCGATAGAAAAAGAGCAGGACGGGGGACCCCGGGAGCGCATACAGCTTATTCTTCAACCAGCGGCGGCGCTGGGCTTGGCTGCCAAAGAGCGCAGGCGGCAGGTCGGTGCTGTTTTGTCCTTGCTGCAGGACATGCGCCTCCCAGTTGGAGTACTCGTCGTGCTTCTGAATGTAGCGGAAGAGCGACTCCACGTTGTGATGGATGAGAGGATTCTTCAAACGCGAGGTGGGGCCATCTATCACCACGTGCTCGTGGACCTCCATGTCTGCCATAGAGGAGTCTTGTTCCCTAAGCCGGCACTCGTAGTGGCCTTTGCCTCGGCGGAAGAGCGCCAGCTTCTCGAAGGTGGCATCGCCATGGCGAAGAACGCGGCCGAGAAAGTGCATACGCAGCGAGATGTAATAGCCCCTGGGGACTGGTGCCTGAATGGCCTGACGAATCTCTTCCGCCAGTGCGGGCGTCAGAGCTTCGTCGGCGTCCATGAGCAGAGTCCAGTCATGTGCCAGCGGAAGGTTCTCCATGGCCCACTGACGCTTCTTGGGCCAGCCGCCTTGATAGTGAAACTGCACCACCTTGGCTCCGAAGGAACAGGCAATCTCGGGCGTGGCGTCGGTGCTCTGGGAGTCGATGACGTAGACTTCTCCGGCCCCGCGCAGGGACTCAAGGCAGCGCGGCAAATTGCGGGCTTCGTTGCGCGTGGCAACGATGACCGTCACCGGGAGAAGCACCGAGCTGTGAGCGGGCGCTAGTGGCTTGCAGTCTTCCAGCTTGGGCATTTGGACAAACGGACTCACAGCATTCTACCCTGACTCCCGCTGCCGGCACACGGTTTGCCAATACTACGGCTATACTGTTATTCCATCAGTACTGTCCTCGCCGGCATCGATTTCGCCGAGACCCAAAAAGAAGCAATCCGAAACTTCTGGAGCATTATGGCCTCCTGCGGGGCAAGTCGCTGCGGCAGTCGGTGTTCGATCACCTGGCGGGCTTTCCTGGTTGTTCAGCCTCATGCTGAGTGCAGTTCACACCAGCGTTGTAAAACGTATAAGGCCCACGGCCGCGACCACGAGGCTTTCCCACGCAGAAACTGTTGCCAGACCAGCTGCACTTGTGCGCCGTCGAGCAGCCCGCCGAGTGGGCCGTGGCTAATTCGTTTGGTGTCCAGCACAGGCTCGATCTCAGGCCGAAGTTCCTGACGCATCCAGCGTTCAAAGGGCAAGGTAAAACCCCGCTTCGGACGATGAACCACTTCGTCCGTCAGCGATCCCGCCAGCGCGCCGACCAGAAGCCTCTTCGGTGTTCGGTTCAACTTCCATGCGCCCGGGAACGCCAGCACGGTCTTAGCCAAACGATGATCGATCAGAGGAACACGGACCTCCAGACCGTGCGACATGCTCATAGAGTCGGCATCCCGTAACAGAGTATTGAGCATGTAACAGCGCGCCTCCAGATAGGAAACGCGGTTAATAGAGTCGAGAGAACGGGCCCGCTGGAGCACCAGGCGCTGTGATTTCCCTGCCTCCTCGACCGCATCTGCACCAGCCTCTGGAAACAGCAGGTCGCGTTGGTTCGGCGTGAACAGCATGCGGGTGAGGAAGTAGGGATGCAGAACCCGGGCGGGGTCTCGGGCTAGGGAGATTAATTTGCGATTCTGATCGTTCTCCGGGGAGAGAACAGCCAAGGCTGACGCTAAAGAAGTCCTGACAGGAGCGGGAACATGATGCCAGAACTGGGCGAAGCGCTCCATCCGCGGAACCGTGCGGAAACTGGAGTATCCGGCGAAGACTTCGTCCCCGCCCAGGCCCGATAGCGCAACTTTCACGCCGGCCCGGCGTGCTTCTCGGGAGACGAAATACGTGTTAACGCCGTCCATAGTGGGCAGGTCCATGGCGCGCAAGGCGTCCGGGATAGCGGCCAGAGCGTCCGCCTGGGAAACGCTGATTTCATGATGATCGGTGTGAAACTTCCTGGCCACCGCACGGGAGTGCTGCGCCTCGGAAAATTCGGCTTCGCGAAAGACGATGGAAAATGTGCTGGGGGTTACGCCGCCGCGGCTCAGAATGCTGACCAGGGCGCTGGAATCAATGCCGCCGGAGAGGAATAACCCCACGGGTACGTCACTCACCAACTGCAGGCGGACGGCTTCTTCCAGGACCGGCTGCAATTTCTGCACGGCGCTGATTTCATCGGAGGCAGCAACAGATTCCCGCAGGTTTCGCGTCTCTGGATTTTCATCCACGAGGTCCCAGTACGGCGATTGCCGCACTTTGCCGCCTTCCCAAATCAGCGTATGGCCGGCAGGGAGCGCACGGACGCCTTCTATTAACGTGAGTGGATCGTAGGCAGAGCCGAAGGTCAGGAAATTGATGAGCCCGGCATGGTCCATCCGGCGCGGTATAAGTCCGGTTCCCAACAGAGTGCGGACTTCCGACGCGAAGACAAAGTAAGAACCGGACTGAACGTAGTAGAGGGGTTTGATGCCCATGGGATCGCGGGCCATGAACAAACAATGACGGCGGGCGTCCCAAATAGCCAAGGCGAACATTCCACGGAATTTCACGAGACACTGCTCGCCCCAGCGCGCGTAGGCCTTCAGGAGAACTTCCGTATCGGAGTGGCTGACGAAGGCGGTTCCGGCCTGCTCCAGTTCGCCGCAGACGTTCCGGAAGTTGTAGATTTCGCCGTTGTAGACAATCCAGTTGCCGGTTTCGACATCGTGCATAGGTTGATGGGCGAGAGTCGAGAGGTCGAGGATCGCCAGGCGCCGGTTACCGAGGCCAATCTCCACCGGGCCGGAAGCGGAGTCGCGCAGCAGAACGGTACCTGAGTCATCAGGGCCGCGATGGGCGAGCGACTGCGTGGCGCGTTCCAGCACGTCGGCTGGAATTCGTCCGTTCTGCGCAATGATGCCGAAGATTCCGCACATTAGAAATTCGCTCGGAGCCGGCGCGAGCGGTTCGCATGCAGGTTTCTAGCGTCGGACTGAGGCAATGATGACAACGTTGCAGCGGACCGTCCGAATACCGCGAAAGAGCATGTTGTGCCGGCCATCCACTTTATCAAGGCCTGACAGGGAAACAAATCCCCAACCTGCAGGGCGTAACTTCACGGTCGCATCGTCGAGCAACAGGAAGAGAGCGGCGTCGCTTCAGGATTCCTGAACGGACTGAAACTGGCGGGACGTCGACGAATCTGTTTCCGGATTGATGGGAGTCGCCGGTCGGAACCGGGAATGGCGTTATAATGCGTCGACGGCACCAGGGACCCCGAGGTTCAAGCTGGGGAGATCGAAAGCCGAAATCGATGCTGCCCTCCGAACCACTCGCCCACAGAGCGCATCTCGAATCTGCGGAGTCGCTGACCAAGCCGTGGTCGAGCGGACCGTCGTGGATCGAACTGACTTCGCTCGTCGCCCTCAGCTTCGTGCTTTTCATCTCAATCCTGGCGCTGGCAGGCAACTATTTTGCGGTACTCGATGAATATGGCGACAGTTTGGCATACATGAGTCTGGCCTCTGCCATTCGGCGCTGGGACTTCCACGCTATCATCGTCAAGCAATTCTGGGGATTGCCGTATGCTATGGCGGCGTTCTCGAAGCTCACAGGCCTCTCTGACCGAACCGCCTTGCTTGTTTGTTCGCTGGTTCCTTCTCTGCTGGCGGCCTTGCTCGCTCGTCGTCTCTGGGACGGCTGGATCGCCGGCTATTTCGCGATTCTGAATTTTGACTGGGTGCAGCGCTCTTGCCTGGGAGGGTCGGAACCTCTCTTCGTCTGCCTTCTGCTGGGAGCGTTCGTCAGCGTGCGGCGGCAGCGCTGGCTGCTGGCTTCCCTGCTGGCGTCCCTGGCGACGATCGTGCGGCCTCTTGGAGTGTTCGCCCTCTTCGGCATCGGGCTCACCCTACTGTGGAGGCGTGACTTCCGCAAATTCGCGGCTGCCACGGCCATTGGGGTATCGGTCGGCGTGCTTTATGCGGTTCCGCTCGTTGCCCATTTTGGGGATGCCCTGGCGAACGTGAGCAGCTACCACAGCAAGGAATGGCAGGGAGGCTGGCTCTTCGGCCTTCCTTTTTATGCGATCATCAAAGGGACTTTGCTCTCACCCCCGCCTTGGACCAACCTGGTGCTGAGCTTCGGCTGGATCTTTCTGGTAGTGATTGCGGCAGTCGTGATGGTGAAGTCCAGTGAATTCCGCGCCTATTGCGGGATTCATACGGTTGAAGCTGTGTTCCTTGTGCCCTCCCTCTGGTGCCTCTTTACCTATAACTATCCCTATTGGGCGCGCGGCAATTTTGTCCGTTTTGCGATCCCGATCGTTCCTTTCGTGCTGCTCGCGCTTTACCGCTGGATCCCTAAAGACCGGCGCATCCTCTGGGGGCTTGGAGTGGTGGCTCCGGCGCTCGCGGCCGTCTCGGCTTTAGGAGTGGCGAACGTGGCGCGCATGATAAGAATGGCTCTTACGTAAAGCTGCCGATTCGATCATGATCAATTCTCTGAAATCTTCGCGGGAGAACTATTATGCGAGCACAATCCTGGCGGGGTTGCGCATCCAATTCGTTCCGCGTGCGCGGGGCTGGGAAGGCAGAGCGAGCGCAAGGTGAGAAGGAACGGCACCGCCATTTCCTTGCCCAATGGCCGGGTGCTCGCATGGGCCGCGACGCGGGGGTCAGCATGCCCTCCCTCCTTTCTGGAATGGGCTGGAGGGATTTGAGCCTGACACCTCCAGGACGCTGAGGTTCTTCTTCGAGACGACCGCAACCTTTGTGGATGTTGGTGCCAACTATGGTTTCTACTCGCTGCTGGCGGCATTGTGGAATCAGGTTCTGCGCGTGGTTGCGTTCGAGCCAGTGCCCCAGATGGAATCACTGGACTACACCCCTTATTGAAAACGCTCGGGCTACATTCGAATTTCGCGCTTCGATTTCGAGCGGAGGCTCTCCCTGGATTTCCTGCTGTCTCCAGTGTCGGCACCAAGCGAGGTGATCACCGACCTGGAGTCTTACTGGGCGCTGCGTCAACCTGTCGGCCTGCACAGCCAGATACCAACCAGATAGGCTCCGCGCCAAGCGATAGTTGCCGCTGCGTGCGATTCGTTGTATTGTCCGACTGTTGCATCTCGAGCGCACTGCACGCGCAACAGGCTCTGGCACGTCAATCCGGATGGTCAGAATCCGAGACTTAAGCAGGTTTCGAATGGCTGATTCTCCTACCCAAGTCCCATATCTCGATCTGAAGGCACAGTACCGCAGCATAAAGCCTGAGATTGATGCGGCCATCGCTCGAGTCCTGGATAGTGGTCAATTTGTTCTCGGCCCCGAGGTCGCGGCATTTGAGCAGGAGTTTGCCGCCTATTGCGGGGCGACCGAGTGCGTTGCGCTGAACTCCGGCACCAGCGCCCTGCATCTGGCACTGCTGGCGGCGGGCGTGGGCCCGGGCGACGAAGTGATCACGGTACCGTTTACTTTCATAGCCAGCGTCGGCGCGATCGCTTACACGGGCGCCCGGCCGGTGCTGGTGGATATTGATCCGCGCACGTTCACGATGGATCCGGCTGCGATCGAAGCCGCCATCACACCGCGCACGAAGGCGATCCTCCCGGTGCACCTTTATGGGCAGATTGCGGACATGGACCCGATCCTGGAAGTGGCGCGGCGGCACGGACTGATTGTAGTCGAGGATGCGGCGCAGGCGCACGGCGCGAAATACAAGGGGCGGACGGCGGGAAGCATGGGCGAGATTGCATGCTTCAGTTTCTATCCCGCCAAGAACCTGGGAGCCTACGGCGAGGGTGGCGCGGTCACCACGAGCAACGCCGAGTTTGCGCGGACGATTCGTATCCTGCGCGATTGTGGACAAGACCGGAAGTACCATCACGTGTTGCGTGGATATAACTACCGGATGGAAGGCTTGCAGGGCGCAATTCTCCGCGTGAAGCTCCGCCACCTGGAGCAGTGGACGGAGGCGCGCCGCGCGGTGGCAAACAGGTACCGCCAGTTCCTGGCCGGCTGCGGCGTCGAGTTGCCGATTGAAATGCCCTGGGCCCGCCACGTTTATCACGTTTACACCTTGCGAGCGGAGGACCGCGACGGTTTGCAAGCCGCTCTGCAGGCGGAAGGAATCCAGACGGCGGTTCACTATGCGATGCCGGCGCACTTGCAGCCGGCAGTTGCAGATCTGGGATATAGAACCGGAGCTTTCCCTCGGGCGGAAGCTGCCTCACAACAGGTTCTGTCTCTGCCAATTTATCCTGAACTCTCCGAACAGGCCGTCACCCAGGTCGCCGGCGCAGTAAAGAGAGCCTGCGCCGCCAAAGCGCAGACCCTTGCATGAATCCAGTCATCATGGGCGATTGGGCAGAAGCCCTGACTCCTCTGACCATCCCCGGCTCATACAGTAGAGAAGCAGGAATGCCAGAAAGATGAGGCTCCACATCTGGTGGGGAAGCACGATGGCGTCCCACCACCAACCATGCGTGATGCCAGGCGGGATGCGGCCCGCGCGCGCCAATTGGGACAAAAGAGTTGGACCCGGCGCGAAAAACGGCACGATCGCCACGAGTATCAAGACTGAGGTCGAGCGGCGTATGCCCAGCAACAGGCTCCAAGCCAAGGGAAAGATCAGCAGCGCGGCATCATAGAACCTGTGGTAGACCGGAATCAAGCTCACGACCGCGATCGCGCTGATGTCCAACAACCCGGACGAGTCGCGGCGTCGCCAACAAAGCCAGAGCCAACTTGCCAGGAGCGCTGCCCCCAAGACTTCCGCCAGGAGGTTAGCCGCTGACGCTTCCTTCAGGAGGTTGTAGAAAAGCACCTGAGCGTTGACCAAGTTGAAGCGGACTGCGTCAGCGCGTGTGAAATCGGCGAGAGATCCGGAGGCGAAGATCTTGCGGGTATTTTCGGAGTAGGAAGCAAGCCAGGGAACGCCAGCCAGCACGAGGCGGACTATGCCGGCGGCGCTTATCAGGACGAAAGAAGCTCCTGCGATGCCGGCAACCTTCCACTGGCGAATCAGATAGTAGAGCAACAACCCTCCCGCTACGGTCGGTTTCAAGCAAAGGGCGATGCCCAGCAGGACGCCAGCAGTCTTATCCCTGCCGGAGCGCACCGCCCAAACTGTGCCGGCCGTGAGGCCTATCGCCAGCATTGCCGGATTCGCAGTTCCCAGACCAGTGTGCAAAGGAGCAAGAGCAAACACCGCTGCCAAGAACAGTTGAGCGCGCACGTCAGTGGCGGTACAGCCGCACAGCGAGATCAAGGCGAAGGGCGCCAGCACCACGGCGGAGATGATGATGACGACCCACAACACCACCGCCACCGACCAGGAAAGGAGGCAGAACGGAGAAAGCACAACCAGGCTGCTCACCGGATAGGGAGTTGGCATCCCACGCTTCAGTTCTAATACTCCCCTGGCGGCATCGGTATCCACCCAAAGGGGGCGCGAATTGTCGGGGGGCCAGAGGGAGACGAGAGACTGTGCGCTGTACGGGTCCCTACCCTGTGCCCACGCTTTCGCCTGGATGTACGGGGAAAGGAAATCGTTGAAGCCCAGTACGCGCATGGTGCGAACTGGCCCTCGCACGGAGAATTCGGCAACGGAGGCAACGAGCAACGCCGCGGCCAGAATACTGCGCCATCTCTTGCTCGCCACTGAGCCCTCTTTCTCAACCGGATGGACGGAAGAAATAACGCATTCTATGCGCCAGCTACGCTGGAATCAACCGACGCGGCGCGTTTCATCCCCGGAACGAATCATCGAATGTGCCAAAAGCAACAACTCATCGCTGTGTTTCTTCCAGCTAAACGCCCCTGATCGCTCAAGTCCAAGAGCCGACAATCGAGCCGCAGCCTGTGCTGAGGAGATAACGCTCACTATGACGTTCACCAGTTCCTGAGGCGAAAAACGCGGAAAATACAGGGCAGCGCCGCCGCATATCTCGTGGTGCACCGGCAGGTCCGAGGCAACCACGGGCACACCGCTCGCCATCGCCTCGACCAGGGGATGAGCGAAAGTCTCCGTGTAGGCTGGAGTCACATAGAGGTCCGCCCGGCGATAAAGCTGATGGAGTCTGTCGTAGGGGATCGTTCCCAGCTCGACTACCATGTCGGAGACGCCAAGCTCCTGCACCAGTTTCGCCGCAGCTTCCGGACGATACCTGCCGGGATTTTCCCCGGCCGCCAGCTTGCACGTCAGCAGCAGTTTCACAGAACGGCCGGTTAGACGCTCACGCAGCAGCGGCAGGGCACGAAACAGGGTCTCAAAGTTCCGATAGTAGTTGTAGTGACTCACGAACAGAAGCTTCAGAGAACTGCCGGTAGCCCGCAGCTTCTCCTCGGCTTCAGCGGCGAGTGGACTGGAATCGCGGGTAAATGCTGCGCGGTCAAACCCATGATGAATGGCTTGAACCCTGGCGCCTGTCCAGCGACACAGTTCGGCGGCAAAGGATTCGCTTGGGGCCACGGTGGCATCCGCCCAGTGGATGGAACGTTTGGCCAGGACAGCTCTCAGGCGCGTATCCAGCCACGCGCGGTACTCGTGCCGCCGGCGCAGGTCGCGGTAGAAATCGGCCGAGGTGTAAATGGAGTTGCGCGAAAGCAGGATTTGCGGCACAGGAGAGTCTCTGAGAGCGAAGTTCCCCGTGGACAACAGAACGTCGGCACGCTGACGCCGGAGCAGGCCGGGAAGCGTCCACTGCTCGTACCAGAAGCGGGGGGTGACCGGAGCCTCCAACTCCACAAAATTTACATTGGCAACACCGAGAAACTCTTCCCGGAGGCGCGGCCCCAAAGCGACAGTGACTCGCAGGTTGGGCGTGGTCGCAAGGTGGGGAATTACGTTGCGTATGTAGGTGAGGCCTCCGCCCGCGCTGGCGGCCAGACTGTTGATGAATAAATGCATTATCGGCTCGGCGCGACCCGACCCCAGTTAGGCTGCACCTGTTTGGGACGCCATTTGAGGGAGAACCGCGGCAACGGCGCGTAGGGCGCAACGTCCACCAGGATAAATGCTAAACTCCAGAAAAACACACAGAGGTAGTAGCCGACGGCGAACAGCCAGTCCTCGAATGCAGCGTGAACCAACCCCGCCACCAGGACCATGGCCAGAGGAATGGCCGGGTGGCAGGCGTTTCCGGTATTCAACATCCACAATATCGTGCGCAAGATCTTGCCCAAAAGCACCAGTAAGAGAAAAAGGAAAGGCAGAACGCCCAGCATCCCAACCCACGTCGCGATGGTCAGGTAACTGCTGCCGTTCTCTCTCGTAATCTTTTCGCTAGTGGCGTACCCCGCGTACTCGCCGAGGTGCGCGCTGGCGTCCTCGCCGTTGTCCGTAGTGCCGAAACCGGATCCAAACCAGAGATGGTTGTGGATGGTCTGGAGCGCTCCCTGCCAGGGGGTTTGCCGCGAAGCAAATACACCCAGGCCCGGGTCCTTTCCCTTGTATACGACCGAAGAGGTGAACGAGGAAACCGTGGTCGAAAACGCCTCCGGGTCGAAAATCGCGGACCCGGCCACGATAATGACGATGATGATGATGCCCTGCCCAAGCAACTTGTACCTGCGCAACGCCAGACACAGCAATGCACAGGAGATAAAGGCTGCTGCCAGGCCTGCGCGCGAGCGACTGTGGAAGGTCATGTACATGGCGACGACGGTCAACACCTGCCGCCTTTGCAGCACGAAAAGATTCTCGTTCAGCAATGTTCCCCACAGCAGGACGGGGGCGCCCACGACTCCCATCACCGCGCCCAGGGAGTTGGGATTGCCCATGGCCTCGAACCCGACGATGTAACAGGCCGCAATACCTCCCACAAACAGTTCGCAACCGGTTATCAATCCGTTGAAAAAGCGGCCCTCATGCCCGGTTACTGCGAGCCTCGCTCCGGTTCCAGCATAGGCGAACAGCGCAAGCAGGCTTATGGCTTTCAAAAGGGCAAAATTGGGATAGCGGGAAACGGCCGCAGATACAACCGCCGCCAGCACGGCGAACACCGCCAGCGCATGGAACAGGCCAAAGTGTTGGCGGCGTTCCTTGAGCATGATGAAGGCACCGACCAACGCTCCCGCGCAAAGAAAGAACCAGCGAACCGCAATCCAGATTCCTCCTATCCCCAGATTCGTACCCGCGCAGAGAAAAACCAGGATGACGAGTGGAAAGAAGATGCGGCGGTACAAACAGAGGGCCAACAGCAGGAACTCGAGAACTAACAAACCGCCGAGATAGGTCGGACTCGTGAAATATCTGGGGCGAATGCCAGCCAGATATGCGAGCGCCGGCAGGCATAGGGCCAACACGGCGATGAACACACCCTTGGGAATGCGCTCAGTCATGCACGCCTCCCGCGGCTGCGACTGCCAAGGCCAAGCCACGGCACCATTCCGCCGGAGAATAGCGGGAAATGTGCTGCCTGCTATTTGCGCCCATCGCCACACACAGTTCCGCTTGATTGCCCAGAGTTTGCATGGCGCCGGCCAGTGCCGACGCATCCCTTGGCGGGACCGACAAACCGTTCCACTCCTCCTTCACCAGATCGGCTGCACATCCGGCGGCCTGACTGAGAATCACTGGTAGGCCGCACGCCATGGCTTCATTCACGACTAATCCCCATGTATCCGTATAAGTAGGCAGAACCAATGCCTGGGCGAGCGCATAATACGACGGCAATTGCTCCCGCTGCGCAAAGCCAGGAAATCGGATCACTCCCGGCACGATGGAGGCGGCCTGCTCCTCCAGTTGCCGCCGGGAAGTGCCGTCGCCGACGAATACCAAGCCGGCTTTCCGGCGCAACCCGCCATCCAGTTTGGCATAGGCCGACAACAAATCAAACACCCCTTTTTCCGGCACCAGACGTCCCACAAATAGGAAGTAGCGCTCCGGCAGGCCCAGCTCCCGGCGGCGGTCGGCCGCATTTTGGCGAACGAGATCCGCTGCCTCGGCGAACAGATCATTGTCGACAGCATTTGGCGCAGTGAAAATGCGGTCATCCGCAATCTTGTGTTCCCGCAAGTACTCCCGAGCCGACCGGCCGGGCACGACGAATCCGCTGCACCCGCGCAGAAACTCGTCCTTCAGCAACTCCACCACTGCGCGGCCGCGACGCAGGTCCTGCAGCGTGCTCTCCGACCAAAGAAGAAAGGGAATCTGTCGAGAGCGAGCCCAGAAGAGGGTCTGCCAGGAAGCGACGTAGCTGTACCCTCCGCACAGGATAACGTCCGGCGCGGCCGCAGCCAGGGCCCGCGCGACCCCACGGTTCAACAGCGCATTGTATCTGCCCAAGCGCTTCCGCCACCCACGCAGGACCTGGTAGGAAAACTTGATCTCCTCCTTGTAGACCTGCCACCGACGCAGGCTCGGGTCTGTCTCAGCCAGGAATATGACGTGCAAATCGACGTCTTCCTTTCGCGCGAGCGCATTAAACAGCGGAATTCGATAGGGCGAAATGATCTCCGTCAGAATTACCAGGCGGCGCTTCATGCGATGCACTCCCGGTAGATTCGCACCAGACTCTCCGCATGCTGCGCCAGGGTGAGCCTGTCCAGAATGGTATAACGGGCGGCGTTGCCGAGATTTCGGCCGAGTTCGGCGTCTCTCAGCAGCATTCCCAGGGTAAGCGTCAGTTCTTTTTCGTTGTCAGGGCCAACCAGGAAACCATTGGAACCGTGCCGTATGATCTCGGCAATGCCCTGGCCGCGACAGCCAATCACCGGCTTGCTGGCGGACATGGCTTCTAGGTAAACACAACCCAAACCTTCGTAGCGGCTGGGCAACGCGAACACAGTGCATCGGCGCATGGCAGCAGCAACCTGATGCCGCGGCTGGCGTCCCAGAAAGTGGACGCGACCGAGAATCCGAAGTCGTCGCGCCAGCGCCTGCAAACGAGAACGTTCCGGGCCGTCGCCGATAATTTCCAGTGTGAGCCCAGGAAACTCCGGCGTGAGCGACGCCACAGTTCGAATGAGCAGGTCGTGTTTTTTGACCGGAATCAGGTTGCCGACGCTGAGCACGAGCGGCTCCGCAGAAGTCGGTTCACTCGAAGGCGAAAACAGCTCCGGGTCCACTCCGTTGTAGACCACTGAAGTTCGGCAGCTGCCGCCCACTCCTTCGAGAACCTGCTCGCGGACGAGCTCGCTGATGCAAATCACGCGCCGCGAGGAACGGTAGACGCGCTGCGAAATGCGGCGGCACCACTGGCCTGCTCGGCCCTTGACCTGCTCCGTCGAGAAAGCGTCGAGGCCATGCACTGAGACCACATACGGCACTCCCAGTTCGGCGCTTAACAGCATGGCCGCGTGTCCGCAGGGCAGCGGCGCATGAGCGTGGATGAGGTCCACTTGGCGCGAATGCTGCAACTCACGCACGCGGCCCACCATGCGCGCGAACAGGAATGCACCGGCAGCGGGAAGGCCGAAACCGCTGGGCAAGGAGAAGTAGCGGAGCCAGCGAGCCGGCACGCCCGCTAGTCTGGCGTTGAGTTTTCGGCGATAAAAAGGCTGTACGGCGAACACGGTGTTCACGATGCCCACTTTGCCGAGCCAGTCTATCGGCTCAGAAACAAAGCAGCCGCTGGCATCATCGTGCTCACTGGGGTAGAAAGGCGTGAGCGTAAGCACTTGAATTGGCTGCCCGCCGCTTGGCAGATTCGGGCCTGATGAACTCATGAGGGTCCCGCGCTCCCCGGCTGCGCCGCCAGCCTCATGAAGATCTCTTCCCAGCGGCGGGTAATGGGATCCCAATCAAAGCGCTCGATGTGCGCCCGAGATGCCCAGCCCATGCTCCGACGCAGTTCGGGACTGGCGATCAGCGTGCCGAGATGGTCGAGAAGTTCGTCGTCGCTGCCTCCCAGACATCCAGTTTGCCCATCCACCACCGTCTCAGGCTTATAGTCGTTGCGGGCGATGACGGGAAGACCGCAAGCCGCCGCTTCCAGAATCACCTTGGGAGAACCCTCCCAGCGCGATGGGAACAGAAAAATATCCGCCTGCTGATATTGCTCGCGGAGAGCCTTCGTGCTTAGGCCGCGCGCGAACTGCACGTTGTCCAGCCGCTCTTCTCGCGCTCGCGCTTCGAGTTCGGGAGCCAGGATTCCGTTTCCGATGATTACGAAATCGGCCTTGGGAAACCGCGCGGCAGCCCGTAGCAGCACCTGGGGGCCTTTGAACGGGCGCAACGACCCCACAAAGAGCACCCGCACTTGTGGGTTCGCAGGACGGTTCCAGTCTGGAGCGAAGAACTTGGTATCAACTCCCGTAGGAACGACCTCGCTCGGTACACCGTACTCCTTTTCCAGACTCGCTCGGACCGAAGAAGAATTGCTGAACAGAAAATCGCTGCGCAGGATCGTCCGCTCCCAGAGGCGAGTCTGTTCCGGCTTGATGGTGGGCTCGTTCCGAGTGTCCGATTGAGATTCGACCGTACCGATCACAATTCGCTTATCGAACCGTTTGGATCGCAGAGACAAGTACAACCTCGAAGCCGGGGAAGCCTTGACGTAGAAAAGAATGTCATGCTTCCCCCAGATAAACTCCTTGAGGATTCTGAAGGTCTGCCCGCGCTGGGGAAGTTGGATGAGGAGAGTGGCCGGCCGTTGAATCAGCCTTGCGTCCGGTGTGCCCAGGGAAAACGTGCTGACGTGAAAGCGCGCGGGGTCGAGCCGGCTCATGATGTCGCGCGCGCTGGTCATCTGCGCGTTGAACGCATCTTCGTCGGCAAGACTGTCCACCAGAATACGGATTACCCTCATGGGCGGGCTCGCTCTGTATTGAGTTGATCGCGGATCGCATCCCGCAGGGTTTCTTGGGGCTTCCAACCGAGCGCCAGCAACTTTGCGTTGGACACCCATTGCTCTTGTACCGCCGAACGCTCACCCGCAGTCGGGAGACTTCTCACCTCAATCGGCCGAACCCGCGCGAGAGTGAGGTAGATTTCTACGATCTCGGCGATGGAAGTGGAAACTCCGCTGGCCACGTTGTAAAACGCTCCCGGTGCCCCACACTCGGCGATACACCACAGCGCCCTGACACAATCGCGGGCAGAAAGGAAGTCCCGTTTGGGGCTCAGATCTCGCAGCATCAGGATTGGTGGTTTCCCGCGTTCGATCTCGACGATCTGCTTCGCGAGAGTGCCAGGTAACAGGGCGGCATCCATATTCGAACCGATAGGGTTGCTCATGCGAGCGATCGAGATCCAGGCTCCCGCGTCGGCGTGGCTCCGAGCTTCCTGCTCGGCAGCGTACTTGCTGGCGGCATAGGCTCCCCGCGGAACCGCAGGTTGAGATTCCGCCACGGGCAGCGCAGCGCTTCCTCCGTCTCGATAGACAGCTGTAGTGCTGCCCAACACAGTTCTTGTCGCAGGGGCTTCCTGCCGCAAGGATTCCAGTAGGTTCGCAGTCGCGAGGCGATTGTCCCGATCGAGTTCCGATTCTGAGCCGGTGATCCGGCCTGCAAGGTGAATGACCGTACCGGGTTGAAAACTGCGCAGCACCGAACACAATTGCTCTTTATCCCTCGAAAGATCGCATTCCGCACGCTTCAGAGTGCGCACCTCCACCTCGACAATCGTTTGCAGATGAACCGAAAGGTGCCCGGCAAGGAAGCCGCCTCCCCCAGTGATCAGGACCCGCATGAAGAATTGCCCAGGAATTTCGCGCGTTGATCCCGGAAGATCTCAACCGCGCGTTCGTAGTCGGCCGGACGCCCAATGTCGAGCCAGAAGCAATCGCTCTGATAGCACTGCACTCGCTCGCCATCGTCCATCAGGTTCTGCATGAGTTGCGGGATGTCGAGGTAGCGATTCGGCCGCACGTACTTCAGCACCTCGGCGCGAAACGCGTTTACTCCCATACTCACGTGGTAAGTTTGCACTGGTTTTTCGACGTAGCGCACCAAGCGTTGATCGTCGCCAATCTCCAACACTCCGTAATCCACTTGATTCTGGCGGCCTTGCGTGGCGATCGTCGCGATGGCTCCACGCTTGCGGTGATACTCCATAAACGCACGGTAGTCGAGGTTGGTAAGAGTATCGCCGTTGATCAGCAGGAAATCGGACTGTAATCCGGAGATCAGTCCCAGCGCGCCGGCAGTGCCCAGAGGAGTCTCTTCCAGCACAAACTCGATCGGTCCGCCAAAACGCTCTCCATCCCCGATGAATGCGCGAAAGAGGTGGGGCAGATAGCCCACGGCCAGAATCAGGCGATCGAATCCCGCCGCGCGCAGTTGCCGGACAATGACCTCCACCACCGGCATGTCGCCAATCGGCATTAACGGCTTGGGCAGAACTGTGCTGTAGGGACGAAGGCGCGTGCCCTTGCCGCCCGCCAGAATGACAGCCTGCATTCAGAATCTCCCTAGACCGCGTAGCTGCCCACGTGATATGCGGCCATGTTGCCGCCAATGTATTCCGCGACCTTCCGCAAACCTTCAGCGAGAGGCACCTCTGGTTTCCACCCCAGAATTTTTTTCGCAAGCTCGGCACTCGCAACCAGGAGGCGCACTTCGCTGGCCTCGGGACGAACCCGCTCCGCATCGCGGACGACGGGCACTTCGCGGCCCACGACGCCCATAATGACGCGGGTGAGATCGCCGATGGAGATGCCCTGGCCCGTCCCCAGGTTGATCACTTGCCCGACAGCTTGCGGAACCACCCCGGCGCGAAGGAAGCCACGCACGGTGTCCTCCACGTAGACGAGGTCACGGACGGGATCCAGAGATCCCAGGCGCACCTGGTCAGCACCCGCCAGCAGTTGCGAAACGATGGTCGGAATCACGGCGCGCGCGGACTGCCGCGGTCCATACGTGTTGAAAGGGCGAACGGTTACCACGGGCAGACCAAAACTCAGGTGGTAGCTTTCAGCCAGCTTGTCGGCAGCGATCTTCGAAGCAGAGTAGGGCGATTGCGCCTGCAGAGGATGAGCCTCGTCGATTGGCGTGTACTGAGCGGTCCCATAGACCTCGGACGTCGAAGTAACCACAACGCGCTGCACTTCGGCTTCCCGCCCAGCCTCGAGGATGTGGAGCGTACCGCGAACATTTGTGTCCACGTAGCTCTCAGACGCCTCGTAAGAGTAGGGAATGCCAATCAGCGCCGCCAGGTGAAAAACCACATCGCAGCCCTGAATGTGGTTGCGCAAGAATTGCGCATCCCGCACGTCGCCCAAGATCACTTCCACCGAGTTGCGTTTCTCCGGGGCGAGTTGCTCCAGGTGCCCCCAGCCCCCCCGGCTGGTGTAGCGCACCAGAGCCCGAACGCTGGCCCCGGCTTCAACCAGCGCTTCGACCAGATGGCTTCCTATGAAACCGCCAGCACCGGTGACAAATACACGAAGATTCCTGTATTCCGACCCCATTTGCATTGGGTTCTGAGATCCAAACGCCTACGTTGTGGAGCGCGATGGCATGGATCGTGCCCATTCTAGCCGAAGATCGCGCAAGCGCGCACGCATGCGAATTGTCGGGTCGTGGCGGGACGAGCGCTCGAGATGCTCGCGCGCGATCTCGAGCAGACGCCGCCGCTCTGGCTTGTGGGCGGTCGGGGCGAGCGGGGCCTTTTCTCCTGGATCAGCTTCGAGATCATAGAGATATTCAGCCGGAGGATCGAAGTGCAGCATGAGCTTAAAGCGCGACTCGCGTACCGATAGCACGCGTGGACCGAGGCGATTCTCCGGGCGAAACGGATTGACGCAACCCGCCACGCACTCCGAGACGGCAACGGCATCATAGGTTGTTCCCTCCCGCAGCTGCGGCCAGTAGCTGAGACCTTGAAACTCGGCAGGAATGGACAATTGCGCGGCGTCCAGCAACGTCGGAGCCAGATGCAGCAAGCTGAACGCCGACCTCGGCACCTCTTTCCTGGTGGCTCCAGGTACGCGCAACAGCAAGGGCACGCGAATGAGTTCTTCCATGAGCCGCGACGGGGGATGGTACCGGCCGCCGTGATCCAGGAACTCCTCACCGTGATCGGCGGTGAAAGCGAAGATGCAGTTGTCCCAGCGGTTGGACTTGCGCAGGACCTCAACCAGGCGCGTCATTTGCGTGTCCACCCAGCGAATTCCCGCGTCGTAGAGTGCGATGATCTCGTCGCGATGACGCGCCAGCCGTCGCGGTCCGAGATCGGATCGGTTCCAGTAGGAATTCAGGTAGCGGGCGCGAAAAGGCTTGACGGGGTCGTGTCCCGTTAGCGCCAGCGCGGCCTCCGTCGGATAGTAGGGCGAATGCGGGTCCATCAGGTGCAGCCACACAAAAAACGGCGCCTCAACCGACGCAAGCCACTCGCAGGCGTGGTCCACCATGACGTCGGCGGCCGGGAACCGCCGCAACGCGTCGAGCGAGTCCGCAGCCGGCGTCACGTGCTGACAGTACTGAAAGTACAGTTCGTCGTAGACTCTTCCCAAGGGACCTAGGGCGGGCCGCGCTTGCTGCAATCTCCGGTTCAGACGGCTCGCCCAGCCGTTCCTGGGGCCAGCATCCACTTTTTCGCCGGCGAGCGGCGCCGGTTCGCCCACGACAAAATCCCGGAACGTATCGAAGCCCTGCTCGTAGCCAAACCACGATGAGACGTATGGATTGGCAGCTCCGAACGAAGCCGTGGCATAGCCAGCTCGCTTCAGGACGGAGGCGAGATTCGGCTCATCCGGAGCCAGGCCCAGCACATCGCGACCCAGCGCCAGGGGGTAGCGCGACGCCAGAATAGCCGGGAATGAGTAATACGTGGGGGCCCCGGCGACAATCGCGGCGGGAAAAACAAAGCTCTCCGACGCAAGAGAATCCAGAAACGGCGTAGTCGGGCGCTGGTAGCCCATGAAGCCGACGTGGTCGGCGCGCAGGCAGTCTACCGTCACCAGTACGATCGATTTCTGCATTCTCGTCTATGCCTTCTGCTGCTGCGTCAATGCGGCCCTGGTGAAACTTCTCCTGGTCACGTTCACCTGCGCACCGCCAGCCGGCGTTTTGTAAGAGCCTTTGTTCACCAACTCGTGCAGGTTCTCATCGTGAAGATACAGAAGATCGGCGTGTTTTGCCTCAAGGGCCGCGAGGAATTCGTCGAGAGCCTGCAGCGTGCGGCTGCGAAAATCCCTCACCCTGGAATGAAAGTTGATGGAATGCACGGAAACAATCGCGGGGATGCCTTGTTCAAAGCACGTTTCTGCCTGGCGCAGACAAGCCTCAACCGAGAAGGCCGCATCAACCGCAGGCTCAAATTCCACGGTGCGAGAAACATTCAGGACGCCGTGGCGATCAAAATGGGGTGGAACCAACATTCCAGGGCCGTTCTGCGCTACGTCAACCCCGTGCTGCGCCCACGCGCGGTGAGTATCATCATTGGCGCGATAGCCGGGAGCGCAGGCTGAGCGCGGAAGTCTTGAGAACAGCTTGGCAAACGCTCCGACCGCCTGGCCGATCATTTCTCTTTGCTTCTCTGCCGGCAGAAATCGTTCGTCCTCAGGCTTCTCCGGATCCCAGTACTCATACCCGATCCACGGCATGCGCCAGTGAATGTACGGCGTGCCGGCCTGCCACAGTGTGCGCAGAAGTGCGGCGCGAACGGAATCTCCGGCCAGACTGCGTTCCACCGCGGAACGGCAGAAGTGCGTAATGCCATGCAATGCCGGATAGAAGACTCCATCGGCAATTCCCACTCGATAGGCGTCGATGAGGCCCGGGCGGCTCCAGCCTTGGGGGAGTCCCTGCGCAAGGGGAAGAAGATGAATTTGCTGAAAGCCCTCGGCGTTCATTCTCGCGAAGTCCAGGTTAGCCAGAATGAAATTCATCTGCACACAGGGATGGCGTCCACTGGAATCCTGATGCCGTTTCAGCAGCGCCCTTAAGGCGGCCAGATCTTCGGCAGTCTCCAAAGTGTAAAGGTCGTAAGGGCGTTCGCCCAGCGCAAGCCCTGCCGCTCGCAGCTGTTCCAAGCCTTCCTGATCACGCAGGCCGGCGCGGCCCCAGTCATCGCTCTGCAACAGAAGCAGGGGACGGTCAAAGTGAAAGCCGCGAAGCGGGAAAAGGCCGCGAATGCGTCGCCAGAATATTCGAGGGTAGTTCCGCACTCGTTTTGCTATTCTCAATCGCACATAGCCAAGCCTACAGAGGCACGCTACGTACTGTTGATATGGGTCGCGGGTCTGCTATATCGTACACGGATGCTGGTTGAGGCTGGGGAAGAAACTTGCGTGCAGATGACTTGTGTTGCGCCCGCCTACCTCGCGCTTCACTTCCTCATCCTGCCGAGTTGGCAACAGCGATGGGCGGGCCTGTTCTATATGTCTGCGGCAGTGTGCGCCATTACCTGCCGCGTCAGCCCTGCAGAGCCGTAGCCCCGTTCCCTTGGCCTGCATGCCTATCACTAAAAGCGGAGGAATGAACGATTCCATCCTTAGAGAACGCATAGTAGTACCAGCGCGTACTGCCCTGGCACCCCTTCCGAGGATAGTCTTCCGGCACCAACTGGAGAAGCCTGAAATGAAACTTTGTGAGTTCCGCGATCACCCGATCCGGCACTCCACAGTGCGTCACAAGACCGCCGTGTGTTGGATCCAACACGTAGCCTTCCCCTTTCCAGAATGCCACGGTCGGCAGTCTCCGGAAAGCGCGCGGGATCGCTCTTACGAATGACCTTAGAAGGGCCCAACCGATCCTGCCACACGTCAATGCTGCCAGGGCCAGATAGAATAACGGTCTCGCTCCTCCCGCCAGCCGGTTCGCCAGCGCTCGCAAGCGCTGACGATCCCACTGCAAACCGAGGAACAGAGAGCGCGGATTGTGCGAAGAGAAAATCAATACTCCACCCTTTCTGAGAACCCGATGACACTCGCGCAGGCACTGTTGTCGTTTCTCATTGGGTGCTAAGTTGTCAAGCCCGTTGTAGGAAAAAACCGCGGCATCAAATGAAGCATCCGCGAAAAGTGAAAGGTCAGATGCATCGAGAACCTCAAATTGCAGATGCGGAAATCTGCGGCGGCAAACCCGAATCATCTCTCCTGAATAGTCAATACCGACGTAGCGGGAAGCGATCGAGGAAAGATAGGGAGTAGTGCGTCCTCCGCCGACTCCGAGGTCCAGGATGGTCATTCCCGGATGAAGATAGGCATCAAACAGCAACTGCTCACAGGGAGCCAGATCAGTCATCCCAGCATAGAGGCCCGCGACTTCGGGACTGCTGTAAATTGCAAGATTCGCATCTTGGTTATGTTCTGACATAGCCTGCGCCAGCTTAGACCTTCTCGTCATACCTGTCGTGCTAATCACACTCCCCGTGGATGCTGCCACTCGGCGACCAAGTTGCAACCGGCAGGTGGTCCCGATAGCTACTGTTAGGGTCGAGAGTGCCTGGCCCCAGAACCGCGGAACAGGCGAAACTCGTTCCGCAGGCTCAAGATGCGATCGGCCAACTCGCGACGATTCTGGTTCACGACGTAACGTTGCGGCACGAGAAAATGCACGACACGATCGCAAAAGCCCCTCTTGAAAAGGGCGGGGCCGCTGCTCATGCCTTCGCGAAACCCACCGAAGTCGTACTCAAGACAACCGCTCTGTTTGGCCCACTGGATCGCACGCCATTGCAGTAGGTGGCCCGCCGTGAATTTGCTCTCTTTCGCTGTAGCGCCCAAGATGTACCAGCAACGCACGCCAGAACGAACAACCAGAATGCCTCCCTTAAGCGTTCCTCCCTCCCTGGCGAGGAACAGACCTCCTCGTAACGGATCTCCGGCCAGCCAGTCGAATATCCGGAGTAAAAAGTCCGAGTCCTCCGCCGGGAATTGTTTCTGCCTCGCCAGTTCCGCATAGAGCCGAAGAAAATCGCGGAACTCCCGATCATTGCGTGCGATGGTCACTTCGATTCCCGCGCTTTCAGACCTTCGGATTTCGTAGCGTGTAGTAGCCCGGAAACTCGCCAACAGACACTCCCGCGTCGGTGTCAAATCGAGACGCAAAGAGAGCCGATCCCCGCCCAGCGCTTGCCACCCGTTCCGGGCAAGAACAGAAACGACAGACTCGGCAAACGGTCCAGTCCACTCGGGCGCAATATCGATATATGCGAACCCTCTTTTGCGGCTTTCGGCGACCAACTGAAGCAATCCCGCTTCCATCACCTCGAGGTCATCGCACACCGGCCCGCGGATCACCGTGAGCGCTCGGATAAACGGCAGAATTCGTCCGGCGGGGTAGAGCACCCCGCATTGCGCAAACCACTGCAGGTGACCGTGACGTCGAAGCAATGCCAAATGCGTTCCGCCGCCAGACCACTGTGGCAACTGGAAGGGATGGGATGTGTCCTGGGTATCCAGAAAGCTAACGATTTCTCCAAACAATGATGCCGATCGCTGTGATGCGCGGACGAACTCAAACTCCGGAGTATTCACAATCCCCAATTCGTTACCTGTCGGAAGCCCTTGTCCTGCGACACGGGCCACCATCGCTTGGGTAGTGTGCGGCGGCATCATAGGTATCCTAAATCCCGGAGTCGTTGTTCAATAAGACGTTGTTCCTCTTCCTCCTGGTGGGCAGCATCATCGCGCAGGAGCTCACGGAGGACATATTCCAGCAATTGCTCAATGTTGCCAAATCGGCTGCCGAATTTCTTCTCAGCCTGCGCGCACAAGATGAGTGGCAGGTTGACGCTACGCAGTTGGTTCACACTTTGCGCCTTTCAACTGGAAATTGATCGCCGAATGCGGGACCATATTGCGCCGGCGATCATACGGTCGTCTGAGTCGAGGCCAAGGATCGCAGTCAATCCCGCAAAAACGCCATATGCTGCCAGCAGGCTGACCCCAATCATCAGCCACTCTGGCCCAAGCTTGTGTGCTTCACGGCTCAGGGCAAGCGTGACCAGTACTGACGCAGCAGCGGGGACGAGCAATCGCAAAAAGCCGGGGCTGAAGGGCGATAACCCTAGCGCTTTACGAACCTCCAGCAAGTTCCACGCATTCGTACCTGCGTTGGTCAGCGCCGCAGCAACGGCTGCGCCGATGATACCCCACGCGGGGACAAGAGCTACATTGGCAACTATCATGACGCCTGCCATCGCGGTCTGGACTCTCAGCAAACGACCCTGGTTTCCCGACATCCACAACAGCAGGCCCGCCGACCCCACGCCGCAGTTCACTAACTGACCTGCGGTACCGATAATCAGAACCGGCCAGCCGGCTTCGAAATCGTGCCCAAAGATGTGCATGAGTGGGCGTGCGCAAACCATCACCGTAATGGCCAGGGGCAAAGTCAACCCAAGCACCCATTTGGTGAGCCCCTTGTACAGTCGCGCCAGCATGGCCCGGTCGCCCTGGGAATGCAGGTCGGCAATGACGGGAGAGAAAACCTGGTTCACGGAACCCAACACAAGGCTCTCGTACGCCACCACGGCCGCAGCTACCGAGTAAATACCGACTTCGCGTGCTCCCACGCAATACCCTAAGGCAACCTTGTCTGAATGAACCATAACGAACTCAAGTAGCAGGCTGGTCACCGCTGTGCCCGAGAAAGACCACACTTCCGGCTCGAGCGGAGCCGGCCAGGGCCGCAAGAACCGTGCCTCCCTTGGTGTGTGTCTCCTCACAACAATAAGCAGGAGGACGATCACCAATGCCGCGGTCGCCACCTGCGCCAGCAAATATCCGCGCAATCCATAACCCTGCCGAAGCAGTAGTACGGTGAGCAACATCGTTGCAGGGCTGGCAATAAAGTTGGTAATGAGCGTACGACGATCCACCGCTTTGTAGCCCACCAGAATCTTGCCGTAGAAACTCGAAATTACTCCCAGCAGCATCAAGCTGGCAAACCACGGCAAATATCGGGCCAGCGAGGGAGAATGGTAAAAGCGCCTGGCTACGACGCTTCCCAACCTGAGAAAGATCACGCCAAACAAGACGTTAGCGGCTGACAGGATTGCGCCCCCGCGCCAGAGCAGAGTGCGCAACTGCTCAGGCTGGTGGGTGGCCCGGTATACAGCGGCAAAGCGAACCGCCGACTCCGGCAGGCCCAGCGAGTTGAAGATCCCTACGAATCCC
>Ga0187771_10000346_pt1 | contig 27618 bp, 25 predicted proteins | sample 0116_SJ02_MP15_1_FD_133139 | JGI IMG/M metagenome (GOLD analysis project Ga0187771, IMG submission 133139) | Tropical peat soil microbial communities from peatlands in Department of Meta, Colombia - 0116_SJ02_MP15_10_MG | ecosystem: Environmental > Terrestrial > Soil > Wetlands > Peat | place... | reverse complement strand
CGCCAACGGATGGGACGGGCACGACTCCGAGCGATGAGACTCAGGCTCCTGTGACACAGGTTCAAGAAAACCCAATCGCGCAGCCGGGAGCGGGAACGACAGGTCCGGCTCCCGTGTCGGCGCCGACGGCGAGCGGTCCGGCAACGGGCGGCAGCGCGACGCCGGGGACAGCGGTTGCGGCCGCAGCGGCAGCGGCGCAGCTGCGCTCTGACGCGCAGGCGGCAGCCTCGTCTCCGCCGCTTACTGCTCCCGGACTAGCGCCGCCCCAACCGCCGATCAGCCACCTGCCGCATTCGGTTTCGACGCCCCCAGCGACTACGGCTGCGATTCCGCAGAGCTTAAAGTCCGATATCGCCTCGATGACACCCGAGGCCAGCGGCACCAAGTCGCCAGAGGCGGCGTTGCCTTCGATCGAGCCGGTGGCGATACCTGAGGCGACAGCACGGGGGCTGCTAACCGACCAGCCTGCGCCTGCCTATCCCGCCAGCGCCAAGGGCCAGCAGGGGACTGTGGTTCTGCAGGTCCAGATCGGGCGCGATGGCACGGTGCAGGATGCCAAGTTCCTGCAGGGATCGCTGGCATTTGCGCGGGCCGCGATCGGTGCCGCCAAGCAGTGGAAATTCAAGCCTTACATGATGAACGGGCGGCCGGTATCGGTCGAGACGCAGCTGACGATCAGCTTCAGGCCGACGTCCTAGCGTCAAATCAAGCAGCCGGGAGAGCACTGCAAGCATCTACCGGATATAATGAAAGCAGATTCTCGGGAAGTATCTCCTTCCAAAGAGAGGTAGTGGTGCAGCCTGATAAGGTAGCGAGCCAAACACGCGTTTGTCGCGTCGCAAACAACGCGACGCCTCGCGTGGCTCGCCCAGATCCTTCGCTGCGCAAAGAACGCTCGCTCAGGATGACAGGCGGGCCGCACCACCACCTCAGAAAACGGTTAAACAGATGTCCATGAAAATCAAAGCAACGGTGCTCGCCGCGTCCTTCACGGTATTGCTGTTCGTAATGATTGGTTCCATGGGAGGCGTGCACGCCTCAGGCAACGACGGTCCGTACCACCAACTGGAGGTCTACAGCGAAGTGCTCCAGAAGGTGCAGAACGAGTATGTGGAGGACCCGAATCTGCCCAAGGTAACGGACGGCGCGCTGCATGGCCTGCTGGAAGCGCTCGATTCGAACTCGAGCTATCTGTCGGCCGACGCTTACAAGGCATACAAAGAACACAAGAACGCTGCCAAGGGCGGAATTGGGGCGGTGATCTCGAAGCGTTTTGGGTATGCGGACGTGGTGGCGGTGCTGCCGGGATCGCCGGCGGAGAAGGCGGGCATTGAACCCTCCGACATTTTCGAGTCCATTGAGGGCCAGAGCACACGCGACATGTCGCTGCCGGAAATTCGCAATGTGCTGGCGGGAGCTCCCGGGTCGAGCGTGAGTGTGGCGGTCGTGCGGGCGCGGAGGGCGGAACCTCAGAAGGTTGTGATCACTCGTGAGCTGGAAGTTATGCCTCCAGTGAGCGACAGGATGATGGAAGACGGCATCGGATATGTGAAGGCGGAGGCGTTGACGCACGGCAAGGCGCAGGAAATTACGGCTAAGATCAACGCGCTACAGAGATCTGGGGCGAAGAAGATCCTGCTCGATCTGCGGAATTGCGCCGAGGGAGATGAAGGTGAAGGCATCGCGGTGGCAAATCTGTTCCTTAATCACGGAACGATTGCTTATCTGCAGGGGCAGAAGTATCCGCGCGAGACGTTCAACGCTGATCCGGCGAAGGCGGTGACGTCGCTGCCGGTCGCGGTTCTGGTGAACAAGGCCACGGCGGGCGCGGCTGAGATCGTGGCGGCGGCGATTCTGGAGAACGCGCGCGGCGACGTGGTGGGCGACAAGACGTTCGGCGACGGGTCGGTGCAGAAGACGATCGACTTGCCCGATGGCGGCGCTTTGATTCTGTCGGTGGCGAAGTATTACTCGCCCAGTGGGAAGGTCATTCAGGATGAGGCGGTAACACCGAACGTTATGGTAGCGGACGCCGACGACGGCGGCCCGCCGGAAGAAGAGGAGCAGGTGGCTCCTGAGCAGGAGGCCAAGCCCGGGAGCACGGTGGATGATCAGCTGAACAAGGCCGTGGAGGTGCTGAAGGGGCGGGGCTAGGTTCTTCTGAAAGCAGGTTCCTCGATTGCCGTCGCGTTCGCTCCGGCTGCTCTCGGAATGACAAGGACGGAAGAGAAGGCGGTTGTCCTTGAAATGACAAACAAAGAGTGTCGCGCGCCAAGCGGCGCGCGGTTTTGTTTTTTGACGCCATCGCCGGGAGACTCCTGCTGAAGTGCTATCCTGACCTCGACGGCTCATGAGGTCCCTGTACGAACATCTTCCGCCGGTAGAAATTGCTGGACGGAAAGTTGTCGGCCGCGTGCTGTTCGGGCTGCTGGTGCTGGTTGCGGCGCTGGTGGGGGCATCGGCCGGGCTGCTGCTGGTTTACACGATCGACCTGCCGCAAGTGGAGGCGCTCGAAGCCTATCGCCCGAGTTCAATCACTGAAATTTATGACGATCACGGGCGCGTGGTGGGTTCGCTCGCCCTGCAGCGGCGCGTAGTGGCCAACTACGACGACTTTCCGCCGGTGTTGCGCGAGGCGCTGGTCTCGATCGAGGACAAGGATTTCTACCGGCACTCGGGCATCAATTTCTGGCGCATTATCGGCGCGGCTTATCGCGACATCGAGTCGGGCGGGAAGGTGCAGGGTGCGTCCACGCTGACGATGCAACTGGCGCGGAATCTTTTTCTCTCGCCCGACCGGTCATTCCATCGCAAGGTGCAGGAAGCGATGCTGGCCATCCAGATCGAGCGCCACTTCACCAAGGCGCAAATCTTTACGCTCTATGCCAACCAGATTTTTCTCGGTCATGGCGTGTACGGGTTCGAAGCAGCGTCGGAATTCTACTTCAGCAAGCCCACGAAGCAGCTGACGCTGGACGAAGCGGCTCTGCTGGCGGGGTTGCCAAAAGGGCCGACATTGTACTCGCCGATTGTTCATCCCGACAAGGCGGAGAAGCGGCGCAATCTGGTGATCAACGCCATGCTGGAAGACGGCAAGATCACGGCGGCGCAGGCGGAGCAGGCGCGATCGGCGCCGGTGACGCTGCATCTGGCGCACGACCCGAATTCGCTGGCGCCGTATTTCGTTGAGGAGATTCGCCGCTATTTAGAAGGTAAGTACGGGTCCGATCAGGTACATGAGGGCGGGTTGAAGGTCTATACCTCGCTGGATGTTGACCTGCAGAAGGCCGCGAATCAGGCGGTGCTGGATGGGCTGGCCGCTTATGAGCGGCGGCATGGGTGGAAGGGAGCGCTGGAGAATGTCGTGGCCGAGGGAGCGGAGGTGGAGACGTATTCGCATCCCGACTGGGACGATGAACCCGTGGTGGGCGGATACGTCCACGCGCTGGTAACGGCGGCGGGAAAAGGAATCGCGACGCTGAAGTTCGGCGCATTCACCGCGGCGCTGGGGCAGGCCGACGTTGCCTGGACCGGGCACAAGCTAGCGGACATCCTGAAGACGGGCGACGTCTGCTACGTGAAAATCATTGCGCTGGGCGAGAATGGCGCGGCCAAAGTGAGCCTGGAACAGGATTCCGGAGCGCAAGGGGCGCTCTTGGCCATTGACAACACGACTGGCGGAATCAAGGCTCTGGTGGGCGGGCGAGATTTCAACGAGTCGAAGTTTGACCGCGCCACGCAGGCGCTGCGGCAGGTAGGTTCGTCGTTCAAGCCATATGTTTATACGACGGTGATTGACGGCGGCGCCAGTCCCGACGACACGATCTTGGATGAGCCGATCAGCTTTGAAACCTCGTCCGGCTCATACTCGCCGCACAACTATGACGAGAAATTTGAGGGCATCATCACGCTGCGGCGGGCGCTGGCGCAGTCGCGCAACATTCCCGCGTTAAAGCTGGCGAATAAGGTTGGGATCAAGACAGTGATTGAATATGCCGGACGCTTTGGCATCACGTCCAAATTTCCGCCTTATCTGCCGGTGGCGCTGGGATCGGCAGAGATTACGCTGATGGAGCAGACTTCGGCATACAGCGTGTTTCCCAATGACGGGGTGCGCGTTACTCCACGCTACATCACGCGCGTAACTGACTATGAAGGGCGCGTGCTGGAAGAGGATTTTCCGGAAGTGAAGGATGTGATCAGCGAGCGCACGGCGCGCATTATGACCTCGATGTTGCGGGAAGTGGTGCTGCATGGGACGGCGATTGCGGCGTCACGCTTGCCGTTTCCAGTCGGAGGCAAAACCGGAACGACGAACGATTTTACCGATGCGTGGTTCGTGGGATTCTCGCCGACCATGAGCTGCGGAGTGTGGGTCGGATATGACGAGAAGAAATCGCTGGGGGCGAAGGAGACGGGAGCGCACGCGGCGCTGCCGATCTGGATGAATTTCATGACTGCGGCGATGGCGGGGAAAGACACGGGAGATTTCCAGTCGCCACCGGAGATGGCGCACGCGGTCCAGAAGGTGGATACTCCAGACACGGCGCCGGCGACAGAGGAAGCGCACTGAGGGCACCGGGGTGGGTTCCGAACAAGCTTAACCGCGAAGTGCGCGAAGAAACGCCGCTAAGAACGCGAAGAAGGGCACCTCAGGGGCTATTTCTTCACGCGCACTTGCACGCGGGTACCTTCCGGTAGAGTCCCGTCGGAAAGTTCGATGACGCCGCTGCGCACGATGCCTTCGAACTCCTGCTGCGTTTGAGCACGGTTGGCAGGCTGCGCGGACGAGGGCGTCCCCACTCCACGTCCCGTGCCTTTGTCCATGGCTTCGTTGGCCAGGCGGTCGGCTTCCTGGTTGTGCTCGCGCCGGGCATGTCCGATGGAGAACCAGTCGAGCTGCGCGATCAGGTCTTTGGCGCGGGCGTGCAGGTTCTTCAGTGCGGCGTTCTTCACTTTGTAAATGCCCTTGATCTGCCGCACGAGCAATTCCGAGTCGCTGATGAGCTTGAGCGCCTTGGGGCCGTGCTGGAGAGCGTATTCGAGGGCGGCGATCAGTCCCTGATACTCGGCGAAGTTGTTGGTCTGGTGGCCGAGGTATTGGCTGAGGGAGGCGACTTTCCTTCCAGACTCGTCTTGGATGACGACGCCATAACCGGCAGGGCCGGGATTGCCGCGCGCGCCGCCGTCACTGTGGGCGACGAGGTAATGCGCGGGAGGGTTCTCGTGGGGTTCGAAAAGATGCTTTGCAGTGCGGGCGGAATGCATGAAATCGAGTGTACAACGGCCTCTGTGAGTTTCTCGCCCCCTGTGGTTCAACCAAGGCCTAAACCACAGGGGACACAGTGGCGCACAGAGGAATCCTATCGTCCGGCGGCGAGGCGGGTGGCAAGGCGCGCTGGGAGGTCAGCGGCGAAGATGCGGTCCTGCGCAGATTTCAAGTTGTAAGGTGCGCGGTGGAAATGCACGACCTGCGCATCGGTGTCGAAAAGTGCGAAGGCGGCGCGCCAATCGCCATCGCGCGGCTGGCCCACCGAACCGGGATTGATCAGGTAACGCATGGATGAATCGAGTTGCAAGGCGACGGCTTCGGCTTTGCCGACGGTGCGATACTCGGGACGGAAGCCGTCCGCGGCCAGATCATTGGCCAAAAATCCGCCCTGCAGATGGGTGTGTCCAAAAAAAGTCAGGGGCAGGCTGATCGCCAACAGAGGAGCAAGAGCATCTCCGATTGAAATCACGTATTCGTCCTCGTCAATGGCAGAGCCGTGCACGAACTGAACGTCGGGAACGTCCGGCAGGTGAATGGGGCCACGGGGCAGAGCGCGGAGCCACTCAAGATTCTCGGGCGTGAGTTCGTTGCGCGTCCAGATGGCGGCGGTGGCAGCCATGGGATTGAAATCTTCCAGGTCCATAAGGCCGGTCGCTGCTTTGTCGTGATTGCCGCGAACGAAAATCTGGCCGAGATCGCGGGCGCGGTCGGTGACCTCGTTGGGGCTGGCGCCGTAGCCCACGATGTCGCCGAGGTTGACGACCAGGTCGTGGGCGGGAGCCGCGGCGAGACAGGCGTCGAGGGCCTCGAGATTGGCGTGAATATCGCTCAGCAGGAGTATGCGCAAGGCGTCCCCGGAACGAGTGGGGATTATAGAACAAGAGGGGCGTGGCGAGCGGGAATGGATGTACCCACTTCTCGCAAAGGCGGCGAGAAGTGGGGCACCCCAAGTTTTTCCGACGGCCCCTCAGCCGGCGTTCACCACTGGGCAGCGGGCCCAGTGGCCGGGCGCGACTTCAACTAGCGGCGGCAGCGTGGCGGCGCATTCGGAAACGCGGAATTCGCAGCGGGGTTCGAAGGGGCAGCCGGGCGGCATCAGGTGCAATGCGGGGACTGTGCCATCGATCGCCTCCAGCGGGCGCGAGCGGTCGGTTCTGAGATCAGGCACGGCGTGAAGCAGGCCGCGCGTGTAGGGATGAGCGGGGGCCTGGAAGATTTCGCGGCGGGCGCCGAGTTCGACCAGATTACCGGCGTACATCACGGCGACGCGGTCGGCAATCTGCGAGACGACGGCGAGATCGTGCGAAATGAAAAGCATGGCGAGGTTGAACTTGGCCCGGAGTTCGACTAGCAGGTCGAGAATCTGCGCCTGGATTGTCACGTCGAGCGCGGTGGTGGGCTCGTCGGCAATGAGCAACTGCGGGCGGTTGACGATGGCCATGGCGATCATGACGCGCTGGCGCATCCCGCCGGAAAGCTGGTGAGGATAGTCGCGCGCGCGGTGGGCGGGGTCGGGGATGGCGACATCGGTCATGGCTTGAATAGCGAGCTCGTAGGCCTTCTTCTGAGGAATGCGCGCTGGTCGCGAGTACCCGAAGCAGCCAAACAGGATCGCGAGAGGCAGTCCCAGCACTCGGAACCACAGCGGCGTGGGTCCGTACCATTCATCCCACGGCTTGCGATTGCCGCGACTAATCTCCTCACGTATCTTCTGTTGGATCTCAGTGGGGAATCGATTGTGAGCGGTGACGGCTTCCGCGATCTGATCGCCAACGCGCATGACCGGGTTGAGCGCGGTCATCGGCTCCTGGAAGATCATGGCCATGCGCGAGCCGCGAAGCTGACGCATAGAGTCGTCGGAAAGGTCGGGGAGATTGCGCGATGCGCCGTCTTCGCTGAACCGGATTTCTCCCGAGACGCGGGCCTGCGGGGGCAGCAGGCGCATGATGGCGAGCGCCGTGACCGATTTGCCGGAACCGGATTCTCCGACAAGGCCGAGGACTTCGCCGGGCGAGATAGAGAAGCTGAGGTCGCGGACGGCGGTGAGAAGAACGGGTGATGCGCCCGTGCCCGGACGATCTTGCCCGGGGAATTGGATGGTTAGGTGGCGGAGGTCGAGCAGAGGCACGGAGCTATGGTAGCAGCGCGGGCATCAGTTTCGCGGCCGAACCGAATTCATCCCAGGTCTCGCAAAACCAGCGAGACCTGGGGCACCCCCGGCGCGAGAAATGGGGCACCCGGCCTTGGCTTGACAAAAGCAGGTTTCTCGACTCCGCAGAATTGCCCGCAAGCGGGCGATTCTGCTTCGCTCGAAATGGCAATATCGTGGAAATTGCCGGCTGCCTTTACTGCCCCAGAATCAGCGGCAGGCCGTTCTTGTTGTTGCCGATGACGACCACCTTGGTGTTGGGGCTTTTGGCTAAATTCTCAGTCGCCTCGATGCCCTTCCATTCGAGCAGCGAGGGCGTGATGCCCTGAGCCACGATCTGCTGGAAGTCGCGCACGCCGGCGGCCTCGATGCGCTTGCGCTGCGCCTCCTGGGTTTCCTTCTGCAGACGGAAATTCATGGCGAGCGCTTCCTGCTCGGCCTGCTGCTTGGCTTCGATGGAGGCTTTCAGCGTGGCGGGCAGTTGAATGTCGCGCAGAAGAACATTTTCCACGGTGAGCCCGCGCTTGCTGAGCTCGCTGGTGATCTGGTCCAGAATCTGTTTGGCGACCATTTCGCGCTCGCCGGTGTAGAGGGCGTTGGCGGTATGCGAGGCGGTGGCTTCGCGGATAGCCGAGCGCAGCGTCGGTTCGACCACCTTGTCCTCGTAATCGGCACCGATTTTCTGAAACACCTCAGCAGCGCGGTCGGGATTGAGGTGATAGATGAGCGAAGTGTCCAAAGCCATCATCAGGCCTTCGCTGGAGGGAACGCTGGCCGACTCCTTGATGGTCTGAGTCTGGATCGACATTTCGTTGTTGGTCTTGAGGGGATTGATGAGATGGATGCCCTCGCCCAGGACCTCGCCCGTGACCTTTCCGAAAAGTGTGAGCACGCCGACGTGGCCGGTGCCGACGCGCGTGATCGAACTGAAGAGGAAAATCACGAGCACGAAGGCAGCGATGCCCAGGAAGATCAGGCGAAGGAAACCTCCGCCGAAGTTGCCGCCGCTGTCGATAACTTTGCCGCGAGAGGGATCGAAAATCGCCATGAGTGTTCTCCTGGAAAGATTCTAGGTTGGCGCGGCGAGGGGGATAAGTGACTTGTGAGGAGCGGGGGCAGTTGCCTGTGGTCAGTGGCCGGTCGGTTTCCCACTTCTCGCAGGCGGCAGGAAGTGAAGCGCCCTGCAAAGCAGGTTCCTCCCCCTCGACTCCGCTCGGGGCTCGCCCTACGGCTCGGCAGAGCCGCTCGGAATGACAGAATTGAACCGAATCGGACTTTCTCCAGGCCCTCACCCCTGACTCCCGACCGCGTGAATCTTGCCGGGAGCGGGCCGCATCTCTTACAGTAAGTTTATGAACAAGATTCATATTCCTACGCCCTTGCGGCAGTATGTGGGGAAACAGGCGGCGGTCGAGGTGCCGGGGGGGACCGTTGGCGAAGCGATGAGCGCGCTGGTCAACCAGCATCCCGACCTGCGCAAGCACCTATATACCGAAGACGGCAAGCTGCGGGCGTTCGTGAACCTGTACGTGAACGACGAGGACATCCGCTATCTGCAGAAGGAAGCGACCGCGCTGAAGGAAGGTGATAACATTTCGATTGTGCCTTCCATTGCGGGTGGCCGCACCTGATCGGAAATTGGGGAAAATTTCCGATTGCCAGTTTTCGATTTCCGATTGAAAAGCAAACTGCTCGTGATGCGGGCAATCGGCAATCGAAAATCTACAATCAAAATCCCTGAGATTTTGGATTTTATGGCTACCACTACTGAAATGCCTGTCACGCTGAGCAAGGACGAAATCCTGCGCTACTCGCGGCATTTGATTATGCCCGAGGTGGGCATGGCGGGGCAGCAGAAGCTGAAGGCGGCGCGCGTGCTGTGCATCGGCACGGGCGGGCTGGGATCGCCGTTGACCATGTATCTGACGGCGGCGGGCGTGGGCACGCTGGGGCTGGTGGATTTCGACGTGGTGGATTATTCGAACCTGCAGCGGCAGATCATTCATTCGACCGCGGACGTGGGGCGCAAAAAACTCGACTCGGCGGCTGACAAGCTGAAGGGGATCAATCCATTTCTGAATCTGCGGACGTTCGATACCAAGCTGACCAGCGCGAATGCGCTCGAACTATTTCGCGAGTTCGACATCATCGCCGACGGCACCGACAATTTTCCGACGCGCTATCTGGTGAACGATGCCTGCGTGCTGACGGGCAAGCCGAACGTGTACGGGTCGATTTTCCGCTTCGAGGGGCAGGCCAGCGTATTTGCCACGAAAGAAGGACCGTGCTACCGCTGCCTGTATCCGGAGCCGCCACCGCCGGGCGTGGTGCCGTCGTGCGCCGAAGGCGGAGTGCTGGGGATTCTGCCCGGGCTGGTGGGAGTGATGCAGGCGACCGAAGTGATCAAACTGATCTTGGGTGTAGGCGAACCCCTGATCGGACGTCTACTGCTGGTGGATGCGCTGGGCATGAAGTTCCGCGAACTCAGGCTGCGCAAGAATCCCGACTGCCCGGTGTGCGGCAAGCATCCCACGGTGACGAAGCTGATCGACTACAACGAATTTTGCGGGATTCGAGGCGAGGAGAAGCCGGCGGGGAACGGCATTCCTGAGATTCAGGTCGAGGAACTGAAGCGGCGGTTGGATGCCAAAGAAGATCTGTTCGTTCTCGATGTGCGCGAGCCGCACGAATACCAGATCTGCAACCTGGGCGGGTATCTGATTCCGCTGAACGATCTGCCGAGACGCGTAAATGAGCTGGATTCGAGCCGGGAGATCGTGGTGCATTGCAAAATCGGCGGACGTAGCGCGAAAGCGGTAGCGTTCCTGCAGCAGGCAGGATTCAAGAAGGTGCACAACCTGGCGGGCGGGATTACTGCCTGGGCGGATCGCGTGGATCCGAGGGTCCCGAAATATTAGAAGTTGCCAATAGCCAGTAGTCAGTTGCCAGTCTTGAGCGGGGAGCGCGAGAGCGCTTTCCGTTTTTGGTGCAAGGTCAGATGGAAGCGCCGGAGCTGTGGGTTTCCGTCGGGAATGACTCGTATCAGGGCACGCATTCATGCGTGCCGCAAAGGCCATAAGATCAATCCGCCTTTAGGCGCTGGTTTTGAATTGCAGACTCGCACGACGGACTATTAGCCCCGGAGGCGGCGGGTCGAGCTCATGTCCGGGGTAAGCGGAGGAATATCGGAACTGCGTTACCTCCGGGACTAGATGCCGCGCTACCGGATTATTCCGAATGTAATCTGCTACGCAACGGAACGCCTCGCCATCCAGGATGCGCACTTCGGAGAATCCCTTCTGCCAGACTGGCGCATCGAATCCGAGTTCCCGTCCCGCGCGGAATGCGAAGCCGCCCTTCATGAACTGCACGGCGCGTTCAACACTGGTGTCACATCCTACGGTGATCAGGGCATGGAAATGGTCGGGCATGACCACGAATTCGTGTAAGCGGAATTTTCCCTGCTCGCGATACTCATACAGGACCCGCAGAAACAGTCCGGCAGAGCGATCGGACTGCAGCAGATTTCGTTGGCCGGCAATCGAAGAGGTGACAAAGAAAGTGCGAGCGCCGGCGACGGCTCGTGCGGGATCGGCATGACGCATGGGAATTGCCATAAGCAGCGGCTGAAGCCGGTTCCTTCTCTGCTGACTTTCACGGCACGCCTCAAAGGCGTGCCCTGACACGAATCTCTACGGCGCGAGGGACCGGAAATGGTGTGAGGAACATCACACGAGGAAAATATTTCGGCCGCGCGGTTCCAAAGCGGGAATATGAGACGGGCCCAGTGGGTGCATGGAGAGCGCGGATGCGCTCCCCTTCTTTGTGTAAACGGGTCATCGCTCTTCTATTAGATTCCTCCAACGTTTCCTCTTCGCTCTCTCGGCAAGTTCTCTGTGCTTCCCGCCGATAGACAGAGATGTGACGACTATGTCTGCCGGGCGGGGAGAGGCGCGCGCAAAAGAGAAAGACACGAGACCGCTGCGTTATGTCGCGCGGCAGCCCATCTTTGACCGTGAGCAGAAAGTGTTTGGCTACGAGCTGCTGTTTCGCGATGGCGTCGAAAACGCGTTCAGCGGGGACTTGGATGCGGCCTCGCGGGCCACACTGGATCGTTCACTGCTGATGGGGCTGGATGTGCTGTGCGACGGGCGGCGGGCGTTTGTGAACTGCACCAAGGACACGCTGATCAAGGGCCTGGTCATGCTGCTTCCCTCGGCCACGACGGTCGTTGAGATTCTGGAAAGTGTGCCGCCGGATGCGGATGTAATTACCGCCTGCCAGAATCTAAAACAAGAAGGCTATCTGATTGCGTTGGATGATTATGTGGCCGATGATCCGCGGGAGCGGCTGGCGGAAATGGCGGACATTATCAAGGTGGAAGTGCCGAGGACGACCGAGGAGCAGCGCGTCGAGCTGATCAAGCGCCACGGGCCGTGGCGCTGCCGCATGCTGGCGGAGAAGATTGAGACGCAAGCCGACTTTCTGAAGGCGCGGGAACAGGGGTTCGTGTATTTCCAGGGATATTTCTTCCGCCGTCCGGAGATGGTCAGCACGCGCGACATGCCCGCCAACCAGCTGAACTATTTGCGCATGCTGCAGGAAGTCGGGCGGGAGGAGCTGGATATCCGGAAGCTGGAGAAAGTGATCAAGTCGGAGACATCGGTCTGCTACCGGCTGCTGCGCTATCTGAATTCGGCCGTGTTCGGACTGAAGGGCGAGATTCATTCGGTGCGGCATGCCCTGTCGATGCTGGGCGAGCGGGAAGTGCGGCGCTGGGTGCGGCTGGTGGCGGCAGTGGGCGCGGGGCAGGACAAGACCAGCGACCTGTTGCTGTCGGCGCTGGTGCGGGGCCGCTTTGGCGAACTGCTGCAGCCGCGCGTGGCCCATGGGGAGTCGGATCTGTTTCTGCTGGGACTGCTGTCGCTGATTGACGCGATGCTGGAAATGCCCATGGCGGAAGTGCTGGAGAAAATTCCGCTGGATCACTCGACCAAGGCGGTGCTGCTGGGCCAGCCGAGTGTGCTGCGTCCCGTGTACCAGCTCATGCTGGCGCATGAAAGCGGGGAGTGGGAAGCGGCGGCGCAGTTGAGCCGCAGCCTGCATCTGAACTCCGAAGATGTGGCGGGATTCTACTGGCAGGCGCAGCGCTGGGCGCGCGAAGTAGTGGCCGAGGCGTGAACTGCCACGAAGGAGACTTTCAAGGGTCCGCAAGCAGCCAGCAGCGTTGTGAGGTTGCGGAGTGGCCGACCGCAGTGCATGTCCTCCTGTGCAAAAGGTGGGTCCGTGGGGGCCTTGCGCAACGCGGCGAGGAGGGGTTACCATAGGACGTTCTCATATAAGGCCTCGTTCCCGCGCAGGCCTTCCGCGCCAGCCGTTCCGAGGCGGCGCCCACGGATATCCGAATAAGCGGAAACCCGATACTAAACTTGGCAGATTCGTTCACCAGTAAGCGGTTCGTTCAGTAGGTGGGGTTCGTTTCAGGAAGCCGTCCAGCCGCGACCGCAAGCGAGCAGATTGAGGAAGCCGCACGTCCTGTGATCTGTGACCGCGTTGGGGGAAGCGGACAGCCAGTGGCTAGCACGATCTGCACAACTTTCAACCGAATAGCTTTGAGAGGACTATGAACGCAGGACCAGGAAAGGCCGGTGGAGGAAGAAACCGCAGGCGGCGTGGACGCCGCCCGCATAATCAGCGGCACGGCCAGGGCCAGAGCCGCCACAACCAGGACGGCATCTACACGGCGCCGATGGACCACAGCTACCGGGCAGTACTGTCCGGGGGCAACAACGGAAACAAGGGCGGGCGGCATAGGCCTGGATTCGCGTCGCAGTTTGCGCAGCCGGAACCGGAGCCGCTGCCGACGAGCGAGGACGCGAGCTCGCGCATCTTTGCTTTTGTAGAGGATCTGTTCTTCCTGGCGAAGATTCAGGAAACCGCGCGCAAACTCAATGTGAGGGTCGAGTTCCTGAAGACCGACAAGGACCTCATGGAGAAAATGGCGCAGAACGGGGAGGGAAAGCCGTCGCTGATCATCTTCGATCTGAACAACAGCAGCGCCCGGCCGCTGACGCTGATCCCGAAGCTGAAGAGCAAGCTGAAGAAGGGGACGTCGATCATTGGATTCCTGTCGCATATGCAGGGAGACTTGAAGCAGAGAGCGCACGAAGTGGGCTGCGACATGGTGCTGCCGCGTTCGGCGTTTTCGCAGAATCTGCCACAGCTGTTGCGGCGGCACGGCGCGCCGGAAGACCAGCCGCCGGCGGTGCAGTAAACAAGGGCACGAATCCCTTCATCTTTTGACGAGACGTTGAATACTTCCCGGGCCGTTCTAAGGTAAGCTCTGTCGCCTACCCCGGAGGCCAAGTCAGCCGTCGCCCGCCGAGCAGGTGCACGTGCAGGTGGAAGACGGATTGTCCGGCGCCGGGGCCGACGTTGAGCACGGTGCGGTATCCGTTTTCAATGTTGCGCTGGCGGGCGATCTGGGCGGCGACCAGGTGGCAGCGGCCGAGAAGTTCGGCGTCGGCGGGCTCGGCTTCTTTCAATCCCACGATGTGTTTCTTGGGGATCACCAGCACATGGATGGGCGCCTGCGGATGAATGTCCTCGAAGGCAAAGACGTGGTCATCTTCGTAGACCTTCTTCGCCGGACGCTCGCCGCCGATGATGCGGCAGAAAAGGCAGTGAGGATCGGTCATGATGGGTTCGCGCTGGCCAGTCCGTCCTGACGAGCTCGCTTGTAGAATAGACCAAGTGAGGAAATTCTGGGATAACTCGGGCGGGGCCACATGTGGTGCGGGCGCCCCCGCCCGCGAACTGCCAACGCCATCTAAGAGCAAAGTCCCAGCGCTGAAGCCAGTCCCGGCGAGCCTTTCGATCGGCAGCGTCACCATCCGCCCGGCGACGGTGCTCGCGCCCATGGCGGGCGTGACGGACACCGTGTTCCGGCGGTTCATCCGCAACCTCGGCGGATGCGGACTGATCATGACCGAGTTCACCTCGGCCGACGGCGTCCTCCGGGCCAAAGACAAAAAGGCCCAGCGGTATCTGCACTTCTACGAAGACGAGCACCCCATCTCGGCCCAGCTTTTCGGCAGTGACCCGCGCGTAATGGCCGAGGCGGCGCGGATGGTCGAAGGACTGGGATTCGACCTGGTTGACCTGAACCTGGGATGTCCGGCGAAGAAAGTTGTGAAGTGCAACGGAGGCTCCGGGCTGCTGCGCGATCTGCCGGCGATTGGCAAGATTTTTGAGGCGGTGCGGGCGGCGGTGAAGATTCCGTTTACGGTGAAGTTCCGCGCCGGGTGGAACGACGAAGAAATCGTGTGCGTCGAGCTAGCACGCATGGCCGAATCCTGCGGCCTGAATGCCGTGGCGCTGCACGCTCGCACGCGCGAGCAGGGCTACAGCGGCCCGGCGCGCTGGGAATGGATTGCGGCGGTGAAGGATGCGGTGAAGATTCCGGTCATCGGCAACGGCGACATTCGCACGCCGGAAGACGCTTGCGCGATGGTCGCGCAGACGGGCTGCGACGCGGTGATGATCGGGCGGACCGCGCCGTCGAATCCGTGGATCTTCCGACAGATCGAGCAGTACTGCGGGGGGATGGGGAGAATGGATGCCTATGTGGGGCCGGGTCTCAGACCCGGCCATGCCGAGCGAAGCTCGGCTGGATTTCCAGGCCAGATTTTGGAAGCCTCGGGCAGCATTGAGCCTGCCGGGCTGCGCCCGGCCCGACCGGATCAGAGATCCGGTCCCACACAGTCTTGTCATCCCGAGGAGCCCGCCTTTGGCGACGAGGAGCCTGTCCCGAGCCTGTCGAGGGAACCTGAGCGCGCCGCGCGACGTCCGAGCGCGTTGTGCGAGGACAACAACCGCGCGTTCGGCGCGCATCCTTACGACCACCCTACCGAAGCCGATCGCTATCAGATGATCCGCACCTACTTCCAGATGCTCATCGAAGAGGAACTCCCCGACGCCTCGGGCAAGATGAAGCAGTTCGCGTCGTGGTTCACCCACGGCGTCCCGGGCGGCGCGGCCTTGCGCAAGGCGATCTACGAGTCGAAGAGCGCGCCGGAGATTCTGGGGAAGGTGGAGGATTTCTTCGAGACGCGATTGTGCGGCGCGGACCCGCCCTGAGCGAAGTCCGAGGGGCTCTCGCCCGCGAAGGTTAGAGCTATACTCGACACAACACGGGTCGCCCTATGAAGACGCAAGTTTCCATCCTCGCTGCCGTGCTCTCACTGGCTTGTTGTCTTTTCGCACAGAACCAAGCTTCCATCTCATCGGGCAAGGCAAAGGCATTTCCTGCCCCCGACTTCATGCTGGGCGACAAGGAAGCAAAGACGGAGAAGAGTCGAGTTGTGTTGGGTCCGATGGAAAGCGATGGCAAAGGTGGAACGAAGGGGTCTTTTACAGTGTACGGAGGGTCATCCCTGATCTCTGTGTCGAGTCTGTCATTCAGCGGCAATGGGAAGATCCTCGCGGTTGGAATTATGCCCGGACGAGTTGAGCTGTGGGATGTGGAGAACAGGAAGAAGATTCGTACCCTTGATGCTGGTTCCACAGTCGCCCTAAGCGTTGACGGGCATCTGCTCGCCACCGACGGAAATGGGATCGAGCTGTATGACGTTCCCTCAGGACACCTCGTAAGGAGAATTCCTAGAACTTTGAAGAGGCCGGAGAACGTGGTGGTTAAGTTTGAGTTCAATCCGGCAGGCAGCCTGCTAGACGTGACCGCAAACGGCGACGATGATACGGTTTACGAGGTATCGTCCGGGAGATGCCTGCTTACCTTGGCCGACACTAGGCAAGCCCGGTTCTCGAGGGACGGTTTGTCGTTAATTGGCGGCAATTACAAGCATCTCATCGTCTGGAACACCAGGGATTGGAGCAAAGTCAGCGACGTTCCAAACGGCCCCGAGTACGTCAGACGCATAGCTGCCTTTCCTGAAAAGGATCTCGCCATTGTGGGAGGTCCTGAGGCGGTGCGCTTGGTACGCATAAGCTCAGGCGGGGAGTTGGCCAGGGTAGGAACTGGATGGACTAATTTCACCGCATTCGATCGGGACGGCAGCTTTATACTCACATACGCAGGTGGCGTGTTGGCTGTCTGGGACACGAAAGGCACACAGTATTGCACGCGAGCCAACATTGGAAATGGTACGCTGGCGCTGAGTCCGGACAACCGTTGGCTAGCTGCAGCCCCGCTTGACGGCAGTACGACTGTGTCGATCTGGAAACTGCCGGACGCGCTGAACGCCTGCGGCACTTCAGACGCCCCCGCTCAGTGAACAACATCACAGTCCGAAGGGACTACACTCCCCGCGCCACCATCTTCCCCGCCTCGTCCTTCTCCACATACGCCCACGGCGTCTTCGGATCGTGGGTGAAGACAGTCAGCCACTTCTGCGGAATCGCCTGCGCGTAGTAGCGCTTCTTGCTCGCGATGGTGTCGAGCGGATAGAGGTCGAAGCCCATGCCCCAGGTGAGGTCGATGTGGGCGGTGGTGGGGATGAGGTCAGAGATGTAGCAGGCGGTCTTGGGGTGCCCCACGTCTCGCCGCTTTTGCGAGACGTGGGGATTTTCGCCAGCGCCGTGAATAATGATCGCCTGCATGCTCGCCGTGTGGCCGGGGAAGGCCATCACTGAAATACCCGGCACAATTTCTTCCCCGCCTTTGAGCAGGGTCATCTGGCCACTGGCGACCAGCGGATCGTAATTGTCAGCGATGTAGCTGATGGCATCGCGTTCGCTGGGGCGGCGGGCATATTGCCATTCGCCCTCCGGCGCATAGTACTTGGCGTGCGGAAACGTGGGCACGATCTTGCCATTTTTGTCGCGGATGGTGTTCCATCCGCAGTGGTCGAAATGCAGATGCGAGTTGATGACGATGTCAATGTCATCGGGCGCGATGCCCGCGGCGGAGAGATTATCGAGCAGCTTGGCGGGCTGGCCGTAGAACTTGATCATGCGGTCTGAGAGCTTGTTGCCCATGCCGGTTTCGACCAGCACGGTTTGCTTGCCGGTGCGCGGCTTCTCTGTTCGGATCAGAAGCGAGTTTAGGCCGGCCGTGACATAATTTTTCTCATCGGCCGTAACTTTCTTCGACCACATGACCTTAGGAATCACGCCGAAAAACGCGCCGCCGTCGAGCGGGTAGGTGCCGTCGGAAAAGATGGTGAGTTCAAAGTCGCCAAGGGCGAGGCGGTACATACAACCAGTGTGCCACAGCCAATTTCTTTCGCCGTGGATGTACGCGGATTTCACGGATAAACCAAATCACTGATTTATCCGTGGTGATCCGTGAAAATCCGTGGCGCCCTATCTTTTGGCTTTGGCGGGCTCCTTCTCCCCGACCCGCGGGCTGACCTCGAACTTCATCTTGCCGGCCTTTTTGTCGGCGTCGACGATGACGTGGTCGCCGTGGAGGACTTCGCCGTCCAGAATCTTCATGGCTAGGGGGTCCTGCACCAGCTTCTGGATGGCGCGCTTGAGCGGGCGCGCGCCGAAGTTGGGGTCGTAGCCCTGAGTGAAGAGCAGGTCTTTCGCCGCGTCGGTCAGCTCGAGCGAAATCTTGCGGTCCGCGAGCAGGCGCCGGACGTCTTCGAGGCGCAACTCGATGATCTTGACCAGCTGCTCTTTGCCCAGCGGACGGAAAACGATGATGTCGTCCACGCGGTTGAGGAACTCTGGCCTGAAGTGCGTGTGCAGCTGATTCATCACCTGCTCAGAGGCTTGTTCAAAGCTCGCATCCTCGGACTCCGTCCGAGGAGGGCGGACGGGGGCGTCCGCCCCTACATTCTGCAAGAATGACGACCCAATGTTCGAGGTCATGATGATGATCGTGTTTTTGAAATCAACGACGCGGCCTTTGCCGTCGGTCAGCCGGCCGTCGTCCATCATCTGCAGGAGAATGTTGAACACGTCGGGATGCGCTTTTTCGATTTCGTCGAAAAGCACGACGGCATAGGGACGACGGCGAACCTGTTCGGTGAGTTGGCCACCTTCTTCGTAGCCGACATAGCCCGGGGGAGCGCCGATCAGGCGGGCGACCGAATGCTTCTCCATGTACTCAGACATGTCGATGCGCAGCATGGCGCGCTCGTCGTCGAATAGGAATTCGGCGAGGGCGCGGGCGAGCTCGGTTTTGCCAACGCCGGTCGGGCCGAGGAAGATGAATGAACCGATGGGCCGCTTGGGATCGCTCAGGCCGGCACGCGAACGGCGGATGGCGTCGGCTACGCGCTCGAGGGCCACGTCCTGGCCGATGACTCGCTGGCGCAGACGGTCTTCCATGTTGACGAGCTTCTTGACTTCGCCTTCGAGCATCTTGGACACGGGAATGCCGGTCCATTTGGAGACGATGCGGGCGACGTCTTCTTCGTCAACTTCCTCTTTGAGCATGCGCGATTGGCCTTTGCTCTCCATTCGCTTGGTGAGCTTGGCCAGTTCCTGCTCGGCTTGGCGGATGAGGCTGTAGCGGATTTCGGCGACGCGCTGCAGATTGCCTTTGCGCTCTTCGGCCTGCTCTTCGATCTTGAGTTTCTCGATTTGCTCTTTTAGGGCGCGTGTACGGGCGATGAGATCCTTTTCTTTTTTCCAGTTCGCTTTCAGCGCGTTCGATTTTTCGCGAATTTCGGCCAGCTCTTTTTCGATGGCGGCGAGGCGCTCGCGGGAATTCGAGTCGTCTTCCTTCTTCAGCGCCTGCTTTTCGATTTCAAGCTGGGTTGCTTTGCGCTCCAGTTGGTCGATGTCGGTGGGCAGCGAATCGATCTGGATGCGGAGCGACGCGGCGGCTTCGTCAATGAGGTCGATGGCCTTGTCGGGCAGGAAGCGGTCGGAAATGTAGCGGTGCGAGAGCGTGGCGGCGGCCACGATGGCCGAGTCCTTGATGCGCACGCCGTGGTGCACTTCGTATTTTTCCTTCAGGCCGCGAAGGATGGCGATCGTATCTTCCACGTTCGGCTCGCCGACGAAAACGATCTGGAAGCGGCGCTCGAGCGCGGCGTCCCTTTCAATGTGCTTGCGGTATTCGTTGAGGGTGGTGGCGCCAATAGCGCGGAGCTCGCCGCGGGCGAGCGCGGGCTTGAGCATGTTGGAGGCGTCGATGGCGCCCTCGGCTGCTCCGGCGCCGACCAGCGTGTGCAGCTCGTCAATGAAAAGAATGATCTGGCCCTGCGAGTCTTCGATTTCTTTCAAAACCGCTTTGAGCCTGTCTTCAAACTCACCTCTGTACTTTGCTCCTGCCAACATCGCTCCCAGATCGAGCGCAACCACGCGCTTGTTCTTCAGGACCTCAGGAACGTCGCCCGAAATGATGCGCTGGGCGAGGCCTTCGACGATGGCGGTTTTGCCGACGCCCGGTTCGCCGATCAGCACGGGATTATTCTTCGTGCGGCGGGAGAGAACCTGGACGACGCGGCGGATTTCTTCGTCGCGCCCAATGACGGGATCGAGCTTGCCGCGACGCGCCTGCTCGGTCAGGTCGCGGGCGTAACGTTCGAGCGCCTGATATTTGGCTTCCGGATTTTGGTCGGTGACTTTTTGCGAGCCGCGAACGGTCGTAAGCGCCTTCAGGATCGCGTCGTATGTGGCGCCGTGGCGCTTGAGAATCTGCTGGGCCGCGTCCTGCTTGAGGTGCGTGATGGCGAGCAGGAGATGCTCGGTCGAGACATATTCGTCCTTGAAATTGGAGGCTTCTTTGAACGCCTGCTCCAGCAGCTTGTTGACTTGGTTCGAGAGCGTGGGCTGAGCGGCCTCGCCGGAGAGCTTGGGCAGTTTCTCGATCTCTTGATAAATCTCGTGGAGCACAGCTTGCGGGCCAATGCCGATCTTTTCGAGCACAGGCGGAACGATGCCCTCTTTGTCTTCAAGCAGAGCGGCGAGCAGGTGCACGGGCAGCAACTCAGGATTGCCATGCTCGCTGGCGAGCTGGCTCGCGCGCTGGACGGCTTCCTGGGCTTTGACGGTGAATTTGTCCCAACGAATGGGCATGGAAAGCCTCGATTTGGTGATTGAGTAGTTTGGTAATTGGGTGATTTGGTCGTCTATATTTTGCGATGAATGTGCTTTAACGCAAGGTCTATCTCTTCCACAAGGACGTCCGAATGGGGCTGCGGCCCGGCCGTCCACTTCTTCTTTAGTCTCATCAGCATGCGCTCCGTGAAGTCATAATACCGGGGAAGTGGCGCAACTCGAAGATGACCGCAGCCTGCCTGTCAACGTAGTGGAGTCCGCCCTTTGGGTCGGGTGATACCACGCTCTCGACCACTTTGTGAAAAGCCTGAAATTGCCGTTCGTTTGCTTCAGCACGACGCTGACTAACCTGCCATGTGGAGACCATAAATGCCACGGCAGCTCCCAGAATCCCAAGAGCTGCTGTATTCGATGAAAGCCATCCGGTAAGCACATTCATAACGACCTCCCGTAGCCGCTATTCCCTACTGTGATGTCATCCTGAGCGAAGCGAAGGACCTATGCATTCATCCTGGTACGAGCGCAGTGCATAGGTTCTTCGCTTCGCTCAGAATGACAACCACTCTAGATCTTAGACAAACGGGGAGGCGGTCACCCCGGCCGCCTCCCACGATTGTAGACCGTTGAGCTTCGGTCCACTGGACAGCCCCTTCGACTGCGCTCAGGGCAGGCGAGGGTGGCTGTCCCTACATGCTGACTACTGACTCCTAACTCCTGGCAACTGCTCTTACGCGGCCTTGCTGGGACCCTTGCCTTCGAGGGTTTTCTCCGAGCCCGGCTTTTCCGAGACCACGCTGACCTTGATCTGCTTGGGCTTGGCTTCGGCCTTCTTGGGCAACGTGATTTTCAGCACACCCTTGTCGTAGTTCGCCGAAACGTTCTCGGTGTCCACGGTCTGGGGCAGAGTGAAGGTGCGGGTGAAGCTGCCATACTGGCGCTCCACGCGGCGGTAGTTCTCTTCTTTCTCTTCCTTTTCGATCTTGCGCTCGCCGTGCACTGTGAGAGTGTTGTTCTCGACCTGGACGTCAATGTCTTTCTCGTCGATTCCGGGCACTTCGATCTTCAGCGTGACTTGGTGCTCGTCTTCGTAGACGTCGACGGCGGGGGCAAACGTGCTGGTGGTCAGGGATTCGTCCCGGCCCTCGCTGAAAGACTCGCGGAACAGGCGGTTCATGCGGTCCTGCAGGGTGGCAAACTCACGGAACGGCTCCCAACGGGTTAGTACGGTCATGGCAAAATCCTCCTTCAGAAATTGATGGTTCAGACTCCCAGATTTCGGCGCCAGCCTGAGACTTTGCTCGGGCTGCCGTCATTTGATTAGACGCTGAATTATCATAAATGAATCATAAAATATGAGTGTCTTATTGTCAATAAAGCAAGGCCTTTGTTTTGCTTTAACTTACGGCAGCAATCACGCACTTCAGGTAGGCAGTTTCTGGGACACTCAGAAGGATGGGGTGGTCTCTGGCCTGGCTGCGGACTTCGATCAGGCGCAGCGTGCGGTGAGCGTCCAGGGCGGCGGCGGACAGCATTTCGAGGAAGCTCGACTGGCTGACGTGGTGCGAGCAGGAGCAGGTGACGACGATGCCGCCGTGGCGGAGCATCTTGAGGGTGCGGAGGTTCAGTTCCTTGTAGCCGCGCATGGCGGAATCGAGGTCGCGCTTGGTTTTGGCGAAGGCGGGAGGGTCGAGGACGATGGCGTCATAGCGGCGGTTGGCAGCCGAGTAGTCCTTGAGGAGGTCGAAGGCGTTGGCTTCGATCCATTCGACGTCGCGATGGTTGAGGGCGCCGTTCTCGTCAGCGATTTCGAGGGCCGGGCGCGAACTGTCCACGCCGGTGACGTGCTCACAGCGCGGGGCAAGGTGGAGGGCAAAGCCTCCCTGATAGCAGAAAACGTCGAGGGCCTCGCCGCGGGCGTACTGGGCGGCGGCAGCGTAGTTTTCGCGCTGGTCGAGGAAGGCTCCGGTCTTCTGGCCTTCGAGCGCGTCGTAGTGAAACCGGACGCCGTTCATGGTGAAGATGGTGGACGTTTCATCGCCGTGCAGCAAGTCTGAGGGGCGGGGCGGCAGCTTTTCCAGTTCGCGCACGCGCGGGTCAACGCGCTCGACGATTGAAGCAGGGTTCATGCGATGGGTAAGCTCAGAGACAACGGCGTCACGGGCGAGCTTGCCGTCCATGGCCTGGGTGAGGATTTGGAGGGAAACGATGTCGTTGTAGCGGTCGACGATGAGTCCGGGCAGAAGGTCAGCCTCGCTGGAGACGACACGGTAGGCGTCGGTGTCGCGGACAACCTGGGCGCGGTAGGCGATGGCGGCAGCGATGCGCAGGCGAAGGAGAGCAGGAAAATCCGCGACGGGTTCACGGGAAATCATGCGGATAGCGATTTGCGAAGAGCTCGAGTAGAGGGCCGTGCCGAGCAGTTTTCCGCGCTGATCGGCCACGGTGACGACGGAGCCAGGAAGAACGCCATCGGCGGAGACGATGTCAGAGCGGTAGACCCAGACATGGCCGGATTTCAGGCGGGCCGCCCCGCGGGGAGAAATTTTGACCTTGGGGAGAGCGGACGAGCTAGAAGTCGGAGGCATGGGAACATGGTAATGCCTGGGGATTCTCCAACCTCGGGCAAAATGAATCGCGATATAACGAGATCTACGACCGCGTCGGCCGAAGCACGAAAATCATCTCCTCCGCCGTGTTGTCGAGCGGAGTCTTTGCGAACGAACTGTACTCGGCGAGCGTCTCAAGTCCCGCCAGCAAGAACAGTGCGCGCAGATGAGGATAGGTGTAATACGACATTTTGAGCGCGTCGGTCTCTTCAGACGTCCGTTGTCCGTTGCGATAAGTCCTGAAGATGAATGTCACACCGTAATTCTGGGCGATTTTGTCCACGGACTCCGTGCGAACATAGCGCCGGATCACCGCTTCGGGGTGGGAAGCCGGGGACCACTCCACCTCCAGCCGCTCCTCCCCGATGCGAACTTGCGACACGTCGACCTTTGGATAGAAAACGTCGAAAGCCAAGATGCCTCCTGCGGCCACGTGAGCCGCGGCCGACTTCAACGCGGAAACCTGGTCAGCCACGGTAAACATGTGCTGCATCGGCCGGAAGGGGATCGTCACCAATGGAAATTTGCGATTCAGACGGAACTCGCGCATATCGCCAGCATGAAGCGTGACTCGATTGCGAACTGCCGCATCTTCGCGGGCCAGATTCTCCTTTAGTGTGGCAAGCATTGGAGCGGAATTATCCACGCCGTGAATCTCGACCCCCTCGCGCGCAGTTGGAAGCAGAACGCGACCGGTGCCGCAGCCGATTTCGAGCACGGGGCCGCCGGACTCTTTAGCCAGGTCGACATAGAAGGGGGCGTCGGCTAGGTCCATCGCGGCGTATGCCGCGTCGTAATACTTCGGAGCTATGAGATAGGAATCGATTGTTGTCGGCATGGGACGAGCCTCAACGACACAGACAAGAGTTTATTCGATCTGCTTCACAGTATCTGCGAACTAGCTGGCGGCTTGCTCGGTGGGAACCGCTGGCTGTGAATCGTGCTTGGCCGCCCGCGCGCTCATCTCGTAGCGCGCGGCTTCAAGGTCGGCCAACAGAGAATCGAGAACGACCATGGGAGCTTCAGTGCCCCAGGCCTCCAACTCTTCTTCGGGCCAGTCTCCATTCAGCCGAATGGCACCGGTGATCTCTTCGGGAAAGGCCTGACGGTAATCGCCTTCGCGGATGAGGATGTCGCCGACCATGCGTCCGGTGTGGATCTCGTAAACTCGGCGGCTGGCTTGGGTTCCAGCGTTGGTGAGGCAAATGTAGACCTCACCCGCATCGCCGTATTCGGCGCGGTAGTACCAGGCTTGGGGTGAATCAATCTTGGGATGATGGCGGCGCGGGCGGTGGATGACGGGCTTCGGCTCAGCGACCAACTCCTCGGCGGGATTGAAATACAGGATGCGCTGGCAGGAATCGCAGTAGACCGTGTGCTGGCCGGAACGAACTTCGTTGTAGATCTGAGGCCGGAGCATCACCTGGCAGCCCATGCATTTGTGGTCGCGGACTTCGGCCAGGCCGGTGCCGCGGAATCTTGAAACGCGGTCATACCGCCTCAGCAGGTCCTCGTCAATCGCGGCGCGAAACTGATCGCGCTTGCCGCGCCAGTCGGCGAGCTGCTGCTCGTCTTCGGCAGTGCGCCAGCGGGCCTGGTCTTTTTCTTTTTCGATTTCGCCAGTTTCTTCTTTGAGCTCAACCTGCGCAGCCTTCACCTCGGCAGCGCGGGTATCGGCGTCAACCATCAACTCGAGAATCTTGTCCTCGGTGGCTGCGATTTCCTGCTCGGCGAACTGGATCTCGTGCAGCAGCGCCTTGTATTGATCGTTAGTCTTTACCTCGAGCGATTGGTCGCGGTATTTCGTGATCTTGCCGCGCAGGTCGGTGATCGCGGTTTCGTGCTTGCGGCGGGCAGCCTCGTCGGCTTTGGCCGCGTTTTGAGCCTTTTCAAGCTGAGCTTTAGTACCGGCGAGTTTCTGTTCGATGGCGGCGACGCGTTTGGGAAGTTCGCCGATCTCGTCCTGCAACCGGCGGATTTCCTTGTCGGCTTCTTGCAGGTGCAGCAGATTTTCGATGTCAGGAAGCATCCGGCATTTGTCTAAAATTGATTTTAGCACGCAGACAGGAAGGGCCTGCCGGATGCGGCGTTCGTTGTGAGGCTGTCCCGGCCGCCGACCACCTCGAGGTCTGGAAACCGGTCGCCGGTCACGCCGTGGTTGCACGAAGCCGGACCGCCACAGGCATCAGTGCAGCGTTTTCGCGAAGGTAAGCTGCTCAATTGCGGTCTGGAGCGTTGGCTCCTCACTGGACGATGCGGCGCTTCCCACCAACAAGAATACGTAGCCGTTCGACTCGCTTACGTACCCGCATGCGCCGGCCTCCGTTGCACCCGGCTGGCCTACAAGCAAGCGATACGCGGGATGACCATCGAGCTGAATCGCGGTCAGGGCTCCGAGGGGGACCAGGCCGCTTCCGCCGAGACTCCCAGTCGTCATTATCTGAGCAAACCACTTCAGGGGATAGCGGCTGCGATTTCGGTACTCAGCATCTAACTTCCAAGCAGCTAAAAACAAGTGGTATTGGCGATCATCACCAGCCAGCGGGTCGAGTGCAACATCCACGTCCGGGTCGCCACACAGTGGTCCCGTACATGCTGACTCTCTCGCACCATGAGCTGCGCCCTTTTCACGCAAATGCCAGCTACCCGGCAGCTTGAGTGTTATTCCCAAGGTCGCGTTCTGGTACATGTTGGCGCCAGAAAGAGTTCCGTTTGTGTCTTTTGTGGGGGATGCATTCTGCGCGTGCAGTAGGTGTGCAAAAAAAGCGGCAGTAAGAAGCAGAAGCAAGAACTTGCTGATCATTTTCCGCCGGGCCTCCTGTGATCGTTATTTGTGCTTGTCGGCTTTCTTGCTTTCCTTGGAGGGTGCTTCGGTCTTGGGCTTCTCCTCCTTCTTAGCTTCCTTGGTGTCTCTACCGGCGGAGTCAGACGAATGCGCATGCGACTTCCTGGCGTAGTCGGTGACGTACCAGCCTGAGCCTTTGAACTGAACCGCAGGAGCGGAAATCATCTGCTCGACTCGTCCGCCGCATTCCGGGCATTTCTTGATGTGCTTGTCGGAGAATTTCTGAATTTTCTCGAAGCGGTGTCCGCATTTGGTGCACTGATATTCGTAAAGTGGCATGTCGATCAGAAAATGTGAGGAAACGTTCGCTTTCTCTTTGATTTTAGGGGCGGGAGTTTGGTGGCGTCAATTTGGGCAGATTGTGAAATCTGCAATCTGGGGCAGTGGTAGACTTCGGCCGATGGGAAACCCTGATAACGAATTGGCGAGCGCGGAAGCTCGGCCGTCTGAAGAGTCACGCGGCGAAAAGCCCTCTGCGGGACCAGCGCTTTACTTGGTGGCGACGCCGATCGGAAACTTGGAGGACATCACGCTGCGGGCGCTGCGCGTGCTGAAAGAAGTGGACGTGATCGCCTGCGAGGACACGCGCCAGACGCAGAAGCTGCTCAATCACTACGCGATCGCGACGCGCACCACCAGCTACCACGAGCACAATGAGATGACGCGGGCGGCGGAGCTGGTCAAGCAGATGCAGGAGGGCGCGAGTGTGGCGCTGGTCACCGACGCTGGCATGCCGGGGATTTCTGATCCGGGATATCGGCTGATTGCGCTGGCGATCCGGCATCATTTGCCGGTCGTGCCCGTGCCGGGAGCGTCGGCGTTTCTGGCGGCGCTGGTGGCGAGCGGACTGGCGACGGATTCATTTCGCTTTAGCGGATTTCTGCCGGCCAAGCGTGGGGAGCGGCGGGCGGCGCTCGAGAAGATTCGGAGTTCGGCGCGGACGGAAGTGTTCTATGAAGCGCCGCACCGGATTGTGCAGACGCTGACTGACGTGGTGGATGTGCTTGGGACTGCACGGCACGTGGTTGTGGCACGCGAGGTGACCAAGCTGCATGAAGAATTCTTGCGCGGGCGCGCGGGAGAGGTCTTGGAGAATTTGAAAGCGCGCGAGGCGGTGAAAGGCGAGATCACGCTGCTGATTGGGAAGGCGGAAGCTAAAGAGGGTCATGGAGGGGCGGACGCCCCCGTCCGCCCCACTGTGCGCCAGCGCGTGGCTCAGATCATGGCCGAAGAGAAGATTGACGAGAGAGCAGCGCTGAAGCGCGTGGCGAAGGAGCGGGGCGTGTCGAAGAGCGAGGCGTACCGGGAGTGGCAAAGGGAGGAGTGATCCATGGGGAAAAGCCAGATTAGAAACAAACTCGCCAGAGCTGTGCGGAATACCGGCGCGCGAAGGCCCGCAAAGCTACTGATTTTCTGGCGGAGCTGAAAAAGTCGATACACAGGCATGCGAGGAGAAACAATCGGTATTTGCTTCTCGCCGTCCTTTATGGCTCTGTCTTCCTGAGCGGCGCTCTTGGCCGCTAAGGATCCATGCAGTTCACGGTCGTCAGTTGCATAGATCCTTCGCTTCGCTCAGGATGACAAACGAAAGTCCTATTTGAGTCTGATGGTCCAGGAGCCACTTTGACCTTCTCGGAACGTCTCCACGAAATTCGCACCGGGTTTGAACGTCCGTTTTGGATTGCCAATCTGACCGAGATTTTCGAGCGGCTGGCTTATTACGGAGCATTCGCCTCGCTCGCCTTGTATCTGCAGGAAAAACTGAGTT
>Ga0187771_10000345_pt1 | contig 27629 bp, 24 predicted proteins | sample 0116_SJ02_MP15_1_FD_133139 | JGI IMG/M metagenome (GOLD analysis project Ga0187771, IMG submission 133139) | Tropical peat soil microbial communities from peatlands in Department of Meta, Colombia - 0116_SJ02_MP15_10_MG | ecosystem: Environmental > Terrestrial > Soil > Wetlands > Peat | place... | reverse complement strand
TGGAAGCGGTGGACCCGGTAGCGCTGGGCCGCGCGCGCGCCAAGCAGACGCGCATCGGCGCGGAAGGGCGGCGCAAGGTTCTGCCGGTGCTTCTGCACGGGGACGCTGCTTTTGCCGGGCAAGGCATCTGGGCGGAAACGCTGAACCTTGCGGACCTGGAAGCCTACACGGTCGGAGGGGCGGTGCACATCGTCGTCAACAACTTGATCGGGTTCACTACGCGCCCGAACCAGTTGCATTCCTCCCTGTTTGCCTCGGACTTGGCCAAGCGGCAGGCTGTGCCGGTGATTCACGTCAACGCGGAGGACCCCGAGGCGGTGGTGCGCGTTGGCCGCCTGGCCGCGGAGTACCGCTATACGTTCGGCGGTGGCATGGTGATTGATCTAATCGGCTACCGCCGGCACGGCCACAGCGAAGTGGATGATCCAACCATCACGCAGCCGCTGCTCTACAAACGGATCAACGCTCACAGGCCGCTATGGGAGACCTATGCCCGGCGCATCGGCGCGGAGGCGACCGCGGTGGCGGCAGCGGTGCGGGCGGAGTATGAAGATGCACAGAAGAAGGCTGAAACGCTGGAGAAGGCCCCTTCGCTCCGGCAATTGCCGCGCTACTGGTCGGGATACAAGCGTGGGCGCTACGATCCCGTCTACGAAGTGGATACCGGGATGGCGCCCGAGCGGCTGGCGGAAATCAACGAGCGGCTCGCGCGCGTGCCCGAGGGCTTTCAACTTCATCCCAAAATCGCCAGGCTCCTGGAACAGCGCAAAGAGATGGGCCGCGGCAAGCGTCCGGTGGACTTCGGCTTTGCCGAGGCATTGGCGTTTGCCTCGCTGCTCCTGGAAGGGAATCCGGTGCGGCTGGCAGGTCAGGATTCCGAGCGGGGCACGTTCAACCAGCGCCATGCCGTGCTGGTGGACGCGGAAACGGAGGAGACTTACGTTCCCTTGGCGCATCTCGCTCCCGGCCAACCCTTTTGCGAGATTCACAATTCCACGCTTTCCGAAGCAGGCTGTCTGGGCTACGAGTACGGTTTCAGCCGGGATTACCCCGAGGCGCTGGTGCTCTGGGAGGCGCAATTCGGAGACTTCGCCAACGGGGCGCAGGTCATTATTGACCAGTTCATCAGCGCGGGGGAGGACAAATGGGACTTGCCCTCGGGCGTGGTGCTGCTTCTGCCGCACGGCTACGAGGGGCAGGGCCCGGAACACTCCAGCGCGCGCATGGAGCGTTTTTTGCAGCTTGCAGCCGAGGATAATCTGCAGGTCTGCCAGCCCTCGACCGCGGCGCAGTACTTCCACTTGCTGCGGCGCCAAGTGCGGCGTCCCTGGCGGAAGCCTCTGGTGGTTTTTACGCCCAAGGGTATGCTGCGGCACCCGGCCGCCTGCTCGGCAATCGAGGAGTTTTCCCGGCCGCGCTTTCTGCCGCTGATTGGCGACAGCGAGGTTCACAACGCGGAGCGCATCCTCATGGTTTCCGGCAAACTGGGCCATGAACTCAAGATAGAGCGGCAGCGCCGCGGAGAGGCCTCGACTGCTATTCTTTCTCTCGAGCAACTCTATCCTTTGCCGCGCGCGGAAATCGCCGCGGCCATCGAGCAGCATGGGCGCGCCCGCGAAGTCGTTTGGGTGCAGGAAGAACCGGGCAACATGGGCGCTAGCTCCTATGTCGTGCCCCGGCTGAGAAGGCTCACGGGCGGCCGGCCAGTGCGCGTGGTGCGCCGGTCGCCGAGCGCCAGCCCGGCGACCGGTTCGCCAAGAGCACACGAGCTGGAACAGAGAACCCTCCTGACGCTGGCTTTTGCCACGCGCCCAAGGGGTTAGCGCGGGCGGGCCGCCGCGCATTCACCGGCTATTCACACGAGAATTGCCGCTTTGTAACCACGTCGTGTTGAGAGTCTGCAAGAATCCCGGCGACGCTGGCTGGCCGGTACCGCTCGGGCGCGGTCTGCGGTAGACTTGCGCCCATGCGTAGCCCGGCGCGCCACATCATTCCCATGAAGCGCATCCTGATTATCGAGGACGACCGGGATATCGTTGAACTGGTTCGCTACAACTTGGCCAACGAGGGATTTCAAGTGAGCGCGTCGCTCGACGGAGCCGCGGGACTTGCCGCGCTGAGGAAGTCGCCTCCTGACGTGCTGCTTCTTGATTTGATGCTTCCCCGGCTGTCGGGCCTGGACATCTGCCGCGAAATCCGCCGCGATGAGACGCTCAACCGCCTGCCGATTCTGATGCTTACGGCGCGGGGAGAGGAAGCGGATCGCGTCGTAGGTCTGGAGATGGGCGCGGACGACTACGTGAGCAAGCCCTTTAGTCCCCGCGAGCTGGTGGCTCGCGTCAAAGCGCTGCTGCGGCGGGCCGAGCCTGCGCCGGAAGCGCCCCGGCTCCTCGAGGTGGGCAAACTGCTGATTGACCCGGCGGCATACCGTGTGACGCTAGCGGGCAAACCAGTGATCCTCAGCACGCTGGAGTTCCGCTTACTGTATTATCTGGCTTCGCGTCCCAACCGCGTGTTTACGCGGGACCAGTTGCTCGACGCGGTGTGGGGGACGGAGCGATTCGTGACCCCGCGCAGCGTGGACGTGTACATGCGCCGCCTGCGCGAAAAAGTGGAGCCGGACCCGGAGCAGCCCGAGCATCTCAAGACTGTCCGCGGGGCCGGCTATTTGTTCGAGACCCGTGCGGCTTAATCTCTTCTGGAAGTTGGGGCTGACATTCCTGGCCCTGTTGCTGGGCGTTCTGCTGGCCGTGGATTTCTATGCCGAGCGCGCGCTGCGCCATGGCTATGAACGAGGTTTCGAGCAGCTCGCCGCTATCGCGCGCATCGCCCAGGCGCGCCCGCCGCAGATTCCTTCGCCTCCACCCGCGCTTGCCGGCGGTGTGAGCAGCCTGACCGTCTGGACGCAGGCAATAGCCGCGAGCGGGGCGCGCGTCACGGTGATTGACCCCAGCGGGCTCGTCTTGGCCGATTCTCAGGCGGACCCTGACACCATGGAGAACCACGCGAACCGCCCGGAGATTCGCGCGGCCTTCGAGCACGGGTCCGGCCAATCGGTGCGCTACAGCCGCACGCTGGGGCGCGACCTTCTCTACTACGCCGTGCGGCAGGATGTGCCGGGGGGCGCAACGGTCGTGCTGCGCTTCGCCCTACCCGTAGCGCAGATGGACGAAGAGATGCGCCAGTTCCGCCACCGGCTGTGGTTTAGCTCGCTGATCATCCTGTTGCTGGCCAGTGGCGTTTCGCTGGCGGTTTGGCGAGGCTTCACGGGACGCGTCGAGCGCCTCAAATTGTTTTCGCGCCGCGTGGCCGTGGGCGATTTCCGGCCCCTGGAAGGTGAGCGCGGCAGCGACGCACTGGGCGACCTAGCTCTCTCCTTGAATGAAACGGCCGAGCGCCTGGAGCAAACCATCCACACGCTCACCGAGGAACGCAACCTCTCCGCAGCCATCCTGGCCAGCATGGTGGAGGGCGTGGCGGTGATCAACGCAGCCGAGAGGCTGGTGTTCGCCAACCGGGCATTCGCTGAGATTCTCGAGGCGGGGGTGACGCCGAAGGCCGGCAGCGCCCTGGTGGAAGTGGCGCGGCAGACCGATCTGATTGCCGCCGTGCGCCGGGTCCTAGCCGGAGAAACGGCCGTGCGAGCAGAAATAGCCACGGGCACGGTACGGCAGCGGTTTTTTGCGGCCACGGTCAGCGCGGTGGAGGCCGGCGCGGGGCGCGGGGCCGTGATCGTGCTGCACGACATCACGGACTTGCGCCGGCTCGAGCGCGTGCGGCGCGATTTTGTGGCCAACGTATCGCACGAATTCAAGACCCCGCTGACCGCCATCCAGGGTTTCGCGGAAACCCTTTTGGGAGGCGCTCTCGAGGACGAAAAGAACCGCCGCCGCTTTTTGGAAATCCTTCTGGAACACGCGCGGCGGCTGGCGCGCCTTACGGACGATTTGCTGGAGCTTTCTCAGATCGAGGCGGAACGCTTCGAGCTGGAAATCCGTCCCCTGCCGGTGAACGAGCTTCTGGAAAGCTGCATAGAAACGACGCGTCTGCGTGCCGCGGAAAAGCGGCTGGCCCTTTCCGTGGAATACCCGCCGGGACTTCCGGCCATCGCCGGAGACCGTCGGCGCTTCAGCGTGGTGCTGCAGAATCTTGTGGACAATGCCGTGCAATATACGCCCAGCGGGGGACGCATCAAGGTTTTAGCGCGGCGCGAAGGCCGCGAGGTTGTGCTTACGGTCAGCGACACAGGCATCGGCGTTCCCAAGGCGGAGCAAGCGCGCATCTTCGAGCGTTTCTATCGCGTGGACACCGCGCGCTCGCGCGAAGCCGGGGGGACCGGCCTCGGCTTGGCCATCGCCAAGCACATTGTGGAGGCCCACGGCGGACGCATCTGGGTGGAAAGCGAGCTGGGGCGCGGCTCGAGCTTCCATTTCAGCATCCCCATATTCGAGGCCGAACGCGGCGGCGTTCCGGTCTGAGAACCGCCGGGGATTGGGGACCTGAAATTCTCCTGAGAAACAGCGCCATTCAACCAAATCACAGCAGGCGGCAGGCTTGCTCGAACTCGAGGCGGGGGTTGCGGGGATGGAGCTTGTGCGTGTCGCCGTAACCCAGGTTGCAAAGGAAGTTCACCTGCCACTTGCCGTCGGGGAAGAACTCGGCGTTGACTTTGGCGGCGTCGAAGCCGGACATGGGTCCGCAGTCGAGTCCCAAGGCGCGGGCGGCGAGGATGAAATAAGCGCCCTGCAGCGAGCTATTCCGGAAGGCGGTTTCCTGAGCCAAGGTCTCGTTGTTCGCAAAGTGCGGACGCATGTCCACGTGGGGAAAGAGAACGGGGAGATGGTCATAGAACTCCGTGTCCCAGGCGACGATGACGGTTACGGGCGCCGTGCGCGTCTTCTCGACATTTCCGGGCATGAGCGTGGGGAGAAGGCGAGCCTTGGACTCGGGCGTGGCGAGGAAAACGAATCGAGCGGGCGAGGAATTCGCGCTGGTGGGACCGAGCCGGGCGATTTCGTAAGCCTCTCTGAGAAGTTCCGCGGGGACGCTGGCAGGGAGCCAGGCCGAATGGGTCCGCGCCTCGCGGAATAGTTGACTGAGCGCCTCGCCGGAAATCCTGCGCTGCTGCTTAGCCATGTGCGCGGTCTCCATCTTGCCTCCTTGCCCTCGGCGAACTCCCGCTATTGAGATGTCTAAACCAAGGGCGGAGGTACAAGGCAGGGAGAAGCGGCGCGAAGGGGTTGCCTGAGGTTTCTCGCGGGGAAGCGGGCCACGGGTTTGCAGGGGCGAGGAAATGCGCCCGGCCTGAATCGTTCGTAAGAGCAAATTCAAGGAGCTTTGACTCTAGCGTAATCGCGCCGGGTCATCTTCCTTCTCAGACGGCTGTGGACGGCCAGCGGAACCGAGCGGCCGAGGAGGAGGCGGGATTATGAGCAGCGTGGAGTCCGCCGAAGACGTTCTGTACGAAACCTTGATCAATTATCTGAATTCGATGGCCCGGCTAGTCGAGGGAAGCGTGGGCAAGGCCCTCAATGCCGTGGTCAACCCATGCCATCCGCGCACCGAAGGGCTGCCGGGCGAGATTTTCCTGGCCGAGCCACGGGTCAACGAAATGGAGACGGTCATAGACGAGCAGGCCGTGCGCCTGTTGCGCCGGGGGGACCTTGACGAAGACGAGGTGCGGCTCACGGCGGCCGCTTTGAAGATTACGAACGATCTCGAGCGCATCGGGGACCTGGCCGTCAACCTCGCGGAGCGGGTCATCACGCTGCGCGAAGCGCCTTGTTGGAACGCGCCGCAGGACCTGGGGTCCATGGCCTCGGCCGTGCGGGCCATGGTCAGCGAGAGCCTGGGCGCGCTGATCTACCGCAATGCCGAGAGGGCCATGAAGGTGCTGGAAAGCGAGGACATCGTGGACGGTTACCGAGACAGGATTTTCGAGCAGACACTTGCGCGCATGACGGGGGATACCGTGGTGGTCGCTCCAGGGATGCAGTTCGTCCTGGTCACGCGTTATCTCGAGCGCATCGCCGACCACGCCACAAACATCGCCGAGGACATCATCTTTTGGGTTCGGGGGTTGGAGGCGCGGCATGGCCGCCGCGCCTTGCTGGCCGAAGCGCAGGAGCCTCCGCTGGTCATTGAGAATTCATGCCCCTGTGACTCAGGCGTGACCCCTCTCGGGTAAGTTCTCCGTCGCAAGTTCTCACCTACAACCACTGGGGCTGGCGTACCCCTGGCGCCAGCCCCTTCCTTCCACCAGGCATTTCACCCAAGACTGAAGGCGGTGTAACAGTCCATTAACAATAGCAGGTGAAGATGCCGCCAGTTGGCTCTTCAAGACCATGAGAGGACTAGCTATGACGGCAAAGAGGTTTGCTTGTGTTTTGGCTCTGGGCGCTCTGGGCGCACTGGCCGCGGGCGGCGCATGGGCGCAGGGCACGATGCTCATCAACGGCGCGGGGGCCACATTTCCGTATCCCATTTATTCCAAGTGGTTTGACGAGTACCACAAGAAGTTCCCCAACGTGCAGATCAATTACCAGTCTATCGGGTCGGGTGGCGGCATCAAACAGGTCACGGAAGGGACAGTGGACTTTGGCGCGTCTGACGGGCCGATGAATGCTGAACAGATTAAGGCCTATGAGGATAAGCACGGTTTCGGCGTCCAGCATTTCCCGACGGTCCTTGGCGCAGCCGTACCGACTTACAACATCCCGGGCGTCTCCGCCACGCTCAACTTCACCCCCGAAGCGCTCGCGGGCATCTACCTGGGGCGGATCACCAAGTGGAATGACCCAGCCATTGCCAGCGTGAACAAAGGCGTCAATCTTCCCGGGAACGAAATCATCGTGGTTCATCGCGCCGACGGCAGCGGGACGACCTACATCTGGACGGATTACCTTTGCAAAGTCAACGAGGACTGGAAGAACAAGGTCGGCAGGGGCACTTCGGTGAACTGGCCGCCTCCCACTGCCTTGGGCGGAAAGGGCAACGAGGGCGTAATGGGCATTGTCAAGGAAACGCCGAATTCCATTGGGTACGTGGAACTTATCTATGCCATCCAGAACAACACGCCGTATGGCACGGTGCGCAACTCGGCGGGAGTGTTCGTGAAGGCCGGTCTCGCCAGCGTGAGCGCGGCAGCCGCGGGAGCGGCGAAGAACATGCCTGACGATTTTCGCGTCTCCATCACCGACGCGCCGGGCAAAACGGCCTATCCCATTTCCAGTTTCACTTGGTTGCTGATCCCCAAGAAGATCCCGGACGCCGGGAAGCGCGATGCCTTGAAGGGCTTCCTCAAGTGGATGGCCACCGACGGGCAGAACTTCGCCGAGCCTCTAGCGTATGCGAAGCTCCCCAAGGAAGTCGTGGACAAGGAGTTGAAGGCGATCAACACCATCGAATAACGTGGCTACGAGTTCCGCAACCATTCCGAGCGCGGGCCCAAGCGCAGGAGCGCGCTCATTTCTCTCACGGCTCAAGAGCGGGGATGAGATTGCCCGGCTGATTACGCTGGTTTTCGCGGCCAGCGTAGTGCTGATCACCGTGGCCCTTGTCTATCAGCTTTGGAAGGATTCCCCGCTGCCACGCCACGCCTTCGGCTGGCGCTTCTTTGTCACCGACGTGTGGGACCCGGTCTTCGACCAGTTCGGAGCTTTGCCTTTCATCTACGGGACGGTGGTGACTTCGTCCGTGGGGCTGCTCATCGCCGTGCCGCTGGGGCTGGGCGCGGCCATCTTCCTCGCCGAGCTAGCGCCGCAGAAGATTTCCGACACGCTTACCTTCTTCATTGATTTGCTGGCGGCGGTGCCCAGCGTGATCTACGGCTTGCTGGGCATTTTTATCCTCGTGCCCCTGCTGCGCGAATATGTGCAGCCGGCGCTGGGCAAGACCCTGGGGTTTCTTCCGCTGTTTTCCGGGCCGCCGTTCGGGGTGGGTTTCCTGGCGGCGGGCATCGTGCTGGCCATCATGGTGATCCCCTTTATCATTTCGGTTTCCCGCGAGGTGCTGCTCTCAGTGCCGCGCGAGCAGCGCGAGGCGGCGCTTTCCTTGGGGGCCACGAGATGGGAATCCACGTGGAAGGTCGTGGTACCTTTTGCACGCACGGGAATTTTCGGCTCCATATTTCTGGCCCTGGCGCGCGCCCTGGGAGAAACCATGGCCGTCACCATGGTCATCGGCAACGCTCCCAAGATCAGCGCCTCTCTTTTCTCTCCGGGGTATTCCATCGCCGCGGTGATCGCCAATGAATTCACAGAAGCCACCGGCGACCTCTATCTTCAGGCGCTGATCGAACTGGGCCTGGTTCTCTTCCTGCTCACGTTCATTCTGAATGGTTTGGCGCGCCTGCTCATTCTTGTCACCCAGCGCCGCGGGGCGGGGGTGCACGCATGAACCGCGCCACGGAACTGCGGCTGCGCTGGCGCAAGGCCGTCAGCGCCGTGATGCTGACCTTCACGGGCGTGTGCGCGCTGGTGGCCGTGTCCGTGCTGTTTCTCATCCTCGGCTATCTCGTTTATCACGGCGGCCGCTCGGTCAACTGGAACTTCTTCACCAAACTTCCCACTCCCGTCGGTGAAGCTGGAGGAGGCATGGCCAACGCCATCGTGGGCAGCGCCAAGCTGCTCCTTTTGGCCTCGCTCATCGGCGTGCCCATCGGATTCTTCGGCGGCGTCTATCTGGCCGAGTTTGGAGGCCTCGGGGCGGGCTTCGTGGTGCGTTATTGCGCCGACCTGCTGAACGGCGCGCCATCCATCGTCATCGGCATTTTCGCCTACGCGGTCTTAGTGTTGCCGTTCAAGCACTTCTCGACGATCGCCGGTTCATTCGCGCTGGGCATCATGATGATTCCAATCACCTTGCGCAGCACCGAGGAGTTCCTTCGTGGCGTGCCCATGTCGCTGCGCGAAGGGGCTATGGCCTTGGGGGCAAGCCAATGGCGCGCCATCGCTACGATCATCGTTCCCGCAGCCTACCGCGGCATCCTGACGGCGGTATTGCTGGCGCTCGCCCGCGTGGCGGGAGAAACGGCGCCGCTCCTGTTTACCGCGTTCAACAACCGCTTTTGGAGTCCCGGGTGGGGGCAGCCGACGGCATCCTTGCCGGTGATGATCTTCACTTATGCGGTGGCGCCTTACGAAGACTGGCACCGGCAAGCATGGGCTGCCGGGCTGGTGCTGCTGGCGCTGGTGCTGGTGGTCAATCTGGCCGCGCGCTCCGTTCTGGCGCGCGGCATTTCGGTTCCTAGGGCTTGAGAACCATGAACGCTACCGCAAGAGCATCTCTCCAGGTAAACTTGCCGCCTACGAGCGAAAAGGGCCGTGAAATGACTTCCCAGCCGCCAATGCGCATGAACGTCACAAAGCTCAATTTCTACTATGGCAGCAAGCAAACGCTGTTCGACATCAGCATGGGCATCGCCAGCAACCGCATCACGGCGCTCATTGGTCCTTCCGGTTGTGGAAAGTCCACGTTGATCCGCACGCTGAACCGCATGCACGAGACGCAGCGCAGCACGCGTTTGGAAGGCGAAATCCTGCTGGACGGCCAGGATATTCTGGCGCAGGACGTCACCTTGCTGCGCCGGCGGGTGGGCATGGTGTTTCAACGCCCCAATCCGTTTCCCAAGTCCGTGTTCGACAACGTGGCCTACGGGCCGCGCATCAACGGCTCGAAGAAGCCGCTGGCCGAGGCCGTGGAATCCAGCCTGCGCCGCGCCGCCCTTTGGGAGGAAGTGAAGGAGCACCTGCACAAGTCCGCGTACGAGCTTTCCGGAGGCCAGCAGCAACGCTTGTGCATCGCGCGCGCTCTGGCCGTCGAGCCCGAGGTGCTTCTCCTGGACGAGCCGTGCTCGGCCCTGGACCCCATCAGCACGGCCAAGATCGAAGAGTTACTGGTGCAGCTCAAGGAAACCTGCACCATCGTGATCGTCACGCACAACATGCAGCAAGCCGCGCGGGTCAGCGATTTCGCCTCCTTTCTGCTGCTGGGGCAGTTGATTGAGTTCAGCTCCACGCCGCTGCTCTTTACCACCCCGGCCGATCCGCGCACGGAGGCGTACATTACCGGGCGCTTTGGATGAATCCGGCGGCCCAGGAAAGGAACCCATGGAACGCCACTTCGAACGGGACATGAACGAATTGAAGGAGCGCCTGCTGTGGATGGGCAGCTTGGCGGAGCGCGCCGTGCACCAATCGGTTCACGCGGTGCTGGATTCCGACGAAGCGCTGGCCAAAAGCGTTCTGAAGGAAGAAGACGCCATCAACGAGCTGCAAATCGAGGTGGACGACAGGGTGGTGCAGCTCCTGGCGCTGCATCAGTTGATGGCCGCGGACTTACGCTTTGTTCTCGCCGTGTCTCGCATCAACAACGACCTGGAGCGCATCGGCGATCAAGCCGTGAACATCGCCCAGGCCGCCGAACGCATCCTGCGCCATCCGCGCGTCAAGCCTTACGTGGATTTGCCGCGCATGAGCGAAGTGGCCGAAGGCATGGTGCGCGACGCCCTCAACGCCGTCGTCCGCCGCGATGTCGAGCTGGCCAAGGAAGTACTCTCTCGGGACGACCAGGTGGACCGCTACCGCGACCAGATCTTCCGCGAACTGCTCACCTACATGATGGGCGATTCCAGCGTGGTCTTTCCGGCCTTCGAACTCATCCTGGTGGCCAAGAACCTCGAGCGCATCGGCGACCACGCCACCAACATAGGCGAAGATGTCATCTATATCGTCCGGGGCCAGGACATCCGCCACCCCGCTCTCGACCGGCGCTAGGCTTCCCCCCGCGCATGGTGCGAGGTCGCCCGTATGAACTTGTTTGTTTACGCGAAGTCTAACGGGGTGGTACCCTTATCTCCAGAATAAACGACCAAACTTAGGAGGCCTTCCGATGCCAGCCCCTCGGCGCTTGGCCACTTCGTTCCTAACCGTTTGTTGCCTCTTCCTAACTTTTGTGTGCTCTGCGGGAGCGCAATGCGGCCTGGCTCAGCCGGGTTTCGGAGGCATCGGTGCGGTCCCAGGAATCCCATTTCAGGCCGAAAGAGTTGCGACCATGATGACTCCGGCTGATGGATCCGCTGCTGCGCCCCAACTGCCGGCCGCACTAGTGGCCCGGGACAGCCAGGGCCGCGTGCGATTCGAAACCACCGGAGCCGAGTATCAGGTCAAGACCGGCCCTGAAGCAGGGACCGAAGTGGAACAGCACAGCGTCATCATCTGCGATCCGGCTAATCACACGGTCACCCGGCTCGACACGCTCAACAAGACGGCAGTCATCAAACAAGTAAAGGCGGTTCCCCCAAGTCCTTCGTTCTGTGAGGCCTGGAGGCGCGCCCTCAGTCGTTGGGCGGAAGAAGACCTGGGGTACCAAACGATCGAAGGGCTCGACACCAGGGGTGCGCGGATAAGGTATTCCATTGATACGCCGAATGGAGCGTCTTCCGGCCAATATGTGCAAGACTGGTGGTGCTCGGATGAGTTAGCCGCGATGGTTTTAGAGGACGCGACCACCCCAAAGGGAGGTAAATCCTCTTTCGCATTAACCAACCTCACAAGACGCGAGCCCGATCCTGCTTTGTTTCAGATTCCTTCCGATTTTACGGTAATCGAAGAACGCACGCAGCCGAGCGGAGCAGGAGCGCGCTAAACTTCCGGGCGGAGGGCCCAGGACAATCCACGCCGGCAAGTCACAGATGGAAACCCTGAGGGGGAAGACCACCAAAGAATCCGGCTCATCTCTCGGATGACTTGTGCCGGGGCATCCCCACGAGCACCAGCCAAACAACCAAACCGGCTGCCGAAAGCACCAGGCCGGCGGTGCGATCCGGCGTGCGCCTGAACACGGCATGAATGCGGCTTTCACCTTGCCCGACCGGGATGAGCATCTGCACCGTCTGCTCAGGTCTCTCCGGCTGCACCACGCGCCCGTTCAGGGTCACACGCCAAGCCGGGTAGTTCAGCAGGCGCAGGGCCACGCGCCGCGGTGCACTCGTTTCCACGACGACCAGCTTGTCCTCGGGTTGCCACAGCGCAACTCGAATCCTGGCCGCCCCTGGGTCCGCTCCCCCGTCCGGCGAATCGTTTCTGGCGTCCGCTTGCGCCAGGGCCGGAGGTTCATCTAGCAGCGCCACTCTGGGCGCTCCCGGCTTCAACTCGGTGCGGTCGTCGCCCAAGGGATCGTATTCGTCCGTGCCTTCGTAACCCTGCTCCTGGTCCACCGCCTGGCGCAGCACAGCAATGTCCGGAGTGCTCCACCAAGCCTGCCGGGCCAGCCGCCACCCCGTCCCAGCGAAAAGGGCCAGGAGCGCCGCCGTCCACAAAGCCCGGCGCCGGGTTCGGTCCACAGCCATGGCCAGAAAGCAGGCCATAGGCGCCGCCAGCACGAACAGCCAGCGCCAAGGGAACTGTAGAAAGGCCAGCTTGGGCAGCCAGGTCCACAGCGGGCTGCTCCACCGCAGCATCAAGCAGCTCGAAACCGCGGCCAGCGCTAAGAGCAGCCACCATGCTTGTCTGGCTGCGGCTTTCCTGGCGGCGCCCTGTGCGCGCCGCGTCAGCGGCGCGGCAATTCCAGCGAGCAAGATCATCCCCACAGCAACCAGGGAGACTATCAAGTTGAAGACGGTATGCTCCTCGTCGGCCGTGCGTGTGAAAAGGAAGCTATCCGCGGGTTGCAGGCCCACGGAAAGACTAGCGCTGATCTGTACCCAGCGCTGTTCGACGGCCGCGGGCATCAAGTAGAAGCCGCTGAGTAGGAATCCGAGCGCAAGTGTCGCCGCGCCGGCAAGCGCCGGTCGGAGCGAACGCCGCAGCCAAGCCCCTAGGGCAAAAACCAGCGCCAGGCTGTAGCTAGCCAGGACGCCTGCCGGTGCGTTGGTCAGCCAAATCGCGGCAAAGGCAGCGGCGCCCAGTGCCGCGGAACGCCGCACGCTCGGCTGAACGAGGGGTTCCGCAGGTCGCGCTCCCAAAACCAGGTCAAACGCGGCAAGAAGCGCCAGGGGGTAGAGCGCCGCGGCCAGCGCCTCGGCAAAATCACTGCGCAGGTAGGCGACCACCAATGCGTAGGGATTCGCCGCGTAAAACACCGCCGCGATGATAGCTCCCATTTGCGAAGCCCAGCGGCGCGCGAACAGGTACATGGAAATTGCCGCCAAAAAGGCCGACAGGCCGATCAACACCCCTGGAACGGCGACCCACGGCAGAACAAGACCCAAAGCCCCGCCCAGCATCCAGGAAAGCGGAGGATAGAAGATGAAGCGCGGTTCCCCGTACCCGTAATTGGCCCACTCCGCCCAGCGCGGATATAGCACCCCCTGCTTCCACTGCGTCTCCGCTTCCAACCAAGACGCCGCGTGAAACATAAAGTCATGCCCCGAGGGAATCCCCCGAAGGAAAAGGGGCAGGATCACGGCAAAAGCCGTAACGCCGGCCATGAGCAGAGCCTTGTGCAGGGGTTTGCTTGCGTCTGGCTCCGCATTTCTCATGTGAAACAACACTTTTCTCCGCGCTCCGTAAAATAGATTGAGCATACAGAAAGACTCGCGCCGCTGAAACCCTTTTTGCCCTGCTGAATCAAACTTGTGGGGGGAAGGTAGGCTCGCAGCGCACTTGCTGGTCGGCCCAGCCCGCCATGTTCGTAAGAGTGATCACACGCCGGGAAATGCGCCGGAGGCGTATGCTCCGTCGTTTCAGGGGCCTAGCTATCGTCTGTGCCTTGGCCATCCTGTTCGCATGCGGAATTATCAAGGAGAGTTCGCCTGCCGGCCTCTTTTCATTGAGCAGAGGGGCTGTTGTCTCGGCGGAAGCCGCAGGCCGGTCTTCTCCGGGACGGGCTGCCGCCGATTCTGATGCGGTCCCTCCTATCGGGCCATACAAGCTGGGTCCTGGGCCGTACGCCGTGGCCGAGGTTGAGGACCTCCTGTTGCACGACGACGCCCGGGATGCGGACCTGCACGTGCACATCTTCTATCCACAGGCGGGCGGCTCGTACCCGGTCATCGTTTTTGCCCAAGACGCCGCCGCTTCCGGTCCTTGCTGCGACGCGCTTCCGCGCTATTGGGCCAGTTACGGCTACGTCACCCTGCAACCCAGCCGTCGCGGTTCACCCGAAGAGTCCCATTCCAGCGGCGGCATGCAGGGGCGCTTCCTGGAGGCATCCCGCCACACGCCGGAGAATCCTGATATGTGGGACAGCCGCCCCGAGGACATTTCCTTTCTGCTCGATTCGCTCCAGGAGATTCCGCTGCTGGTGCCTCAGTTCAACGAGAAAATGGACTCCGATCGCGTGGGCATGAGCGGCCATTCTCTCGGAGCCTTCACGACCGAAGTCATTGCTGGTGCTCGCGTTGACCTTCCTGGGCGGCCCGAAGGCGAGGGAAGCTCAGGGGCTAGCTTCGCCGACCGGCGCGTCCGGGCGGCTCTGGCCCTGTCGCCCCTGGGGCCGGGCCGGCTCGGCCTCACCGAGCGCTCTTGGGATACCGTGAGCCTACCCTACATGGGCGTGACCGGCTCCCTGGAGACCGTCGGTACCACAGCCAGTCCCACATGGCGCAAGGCGCCCTTCGAGCTCAGCCAGCCCGGCGACAAGTATCAGGTGGTCGTCCGGGGCGCAGATGAGCTGTCGCTTGTCGCCGAGCGTCCTGCACGTCTCGGCCACGCGGCAAAGCCGCAACCGGTTCTCGACGACGTGGAGTGGGCCACCCTGGCGTTTTGGGATGCCTACCTGAAAGGCGACTCCGCCGCGAAGCGTTATCTGGCCTCCGACGCCTTGGCGAAGTACACCAACGGGGCGGTCAGCGTGGACCGCCGCTAAGGGACAAGGCGGTTGGTCACGGCGGATAGAACCGCAGGGGTGGAATCAAGGGTTCCGGCCAGGTTTTGGAGCCAGCTACGAGAAGGATCCTGCGAGAACCGGAGCATCCCCTGTGCCGAGGCCTGTTTGTTTCCCCGCTCAGTGCTCGCAGCGAGGGTACAGCGTCACGAGCACCAGCAGGTCCGAGAGCGTAAACAACAACTGATCAGCCTGCTTACCCGCCGCTTCAGCTGCGCGCGCGATAAAGCCCAGGTGCCGGCTCCGGGCCAGGGAACGCAGGTGATCCAGGCAGATGCCGGTGAGACTGGCAATCTCCATCTCGGTGAAAATCTTTTGGCTCGATTTGACCCTGACCACGCTAAGTTCCTCGTCTCTGTCTCTCGGCGCTCGCCTTCCCAGGTCTTCGATGCTGGGAGCAGCGTATAAGATGTATGAATTTCCATGCAATAGCAGTTCCGTTTCATTTTTTCAAACCCACAACCTAGTACTTCTGTCTCAATATTAATATAAAACAAGGATTAGCGAGCGTCCCGGGTCGGCTGGCGGAGCAGCGGCAGTGCTCGCGGCGCCAGTCCAAGGCGGGAGTCGTGTACCATTTTGTGTCAGTCCCTACAATCTTGCGTAAGTCGGCTGGATGTGAACAATCCGATGCGCTCCAATAAATATAGGGATGTCACAGGGTTCCTGTCAGGCAACCACCGCATGCAGTCCAGGAGGGAATGCTCAAGCGGCTTGGCCCGCGGCGAGCCGTGAGCAGCGAATGGCGATTCCTCAGACGTTTGCGCCGCCTGCCTGTTCAAAGGCGTGGGCAAGCTGCAAGACCGATCCCTCACCGAAGGCCGGCCCGTAGAGCTGCATTCCCACGGGCAATCCCGCCGTCGTCTTGCCACAAGGCACCGAGATCCCGGGCACCCCCGCGAGGGACCCCGTAACTGTATAAATATCAGCTAGATACATCTGCAATGGATCGTCCGCCTTCTCCCCAAGACGGAACGCGGGGAAGGGTGAGGTCGGGGTCAGAATGGCATTAACCTTGGTGAAGGCATCGCGAAAATCACGGGCAATGAGCGACCTTACCTTCTGGCCTTTCAGGTAGTACGCGTCGTAGTAGCCGGCGGAGAGCACATAAGTCCCCAAGATGATCCGTCGCTTCACTTCCGCACCGAAGCCCGCCCCGCGTGTGCGCCGGTACATCGAGATCAGGGAGTCGCCCTCCCTGCGCAGGCCATAGCGCACACCGTCATAGCGCGCCAGATTCGAGCTGGCCTCCGCCGTAGCGATGATGTAGTAGGCGGCGATGGCATAGTCGCTGTGCGGCATGCGGATTTCCACGAGCTCGCAGCCCAGCTTGCGGAACAACTCCATTCCAGCGTCCATTTTCTTTCGAACTTCGCCGTCAATCCCCGGGCCGAAGCATTCCTTGGGTATGCCTATTCGCAGCCCCTTCACGGGCGCATTCAGCCCGGATAGGTAGTCCGGCACGGCCGCTCCCGCCGAAGTGGAATCACGGGGGTCCCGGCCCGCGATCACCTGGAAGACCTCCGCCAGATCGCGCACCTGGCGGGCAAATGGGCCGATGCGGTCCAGCGAGGAAGCAAACGCAATCAGCCCGTAGCGCGACACACGCCCGTAACTCGGCATCATCGCGGGAATCCCGCAGAACGACCCGGGCTGGCGGATGGAACCCCCCGTGTCCGTCCCCAGCGAGACTACCGCCAGTTCCGCCGCCACCGCCGCTGCGGACCCGCCGCTCGAACCTCCGGGCACCCGCTCAGGAGCCGCGGGGTTGCGTACCGGACCGTAGGCCGAGTTCTCGTTCGAACTGCCCATGGCGAACTCGTCGCAATTGGTTTTGCCCAGCACCACCGCTCCGGCAGCCTCCAAGCGCTCCACGGCTGTGGCGTCGTACGGCGGCACATAGTTTTCCAGGATCTTCGAGGCGCAGGTCGTGCGCACCCCGCGCGTGCTGATCACGTCCTTTACCGCAATGGGCACGCCCGCCAGCGCGGGCAGGGGCTTTCCCGCGGAACGCAGGGCATCCACCCGGTCCGCTTGTGCGTAAGCCCGCTCCGGACAGAGCGTCAGGTAGGCATTCAGCCGCGGGTTCTTCTCCTCAATTCGGCGGTAAAACTCATGCGCCAACTCCCGCGCCGAAACCCTTTTCGCCGCCAGCCCCTTGCGCACCTCGGTGATTGTCCAAGCGCCGGGCATCTCACTCCTCGGTGTCTCTCTCGATTACCTTGGGCACACAGAAATATGGCGGTTCGGGGTCCGGCGCTCGCTCTAGCACTTCTCGACCCACGCCGGACTGCTCCGCCAAGTCCTCGCGCAAGGCCTCGTCGGATGGTGCCGCCCCCAGAACCTGCGCCATGGGCTCGACGTAGGCCGTGTCGAGCTGGTTGAGCTTCTCCACATATTCGAGGATCGAATCCAGTTGCTGGCGATACTTCTCCATCTCCTCTTCCGAGAGGTCAAGGTAGCCCAATTCGGCCACGCGTAGCACGTCTTCCCTACTGATTTTCATATGGCAGATGCACCCTGCACCGAAGCGACAAGCAGGCGTCGTGTCTCCACGACGCGGCTTGAAATTCTAGCACATCGCCTCGAAAGGATTGGGCCGACTCCGGCGTCGTCTGGTGCACTTTCGCCGCGGGGCTGACCCCAATCAGCGAGGCAGGGTCCTCCGTGGCATTTCGCAGGCTCCCGAGTTGGTGTACATTGGTACGCGGCGAAGCCGCTCAGGCAATTGCGTTGCCTAAAGGATCCGCGTTCATGAGCCCTGCAAGACTGCAAGCAGACGCCACACGCGCCGAAACGGGCGCGCGGCGCGACACGCTGACCATCACCGACAACCGCACGGGAAAGCAATACGAAATCCCTGTTTCCAACGGCACGATTCGCGCCATGGACTTGCGGCAAATCAAGGTGCGGGAGGGAGACTTCGGGCTAATGAGCTACGACCCGGCGTTCAACAACACCGCGTCGTGCGTGAGCCGCGTGACGTACATAGACGGCGACGCCGGGATTCTCCGCTACCGCGGCTATCCGATCGAGGAGTTGGCGGAGAAGGGCACGTACTTGGAGACCGCCTACCTCCTGCTCCACGGCGAGCTGCCTACGCCCGGCCAGCTCCGCGAGTGGACGGACCAGATCACCCACCATACCTTCATACACGAGAGCATCAAGAAGCTCCTCGACGGCTTCCGCTACGACGCCCATCCCATGGGCATGCTGATTTCCACCGTCGCCGCTCTCTCCACGTTCTATCCCGAAGCCAAGAATATTTTCGACAGCGCGGCGCGGTTGAAGCAAACCTACCGCCTGCTCGGCAAGATGCCCACGCTCGCCGCCTTTGCCTACAGGCACTCGCTGGGCATGCCTTACGTCTACCCGGATAACGACCTGAGCTACACGGGCAACTTTCTGAACATGCTTTTCCGCACCACGGAGATGAAGTACCGGCCCAACCCCACCTTGGAACGGGCTCTAGATGTGCTTTTCATTCTGCACGCCGATCATGAGCAGAACTGCTCGGCCAACGCCATGCGCAGCGTGGGCAGCTCCCAGGTGGACCCGTTTTCTGCGGTGGCTGCGGCCACCGCAGCGCTCTACGGGCCGCTGCACGGCGGAGCCAACGAGGGCGTGCTGCGCATGTTGATGGAGATCGGCTCCTTGCAGCGCGTTCCCGAGTTCATCCGTAGGGTCAAGAGCGGAGAGAAGGTTCGCCTGATGGGTTTCGGCCACCGCGTGTACAAGAACTATGACCCGCGGGCGCGCATCATCAAGCGTATCTCGGAAGAGGTTTTCGATCTCATGGGCAAGAACCCCTTGCTGGAGATCGCCTTGGAATGCGAGCGCATCGCCCTCCAGGACGAATACTTTGCCAAACGCAAGCTTTATCCCAACATAGACTTTTATACAGGTATGATCTATCAATCCATGGGCTTCCCCCTGTCCATGTTCCCCGTGCTGTTCGCCATTCCGCGCACGGCGGGGTGGATCGCCCAATGGGAGGAGATGCTGCTGGATCCCGAGCAAAAGATTGCCCGGCCACGGCAGGTTTATCTCGGTCAGGATACGCGCTCCTACGTTCCCATCGAACAGCGGGGATGATCGCCGGCGCCTTTCCTGCCGGCGTCGATAGCAGGGAAGGCGCCTCGAGAGACTTGCAGGCATTCCTATTCCCACTGGCCCTCCGGCTGACGTTACGTTTTGGCGAACCGCCGCGTGTCCCACCCTCGACTTTGCCCGGCAGGAGGCTATAGTGGGGGTGGTGAACTAGCATGGCGCAAGCCCCAGTAACGACAGCGAGTGCCAATACCCGGCGGCGCAGTCAGCGCGTGCTCATGCAGGTGGCCGTGGTCATACGCGGCACCGACGGGCAAGGCCGAGGCTTCGAGGAGGAAACCGATACCGCCTCCATCAGCGCGCACGGAGCATTGGTTATGCTGGCTGCCAAAGTAACTGCCGGCGCCTTGCTCGTCCTCAAGCACTGCCGCACTCAGGAAGAGCAAGAATGCCAGGTCATGTTCCTGGGCAGGGCTCAAGGGGAAAAGACGGAGATCGGCCTCGAATTCACTTCCCGGCGGCCGGGCTTCTGGCGCATCGCTTTCCCGCCGGAGGATTGGACGCCCAGACACCCCGACGCCAGAAGCATCGGATCGCGTCAAGAAAAATAGGCCATCTGACTGGCGGCCGGGCGTAGGAACGCCGTCGCGCGATTCATGCTTCGGCTGTGGCGGGATCAATCACGGTCCTGACCTGAGAAATTCGATCAGCCGGGAAACCACCCTGTTCCGCATGTTGGCGAATCAGTTCCGCGCTAGGAGCCAAATAAATACAGTAAACCTTGTCGTCGGTGACGTAGCTTTCCACCCACTGAATCTGAGGGCCGAGTCTGCTCAATACGGCACACGATTTCTGTGAAATGCCGCGCAGCTCTTTGGGACTCAGCTTCCCGGCTCCAGGAATCTCGCGCTCGATCACGTATTTCGGCATTCGGCACCCCGTTCCGTTGGTAGTTCGCTGGCTTTGCCACGCTGCCGAGTGTGTCAGGCTAATACCGCTTTGCGGCAGCGCAAAGCATGGGAATGTAGCGACGCAGGGGCGGCTGGACAACCCCGAAAATAAAAGGGAGGCGAAAACCTCTTGGCTTTCGCCTCCCGGGGTGGGTGGGGTGTTGCTGGAAAATTCCGCTCTGGTCCTGTACTGCCAAGGACCTGAGTTTTTCTTTAGGCCGCGGTTTCCAGCCTCCTATGACTGGAAACCAAGAAACTCACGTCTTATGGATAACAGAGGAGCTTTTGGTTGTCAATACTGTAATGCGTAGAAATCTACGGAACGCCGGATGCCGTCCTCAAGGTTCTTCTATTCTCCGCTCCTCGCGGATCCCTGACATCGAGGCCTCGTTGGTGTAACTCCTTGCTTTGTCGCACATTATGAAGCTTTTGGAAGCAGCTTGGTTTCTCATGGGCGTCAGTACACGATTGCGCACACCAGCCACAGATAACTCTTTAAGAGCGAGCTTGGCCCTCGTTCTCGTGCGGCGCCTGCGTGGCTTTGTCCAACACTTCGCGCACCAAGCGGACAAGTGCGCCAGGGTTATAGGGTTTCTGCAGGACGGCTGCGCCGTTTCTTCCTTCCAGCGAGGCGTGCTCGGCCGTATAACCAGTGGTAAAGATTGCCGGCACTCCAGGGAATCGTTTCGCCAGCAGGCGGTACAGGCCCGGGCCGTTCAGTCTCGGCATGACCACATCGAGGATGACTAAGTCAGGGACTTCCGTCTCACAAATCTTAAGAGCCTCTTCTCCGTTGCTGGCGCTCAGGACGCGATAGCCAAGAGTTGCCAGGGCCTGCCGCGCCATTTCTCGTATGGCATCGTGATCTTCGGCGAGAAGGATTGTTTCCGTGCCGCGGGCCGCGCAAGAGGCCACGGGGACGCACGTTTGCTCGCCGCTGCGCGCCAGCCGTTCGCCCAGGGTCGGCAGGTAGACTCGAAACAAAGTGCCATAGTCGAGTTCGCTGTAAACCTGGATGAAGCCTCCGTGCTGCTTGACGATCCCGTAGGCGGTGGCCAGACCTAGCCCGCTGCCCTTTCCAGGCTCTTTGGTGGTGAAGAAGGGCTCAAAGATTCGCTCGCGTGTTGCCGCGTCCATGCCCGTGCCTGTGTCGGACACGCTGAGCACCACGTAGCCGCCTGGTTTGGCATACGGGTAGGAGCGGCAATACGCTTCGTCAATCTGCACCGGCTCCGTCTCGATCAGCAGGCGTCCTCCCTCCGGCATGGCGTCGCGCGCGTTCAAGCACAGGTTCATCAGCACTTGCTCAATCTGCGTGGGGTCAACGCGAATCAGCTCCACCGCCGGGGTCGTTATGACCTTCAGCTCAATATCCCCGCCGATTACCTTGTCCAAAAAACTCAGCAGGCCCCGGACCACGCTATTCAAATCCACTGGACGCGGTTGCAGTACCTGCTGCCGGGCATAGGCCAGGAGCTGCCGGGTCAGCGCGGCGGCCCGCTCGCTCTGGGTGCGGATTTTGGCGAAAAACTCGAACAGGCGGGCATTCATTCCCCCGGGCGTTCCCCCTGGAGTTTCCCCGGGCCGCAGGCCATGGCGCGCCTCTTCCATGCCGATCTCAGCCCAGCCCAGGATGGCGCCCACGACATTGTTGAAGTCGTGCGCCACTCCGCCGGCAAGCTGGGCTACAGCTTCGAACTTCTGAGCCTGGCGCAACTGCTTTTCCACTGCGCGAAGCTCGGTAACGTCTTCGGCAAAGACCTCAAGAACTTCGAGCTCCTTTGCTCTCTCCACCAGCCGCCCGCTCAGGCGTACGGCGATGTGCGCCCCGTCTTTGCGCCGCCACTCCGCTTCGAAGCCTGAAACCCGGCGCTTCTCGCGGCAGGAAGCAAGGAATGTTGCAAATTCCTCGGGATAGCGGAACACGTCCTGAACCAAGCTGGCCGAAGAAACTTCGGATGCCGTGGCCCAGCCGAGCATCTGCATCAGAGCGGGGTTCGCGTCCAGGAAACGTCCCCCGGCCGTGGTGCGGAAAATGCCGTAGGTCGTGTTCTCGACCAGGTCCCGGTCGCGGGCTTGGCTTTCCCGCAGAGCCTGTTCCGCGCGCCTGCGTTCGGTCACATCCGCAGTTACCGCCAGAACGGCCACGACGCGGCCGTCTTCGCTGCGAAAAGGCGCCGCGTGCATTTCCAGCCAGCGCTCTGTGCCCCTCAGCCCGTGTATCTTGAACTCCAGGACTCCGCCCTCGCCGCGGCAGGCGTTGGCAATGACCGAACGGAATGGCTCGCGCTGGTCAGGACAAACCAGGGAACACACCGGCTTGCCGAGTACTTGTCCCGGGTCGCCGGCCTCGATGATTCGCAAGCCTGCGGGATTGATATCCAGCAGCGCGCCGTCCGCGTCCAGCAGGGTCACGCACTGAGGTTCGGCCTCCACGATCGAGCGCAAGCGGTTCTCGCTCGCCGCCAGAAGCTCGGCTGCGCGCAGCTTTTCCGTGGTGTCCATGACCACGACCAGCGCAGCGTCGTGGCCGGCGAACGGCAGCCGGTGCTGCGACACTTCCACCTGAATGAGGCAGCCGTTCTTCAGGCGATGGCGCCAAGGACCAGTGTGTGCGACTGGCTCGGGATGCTCGGCCATCCATTTGAGCAGGTTGGGAATGTCCTCGGCCGGGCGGATGTCCGTGAGCTTCATTTGCAGGAATTCCTCGCGCGAGTAGCCGTAGTGCTCCACCGCCGCATCGTTGACTTCGAGGAATTCGTAGGTTCCCCGGTCATAGATCCACATCGGCAGCGGGTTGCGGGCAAAGAGCAGTTGGAAGCCCCCTTCTGTGCCGCGCAAAGCTTCCCTGCCGCTAGCCTGCTCCTCCGCCGCGTGCGAGACATGCTCGCTGAGGGCTGCAGGTGTGGACGGCGCGGTTCTCATGAGCTGCGCCCCCATTCTTTCTTCTCATCCCTTCCGGAGGAAGGCGGAGGAAGCGCTGTTCCCGTGGCGGCCGGAACATCCGGGGAAAACAGTGTCTTCATAGCTGCTTCTGCCGCCCGTTTCCAAGACACTTGCGCAAGCATTGTGCCGTGGTCTCTTCTTGCCGTTCTAGCCTGGAGCCGGGGTAGGGATTGCCAGGCAGGTAAGTCACCTGACGAAAGGGAGTTTATTCTGAACGAATCGCTCATGCTGTCAAGTCCCAATCTGGCGTCATGGCTAGAGCGGCAACGCGTATCACGGCCCGTGTCCCTTTTCGGCACACGACTTTCCCGCACGGTCGGTCAAAGCGGCGCCCGTGCGCGGACGCTCCGGCTTGTGAGCCTCCAAATCGGCCTCGGCATCCAGAAACAAGTCCTGGAGCGATCCTCCCCGGGCGGGGCGGGCAAGACGCACACCAATGTCGAGAGAGACTGGAAGGGGGCGCTGGGCCGATTGGTTGAGGGCTTGCACGCGCCGCTCCACCCGCTGGCGCAGGATCGGAGCGCTGGGCTCGGCCGCGTCCACTGCCAGCACAGCAAACTCATCACCGCCCGTCCGGCCGATAAGGTCCGTTCTGCGGAAGGACTTACGCAACAATTCCGCCGTGTCGAAGAGGACGCGGTCTCCTTCCCGCTGTCCCTGTTCGCGATTGACATGCTCCAGGTCCTGCACATTCAGGCAAAGCATCGCCAGGGTGGCATCTTGCCGACGCGCTTCGTCAAAATGCCGCACGGCCAAACGCAGGAAGGCGTCCCGGGTGAACAGGCCGGTGAGCTCATCCATTAGGCCGCCCTGCTGGGCTTGTGCGGCTTCGTGTCTGCGCCAGAGGATGCATTGCAGCGCCCGCAGCAGGCTTCGGTGGTCAATGTGGCCCTTCAGCAAGTAGTCAGACGCGCCCGTTTCCAAGGCGCGCTGCGCGATGTCCCTTTCCGCTGGAGCCGCGAAAATGAGCACCGGCAATCCGGGCGACAAGGCCTGCACTCTGCGCAGCGCTTCGAGTCCCTCGCCCTCTGGCAGCGAGAGATCCAGCACCAGGACATCCGGTTTGTGCTCGGCAACAAGCGCCAGCAGTTCGGTCAGGGAGCATACGCTGGCCACTCGCAGGCGGGGTTCCAGCAGGCACATCTCGGCCACACATGGCCGTCCCTCCCCGGGGAAAGGCTCGGCCAGGAGGATGCGAATGTTCCCGCTGCCCGGCTCGCTTGTCGCTGGGAGCGGCTCGATTTCGGCCTCTTCCGCAGGCTCGCGGCGGGCGCCGCTCAGTCCCGAGGCGGAGCTATCCTCCTTGTTCCTGCGCCGCTTGTTGCCGCACGTTTCTGGCATCTGAGTAAGCAAACGCCGGAGCTGGAGAGGACAGGGAATCCGGGGAACGAGTTTCTGGGAAGGGGTGTTTCTATTCTGGCGTACGGCGCCTGGAAGTCAAGCCGTCTCGCGATTGGTGTCTCCCATTGGCTACCCACTTCCGCGCCCAACTGCGCGGACAAGATGCCCGCGTCACGACGGGACAGAGCAGGGCCCAGCGAAAGAGTCTTGTCGCCGTTTGGAGTGAAGGACGTGGGTGCGCGTGCCCCGAACAGCTGGCGCTCAGCTCGAAAATACCTGGTGGATCTTTCCAGCCAGCTCGAAATCGAGGTTACTAATGCCGCCGACACTGTGCGTGGAAAGATCGAAAGTCACTTTGTTCCACACGTTGAACCATTCCGGATGATGGTTCATGGCTTGGGCTACCAGCGCCACCTGAGTCATCTTGCCAAAGGCGGCCACGAAATCCTTGCACTCGTAGCTGCGGTGCAACTTGCCGTTCTGGATTGTCCAGCCGTCGAGGCTCTCTAGCTGGATCGCGATTTGCTGCTCGTTCAGCTTTTCCGCGCGCATGGGTTTCCTCCCGCGAACCCGGTCTGAGGCGGGCTGAGTCCCCCCCCAAGCCATTATCGTGTCCCGCGGCGCTGGCGGCAAGCGCGCCTGTTCGGTCTCGCTGGCGCGTTTCTAACTTGTTGAACCTGTGCGGGATTTCCTCTATCGTATGGCACCGGAGTCTGAGGCATCCTGTCTCTGCTACGGCCCGCCCAGGGGTGGCGGGCGAAACGGAGTCAACGTGAAAAAGAAGATTCGCGCCATACAGTTCGGCGTCGGCCCCATCGGCGCATCCATTGCCCGGTTGATGCGCGAGAAGCATGCCATCGAGATTTGCGGGGCCATTGATACCGACCCGGCCAAGGCTGGCCGGGACCTCGGCGAGGTTGCCGGAGCGCCGGACGCGCCCTGGGGCGTCACGATTTCCGCCGAAGCCAAAGAGGTGCTCGCGCAGTCCGCTGACATCGTCATCCACGCCACGGCTTCCTCGCTGCCGGGGGTGATGGACCAACTTCTTTCCTGCCTCGAAGCGGAGGCCTGCGTCGTCTCTACTTGCGAGGAGTTGGCCTACCCTTACCGCACGTATCCCGACTTGGCGGCGAAGCTCGATGCCGCGGCGAAGGACTGGGGCGTGGCTCTCGTGGGCGCCGGAGTGAATCCCGGGTTCCTCATGGACAAGCTGGTGCTGACCCTTGCCGCCGTTTCCCAGCGCGTCGAGCACGCCAGGGCTATGCGTGTCGTGGACGCCGCCGGGCGCCGCGAGCCCCTGCAGAAAAAGATTGGCACCGGGTTGAGCGTAGAAGAGTTTCAGGCCCAGGTGGCTGCGGGGGTCATCAAGCACGTCGGACTGCCGGAATCCTTGGCCATGGTCGCCGACGGTCTCGGCCTTGTCTTGGATGAGATTAAAGAGATCATTGAACCCGTCGTTGCCCGCGAGCGCATCACCACCGAGTTCCTCCAGGTCGAGCCTGGTCAGGCCGCCGGAGTCCACCAAATTGCCCGCGGCCTGGCTCAAGGCAATGAGCTGATTCATCTTGAACTGCAAATGTACGCCGGCGCAAAGGAGCCGTTCGATAGCGTGGAGCTGACGGGCACGCCCAACATCAGTCTGGTGATCCCCGGGGGAGCGCATGGCGACGTGGCCACCGCCGCCGTGGTCGTGAACGCCATCCCGGCAATTCTCAGCGCGCCGGCGGGCCTGCGCACGGCGCGCGATTTGCCCCTGGGCTTCTTCCCGCCTACGGCCAAGCCTTGACCCAGTTTTCCCCCTGCGTCACTTTCGCCAGAAGCGCATGACTGCGGCGAAGTCCGGGTCATCATCGGAGCGGGCCTTGACCGCGCCGTAAGTCTCCCGCGCCGCGGCTGTGGCCGGCATGGTGAGACCGGCTTGACCGGCCAGCTCGAGCGCCAAGCTCAGGTCCTTGTGCATCAGCCGCAACGGAAAGCTCGCCGGGAAATCTCCCGCCAGCAGCATCGGCGCTTTTGCCTCCAGCACTCCTGAGCGGCCCATGCTGGATTGCAACACTTCGACCAGTTTCTCCCCGGGAAGCCCTGAGGAAGTGACCAAAGCGAGGGCCTCCGCCAGCGCCTCGACCTGCAGCGCCAGAATCATGTTCATGGCCAGCTTGATGGTTTGCCCCGCTCCGTGCGGCCCCAGGTGGAACCATCGTTTGCCCATCGCGCCGAGAACGGGCTCGGCGTCTTTCAGTGTGGAGGCTTCCCCACCGGCCATGAATAGCAACTCACCCTTCTCGGCGCCCCACGTGCCGCCGGTAACCGGCGCGTCTAGAAAGCGTACGCCGCGCTCCCCGCATGCGCCGGCAATCCGCCGGGCCAGCGCCGGTGAAACCGTGCTCGAGTCAATGTAAATGGCCCCGCGGTGCAGTCCTTCGAGCGCTCCCTCGAGCTTTCCCGGAACACCCCAGAAGACCTCCTCGAGGGCCGCAGGGTCGCTCACGATGGTGAGCAAGACGTCGCATCCGGCAGAGGCCATGCGTGGCGAGGCCGCCAGCTTGGCTCCCCGTTTCACCAACCCTTCGGCCCGCGCGGCCGTGCGGTTCCACACCACGAGCGGGTAACCAGCCCGCAGCAAGTTCGCGCCCATGGGACGCCCCATCAAGCCAAGCCCGATTAATCCGACGGTAGGCTTCATCCAAGAGTCCCCCCTAGTAAATTCCTGGCAGCAGCCGCCACGTTCGCGCGCAGTACGCCTCGTACTCCGCGCCGAAGTGCTCCCGCAGCAGCCGCTCCTCGGCGTGAATGCGCGCCACCAAAGGGATCAGCAGCGAAAGCGCGAACAGTACGCCCACCGCCGAGCGAAATGCCAGCACCCACCCCAGGGACGACGCCAGCAGTCCCAAATAACTCGGGTGACGAATCAGACCGTACATTCCCTGGGTCTCCAGCTTATGCCCCTTCTGAATGGCCACCAATCCGCTGAACCGGTTCCTCAGCACATACACCGGAAGGAGGCGCAACAGGCCGCCCATGGCGCACACGGTCACTCCAACCCAGCGAATCGCATCGCCGTCCAGCGTCCAGAACCCGATGCGATCCGTGTACGCGGAGAAATACGCCATCAGGAGAGCAATCACGCCGAACGCGCCCAGCACCCACCGGTTGCCGCGGTCTTCCCTTTCGCCCGCGCTAATGCCTCCGCCCGAGAATATCGCCACCACTCCAAGCAGGACCGCGACCCAAATCAGCGCCCGTAGCGCGGGATGCCCAAAAAACGCGCTCCACCCGCCCCATCCGGCAATCGCCAGCCCGAACTGGATAACGGCGGACACTGCGCCCGTAATTGCAATCCTCACGCCGGTCTTTACGCTGCTCACGCTTGGCGCCTTTGGCATACGCTGCCGATTCATCTTAGCATCCGTCACACGCCCGGAGCTCCGTCCGACCGCCAGCTCGATCGCCAAGAGCAGTTTCCGACTCCCTCGGTCGCTTCGGACTCAAGACCGCGCCCGGGACAGTGTTGTGTTA
>Ga0187771_10000344_pt1 | contig 27667 bp, 19 predicted proteins | sample 0116_SJ02_MP15_1_FD_133139 | JGI IMG/M metagenome (GOLD analysis project Ga0187771, IMG submission 133139) | Tropical peat soil microbial communities from peatlands in Department of Meta, Colombia - 0116_SJ02_MP15_10_MG | ecosystem: Environmental > Terrestrial > Soil > Wetlands > Peat | place... | reverse complement strand
GGACCCTACGGCCGGGAATTGGCCCGTGTATGACCTGCAACTCTTTACTTCCGGTGCATTTTCGGCCTTGGCGGCGCCGGGTTCGTTGACGTTGAAGAATACATCATATTATCAGGTATACGCGTCTTCTTCGAGTAACAAGTCTGACCTACTAACCAGTGGGACATTGACGGGAACGGCCGTGCCCCTCCCTCCGTCCGCGTTCCTTCTGGGCTCCGGGCTCCTGGGCCTGGCGGGGCTGAGGAGATTTAGGAAGGGTTAACCAGCCATTTTCTTTGGCGACAAACAAGGCAGGGTCAGCCGTGGCCCTGCCTTGTTTGTTTACCGGTTAAAAAACGGTCGATATCTTGCCAAAACAGAATCTTCTCAAGAATTACAAATAGTTGCATATATGATGAGCATATCGATTATCTGATTTTTTGGGTAAGACCGCGCAGATTTAGCAGATATCGAGAGTCTCCAAGGTGGGCTTTCACCTACGGCATGTAATGCTTCCTGACCATCCTCCTGCCTCCCTTCGATCCTTTTACTCTAACATAAAATATGGATCAATTTTTGGGGGGTAGGTCAAGGTCAGCTAACCATAAATTTTTCACCATTCATTCCACATCTATTTTTTATATTTTTATAAAAAAATAAACTAATTTTTCCAATAATTACCTTCAGTTATCTGTATACGCCTGTAACTTTTTTGTAACCCAATTGATTTATATAAAAAACTGGGAAAGTAGGCCATTCAACTCAGACTAGCCATGATGGGAAGGTGATTTGAAAAAATCAAGCAGACTCCATCAGAGCGGTGTTATTTTCTTGTTTCGTGGTCGTGCTGGGAAGTCCCGGCCCGAGGGGAATTGCGCCATTCTGGCCTAAAAGGTGTATGACGCGGCCGAGGGTCTGGGGACCGAAGTTCGAAAGTTCTTTGTGAATAAAATGGATTTTAAAGCGTGTCAGGGGTGCGAATCCTGCAAGACAACCAGTGCCGGTGTATTTTGGAGGATGAGCTCACGGAAGTTCTGGCGGCCATCAAGAAGGCTGACGCCTGGGTAATTGATGGATGGGGAAGTCCTTTTAGTGATATGTTCAAAACTTCTTAAAGGAATATCGAGTTGTTGAATATATGATCCGCAGATCATACGGTAATTTTTACCTTCAAAGGATTTTTTATTTGTAGATGGAGCTAAAACAATAATAGAAAGTAAATTTAAAGCTATCAATAGAATGGGATTTGGTGCCGGTTGTGGTTTAATTGAAAGGAGAGATATCATGTATCAATGGGATGACCACATTAAAGCAATTGAAAGGCACATGGAGGAGATTAATAAATCTCTTGGGCCACAAGGACAAGAATTTAAGGATCATTACCAGCAAATATTAGACGCAGCAGCTGGAGATTCAATTGAACCTAAATATATCGATCAACAACTTATTCGGCTGTATGCGAATTTTCCTGCCCTGGAAGAATTCCTGAAACAAGCCGAACCCAAACTTTTTGAGAACGGCACCCTGGGGCCTCCTGAGGAACTGGCCCCGGTGCACCCCATCACCAAACCGCCCTATGAAGAGGCCCCCGCCGAAGCGGCAAAGTCTCCGCCGGAAATAACCCCTCCAGTACAACCTCAACCCCGGGTCCCTCCTCCGCGGGAAGTTGCACAAAACAAAACGGAATCAGGACTTCAAGTTTTTAAGGAGATTGTGACGGCATTTCTGGCGGTAGTGCTGGTCATTTTCACCTTAATCATGGCCAATCATACCATGGGGTTGGCAGGTGATAACACCAAGATATCCCAGGCTAAGGATATCCTCCTATTGCTTTTGGCCCCGTTTGGCACGGTGCTCGGTTATTATTTTGGCCGTTTGCCCGCGGATGCCCGGGCGGCCCAGGCCCAGCAGCAGGCAGCCCGGACGGCGGTCCAGGCTGAACAGGTAAACGCCCAGGCCATTCAGGTTGCCGAACGAGCAGAGGAGTTAACCGGGGAATTGGAGAAAGCTCCCGGCGTTCGAGGGATTCCTTCCCCGGCCATTGAGAAGGCTCAGCGTTTGCGGCTGGAAAGCCGGGAATTGCTCAGGTTGGCCAGGAGGATTTAAACCGCGGGATCCATAATTTCAGGAGGGGAAAATGTACCTTTACCAAAGTGCGAAAACGGACTTCGTTCTGGTAGATGCTGACTGGCCAGTGGAGAAGGCGCTGAAGTTAGTGCAAAACCTGATTGCCAATTGGGTTATTGTACAGCGCTCTTCTCTCGAACATGGAAAATTATATTACCTGTACGATAAGAAAAAATTTGAAGATCAAATAAAAGACGAGAACTCGAAGTTCCTACTTGGTGAATATTTGGATTTGAAAGAAGCTGATGCCCAAGTAATCCCTGGCACCAATAGCGTCAGCGAAGCCCCAGATCCAGGAGTGGTCTTTTTGCAAGACCATGTCGTCGGCTATTGGGACCCAGAAGCGGCCCACCGGGCAGGAGAAGGGGTGCCACCACGCTCATTGCTGGCAAAATTTCCCAGGACCGTATCCCTTAACGAGGAAAGGGATCTGACGGTGTTGCTTACCGGCACTGGGGAGGGAATTACTATTGAGAAGCCTTTGCCTGAGGGAGCCGAAGTTGACATTAAGGTCGAGACCAAGAAAGGCTTTGAGATAATCGGACCAAACCGAAACAAATTGGTAGTTACGAAGGATGATACACAAACGCTCACCTTCAGGCTGAAAGCTACTGCGACAGGAAACGGAGAGATACAGGTCTGGGCCTCTCTCGATGGCAATGATCTGGCCGGCTTGAGTTTAACCCCCCAAGTGGTGGCTGACCCAGGGCGTAAAGAGGAAATTATCGTAAGCCATAATCCTCTAATTGAGCCGGCATCAAGTCATCCTGACCTATCTCTGAGAATTATGGAGCAGTGGAAGGAAGGTAAACGAGGATTTTCCATTATAATCGAAGGGCCTAAATACGAATTTTATATGGAGGACTATGGATTTATCCCGTTTGAACAAGACCCTGGCAAATATTTTGAAGAGTTTTACAAAGATATCGAATCATTTCCGGTAGAAACCGCAGAGAAAAGGGCTATTACCGATGTGAAACTTAAAAACAAAGGTAATCTGTTATTTGAGATGCTCTTCCCCCTTAACCTTCGTCAACGCCTGTGGAATTGGCGAAAAAGCATCAATTCGATTTTTATCCTATCTGATGAGCCCTGGATACCTTGGGAACTCTGCAGACTTTCTGGTGAGGTGAATGGTAGGATTGAAGAAGGCGATTTCTGGTGCGAGGCCTTCTCGCTCACCCGTTGGATTCGTTCTTTTGACCATCAGCCACTTAAAATTTCCAAGGATCTCACCCTGCAAAACCTTGCCATCGTGGTGCCCAACAACTCAAAGTTACCCTATGCCGAACGAGAGAAGGAATATCTTCTCTCTTTAAGGAGTGAGAAACTATCCGTCAAACAGGTCGGGGCCCGATTCCTCGAATTGCAAAGAAACCTGGCGTCAGGCCGTTACGACGGGTGGCATTTTACCGGGCACGGGGGATCTTATTATCCTAATCCAGACCTCTCCGTAATCCAGTTGGAAGATGAACTTCTGAAACCTGAAAATCTCAATGGTATCGTGAAAAACCTGGGCAGTTGCCGGCCCCTGGTCTTCCTGAACGCCTGCCAGATCGGGCAGGGTGGCATGTCACTTACGGGCATTGGGGGTTGGGCCTCTCGCTTTCTGGCCGCCGGCGCCGGGGCGTTCATCGGACCCCTTTGGTCAGTTTACGACCAATCTGCATGTACGTTTGCCAAAGCCCTGTACCGTGAACTTCTCAAGGGAATTACCATCGGCAAGGCCGTCAGAACTGCCAGGAGGGAAATTAAGGGAGCAGGAGACCCTACTTGGCTGGCATATACCGTCTTTGCTTATCCCATGGCATCCGTTAAGCCATGAAGGGTTGCGGATCCTTGTTTATCGGGGGTTTACATAAGTCATAGAGCCAGTCATGATACTCATCAGCAGCACTTTATAAAAGGGGAATCCACATGGCCTCGCCGATAAGTGAGAATATTTCAAGGGAAAAATTATTTACTGTTCTGAAAGAAGCATACGAACAGATTGTCGAGTTTGGGCAAAGGGGATTTTGCCTAGTGGATGAAGACGGCAAAATCATTCATGCCAATCAAGAGATGAAGAAGTTAATCGGCCCCGGGGAACTGGAAGGCAAATATTTGACTGAGTTTTTCTGTGCGGATGACAGAGATTCTATCCGCCAGGCATTTGTGGAAAGAAAACCTCTGCTACGACTCCTAATAACCACTCTTGAGAAAAAATCTGTCCTCGCTGGAGTCGATATCGGTCCCCTGCACCTCGAAGGCGGACAGCGATGGGCTTATGCCTTTCTGACCGACCTTACTGAACAGAAAAAGAGGGAAGAAGAGATTTACAATAAATTTCCTGACGGGATTATAAAATGGAAGCTGCCAACTTCCCCTGAATCATATGAGCAGACGTCCATCCTGTATGCCAATGCTAAAGCCTCTGAGATTGCTGGTTACAAATCATTAGCGTGCATGAAGTTAATAGATTTGTTTCCTGATGAGAAGAATATAACTGAGATGAGAGCGCAAATTGCCAAAAGACTCGCAGGCGAAAGTGATGAATATAGAGTAGATCTTACCCGCGCGGATGGGAGACAAGTTCCGGTTATGCTGTCCTCTGTGCCTGAAATGGATCTGCACCATAAAAAAGTTATTGCATCTATCTCTATTATCAGGAGTTTAGAACGCCAGCAAGCTATCAATTCCTTACATGATGTTATTGAAACCCAACGTAGTAGTGAAGATATATTCGAAGGAATCGTCGAAGTTTTAAAAAATGTGATTCCCTTCGACCATCTGGAAGTCGCGATCTACAGTCCCGACCTCCAATATGCCAGACGGCTTTTTCCCGGACCTGACGTTGAACCGAATTGGCAAACACGCTGGTATAAACTTTCTCCAAAGGTCATTGAATGGGTTAAAAGCAATATGGATATTGAATTTATAAATTTTAGAGAGTTAATAGAAAAATATGTCCCTGAATTGATAGGTTCTGAACAATATAAACCGTATGAGCAATATAATTATTTATTACGTTATCCAGTTAATCTTGAAGAAAAGACGGTGGCTATCATTAATTTTTATTCCAAGAATGATCAATATTCTACAAATCATAAGGACTTATTGGAAGCTCTACCTCTAGATAATGCAGTACTTTTAAGTCTCCATTATGAATATCGAGATAACTTGGAGTTTAAACAGCATCTTATAAGAGATTTGACCTTAGTTTGTCATGATATTCCTTCGATTTATCGAACTCTTTTGAAACATTTATTTTCACACTACAAGTGGCAAAGTGTTGCCTTATTTGAGGTGGATGAGAAATCCGGAAAAATTCGCCTCCTTGATCAGCAATATAGTGATCCTTCTTGGAAGTTAGAGGATGATTTTACCCAAGATTTGTCTGGGAAGGGGATCTTAGCATATGTGGCTCGCAATAAACGTCCCAAAAATATTTATGATGTTGCCACAGATCCCGTTGCTAAAGAACATTATGTTGCCGACTTAAAGAAAACAAAATCAGAATTGTGCCTTCCTATAAAGTCAGGATTTGGTTTCTGGCTTTTGAACATTGAGGATTCCCGAAGGAATGCGTTTTCACCTGAAGAGGAAAAAGTCCTGACAGAGGAGATCCTGCCTGAGTTAGAAAGTTTCCTGGAGCGTCTCAGTCAACATACTATGGCTTGTTACATCCAGGATTCAACTTCAGACATGGTAATCGTGACAGATAATTTCAATTCGATTAAAAAAGTTAATCCAGCGACAACGGAAAAGCTTGGTTATGCTGAAAGCGAATTAATTAATCAACCTTTCCAAAAATTATTTGCCAATCCGGATTCGTACCCAGACCTTTTAGAAAATCAAGAGTCTATCGATATCCCGGATTTTCTTTTTAAGAATAAATCAGGAAACCATCTAAAAGTGCTTCTGTCCGGTTCCAGTTTTCCCAAAGGAATAAACGGCAAGTTCTATTTGGCCAAAGATATAACTATATACGACCATGAGAAGGACATCAGTTATTTAAATGAACACCTGGATGCGATGGCAGCGAGGACTTCCCTATCCCTGGCTTCCTGCTGGCTCAATGCCATTACAGGTTTGGCGCCGGACCTGGTGGAAAAAATCAGGAAACAACTGCGCAGGGTAGAAATGACTTTTGATCAATTTGCCCTCTATGGCCGGAGCATTGAACTCCCCCCTGAAAAAATTCCTTTAGAGGTTTCTGAAATATTGGCAAATTTGGAGGATCAGCTTCCCCGTTCAGAATACGAGAAAATCAGCATCGAAGTCTCTCCGCCGAAATTAATGCTGCGGGGGGATCCGTTTCAAATTCTCTTATGTCTCCAATCTATTCTGTCTTATCTGATGCGCTACGTACCCGAAGATAAGAAAATTAGCCTGCGTGTAGGACCTGATGGGAACAACCTGACCTTTGTCATAAGCGGCTTCTGGCCCAAACCGGACACGGACCGGCATCTTTCCCGCACCTTGTTCGAAATGGCCCTGGGTAAAAAAGCCATTGACCAGTTAATGGCCAATCATGGCGGTGAGTTTGATTACATCCCCGACAATAGCAGAATTACGTTTTATTTAAAATTTCCGGCAGGTATTTGGAGAGAGTTATGAGTAATTATAATATTCTTCTTGTTTTTCCTTCTGCCAGGGATGCAGTAGCTGAAATTCTGATCAACACTTTACTAAATCTTTATGGAGATGATGTTTCTATTCATCCGGCCAAACATGAAGCGGGAGCTTTAAACTTCCTCAAGCGCATTGATTATCAGTTAATTATTTCTGATCTCTATATCGCCGCAGACGGAAATAGCGTGCCAGACGATGAAGGCCATCTCGGTTTAAACTTTATAGAAAAATTGGATCAAGATAATAAATATCAATTGATTCCGAAAATTTTAGCTGTTCCTCGCAAAGAAGTTAAATGGTCTGAAGCCATTCAGAAATTTCAACCGCAACTGACAAAAATTATCTCCTATGATAATATTAAAATTTTAGAAACAGAATTTAAGGATTTTGCCAAAATAGCCCTAGAAAGAAAAATAGGTAAAAAACCAAGTATAAGGCCTTTCGGCAATGTAATCATTGAAATAGATCCGGGAAATATATTAGGCAATGATGTTCTTGGTAGCTTTAATATAAAGACTGAGGATATATCTTTCCACTCCGAAGATAAATTTTATTTTAATAAAAAGAAACTAGACGAACTTATGGAAGAGACTGAGATTTTGACCTTTATAACGGAATACGAGAAGTGGGAAGCGAGATTAAAAACGATTGGATTGCGGTTAAGTGATGAGATTTTTTCGGGAAATAACAAGAGGTTTACCCAATCATTTAACCAATTAAAGGGCAGAGTAATGAGGGAGCCAAAGGATATCGAAAATATTTCTATAAAATTCATCATTAAAAGAGAATGTCATTCCATTTTATTTGAAGCATTTGTTGAGGAGGAACTTAACGTTGGCGCAGACCCTAATTTTTGGATGCTTCATGCTCCAATATACCGCGGATGTTATGTAGATCCAAATAGTATTCAATGTGCTCACCCCTTGTTTGAAAAAGATGAAGATATTCCTTTAAACTGTTTAATTATCCAAGCCAATACCGAAGGGTATTTCAAAGACATGATCGTAGACGGAAAGAATTTGATTCTGCCACCACTCCCCCACCTGGAAAAGGAATGCTGGTGGCTGGAGAACACTTTTTTCCCCGAGCTTAAGCGACAGGGTAGAATTCAAGATTTCCTGAAAATTGAAGAAAAGGAGGGGCAAAATTTTTATGATACTGTCAAAAAAGAACTTGAGAGCGGCAAGTGGAACATGGTCCATTATGCCGGACATTCTGTTTGCGGTGAGTATAAAGGGAAGGAAGGGAGTTTCCTATTTTTTCCCCAACCAGGGCCAGAAAAGATATTAGTAGAATACATCGATGAATTTGTTTCGCACCTCCGAAAACTCAAGTTCATATTTTTGAGCAGTTGTAGTAGTGCTGGAAGTGGATTCGTGTTTACTTTGGCCGAGAACCATGTGCCGGCGATTGTTGGTTTCAGGTGGGATATTGCGGACCCACTAGCTTGCGAATTTACAATGACTTTTTACCAACATCTTTTTGAAAAAAATTCTCTGGAAACAGCTTTTCTCGAAACCCGCCGCACCTTGTACTTCGGCAATAAAGTGAGCAAAATTTGGGCAGCTCCGATTTTAATTATCCAAATTCCACAAGCTTAAATCTTAAATGGCCATCACACCCTGATAATAAAATATCTGCTATTTTCACATCATTAGTTAAAATAATAATTACTGGATGATGAAATATTAAGTACTTGATATTACTATTATAGCTGCATCTTAAAACTGGCGAAATCGTATAAATTATCTCTTATTTCAAATTTAATCTGCCTTCGCATTACAGATTGTCGTGGTTATATTGGCGTAAACTTTATTGAATTCAATCAGCGCCAGCAAAGGCGTGGTTTCTTCCGCTCTACATGCCTTCTGAAAATCCCGCGGCAAATCCCGAAGCACCGCAAAGAGCTTTATCACCCTCAGGTTTCATATGGGCCCAAGCCTTAGATTACGCAGAGGGCCTTGAAGCATCGAGGCAGGCCAAGATTCACAGCAATATAACTTGCCATTATAAGCAACTATCGCTGGATGAACCGCAGTAGCGGATATGATTTGGAGAGCCGCTAGGGCTCAGCCCAAAGGCTTGGTGCCCGACTCGCTGAGGGTGTCATAGTCGTCGATGTCGGTCTTTTTGACGAAATAGGTCTGGCAGACGTATTCCAGGGTTTCGGCGGTGAGCTTATGCTCCTCCCCCAGGAAGCGGGCCCGGTCCACCAGGCTCTCCACCAGGTCCCGGGGCTGGCAGGCGGACAAGGGCCGGGAGGTGGCGACGTAGTAGCGGTTCATCATGTCCCGGATGATGCCTTCATCGTATTCCAGGCCGTATTCCTGGCAGACCCGGCGAAAGATGGCGAGATACTGGTTCGGGGTGGCGTAGCCCAGAAAGATCTTGTAGCGCATGCGGCGCAGGAAGGCGCTGTCCACCAGGCTGTGGGGATTGAGGTTGGTGGAGAAGATCACCAGTTGATCGAAGGGCACCGCGAACTGCTGCCCGGTGTGGAAGCAGCAGAAGTCCTGGCGGGTCTCCAGGGGGTACATCCAGCGGTTCAGCAGTTGGCGGGGGGAGATCTTCTGGCGGCCGAAATCGTCGATGACGAAGACGCCGTTATTGGCCCGCAACTGGTGGGGCGCGTCGTAATATTTCAAGATCGGGTTGAATCTCAGCTCCAGCGAGTCTTCGGTCAGTTCGCCGCCAACGATGACCACCGGCCGCCGGCACAGCACCCAGCGGGCGTCGTGTTTGGGCGGAGTTTCGCCGTTTACGGGCAGGCGCTGATGGTTGAGTTCGTCGAAGAGGCGGATGATCTGGCCATTGAGGTAAAGGGCATAGGGAATGTAGACCGCGTCCTTGTAGGAATGGCCGATGGCGGTAGCGATCACCGTCTTGCCGTTGCCCGAAGGCCCGAACAGGAAGATGGAGCGGCCGCTGTTGACCGCCGGACCGATCTTGTCCAGCAGGCCAGGGAGCAGCTCGTATTCGGCAAAGGCCTGGTGCAGGTCGGCCATCGTTTTCTTGACCTGGTGGATGGTCTGGGCCTCCACCCAATCCCAGTAATCCTCCAGAGGGACCGGCGCCGGCCCCACGTAGCGGTTGGCCTCCAGGGCCTGCTCGGCCACGGATCGGCCCAGCTCCGTGGGGGCGTAATACATCTCCACCGAGAGCCGGTCCTTGACGGTAATCATGTCCCGGGGCCGGACAAACAGGAGGTTCTGCCCCTTGAGGTAAGCGATCAGGGTCTCCACCAACTGCGGCGGCAGCTTGAGATCCAGGGACATCTCCCGCACCGAGAAGCTGTCTCGGTAATAGGTATGCCTGAGGAGGAGCTGAATCAGCATGGTTTGCCCGAGGCCGGTTTCTTCCAGGGTTTCGGGGCTGGGGGGGTAGGGCGAAAGAAAGTCTTGTAGGACCTTGGGGTCCACCAGTTTCAGGTCTAAAAGATGTTTGGCCAGAAAGCCTCGGTGTTTCTTTTGGCGGTAGAGGGCCGGGGCCAGTTGTTCCGTGGTGAGCACTCCGGACTTGAGGAGGCGCTGGGCCAGATTCATGACTGCTCCGATCTCTGCTGCCGTAACTATATTGAAGGAGGAAAGGGGGGCGCCTGAACCGGCCATCCTCCGGGCCTCTCGTTTCACCTCACATAAGAGGGCTGGGTGACCAGCGTCTCGATCTGCGGTTCGCCATCCTCCTCCACCTCCGGGGCCTGTGGCACCCGCAACCTCGATTCTATCACGACCTTCAGGGCGATTTCGGCCAGGTTGCCGGCCGCCTTGCTCCGCTTGTGGCTCAGGGGAAACTGGCTTATATGGTTGACCGCGGCTTCAATGGCCGTATCGAAGCTCACGTGGCCTATGATTTCCGGCTGCAGGCTCAAGAAATTGTTACACAACGACTGAATGATCTCGGGGGATTTCAGATCGGTATTGGACTTCACCATGTTGGCCATGAGGAAGATCTGGTAGTCCTTCAGCAGCCTAGTGAGCCGGTCATGCTGCTGGGGGGCCTTTTCCCGGAGATGGGACAAAAGCTCGCTCACCGTGCCGATGCCGCTCGGCTCGTCGTTCTCTGCGTACGGGTAGAGCAGGTTGATCACTTCGTTGTATTTGGCGAACTCCCAGGAGATCTTGCGGTAAAGGGCGCTCTTGATGAACCCGTAGGCATTCTGCAGGGAGGTGATCTGGGAGGTGAACAGGACGATCTTCCCAGGGGAATAATTAAAGAAATCCAGCAGGTTGAAGGCGGTGCCCGCGCCCAGGTCCAGCAGGACATACTGGGCCGGCAGGGCTTCGATCTGGTTCAACAGCCGAACCTTTTGGGCATAGGTGGGGTTGGCGGCCCCCAGGATATCGTCGGCGCCGCAAATCAGCCCGATGCCCTCCACCCCGGTGCGGATGATGGTGTCCTCCAACCGCTCCACCTTTTTCATGAGAAAGTGTTCTATAGTGACGTGGGGGTAGCGCACACCCATCAGCGTGTGCAGGTTGGCGCCTCCCAGGTCGCCGTCGATCAGGATCACCTTTTTCCCCAGGCGGGCCAGGCTTATCCCCAGCCCCAGGGAGACAATGCTCTTGCCGATGCCCCCTTTGCCGCCGCCGATGCTCCAGAGCTTGATTTTATTCGGATTAGACAAGGTTTCCTCCTCAGCCGAAAAGCAAAAGGCGCCGCGGTTAGCGGGAGGCCTTGCGGCCTCTCCAGAAGTGCACGGTCTGTTCGCCGACCAACAAAGTGCCAAGGAGCCACAATAGCCAACCGAATAATTTATACGGCTGGGGCCAGACCAGTTGCAGGGCCACTCCGGCCAGCAGCAAAGACATGGCCGCAAAGCCGGTCCTGGTCGACACCGTCCGTTCCGGCGTCTGGCGCGCCTGGTCCCAGCGATCCCACAGGCTTTTGATGTCCGCGGTGACATGGGGGATGTGGTCGGAGACCAGTTTCTGGCCAGAGGCGGGATCGTCCAGTTTCAGGCCCAGGTGCAGCTGATCCTGATCCAGGCCCGTGTATCCGGTCCAGGTCACGGTACCCTGGAGCTCGGTGATTTCCCCGTCTTCGGAGCGCAGGCACAGGCGTCCCCCCCGCCCCTTGAGGGCCGCCCAGTTCAGGCTGGTCCAGGGGTTGCTCACCTCTAAGGTGACCACCCCGCCCATCAGATTGCGAACCATCGCCGGAAACCTGAGCGGCGAACCGTCCAGCGGACAGTCGATCTGCAGGACCAGGGCGGATGGCTCCGGGATGCTGCTGCCGGTTTCGGGACTTTGGCCATCAGGCATAGCTGGTGCTCCTTCCTTGGAGGCTCGAGGCTATGCGCCCGCCTTAGCGGTCCCTCCGAAACCCCTGAAACTGGACCAAATCCTTGGCCTTAATCACCCCTCCCCATCCGGGGGAGGGAATTAAAAGAAATACCGTTCATTCAAGTATTTCGCAGAGATCTCTCTCCTTCATCTAACTAGGTCGCCGCTTGCACCTCGGGGGAACGGCCCAGGAAATCCCTGGCCATCTGGCCTGCCTTGGTAAGCTTGTCGCGAAATGACAATCCGGCGTAATCGGGGCTGATGCTCACATAGTTCTTCAGGGAGAAGAGCACCATCTGCACCCCGCCCTGCTCCCCGGCCAGATCGGGATTATTCCGGAAAAAGTCCTGGACCGTGGCCCGCACCTCCTGGAGTTTCGAAGACGGCGCCGCCGCTACCCCTGGCCAAGGGAGCTCCGCCAGGTTGACGCCGGCGGCCGGGCCAGCCGCCGGGCCTTTGGCCCCGGTGGCGGGGCTCTCGATATATTCCTGGATCTCCACCGCCAGGCGCTCTATCTCCGCGGCCTCGGCTCCAATACCCGCCTGAACCGCCTCAACGCGGCGGCTTTCGGCGATCACCTTCTCTCCCAAGGCGGCCAGGAGCTGAAAGAACTGCCCGGAAATCGACTTGTCGAATCTCTGCAGGGAGGGTTCGGTCTCGCCTTGTAGTTGCCGCACCAGGTCCCCCACTCCCAGGGCCCGATCCAGAGAAACCAGGGGTGCCTGCTCTTGGGCGGGGCCCCAGGGCCAGGCGCCTTCCGGAAAATTCTCCCGGAAGGCCGGTACGCCCGGCGCCTGATGCGGGTCTGACTCTCCCCGGGCCACCAAATCCTGTAAAAACTGCCACCGGCCCCGATTGCTGCGGGCGTCGCCGTAAGGCGCATGCCACAGCAGGCCCAACAGGACGCGGCGGTCCCGCAGGCCCGCCGCCAGGCCTGCAGTCAGAATGTTGCAATAGTAGTCGTCCATGGAGGCGGACGGCACCAGCAAAGCCTTGAGCACCGCGGCGTGGGGGATGATGATGCGGTAAATCTCATCCCATTCCGGCACCTTCGGGGTCCCCAGGGCGTCGGGGCCGAGCTGTTCCCGGATGAACTGCCAAACCGCGGGCTTCGGCGCCAGGGGCGACCTCTCCCAGGGAGGCGAGAGCCAGCGCCACGATTCCCGGCTCTCCGGCTCGATGGAGGGAGGCGCCAGGATCAACCCGTCTTCCCCGTAAATCAACACCTCCTGGACCATGAAAAACGAGGGGGGCGCCTGGGTCCCCGGGGGCTGGGCAAAAAAGTGCAGCTCCCGGCTATTCCCCAGTTCGGCGACACAATTGGCCCGCCAGTCCCCCAACAGGTCAAGGGACAGGGTCCCCCCGCCTTTGCTAACTTCCAGGACCAGCAACCCGGAGCGGTGGCCGGTGCGGACGGCCAGGTTGAGTTGGATGCCGTCCAGCCCCAGGTCCGCCAGTTGCTGCCACCAGACCTGCTGCGGCTGCTGCAGGTCCAGACCCAGGTCGGCTCCCTGGGCCGTGATCACCGCCAGATCCCAACCCAGGGTCCGGTAGCGGGACATGAAATTCCACATCTGGGCGTGGTGATCCAGATTCTCTTTGCGGTTCAGGATATGGCCGATCTCTTCTTCGCCGATCCTGACGGAAAATTCTTTCCCAGCCAAGGCAACCTCTAATCCCCGAAGGTTATCAGCGAAATAATCCCAGGCAGGCTGGCCGCCCCGGCGGTGCCGCCGCCCGAGATCCTAAAAAAACCTGGCTTTCTCCAAGGGTTTGCCTTGGCTACTGCAAATCCCATACCCGCCGGCGGCGCCGTCCTCCAACGAGCGCGGCGTTTCCCCCTGCCTGGCCAGACGCCCGCTTCGGCCGGCACGGGAAAACCTGAGAAATGCCGGGCCATCCGGGTCCGGGAGGCGCCCCAAGTCGCGCGACCCAAACTCCGGCACGATCCAACCGCCGGTCAAGCCTCGGTCGGCATAATGCTCGTAAGGCTTTAAGTCTTCTCAGGAAACAAGAGAGATTCTTATGGCGTAATAATTTGTGGCCCATTCGAGGCGGATAACCTTGCGAGACTCTTGGGCGCCTTCTCGCGGATCCCTGGCCGGGCCTTGGAAATGCAGATTTTGTCTACGGTCAAACGGCCACTCTGCTATGCAACGGCCAGGTGCTGGCGGCCGGAGGCTATGAACCCGGTTATCGTAACAACACAGAACTCTACCGGGAAGTTGCCGCACCTCTGGCGCCGCTGCAATTGCTGCTTCTGGGCAATTAATGGTGAGAAAATCAGATAGGTTGCAGTGGTAGGGGCACAGCTTGCTGTGCCCCTTTCCATTTAGGCGCTTACAGATTAGCCCCCAACCGCTACATCAAAGGAAATTCCCCGTAATTTAAGAATAGATAGTCCAGATAGCGGCTAACTTGCCAAACCCTTCACCTATCATCGGACCAGCAAAAAGTGCAGATATGATCTGGTTAATGGAATGTGGTTTGGTAGGGACCAGTGTTGAAAAATTCAAAGAGAAATTAGGTCAGAGAATATTAATCCTTGCGGCAGAGGTTGTCTGGTCAAGGCTGATTCAGGACAATTCCCATTCCTTTGGTCAATAAAAGGGCCTTGCCCTTCCCCTTTGGCTGTTTTTCCCCTCGATTCTACTGCGGGTCAATCGGTCTTTCCTACGGTTGAATGGCGGTTCCGGGAGCGATAAATCGGTAGTCCTTGAGTCTTTCGCTTAGCTTCTTCTTGGCCTCTTCCGACAGTTTTCTTTGCCGCCTGGCCCCAGCCAGTTCGCACACTTCCATCAGCTTCCCCGCGGGAAAATGCAGTTCATGAGAAAGGCGATCGTCTTGGGTTAAGTAGATAGCGGCTCCCACTCCCGCCGCCAAGACCTTTTCGGCGGTCTGCTTCGTGGTAAGCAAGCGGCAGATCATGTTTTTATCGTCAAAGAGGTAGATGATGCCGCCGTTTTCGCAGAGAATCCATTCATACCAATGGAGTTGCCCTTTCTTATACTGCGGCAATTCCTCCACAAAGGAGGGGTCCAGGCCCACCTTGTAGCGGTAGCCGGTGAGCCGAGCCAGGGTCCCCCATTCCCCGGCCCATTCCTTCTCCAAAACCCGTTTCCACTGGTAATGCTCCGGGGTCTTGCCCTCCGGGACCTTGCGAAGCACAACGCCCCCTACTTTGGCTTCATCTGGCATAGCCATTATTTTCCCCCTCTTTTTTGCGAAACGGATTTTACTCAGTGACGGGCTCCTGCTCCTGCCTGAGGGCTTGCAGTTTGAGAAGCATTGATAAGGTGCGCTCCAACTTCCGGTCCAGGAAAATTTCGTACCTTGCCAGGTTTTCCAACCTTGCGATATCCAGAGATTCACCTTGTGCCTGGGCCATTATGGAGCTATGGTTAGAGATCACGGCCAGGCGCTGGGAAAAATACGGGATGACCTCTTCATCCAGAAATTCCAGAAGTCCCTCTGGTGTGGGTGAGTATTCCGAATCCTCGTCTTCCAGCTCCTCTTCCCACCATTGCCGGATGCCATCCAATAATGCCGCCAAAGCCAGTGAGTATGTTTCGGCCCCTTCAGGGTTAATGATCTCTTGGGCTTTCTTTGCGCTTTGCAAGGCCTCATAGGATTCCCGCAGTTCTTGGGCCATCTCCTCGGCTTTTATGGCGAAGACGTCACTCAACAATTGGAAGTCCTTGGTCGAACCTCTCCATACTCCTGCGAGCCCCGAGGCCATGATGTCGCTACCATCGTAGGAAACCTTGGAGCGATATTTTTTTCGAAAAGCCGCCGTTTCCGCCAAGCGAAGTCGCCGCTTTCTCCAGATAATTCCGGCAATCTCCTCCACCAGGTGCTCCTCAGTCGGCCCCTCGGGGGCATATTCTGCTACCAGAGCGAGGTGAAGTTCCTCATACTCTTCCCGGGACTCCCAGGGCAGTATCGTATAGCGGCTCAAAATCCCGTGGCGCACGGCATTCAGGCGCGAAAGTTCATAGGAGTCCTTGGCCGCAATCAGTTGATTTTCTTTATTGACTCCAGACATTGAATCCTCCTAAGTAAAATTCAAGATTCGCGAGAGATTGATCTCACCAAGGGGGAACCATATGGCCTCCCGGGTGTTCTTGGGCAGTTTGCATATCTGCTTCCCACTCATGACCGATCCTCCTTTTACTGTGCCAAGCGCAAGGTGCCATCCCCCACCGCCGCCTCGAAGTGGGGACAGGCCGTCTTTACGGGGTATGCTCCTGGCCTTTTGCTCAAGTGGGCCAGGGCGCAGTGCCCGAAGCCTTGGGGCGGGTTCACCCGAGAGGTTTTGAAGTGGGCGCAGCCGCCGCAGGTGTGCCCATCGTCTGGGATGGGGACCTGAGCATGGGCCCCCTTGGGTTGCCATTCGCATATGAAGCACTCATCCCCCACGAAAACTATCCCACCACACTTGGGGCAATAGCAACGCAGGACCTCCCGCACCTCGTCTTTGTGGGTCTTTGCCACCTCAAGCAATGCCCGCACCTCCGCTAAGTCCGTAATCAGGCCCCCCTCAAAGCGCACCTTGATTGCTTTCCCGTCCAGGCGGAAGCGGAAGCCCAGCTTGGTCAGCTTCATCACGACATGACCAGTTCTCATAAGGAAACTTCCTCGCCGGAAAGGATGGCGGAAATATCGTCCATACCGTCCGTATCGTCCAGGCCCGCATTTGGTGCAGCTTTCCCGTGGACGGTATCCCCGGCGATGTCGTCAAGACCGTCGGCAGTATCGTCCAAACCCAAGGCTTCCGGCTCTTCGTGGACGGTATTTCTCGTTTCATGGACGGTGGCGCCGGAAATATCGTCCGCCGCAAACCCGCCTGAATCTTGGGTTTGGGCGGTATGGACGCTGTGGACGGTATTTTCTTTATCCTCTTTATCGATGCGGATGGTTCGTTCGCCGCTATGCGCTCCGGTTATCCTCAGGCCAAACTGCTTCAAGAACACCTGGGCCTTGCGGAGGCGCCGGGTCAGGACATTGGGGGCCTGGGGCCAGGCATAAGATTTGCCCACCTTCAGTTTGCGCTTCTCCTCCGACACCAAAGTGGTCAGGGCTTCGTGGAGTTCCGTAGGGGTACCTTCCCAAAATTCACGCTCCCGCATGAATTCCATCAGGGTGGACGCCACCAGGTCCGCCTCCACCGATGCCGCCGCCTGTCCCGCCCGGTTCTCAGCGTAGGCCGTCAAAAAGGCCCCATCGGGCCACCCCCAAGCCGCTTCCGCCGCCGTGGCCCACTTGGCGAAGTCAGCCATCCGGGGTAACCGGGATATTTTCAGGGTCCTCATGCGTCCCAGGGCCACGCTCACCCCCGTCAGCAGCGCCCCCAGGATGCGGGGCCGGGCATCCTCAAATTGACGCCAGATAACGGTCTCCTCTTGGCGTTCATCATCGGTGCTGAAGTCCTGCAGCTCCACCAGTACCTGACGGTCGATAAAATCCTGGCTGGCGGCCACCGGGTTGATCCCTGTCAAAATGACGGGCCGCATGGCCTCAAACAGGGCCTCCTCGTCGTCGGTGTAAAGCGCTCGAGTAGCAAAACCGCCGCCGGTGGATAACCGGCACAGTCCGTCAGAAAGCCATTGGGGCAGTGAGTTCAGGTTATCGAGAGCACAACACCAACCATTTTTAGCGGAGATTACCAGGTCTCTCAGCTCCTTGGGTTCTGCCCGCAAAGGAGAGGAATTTGGGTCAAGAAGGCTTCTCAGCATCCGGGCCGCCGTGCTCTTGGCGCTTCCCTGGGGGCCATGAATGGCCAGGATGGGATACGGGCCGGTATGCCGCAAGGCTCCCACTAGCCAGGACACGATGAGTTTCCACGTCTGCTCTATAGCCAAGCCCCGAGGGAGATTGAGGAATGGGCGCAACTCGTCGATGGACCCGCCACCTTCAGGCATAGGCAGCGGTAGCATCCCAGGGCGTCGGATAAACTTAATGGGGGAGTTCTGCACCACCCGCCACCCTTGGACGTCCACCTTCACCACCCTCCAGGTGGGGTCTGCCAAATCCAAATATATTTTCCCAGAGTGCCCGCCTACTCGTACAAAGACTGGCAAGATGGGACCGTCAAAGAGGGCCCGGGCCTCCAGGACACCCAAACTGTCGCTCAGGGCTTGGGCATTCGGTGCTTTCCTGGTCTGATGAAAATAGGCCCGGCGTAGCCAAAGACGGAAGTCTGTGGAACGGATGGAGTAGGTAGCTTGGACACTTCCTTCTGGTAAAGTGACATATCCCATCTTATGGCAGTCGTGGAAAAACTCCCCATTCGAGGCTAGGTTGATGAGGATTTCGGCTTGGGTGGTTTTCTCTTCTTTTTTAGGCTCTCCGCCGTAACCTTCTTTTCCTAGAGCTTTGGCGGCGGCTTCGTAGTCGCCATCGTGTTCTAGGAATGTGAAAACGGCGAAGGGGGAATAGGCTGTTCCCATGTCGAACGGCTGAGCGTTGGCGGAAAAGTTATAAAAGATTTTCTCTTCTATAAGAGATGCAGACGTTCCTCTGTCCTTCCCTGGTCGCCGCCAGTGCTGATAAGGCCCACGCTCCTCCACGGGGCGCCAGCCATGCTTTTCCAGGATAGGGGCAACCTCGCCTCGTTCGTTGAAGTCATCGCCTGGTCGTCGCGCCCCCTTGGGAATTCTGCGGCCCATTCCTTCAATCTTTTTAGGGTCGATGAATTCGTTCAGGGATAGAGCGGCTTCCCAGAGTATTTGCCGCTCTTCCGGAGTGATGACCGGCAGGTCGCAGAAATCTCCTTGAAGAGTTTCATAACCAAGGGTGGGGGCCGCCAGTATGCCGCCCCCCTCGCCGCGGGTTTCGATAAGGGCTTTGGGCTTGCCATCTATCAGCCGCAAGGCCAGATGGTCGTTTCCCGGTATGGTGGCACCGGGGCATCTATATCCAACATGCTTTCCGCCTCCTTGGGTTTTCTGAATAAGCAGCCGTTCTACCAAGCCGGGTGCTTTGACCTCTACCAGTTCCCGCCACGGCTCGAATTTTTCTCCCTGGAGGTCAAAGTCCAGAACCTCCAGGTCGCCGGAAACTTTGCCGCAGATGATGAAAAGGGCAGTATTGGCGTAAACCTGGCGGAAAAAGTTGTCTATCTCTTCCAGAGTGGGCCGGCGCTTCTGGAATTCCTTCCAGCTATCTACCGGGATTTTCGACTGTCTCGATGCCTTGACAACCGAGAGGCCGGCCTCGACATAGGCCCGTGCGATGTACTTCATCCGCCGACCTCCTCTTTGCACCAGGATTGACCGCAAGAGAGAGCCTGGGCGATTTGCTCGGAGGTTGGAATCACAGGTCCGCCCTCCGTAAAGTGGAGGTGGGATTTCGCCTTGCTTTCAACCTTCCTGCTTCGATAATTTCATCCAAAACGTTCAAGTCGACAAACAATGCCCCGCCCAGCTTCACGAATAACTGCGGAAATTTCCCCAAATGTTTCCACTTGTAAAGCGTCGATTTACAAAGCGGGAGCGCATCCGCTTTGGCCAGCCTTATGAGATTACTCTGCATAACTCCTCCTCTAATTCCTGCATTTGGGAGCCGTAGTGCTCTTCATTGCCCCTTATAGATGAAGGCGCTACAAAAGGCGTAGCAATTCTACAAAAGCCGTAGCAGATGAAAAAAAGTGGGATTAAAGTTCCCAGGGGATGGGTTTATCGGGAGTGTAAGAGCAGGAATAACTGGTCTTAATGGAATTTTTGAGGTGTTGGCCGAGGGCGGGATGTTCTTTTTTAATTTTTTCCAAGCTTCTCTGAATGGCAATATGAACAGCCTTGCGGGCCTTATCCGCTAGTTCTTTGGGTCTTGAAAGGGATAACCCTTCTTCTTCCCATTTTTCTCTACCCATCTGTTTGAAATTTTCAATCTGCTCGGTATAAGGGATGCCACCCACTTCTTGAACTATATCAAACACGTGTAACGACCTTCTGGGATTTCGCAGTAAAATGGACAGGTAGCTTAATCCTTTTATATGCCTAAGCGATTTTTGCTCCCCAGCATAAACAATCCTCCAGACATCACCTTCTTTACGAAATATGTTACGGGATTTATCCACTTCTGCCAGTGGTATTTCGGCAGGCCTTCTATACTCTTTCGGAAGAGCCAGAATTAATAGACAGGAAGGAGGAAGATCCCCTGCAAGAATCGCAGTGACATGGTCCTCAACCGCCTTGTTGATTACTGTACATATTTGACCTGCGTGCCGTCGATAGAGGTCGATGATATGGGTGGCGATCTCATCAGCAGTACCTGGCAGGTGAAGGGTTACCCTGCTCGTTTCTGGAAAATTTCTGAGAAATTCGAAGTCCGTCATCTTGGAGATTTGATAGGCCATCCTGACATAGGACTCCAGCATGGTCTTATTTTCACCGTCCTCACGAGCGCCGGTAAGGAGGTCGACTTTGTACATTTCCAAAGGGTCGTAAGTTTCGTTTCCGGAAGATAGCACACCAAAGCGTCGGTCGATGCATTGGGAGCACTTTCCACAGTGGGTGTGCCCTCGTGTCATCTCCATTACGTGGGCGCAACTCACCGAGTATTTGATGAGGTCGGCACACCCCGCATCGGCTATAAGACTTACCACTTCCGTCTTTGTTTTCCAGAAAAAAGGGTTCTCTACCCTGAAGGGTTCCCCCATTATCAGGCTGAACAGTTCTGCAAACCCCTTGAGAGCTCGCGGGTGGGTCGTCCGGCTGGCACGGGCACCGATTACCTGCGGAGAGATGGGCAGGTTCAGACTAACAATGCCATTTTCATACATTCGAATTTCTTTGAGGTTGAATAGGTTGGCCACCGTAGCCCCTAAGGCCGCGTATAAAAACGAGCGGGTCCGCTGTGTATATTCCTTTCCCCTTGTTTCGTGCTTGGTACACCAAACAGGGACGTGGACTGGTATAGGCCTGGCACAATGTTTGGCCAGTTCCTTCACTAGTTGCTTCTGTTTAGGGAGAATTTTTTGAGCTGGGCGATGACTGACGAGAATGAGCTGCTTCTTTTCTAAGACAGCATCTTGGACTGCGCCCGCCAGGGAATCGAGACCGCCTGAGAATAGGACAATTTCATCTGGCCTGAGGGTTGTGTCCTTCATGCCCTCAAGATATCGCTCGAAAGGGGGAGGTTTTTCTAACTTTGTAAACTTAAAAGTATAAAGGTCGTCGGATAAGAATCCCAGGGTGTTGGCCAGGCAATCGGAGACTTCAGAAGATGACCAAAGGTCCGGATGGCGCACTTGGATGTGGAATCTGAGATGGCGGTGCCACTTTTCTCCCATTCCACGATCTGTAAGGCCTCCCCGAGTAACCACTTGGTCGGCACAATAAACATAGGCAGCTATCTCCACGAGGTCGGTAAATATCTCGGTGATGTTGGCTGCGGCACTTCTGCTTATATCTTGTATTCTGAGGGAAACATTCTGGTCGGGCTCCAGAAGCCTGAGGCGAAGAGCCCCCTTCGGCCCCTGCAACTCTGCAGGCCAATCGGCGTCGCCGCACAGGATGACCCGCTCATTGCTCAGTGGGCTCATTCCCCTTTGCCAGTTCTTCTTTGATTTTTTTCAGGGCCACAAAGGTAAAGTCACCAGCCTTCTTCAGGTCAATGCCGCCTTCATAATTGGCCTTGGAGAACCACCCGCCGGCAAATTCTTTGACGATCCTCGCCGCCTGCTGGCAATAGCGGTTCAGGGCCCGGTTAAACTCAAGGTGCTCATAAATGTTGGCAAACCTCCGGCCTCCGCCTACGTGGTTGGAGAGTTCCCGGCTGAGATAATAAGTGAGGTAGCGGCGGAGCAATCTGCCAAAAAAGTCTCTCCCAAGAGTGCTGAATTCTTTAGTAGTGGAGAAGCTCCGCAGCGCCCTTTGGACATCCTCAGATGTAGCTCCAAAGAGGCTTCTGGTCTTCTCTCCCGCCAGTTTGGTAAGGCTTTCCACCGCGGCCAACTGGGCCATCTCGCCTAGGTCTGACCTTGTCCCCTGTCGGCTGGTGTAGGTGTCGACGGCGTCAGTGAAAGCCCCCACCACCTCCATCAGGGTCGGCTGCTGTGAGACTTCCAGCCCTTTCTTTTTGAGCTCCTCAGAGAAGTTTCGGCCTTTGGCGGCAAGGGGAATTTGTGTAAGGAGCCAGACGGAATAAATCAGGGTGGGGTCTTGAGAGGCGTTTTTGAGGCCCTTCCGGGAAGCATCCAGGGCTGCGAGGGCTATATCGGCAGTACTTGCCCCACTGTCTATCAGGTTTACCACCTGATTCCACTTTGCAGTCCTCGGTAACCTAGGTAATCGGATATGGCCCATGTCTTTCCCCCAGAATTTTTAAGGATAACCGCTACGTGTTCTTGGCCGGCCGGTTCAGCGAAGGGTTATCTGGTGGATATAGCCATATGCCTCTACCTGGGCCACGACCGTGGTCCTCATATAGGAGGTCTCCTTTTTGAACAGCGATTGCGGCCAGATGGGAGCACCACCCCCTGATACTTGAGATCCCTCGTCTGCGTTCCATAAACGCGCCTAAACTATTAGGGGGGACAGCGCCGTCGCGTCTTGCTCCTAGAGGTATCCCGTCTGGATTGTTGATAACATGGGCGATCGAAGCTTTGTATTCTTCAGCGGTAAAAATCTGTGTCGACTTCCCTGACTTGATATGAATAATTCCCGAGTCGTCCGTGCACCATCGGAATTCCCTGGATTTCTGCTCACTCAAGGTATTGCATTTTTTCCACCTGGACATCCCGTTCCTTACCCGTTCGTCCCCCCAAAGTTTAACCCCGCCCTCGGGCACGGCCATTTCTTTTTCCATTCTATCTCTTGGGCCCTGGTCCTCCAATGCTTCGTAATCTCTTGGGGCGTGGGTAAAGGGTTTTTTCCGCAAACTTAAACTTGCTTCCCTAATAAAAAAAGCCCTGTTCGTTCCTATCCTACCCATGGACCCGAGGTGTTGATGATTATAAAGAAAGCCACTTCCAACAAGCCAAAACAGCTTATCCACATTATAGGGAGACACTCCCTGGTTGTAAGCAACTCTCGTGATGGCTTTAAACACCCGATAATCATCTGCGTCTTTGGCAATAAGGCCAAGCATCTTGAAGATCGCCTTGACGTGCACATCAGGCTTACCGAAATCAAGATACCCCAACTCTTTAAGGAAGTCGCAAGCCAATGGAAAACCAAAACCCTCAATCTCCAGACTGAGGAGCATCGGTAGGGCGGGACGGACGCGATCGTCTTTGGCGAAGACATTGACCCACCCATAAAACTCATCGGCAGAATGGAATTGCGAGAGGAAAAGAGCGCCTGACGTGATAGTTCGGCAGAAGAGGGGCCAAATACTCCTTCGGGTTCGACGGAACTTTCCTCGTGGTTGGAGCCGCTGCTCTATGTCGTCGAGTACCCGTATCCAATCCGATCCATATTTGCGAGACACCTCTGCCGGGTCAAAAGCGCATAGGATATCTCCCAGTTTTGCAACACCACCGATAGCTCCTCCAACAACGCCAGAACTCATGCCTCTGTTCTGGGCACTTTCAAGGAGTCTGCAAAAGATGGTAGCCAGTGAAGAAGCATGCAGGGAATCAAGGCTTGGATTAAGATACTCATCGAGGAGCCTTTCGGTCAACCCAACAGTCTGAAAGCCGAGGAGGTATTTCCTTGCAAGATCATACGCTGATCGGTCAAGTTCTGACTGCATCATTGATCCCCTTCAGTGGAGCCTGATGTTCTTCTGTTGTGCAATAAACTGGCAACCTCTTTGCTTTTTTGCGTGAGCAATGCTCCACTCTTAACCGCAGCTTCTTTTAAGGCCCCGGGAGCTAAGTGGGCGTACCGCTGGGTAGTCTTAGAATCCTTATGGGTTAGTAGTTTTTGCACAACCAGCAGGTCCACACCATTACTGACAAGTGTGCTGGCGAAATGGTGTCGCAGTCCGTGAAAACGAAAATTCTCAGGCAACCCTGCCTCCTTACGGATTCTTTGCCACGGCCCATTAAACTCCGACCTTTGTTTGCCGTCTTTTCCAGGAAAGACAAATGAAGAGGTTACTTCCAAGTTTTTAAGGATTTCAAGAGCCTCCATACTCACCGGGATATTCTGGGTCTTCCCGCTTTTTGGATCTTTCAAGGTGATAATCCCCCGTTCAAAATCCACATCGTCCCATGACAGCTTAAAGATTTCTCCTCGTCTCAGGCCTGTAAATAAGGCGAATTTCACAAGGGCAGCACTTTCTTTGAAAGGCCATTGAGCCAGAGTATCCAGAAGTCTACCTAATTCCTCACCTGTCAAAAATTCGGTCTTCTGGTTGTCCACCTTGGGCATGGCAACAGATTCAATAGGATTTTTGCCTTCGTATAAATTCCACTTCCAAGCGAGGTTATAAAGTCGCCGAAGGATGACGAGTTGGTGTTTGATAGTGGCTGCGGCGAAAGGTTTCCCGCGCTTGTTTAATCCCTTCCTTAATTCTGTCTTCATTCTCTCGATATCTATGGGGGAAATGGCGTCTAGAGTCTTCTTGCCGAAACGTGGCTCAAGGTGCCTGCGGTAATATCTGAGGTCATCAATCCACGACTTCTTGTGCTCTTTGGCCCACGGTAGATATTTTCCCCATAATTCACTTAGGGTTAGGGCTTTCTTTTTCTTGCCGTTCCGGTTAATATCAAACTCCCCCCGGATCATATCCCCCTTGATAGCCGCCTCTGTCTCCCTGGCGATGGTCAAGTTGTCCACTACCCGAGTCACTCGGTTGCCCTTGACGGAGACGCAAACGCGATATTTTTTATCCCGTCCAAAGCTAACCCCGCACTTGGAACAGGATTTAGCCTCTAACCCGTTGCTGGTGTAGCACCTGACGCAATAGATATGAATCGCCATGGTCTATCTCCTCTGAAGCGGTTCCCCCAGATTTCCCTGTGCACGTCCTGTGCACGGATGCAGAATAATCCATGCATAATTGGAAAAAACTATCAAAACCTTTATGGCCATAATATACTTATTTTATTAATATTGTCAAGAATTATCTCAAGGTGGGAAAAAAGGGAAAAGAATTAATTAACGGACTACGAATCCGTGTGTCGGGGGTTCAAATCCCTCCGGGCGCGCCAAGTAAATCCAAGGGTTAGCCGACTCCGGCTAAGCCTTTTTTCTGCTTTGGTCAAGGGTTTTGTCAACATATGGCAAGAAAGTTGACCATCTTGGCCACTCAGTAAATTCGGCCATGGCGCGGTGGAGGTCCTCAATGGAGGGGGCCGGGCAGTGGAAGAAACTTCGGAATATTTCCTCAGATAAGGCTCAGTTATTTCTTTTCTGGCAACTCCACCGGCTCTCCAGTGAGGGCCGCCACTTCGGAAAGCAGGACGCTGAGCAAGTCCTTTTCCGCCACCCGGCGGACCGCCTCCCCCTTTTTAAAGAGCAGTCCCAGCCTGGCGCCGCCGGCGATGCCGACGTCCGCCTCCCGGGCCTCCCCCGGGCCATTGACCACGCAGCCCATAATGGCCACCTTGAGGGGGGTGGTCACCGCCAGGAGACGGCGCTCCGCCTCCTCCGCCAGGGAGAAAAGGTCGATGCGGCAGCGGCCGCAGGTGGGGCAGGAGATGAGTTCCACCCCCCGCTCCCGGAGGTGCAGCGCCCGGAGGATCTCATAGGCCACCCGGACCTCTTCCACCGGGTCCCGGGTGAGGGAGACCCGCAGGGTGTCGCCGATGCCTTCAGCCAGGAGCAAACCGATGCCCAGAGCGGACTTCACCGTGCCGGCAATCAGCCCCCCGGCTTCGGTCACTCCCAGGTGCAGAGGATAATCCGTCCGGCGAGACAGTTCCCGGTAGGCCGCTACGGTCACCAGGACGTCGGAGGATTTCAAGGAGATTTTGAAATCCACGAAGCCCCAATCCTCAAACTTCCGGACCCAACGCAGGGCGCTGGCCGTCAGGGCCGCGGCGCTGGGCGCCCCGTACCTTTCCAGCAGGTCGGGCTCCAGGGAGCCGGCATTCACCCCCAGGCGCAGGGAGACGCCTTTCTGTCGGCAGGCCTCCAGCACCCGTCGGGTCTTCTTTTCGCCCCCCAGGTTGCCGGGGTTGATGCGGATGGCGTCGGCCCCCTGCTCCAGAGCGGCCAGAGCCAGGCGGTGGTTGAAGTGAATATCAGCAATAAGGGGCAGCGGGCTCTCTTTCTTGATCTCCCCGAAGGTGCGAGCCGCCTTCTGGTCCGGGATAGCCAGGCGGGCCACTTCGCAGCCGGCCGCGGCCAATCTCTGGATCTGGGCCAGGGTGGCGGCCACGTCCCGGGTGTCGGTGTTGGTCATGGACTGCACCACCACCGGGGCGCCGCCGCCGATCTGCACCGGGCCAATGTGGATGGCCCGAGTGGGCCGGCGTTTTATCTGGAGGGCTTCATTTATTTGCGACATAACTAATTGATTTTAGCGGAATCGGCGGGCTCATGCAAGTTGCTGGAAAAGATAACGGCTTTCGCCCTTTTATCTCAGGCCTGGCTATAGCTCTATCTCCAGGCTCTTTAACTCTTCAATCCTGTCGGGCTGCCAGCGGGGGTTATCATCCTTGTCAATGAGGCGGGCCCGGATGCCCTCCAGGTAGTCCGGGTGCCTGATCATGAAGCGACCTGCCAGGACCTCCCTTTGGAAGACTTCCGGCAGGGGCCGGCCCTCGTTGGCCCGCAACAGTTGCAGGGTCAGGGTCATGGCCGTGGGCGAGCGTTCGGCCAGGCGCTGAAAGACCTCGTTGCACCAATTTGTCTCCAAACGGCATTGCCGGAGCGAGGCCACGATTTCCCGGAGGCTCCGTTTCCCGGCAAAATGTTCCGCCACCCAGGCGTCCAGATCTGGACGGGAAGGAATATCTTTTTCGGCCAAGGCGTCCAGGCAGGCCCCGACCTGCCTCACTGCTTCCCCCTTCTCCTTTGAGAGGGTTTCGGAAATTTTGGTCAATTGCTCCCGTAATTCATTCAGGCGCCCGGACATAACCAGGTGAGTCGCCAGGCCCAGGCGCACGCCTTCTGCCCCCTCAACTTCGTAGCCGGTGAGGGCCAGGTATTCGGGGTAACCTGGCGGACAATGCTTAAACAGCCATCCCGTGGCCCCTACGTCCGGAAAGAAGCCGATCCTGGTCTCGGGCATGGCCAGGCGGCTGCGTTCCGTGACCACGACCAGGTCCGCTCCGGCGGCCAGACCCAGGCCGCCTCCCATGGTGATGCCGTGGGCCAGCACTAGCACGGGCTTGGGAAACTGGTGGATCAGCAGGTCCAGGCCGTACTCTTCCCGGAAAAACTCGTCTGTCAGAGGATAGACTCCGGCTTGCACCTCCCAGAGCAGCTCTTTCAGGTCGCCTCCGGCACAAAAGGCCCGATCGCCGGCGCCGGATAAAAAAATAAGCCGGATTCCGCCATCTTCCCGGGCCTCATCCAGGGCCCGGCGCAACCGCCGGATCATCTCCAGGTTCAGGGTGTTGAGCACCTGGGGCCGGTTGAGGACCAGGGATAAGAGGCGGCCCCGGCGTTGGATCAGGACTGAAGGTTCGGCTGTTCCCGCCATATTTTAGAGGTAGGTTCTGTTTTATGTTTTCTGTTTTCTTTTGGAAACCCGAGGTCTTGACTGCTCACTGCTCATTGCTCACTTTCCTTCCCCAGAAGATGAGTTGGGGCAGCTCTACCAGG
>Ga0187771_10000343_pt1 | contig 27746 bp, 22 predicted proteins | sample 0116_SJ02_MP15_1_FD_133139 | JGI IMG/M metagenome (GOLD analysis project Ga0187771, IMG submission 133139) | Tropical peat soil microbial communities from peatlands in Department of Meta, Colombia - 0116_SJ02_MP15_10_MG | ecosystem: Environmental > Terrestrial > Soil > Wetlands > Peat | place... | reverse complement strand
TCTAAAGACCCTGGAAGCAACGCCCGCACCGGGCGGATTGAAACCGCCCGCGGCACTGTCGATACTCCTGTATTCATGCCGGTCGGAACGGCGGGGTCCGTTAAGTGCATTTCTCCGGACGAACTGGAGTCCCTCGGAGCACAAATCATCCTTGGAAATACCTATCACCTCTTCCTGCGCCCGGGAGACGAAACGATCGCCCGCCTTGGCGGGCTTCACAAATTCATGGGCTGGCGCCGCCCCATTTTGACCGACAGCGGAGGTTTCCAGGTCTTTAGCCTCGCCAGGATAAACAAGGTCGAGGAGGAGGGCGTCCGGTTCCAATCACACATTGACGGCTCCCGCCATCTCATTACCCCGGAGTCCGCTATCGGCATTCAGAGAAACCTTGGTGCGGACATCATGATGTGCTTTGACGAGTGCACTCCTTATCCGGTTTCCTATGAGTACGCCTGCGAATCCGTCATGCGCACGATTGGCTGGGCCAAGCGGTCGAAGGAAGCCGCAGCCGGTTCGGATCGGGCGCTTTTCGGCATCGTGCAGGGCAGTGTTTACGAGGAGCTTCGTGACATATGCCTGGAGAAGCTGGTGGAAATCGGCTTTCACGGATATGCGATCGGGGGCCTGTCCGTAGGCGAATCGAAGGAGCAGATGCTGGAGGTGATGAACAGGCTCGCACCGCTTCTTCCGGGCTCGACGCCCAGGTACGTGATGGGAATCGGCGCCCCTGAAGACTTGGTCGAGGGAGTGCGCGCAGGGGTCGATATGTTCGACTGCGTAATGCCTACGAGAAACGCCCGCAACGGGACCCTGTTCACGTCTTGCGGCCCCCTCAACATAAGAAACAACGGATTTATCCAGGATGCCAGCCCCATTGACCCGGATTGCCGCTGCTACACGTGCCGTCGGTTCTCCCGCGCATACTTGCGCCACCTCTATATTTGCCGCGAACTGCTTTCCTATCGCCTCAACACCATCCACAACCTCCACTACTACCTCGGCCTGATGGAGCAGATGCGCAGGGCGATAACCGCCGGGCGCTTCGAACGATGGCGAAAAGATTTCCACACACAATTGAATACAATTAGGAATTAGGAATGAGGAATGGTTGAATACAATTAGGAATTAGGAATTAGGAATGATTGGATACAATTAGGAATTAGGAATGATTGAATAGAATTAGGGATGGGAAATGGGGAAGGAGGGATGAAACGCAGATCCGTGAGAGGTTCAGCTTTGATCTTGACTCTGCCCTGCCCCGGTGTTAGGCTCGTGGCTTAACGGGACGTGGCGCAGCCTGGTTAGCGCGCTTGCTTGGGGTGCAAGAGGTCGGCCGTTCAAATCGGCTCGTCCCGAGTCAATTTAGGCGACACCGGCTGATAACACGGTCGTGAACAAAAGGGTTGGCGCGACTGATTCGAATCCAGCCGCCCCCCCGCCATGACGATTTTTCTTCTACGCCACATCACGCGCAGGTTTCACCTCTTTTTGGATTCCTGCTCCCAAGCGATTCTCTTTGGGATTTTCCCCTTGGCAAAGGGCGCTTTTTCTAACAGCTTCCGTGCGCATCGGCGTCAGTTCCTGAGTTCAAGAATTACTAAGCATACAGGCTCGCCGGGACAGAAGAGGCTTGTGATTTCCCGGCATCGGTTCTATAGTCCCTTCATGCCCGGCGAAAAGAAAAAAAGCCACAAAAGACTGCAATTATGGATCGAAGCGGGGACCCTTGTGCTTCTTGGAGGATGCGGCGCCTTTTATTCTCAGCAAGAGGTCTTTATTTACTCAGCCTGGCGTTTTTGGCACGGCAAAACGACATTTATCGAGAGACCTGCTCCAAAATGCGAACTGGCCATCCCGGAACATCCGGCTGTCGATTCATGGGTAAGCTGGTTTTCCGAAAAAAATCACAACGGTTTTCAGATTCAGCTTGACCGTGCCCGTTTCTACGCGGTTCCTGCTCAAGAAATTTTCATGCGCAGGGGACTACCGAAAGACCTGGTCTATGTCGCGTTGATTGAGAGCGGTTTTTCGCCTGCTGCACGTTCGCATGCAAAAGCGTCTGGAATATGGCAATTCATTCCGATGACGGGAAGCCGGTTTGGACTGGCGCAAAACAAATGGATCGACGAGAGACGCCATCCCATGAAGGCTGCGAAAGCCGCCGCCGATTATCTTTCATTGCTCTTCAATCAGTTTGGATCGTGGTCTTTGGCGCTTGCCGCCTATAACGCCGGCGAAAACACCGTCCAGGGGGCGCTCGACAAAAGTGGCCTCAATACTTTTTGGGACCTGATGGAAAAAGGCTCTCTGCCGGCCGAAACACGCGATTACGTTCCCAAGGTGTTTGCCGCTGTAAAGATAACAAGAAACCCCGATCTCTATGGTTTTCGCCCGGACTCGGAACGGCTCATTGCGCTGAACGAAACGGTGTTGGTTCCGGGAGGATTGAAGCTCTCCTGGGTAGGCAAACAAATAGGGGTTCCTGAAAAGCTCCTGGAAAAAAGCAATCCCGAATTGTGCCAGTCCATCACACCGCCGGGATACTCCAAATATGAGCTACGCCTGCCTATCGGAACAGGGGACGATCTTCTGACGGCTCTTGCCAGACATCCCCCACAGGAGGGGAAACCGGTGCGCAAGGCATCTGGCTCTTCTCCGGCCTCCTATAGGGTAAAATCCGGGGACACACTGTCCGGCATTGCCGAAAGGCACCGATGTTCCGTTACCGCTCTGGCTGCCATAAACGGCATGAAGCGTTCACAGCCTCTCAAAGTCGGTCGTACTTTGAAGCTTCCTGCCGGAGGGCCAACCCAGCCTCCTTCAAAGGTACAATCAAAACGCGGAAAGGTGAGCAGATCCACCTCCGGTTCTTCCAGGAAGAGCCTTCCCAATGGATAGGACGGATAGTCTGGTTCCCGTCAGTCCGCCGCATTTTCATCGCCGCCAAGGTGCGCATTCGCTGTCCACTGCGGCCTTTAGCTCTTTCAGCAGGCGGACCAGGTCATCCATCTGGTAGCTGGCGTTAAGACCGCTCGGGTTAGGCAACACCCAAGCGGAACATATCCCGCCTAGTTTTTCAGCCTTGGGGCCCGGAGAGGCTTTTGGGTCTTTGAAAGCCAGCCGGTAGGCGCCCAGTCCAAGGATTGCGCAAAAACGGGGCTTATAAATCCGGATTTTGGCCACAAGCGCATCTGCGCCTCCGGCGAGTTGTTCGGCGCTCAGCTCGTCCGCCCGGGGTGTTGCGTGTTCGACGATATTGACTACCCCGTATCCGCAGTTCAAAAGTTCTTCTTCTTCGAAGGGCGTGAGTCGTCTTGGCGTGAAGCCGGCCCGGTGGAGCGCGGGCCAGAAACGGTTTCCGGGCCTGGCGAAATGATGCCCGACCGCTGCCGTGTAGAGGCCGGGGTTTATTCCGCAAAAGAGCACCCTTAGTCCGTGTGTGATGACGTCGGGAACCGTTTTGCCCCTTGCCGCCGAGATCTGTTCCCTGGTTGGCTTAAACGGCTGTTGCATTCTTTGGCTCATTCTCCCTTTTATCCTGATCCATATTACCTGCCATCAATAAGCCTTAGGCTCTGCCAGGCGCTTCTGCGGTGCGGCCGGATGGGCAGGCGCCGCGTCGACTAAAATCATAGCCCCAGCGTCTGTATCTTAAAGTTTAAGGGTCCATTGCCGGGAATTGGGTTAGGCTGTGACCGACAGGCAGCTTTTTCTTTACTTTTCCCAGTTTTTAGGCCATAAGGCAACATTCTTTAAGTAAAAGGGACTATAAAAGTTTGACCACCAAACAAGATACACTTCCTCTCAGCATAGGTTCTTCCGAAATGGCAGAGGACCCCGGCGCGCAGCCTGTGGATGCGAACAGCAGCACTCTGCCCCGGTTCCGAGGGTTGGTTGTGCGCCGAAGGTGCGATTTGTGCGGGACAAGGATTGTCGTTCATAGCGAAGGCAATAAAATAGTAATCATGAAATGCCCTCAATGCCTGCGTGAGTTCGTGTTCTTTCAGCGCGCGGAATAATCAGAGCCTCCCAAAAGAGCAAATATCCATGGGTTCTGTATTTCTAATAGGTCCTATGCATCCTGTTTACTCGCACTTAAGAATTCCGCTTTCTTCTGCGGACAAAAATTGAGCAACCGGTCACTTCATCGGGTTGACAAAGCAATTCCCTGATCTATAATGCGGAAATGACCACGTAGTCATTTTTCCGGATGCCTGGCGATCGATGTTTCCACGCGATACTTTCAACAAACTTGATGAGGCAAAAAGAAACAAAGTCCTGGACGCAGCGGTGGACGAGTTTGCGCGCCACGGGTTCCGGCAGGCGAGCGTCAATCGCATGGTGGAACGAATCGGCATAGCGAAGGGGTCCCTTTTTCAATATTTTGGAAGTAAGGAAGGCTTGTTCAGGGTTATTTTCGACCATGCCGTGGAGCTTGTAAGGCAATCGTTGCGTCAGGTGAAAAAGGAGACTTCCGGCGCGGATTTTTTTCAACGAATAAGGAAGAGCATGCTTGCCGGAATAGACTTCATCGCGCGCCACCCCAAGGTCTATGGAATTTACCTCAAGATGATTTTCCAGGAGGACTTCCCTCTCAGGACAGAGTTTTTGCAGCAGGTGCATCTTTTTTCGGCGGAATATCTACGTCCTGTGGTGGAGGCCGGGATCGCCGGGGGCGACCTCAGGGCGGACACCAACATCGAAATGACCGTTTTCATGCTGGACGCACTCATAGACCGGTTCCTCCAGGCTTACTGCGTTTCCTTTCTCGATGCGGGGGCCAGAATATACCGGGCCCCGGTGGAGCAGCTGGAGCGCAAGGTCGATGAGTTCATAAAGCTGCTCCGCGTAGGAATGGGCTCCTGTTCGCGGGGGAGCGCGGAGGAATATGTTCGAACCACGGTATTTTAGAAGATTAGGCCTGGAAGAAATCGCCCGGAAAGTGGCGGAGGGGCGGAGGCTAACGATTTCAGAGGGCGAGAGGCTTTTTGCCTGCCCTGACATGAACGCTGTCGGCTCACTCGCTCACGAGGTGCGGACAAGGCTATACGGAAACGTTGCCTACTACGTCGTAAACCGACATATCAACTATTCCAACATTTGTGTCAACGGCTGTCGCTTCTGCGCCTTCAGCAGGAAGAAGGGCGAGCCGCTATCATTCGAACTCTCAGAGGATGAAATCCTGGATAGAATCCGCACGAGTGGAAACGGTCTGAGCGAGATACACATAGTTGGAGGCTGCCACCCCGAGCTATCCCTTTCATTTTTTGAGAACCTGCTTTGCAGGGTCCGCGAAATAAGGCCGGATGCCTTTATCAAAGCGTTTACCGCGGTTGAAATCGCTCATTTCGCAAAAAGCGAGGGCATCTCTGTGGAAGACGTTCTTGCCCGTTTGAAATCAGCCGGTGTTCAGATGCTCCCGGGTGGCGGGGCCGAGATATTCAGCGCACGCATAAGAGAGCGCCTTTGTCCGGAGAAACTTGACGGCAAAGGCTGGCTGGATATTATGCGCAAAGCGCACAAAACCGGAATAAAGACAAATGCTACGATGCTCTATGGGCATATTGAGACTGTGAGGGAGCGGCTCGAACACATGGCTGCGCTTCGCGAGCTTCAAGACGGCACAGGCGGTTTCGTCTGCTTTATCCCTCTTACGTTTCAGCCTGCGAATACCGGCCTTGCGCATCTACCGCCCACCACGGGGGTCGATGACCTGAAAACGATTGCAGTAAGCAGGCTGATGCTCGACAACATTGCTCACATCAAAGCCTACTGGGTGATGCTTACGGTTAAACTCGCCCAGGCGGCCCTTTATTTCGGGGCGGACGATTTCGACGGAACGGTGGTTGAAGAGAAGATAGGACACATGGCAGGGGCCGAATCCAAGCAGGGAATGACCCGCCGGGAGATAGAGGGAACCATTCGGGATGCAGGCTTCGAGCCGGTCGAACGGGACAGTCTTTTCAGGCGGATTGAGCGTTGTGCAGCGCAGCCGCTAAGAACTTCCGGACGTGAAGAGCATTAAAGAAATCCACTGAAAGGAAATGAAAGAAAAATAAAATATGTCCAAAGATGTGTCCGAAAGAGCGGAAACCATGACTGCCGGCAGCGCCGTATGACAGGACAACGCTTAGATTTCGACCGGGCTTGGGAGCTTTACCGGAGCGCCGATTTTCATACACTGGGCAGGAAGGCCCATGAGATGCGTCTGGAAAAGCATGTCCAGCCTGTCGTCACCTACATTGTTGACCGAAACATCAATTATTCCAATGTTTGTGTATGCGGGTGCCGTTTCTGTGCTTTTTACCGCCCTCCCGGCCATAAGGAATCCTTTGTGCTGAGCAGGGAGGAACTTTGCGCAAAAATCGAGGAAACGCTCAGGCTGGGCGGGACGCAGATCTTGTTGCAGGGCGGGCACCATCCCGATTTGCCGCTAACTTTTTATGAAGAGATGCTGAGCTTTATAAAGTCAAAGTTCCCGATTCACATACATGCCTTCTCGCCTCCCGAAATCGTATTTTTCAGCAGGTTGGAAGGGATCGGCACAGACGAGGTTATCGCAAGGCTCAGGGCTGCCGGGCTGGATTCCATTCCGGGCGGGGGCGCCGAAATTCTGGTTGATTCGGTAAGGCGCCGGGTATCTCCACGCAAGTGTTCAGCCACAGAGTGGCTGATGGTAATGGAGGAGGCGCACGCCCAGGGGCTTCGCACGACCGCCACCATGATGTTCGGCCACGAAGAGGCGCCGGAAGACAGGCTTCTACATCTTTTCGCCCTGCGCGATTTACAGGACCGCACGGGGGGTTTTACGGCTTTCATACCCTGGGCCTTCCAGCCCAAAAACACCGCCATACCCCGGGAAGCTGAAACAGCGGTGTCTTATCTACGGCTCCTGGCGATCTCCAGGCTCGTTTTGGATAACTTTGACAATATTCAGACCTCCTGGGTGACAATGGGTCCAAAAGTGGCTCAGTTGTCTTTGTTTTTCGGGGCCAACGACTTTGGGTCCACGATGATTGAAGAAAACGTGGTCTCTGCCGCAGGGGTCAATTTCCGACTTTCTGCTGAAGAAATCTGCAGGATAATACGCTGCGCCGGCTTCGAACCACGCCGGCGCACGATGACTTATGAGTTGACATGAAAACGCATTCGCCTATCCCCGAACGGTTGCAGATTCACCGGGCCGAATGGGTCGTGCCGGTTTCCTCATCGCCCTTGCCCAATGGGGCCGTACTGACGCATATGGGACGGGTTGTCGAGGTGGGGCCCTTCCGAGCCGTCAGGAGCGGTTCTTCTGTCGGCGCGCAGCTGGTAGATCACGGACGGGCCGCTCTTTTCCCATCGCCTGTAAACGCCCATACGCATTTGGAACTGTCTACTCTCAGGGGCAAGATTTCCTTTCCGCAGGCCGGCTTCCGGGAATGGATCGAACTGCTGCTGGCAGTCCGCCCGCCTGTCGGGGCCGGGCATGAATTGCATTCAGCCCAAGAGGACCTGAGGGATGCCGAAGCGGAGATTTCGGGCTGCGGAACAGGGTTGTACGCAGATACGACGAACAGCGGCGCTGCCCTTGGGTCGGCAACTGGAGCATTCCCCGAACGGCAGGTTTTCCTCGAACTGCTCGGATTCAATCTTCAGTCGATTTCGGCAGCTTTGCCGCCGGGGCTAAGTATGCCTGATCTTTACCGGCCACCGAGGAAGACAGCGGCGAAGTCGGCGGGTGCTCCCGGTTATCCAGCCCCGGCGCCTCACTCAGTCTATTCCGTTTCGCCGGCAATTATCTCCGAGTGCAAAGCATGGACACGGGCACACGGGCTTCCCTTTTCCATTCACGCGGCCGAGCACCTCGATGAGATCGAATTTCTAAACAACGCAGAAGGGTTTTGCCGCGAGCTGCTTGAGCGGTTTGAGCGTTGGAACCCGTCGTGGAAGCCTCCCGGGAAAACTCCCGTTGAATACCTGGACAGCCTGGGCGCGCTGGATTCCAGCACGCTGCTGGTGCACGCAGTGCATATGACTGAGGCCGATTGGACCCTTGCAGCGAAAAGGCAGTGCCATGTGGTTTTCTGCCCGAGAAGCAACCTGAACATGAGTTCGGGATGCCCGCGGATCGAGAAGGCGCTTTCACTGGGCTTGAACTGCGCCCTCGCAACGGACAGTCTTGCCAGCAATACGGACCTGAACCTTTTTGCCGAAGCCGGCTTTGCACTGGACGAGCATCCTTCAGTCGCCCCGCAAAGAGTTTTGGAGATGATCACGCTCAATCCCGCCCGATCGCTTGGCCGCCGGAGCGATTACGGAAGCATCGAGCCTGGGAGGAAAGCTCAAATGCTGGCAGTCAGGATCGGGTCCGGGGTCAACGAATCCGATCTGGCTGAAGCTCTTATTCAGGCAGGGAAAGAAGGAGCATGGAAATGGGTGAATCATGTTCAAAGCTGAGACTTGGAAGGATCGATTTTCTGAACGTGCTTCCGATCTATTATCCACTGGAGGCAGGCATAATTGCCAACCCTTTTGTGATCGTTCCAGGCGTTCCTTCGGAGTTGAACGAGCTCTGCGCCGCAGGGGCGCTGGACATAAGCCCTGTTTCATCAATTGAATACGCTCGCCGAGCCGGCTGCTATTACATTGCGCCCGATCTTTCCATCAACTCGGAGGGTGAGGTGAAGAGCGTTCTGCTGTTGAGCCGCATGCCTGTTGAGCGGCTTTCCGGCAAGACTGTGCTGGCAAGTTCGAAATCACACACTGCGGTCGGGCTTCTCAAGGTCCTGTGCAGGCTGCGATACGGGGTAGACTTGCAGTTCGAAGTTGGGGTTTGTTCGGATCATGCTGCACGACCCGAGCCGCCCGACGCCTGCCTTGCGATCGGCGATGAAGCACTTCAGCTTGGCCGAAGCGGTCTTTTCCCTCACGTCCTTGATCTCGGAGCGGCATGGTTTGAGTGGACCGGGCTCCCGTTCGTGTTTGCCGTCTGGGTAATACGCAGGCAGGCGCTTAAAGAAAGAGACGGGCAGTTCAAGGCTGCCGTGGAGGTACTGGTTTCTTCGAAAAGGTGGGGCCGCGCCAATATCGGCAGGATTTGCGAGCAGGCGGCGAGGAGCGGGGTGCTGGAAATCTCTGATCTCGAGCACTATTACGGTTGTCTGAGGTACGATTTGAACGAGCGGGAGCGCAAGGGACTGGAGCTTTTTTACTCATGTCTTTTCGACATAGGCGAACTGGAAGGGGCGCCAGACCTTGAAATGTACGATTAGAAATTATCGGGGATGCGTTTTAGGAGCTTTTCGCCTATTTTCTGCAAGTCGGGATCGGGCAAGTGTTTTAATAAGGATTGTTCTTCCGGGGTGAGCTTCCTCGTTGGGGCTTTTGATTTTCTGCGTGCCGCGTGCTTCGCCGCCTTGATTTTTTCAAGCTTCGTATGAGCGGGGTTTAAGGGCGGCGCCAATTCAGGCATTTCGGCGACCTTAATGGTTATTTGCTCTACTACGCGCTCGGGGCGCCTGCAATTTATCTTTTCCGCCAAAACTTCCTTCAACTGCTCCAGGTGGTGCTTCCAGACCGAATCGTGGGCGAGTATCACCAACATTTTGTTCTTCAACGATTTGGGGACAGCGTAGCGCGCTACCTGTTCACCTACCAGCTCCTTCCACTCTCCGATGGGGTTGGCCGCAAAAGCGGGGTGCTGTTCCAGGTATTCTGTCAGCAGCGGTCCAACCCTGATGCATGATCCACTGCGTTTCATGGCTGCTTTCCGATTTCCGACGGCGACAGGACCTTGTTGTCCAGCCTTCTCACGGCGGCATTGAGGTCCGTGAACTGCTGCCGCAGAGCCTCCAAAATGACAACAGTATCTTTGCTGCGCAGAGGCAGCTTGGACAGCACCCGATCGTATATGAGCGCATCCAGGTTTGAAAGATAGAGCTCTTCAAAATATCTCAGCAGTGTTGCAGCCAATTGAAAGAACAAGGCCATACCTACCGCCTGGATCAGTGGGAGCAAAAGATTGATAGTGGGCTTTATGGTGTCGAGTATTTCCTTTTGCATGCCTGCCATGGACCTGGCGGCATCGAGGGCCTCCTTTTGAGGAACAAGGGCAAGACCCGAAGAGGATGCGCCAAATTGCGCCGTAAGGAGCAGGACCGTCTGGGCAAGCCCAAGGACCGGAAGGACCCAGTAAACAGACCGGTAAGGCCCCCATGAACCATACAGTATGCGCCAGTCAGCTTCGACCACCCGGCGCTCTTTTTCGAACAGTTCCTCCGATGAGAAGTATTTCTGAGAACCTGGAAACATCAGCCTAAGCCGAATAAATGGATGCAGCGCGAAACTGAGAGGGCTCCGGCCGATCCTGTCAGCCAGGAGGTTCAGCGGGGGAACCGACTCCTGTCCGTTCGGGGCTTGTCCACGATTGAGCGCCGCGGACTGCTCGCTCTCCGATATAAACCAATGGAGCAGGCATCTGCCGCCATATTGAATCAGGAGCCAGAACAGGCGCAGTTCGAGAAAGATCATGGCCGACCGGATAATAAAAAGGAGCGCGCGGCTGACCAGCCCAACGTTATCCCGGTAATCGTTTTGCCAGGCTGAAGCATCCAGCGCCTGCTTCGACTTATCGGAATTGGTCGATTTGCCCGTTTGCAACCTTGCGCCCCTGTCCGGCTGGTCTTCTTTGCCCTTGGCGTACTCAAAGCCCAAAGAGGTCATTCGTATGCCTTGAAGACCGGTCCAGAACTCAATTTTGCCGATGTCCTTAAGCTCCGGACCTTGCCGGGGAACTTGGGTGGCGCCAAGCGAATATCTGGCGAACGCCAAGCACAGGAAGAAAAAGACAAACCACCAGAGTCTGTGGAGCGTTTCGTATTGCCTCAATCCATGAAACATCTAAAACTCCACCTGGTGTACTGCAAGCGCGCCAGGGAGACTTTGGAAATCAGGAGTGACGCTTTCCATCACGCAGTCTCATGAGAGATCGAAATCAACCATCCCAAGTACTCCCACCGTAAACACGACATTTTACTTTTATCAGAAACAGGTGAATTTGAACAATGAATTAGGTTGAATCAAAACGGCCCGATATTCATCCTTTTTTCCACAGCGCAGTCAAGCATGCGGCTCAGCCCGCCCCGTTCCTCGGGGGAAAAGCCAAAAGATTGCTTCCAGATATCATCGCTTTCCATGCAGAGGTAAACGCACAACTCCGGGTCGGCGCGCCGGATTCTCTCAACCATGAATGAATAAAATTCGGCTCTTATGTCTCGAAAATAGCGGAGCTTGCCGTCCAGTCCGCGAATGAACTCACCGTAGACAATCCGGCTAGAAGGATGGCGTAATCTCATCACAGCTTTCAATTGGGGCATAAACCTGAAGGCTCCCAGGCTGATCCAGACGATTCGGCGGGGATCGACCTCGGCGAAGAGTCGATCTAAGGTCCGCCCGTAGCCCGATTTCCACCCCGGGTAATCGATGATCGGATCGAAATGAAAGGCCAAAAAATAACCCCTGGCGGAACAGAAGCGGGCCGCTTGGAGTCTTTCTGCGATGGTTGCCGCAAGAGGTTCTTCCAGTCTGCGGACTTTCGCCGAATTGAGCGACCAGGCCACGATTGTGTGGCCTCTATGATCCAGTTCGCCGAGGTTTTCAACAAAGTCGGTTTTGGTTTTCAGTTCCAGGACCGCGTTGGGTGTTGAGGCGAAATATGGAACAAGCAATCGGGACAGCTTTGTAAAGGGGTCCAACAGAAGCGAATCTGTGAACTCTCCTGTCCCGATCCTGTACAGGCGCGCCTGGTCTTGCCCAAGAATGTCCGAGAGTTCGGAAAACATTCCATCGAGGTTGCCGAAAAGCCTCAGATTCGGCTGGTTGAGGTATGCCTGAAGGATGCAATAGGAGCAGTCGAGCGAGCACTGAGTCCCAAAATGGAGGATCCTGTATCCGCAGCAATGGTAGCGGCGGGTTCCAGGACAGGATTTCAGAAACCTCCCCTTAAAATCGACCACTTCAAGAATGTCATGATCTCGATGGCTGCTTTCAGAAATTCTGTCCACAATTTCAAAAGAGGATCGAGGGAGGTTCTTGCGCAGCGAAGCTACCAGTGCGCCTTCGGCAATGGAAGATTCGACGATTACCCTTTTGGGGGCGAGCATTCTTTTCATATCTTTGCGTCAAGATTCCGGCAGCGCCAAGAGTTAATAAACAGGCCTGAGTTCCGCCTTTTGTGGTATAGTGTGTTTGCCTGCAACGCACTGATGCTAAAGGAGAATCAGCCCATAGCCGCATGGTAGCACAATCCTTTGTTAATTGCTGCAAGGATGAAAAATTTTATGATATGCATCGTGCCGCTGTTTCTTTTTGCGATTTTATGGATTTGCCCTGCGAGGGCTGATAGCGGCCCATCCGATTTGGTCAAAAAAGTTCAATCCGCAACCGTCATGATTTATGTGTTCGACCGGACCGGGAAGCCCATATGCCAAGGCAGCGGCTTCTTCTTTAAAGACTATGGACATCTTATCACCAACTATCACGTTCTCGGCAAAGCGGAGGCAGCCAGAGCGAAAACGCCGGACGGAAGGGAGTTCAATATTAAATCCATCCTGGCCGAGGATCAGCCTGACGACTTGATCGAAGCACTTGCGGACGTCTCGTATGGTTCGGCGCCCTATCTCATTCCTGCCGGTGCTGCGCCTGGCGTGGGTGACCCCGTCATGGTGATAGGCAGCCCCCTGGGGGTCGATAAGGTGGTGAGCCAGGGCAACGTAAAGGCAGTCATGGAGACATCCAGACTGGGAAGGTGCATAGTGCACAGCGCCCACTCATTTCCGGGGTCGAGCGGGAGTCCGGTGGTGAACGCCCAGGGTGAGGTAATCGGCATCGAGACCGCAGGAGGGGTAGACAACCCGAATATCAACTTCGCCGTTCCGGTAGGGCGATTTTCAGGCTTGAGTCCAAACTTCCGGGAGCTTCAGACCCCTTCAAATACGCAAGCGCAGACAGGAGTGGAAGCCCAACGGACAAATACCCCATCGGAGGATCTCCGCATAGACAGGCAAATGGCGGAGTCGGGCGATTCGGCCGCCCAGGTTAGACTTGCAGCCAGATACGAAAAAGGTCAGGATGTTTCACAAAACTGCTTTGAAGCGTTTGGCCTTTATCGCAAAGCCGCCGAGCAGGGTAACATGCAGGCGCAATATCATGTGGGACGCATGTACTACAGTGGCAAATGCATGGGGCAGAATCTCAATGAGGCGGCCAGATGGCTTAAGATGGCGGCTGAGCGTGGGTTTCCGGACGCTCAGCGGGATTTTGGGAAGATGTGTTTCAATGGAGAGGGAGTTGCCCGCGACCGTGCAGCCGCCTGCATGTGGATAATCCTTGCTGCATCTCGGGGAAACGCAGAGGCGAACAATTTACTGAGACTCATCTCTGCGGAACTGACTCAGGAAGAACTCGGCATGGGACGGGAAAAGGCAGGAAAATGGACCCCAACCCCTTGAAGAGCGAATTCGATGAACTGAGTTCGATTTGCACAAAGGCGGACCAGTGAGCGACGAAAAGCGAAGCGGCAAAACAGCCATCCCGTTTCGCCGGCGTGTTTTCCTGCCGCTGGTACTTTGCGCGGCTTTTTTTGTCCCTGCTCGCATCGCGGCAGCCGGTCCGGCCGACGCCATACTGCCACTGCTGGAGCTAATGGAAGCGAGCTATGCCAAGGTTAACGATTATCAGGCCGTCTTTCGAAAACAGGAGCGGGTCGAAGGAAAGCTTTTGCCTGAAGAAACGATCCTGTTGAAATTCCAGAAGCCACTGAGAATTTACATGAATTGGATCAGTGACCCTTTAAGGGGACAGGAAGCGCTATACGTAGAGGGCAAGAATGACAACAAGCTAGTTGCCCACCGGGGCGGCATACTTGGAGTGATTACATTGTCGCTTGACCCGGGTGGGGCCGCTGCAATGAAAGGCAACCGCCATCCGATTACCGACACCGGATTCGGTTTCATCGTCGAGCAATTAAATAACAATATAAACAGAGCTCTTCGGCACGGGGAATTGCAAATCACCCGGATAGGTGAAGAATATTTCGAGGGAAGGCCCGCAACGGTCGTCGAAGCCGGCTTTACACCGCGTGAGGCAGGAAAGTACCCGTGCTCACGCTTAGTTATTCACATCGACAGGGAGCTCATGCTTCCTATAGGAAACTTCTTTTATGACGAAAAAGGCGTTTTGCTCGAAAAGTACTCTTATACCGATGTCAAGCTTAACGTCGGCTTCACGGACGTTGACTTTTCAAGATATAACGAAAAATATCGATTTTGACCGAATCTGGACACGGTGAGAGGTATGGATCAGCCAACGACAATCCAACATGCAAAGGAGATGAACCGATGAAGCGGATTTTTTTGTTTACATTGTTGCTTACGCTGAGCGCAATTTTCTATCCGTTGGCGGCACGCGCTGACGGGATGCAGGATGACGTCAATCAGGCAGTCTCGATAATCCAGCGTTTTCGGGGTATGCCGGAGACATCCATCCCCCCCCAGGTTTTAAGGGACGCCCAGGGACTGGCTGTTATGACGGTAGTTAAGGCGGGCTTTATTTTCAGCGGCCGTGCCGGCAGCGGTGTTGTGGTGGCGCGAACGGGCAAGGGCTGGAGCGGCCCCTCCGCGATTGGGACCGGTGGCGCCGGATTCGGTCTTCAGATAGGGGCCCAGGTCACCGAGTTTGTTTTTGTTCTAAATACCCCTGAAGCCGTGAGGGCATTTTCGCAGGAAGGAAACCTGCAATTGGGGGCCGATATCAGCGTTGCGGCCGGTCCCATAGGGCGCACGGCCGAGGCGGCTGTGACGCCTTTGGCTGCGGTTTATGCCTATAGTCTCAGCCAGGGACTTTTCGGCGGCATTTCTCTGGAAGGGACCGTCATCGGGGCGAGAAACGACGCTAACGCCAAGTATTACGGCAGGCATGTCACACCGACGGAGATCCTGTCCGGGAAGGTCAAAGCGCCCGCCGGGGCCAAGCAGCTTCAAAAAGTGCTTGCGGGCTATTGAAAATTCTCGTTCCGATACATGACCTTGCCTCCAACGATAGTATATACGACCTGGGTGGTCGGGATCTCGTCTTCGGCAATTTTCATGATGTCTTTTGAAAGGATCGTAATGTCGGCGAGTTTCCCGGCCTTTAACGACCCTTTGATATCTTCCTCAAAGGCCGCGTAGGCATTGTTTATCGTCAAGGCCCGAAGAGCCTCTTCACGGTTCATCCTCTGATCCGGGAAAAAGATCGAGCCATCTGGTTTGAGTTTCCTGGTTATTGCAGCATGAAAATTGGAAACAGGATTGACATCTTCCACAGGCGTGTCGGTTCCATTCGTCACCAAGGCGCCGGTTCGCATGAGTTTGCGCCAAACGTAGGCGCCCTCTTCAGCCCGTTTGGCCCCTATTCTTTTCAAGACCCAGGGTCCATCCGATATGCAATGGACGGTCTGCATGGATGCTATGATCCCCAAGCGTGCGAATCGGGGAATATCCTCGGAATTGAGATGCTGTGCATGTTCGATCCGCCACCGAAGACCTTTCAGGTTTGTGTTCTCCCTGAAGACGGTCTCAAAGATGTTGAGCGTCTCCCGATTGGCGCGGTCTCCTATAGCATGCACGCAAAACTGAAAATCATTCTTGATGGCGATGCGCGCGGCCTCCAAAATATCCGTGGTCGATTCCACATTCAATCCAGTACTTTCAGGCAGGTCGCAATACGGTTCGAGCATCCATGCCGTATGGGCGCCCAGAGCACCGTCCATGAATTTCTTGACGGCTCTCACGGTGAGCCTTTTGTCGCCGAAGTTGACGATCCTGTATCCGCCGATACCGGCAGCCAATGTTTCGTTGTTTTCGTGGATCATAACCCATAGCCTGATCCCAAGGTTATGCTCCCGGACCAGTTTCTTGTACAAATCGATATCGGCAAACGAAGCCGCTGCATCATGGAAACTGGTGATGCCTTTGGCCAGACACTCCTGAACAGCCAGACCGATTACCTGGCGCAGGTGTGACTCAACCTGCTCAGGGCTGCATCCGGCAAGACTCTTTTTATAAGTCCCGGCGACCAGTTCCTGTGCGGCATCAAAAAATACTCCCGTTGGGTTTCCTTCGGGGTCTCTAAGTATTCTTCCTCCTTCGGGGTCTGAAGTCGCTCCGGTAACTCCAGCCAGTTGCATCGCTTTGGCATTGGCAATCAGGGCGTGTCCACTGGCGTGGGTAAGCAGAACAGGATTCTCCGGGCTAACCTTGTTGAGAGCATCATCCGTCGGGTATCTCTCGATAGCCGATGAGGGCGTCGTGTTCCATCTTTCCTGGTGCCATCCCGATCCCAGAATCCACTCGCCGCGCCCGGCTTCCCGGACGCTCTCTTTAACCATCGACACGATTTCATCCCAGTTGGCGGCCCTCGAAAGATTAAGCTGCGTTTTGGACTCTCCGAGTGCTATCAGGTGCCCATGTCCTTCGATGAATCCCGGAAGGGCCAGCATGCCCTTCAGGTCCAACACTTTTGTGGATTGGCCCATATAGGGATCCACGTCCTTCATGCTTCCCACAGCTACAATGGTATCGCCTCGCACCGCGAGCGCCTCGACTTCAGGCCGGTCTTGGTCTGCGGTGAGGATTCTACCGTTGGAAATGAGCATATCCGCCGGGACCTCCGGTTGGCCGCAGGCACACAGCCAAAAGCCGGCAAAGACCAGCGGCAGGACTAATGCAACAACCCCGTATAGCCATCGAAGGTCCGGCAACATGTTTCCCCTTTGTTTTTGAAGATGCGCGATTGTCCGCAAAAACTCCAGCATAGTGAACGTTGGACCCGATTCCGGTCATATGATAGGGATATTCTCAGGCGACGCGAAGAAAAAAATGACAGGAGATCGCGGCACCTTCGCCAGATGTCTTTGACGGAAAAGCCGGTTTCGAGGGACTCTGAGGTAAGTCCCGCATAGCACCCAACCGACCGACCGGCTTTTTTTATCTTTGTTCAAGTGCTTGCGTTCCTGCTTGAGTTTCCCGCGACCCTAACCAGCAACCCACTCGATTAAGTCACTCGATTAAGTCTTTGCAATTGCCTCCCGGTAATGATAGAATTAACGAACTTCATTCCCTGGCCCTTTCTTTGGAGCGTGGAGGTCCCAATGTTTAAGATCGGCGATCTAGCAGTATACCCGGCACATGGTGTAGGGAAGATCGAATCCATCGAGTCGAAAAGTATCGGCGGCAAACATCAGGATTTTTATGTAATGCGCATCCTGGACAACGGCATGAAGATCATGATCCCGGTGCCCAATGCCCAGACGGTCGGGTTGCGGGGCTTGATCACCCAGACCGACATTCCGAGGGTCTTCGATATCCTTCTGAGAAGGGAGGTATCGGTAAACGGCGGCACATGGAACAGGCGTTACCGCGAATACATGGAAAAGATAAAAACCGGGTCCATTTACGAGCTTGCCGAGGTCCTGCGCGACCTGACGGTCCTCAAGGGAGACAAAGAACTCTCTTTCGGAGAAAGAAAGATGCTCGATACGGCGAGAACGCTGCTTCTAAAAGAACTGTCCATAGTTCAGGACGTCACGGAGAGCGAAATCGAGCAGTCTATCGTCGAGTTATTGAAATATTCCGGCTCGGCTTAGTCTTTCGTCCATCCAAAATTTTTGTCTCGAAGATTCCTTCCTGGAACTGGCATTTTTTTGCGCTTGCCCGCATATTATTATCAGAGAGGGGGTGAGAAATGTGAAGTGGGGTTGGCTCATTTTGAAACTGGTCCTGATACTCATTTGCGCCTTTGGAGGGTACCTTATAGGGACGAGTGTGAACAATGAAAGTATAGCCCCTTATAGCTGGGCGCCGTGGGCCGGAGTGCTTGGGGGCATGATTGTGGGCATAGCAGGCCTGAGTGTCGAAAAACTGGTCAAGCATATTCCCTTGAAGGTTCTAGCAGGCGGGACCATCGGTCTAGTCCTTGGACTGCTGATCGCCAAGCTCATCGGCGTGGGATTTGCCTCAATACAGAACAGCACTGTCAGCGTTGTAATCTATATTATTTTATCCTGCATTTTTGGCTACATAGGGATGGGGTTAGGCAGTATTAAGATTGAGGAAGTTCGATTCCCAAACTGGGCGTGGTTCGTTCGGGGAGTGCGCGGAAATCCATCGGCCAAGATTCTGGATACAAGCGTAATCATTGACGGACGAATCGCCGACGTAGTCGAGACCGGCTTCCTGGGGGGTGTGCTGGTCATACCCGAGTTCGTGCTGCAGGAACTTCAGCACATCGCCGACAGCCCGGACTCTACCAGGAGAGTGCGGGGTCGGCGCGGACTCGACGTTATCAAGCGTCTCCAATTGGAAAAACTCGTTGAGGTTAGAATCGACAGGCAGGATTTCGAAAACCTGAGCGACGTCGACGCCAAGCTTGTGGCGCTCGCGTTGAGGCTAAACGCCAAGATAGTCACAAACGATTACAATCTTTCAAAGGTAGCTGAGGTCCAGGGAATCCGTATCCTGAACATAAATCAGCTTGCCAATGCGCTTAAACCTGTGGTGCTGCCCGGTGAGGTGCTGCGGCTCCATATTCTCAAAGAAGGCAAGGAGCAGGGGCAGGGGATAGCCTATCTTGAAGATGGGACCATGGTGGTGGTGGAAAACGCCAGCAGGCTTCTTGGAAAAGAGGTCGAGGTCTCTGTAACCAGCATACTGCAAACCACCGCAGGCAGGCTGATTTTCACGACTCTGAAAGACTCGGAAATGTCAAGGCAGCATTGAAACAGTGAGCAGTGAGCGGTGAACTCACTGTTCACTGCCTTAGTGATTCGAGGACTTCGTTGAATTCCCCGCGATCTATGTCGGTAAATTGGATTACCTTTCCAATCCGCACCGGAATTATGAAATGGAGCTTTTGACCGATACGCTTTTTGTCGGTCCGGATTGCCTCTACTATAGCCTCTGAGCCTATAGAGGCCGGGATGCGGGTTGGCATTCCCCAGATTTCGCAAATGCTTTCCAGCCTCTGCAAGTCTTCGATCTGTAGCTTTCCGAGCCGGTGGGAAAGGGTTGCGGCTACAACCATGCCCGTCGCAACGCAGTCACCGTGCCGCATCCTGAAACCGGTAAGTTTTTCCAGCGCATGGCCCACGGTGTGCCCGAGGTTCAACACGCGCCGCTCACCCGATTCTTTCTCGTCGGCCTGCACTATTCGGGACTTTAGCAAGCAGCTTGCCGAGATTATCCTGAGAAGCGCATCCGGGTTCCGTTTCTTGATGCTCTCGGAGCTGTTTTCCACAAATTTCCACAGCACTTCGTCGCCGATCATTGCCGACTTGATCACTTCCGACATTCCCTGCCTCAATTCCTCATCGGGCAGGGTAGTGATAAATCGAGGATCGATATGGACCTGTTTTGGCTGCTTGAAGGTCCCAAGCAAGTTCTTGCCTTCCGGCAGGTCAACCCCCGTCTTGCCGCCGACGCTGCTGTCCACTTGGGCAAGAAGGGTTGTGGGGACCTGAAAGCATGGGATGCCGCGCATGTAGACAGAGGCGAGGAAGGCGGCGATGTCTCCGGTTATCCCTCCGCCGACGGCAATGATTGCACTGTGGCGATTGGCCCCCGCACTTACAAGCTGTCTTGCGAGGAACTCCACCGCACTGAGGCGCTTATTGGGTTCGGAGGCGGTAAACAGTGTAACCCGGCCGTTTCGATCGTCAGGCCAACCGAGGTCGAGGGTCTTTGGTCCCCAGAGCGACCACACCGCCTCATCCCATATCCAGTAGGCGGAGCGGCCTCCGATCGCCTCCTTGAGGCGGCCAGGTATTTGCTCCATGACGTCTTCGCCTATGAATATTTCCGACACATGGGGAGGTGTCCCCCCCAGTGAGATATCTATTTTCATTTCCGATTACACCCCTCGCGGCGAGCCGGGCAGGAGGAACATATTGACGACTTCGACCTGTAAGCCCTTGAATAGTATCTTACCAGACAGACTAGAACTACAGCGATGATTATCAATGTGAGTGCGATTTGCCACATCCGTCAACTCCCCACACAATGAGCATCCGGAAACTCCGGACGCAAACTAGCCAAGCCCCAGCCACATCCCGCCCCGATAGAGCAGCGCCGAGATGATGAAGGCCGCCAGCGTGTTGAAGGTCAAGGAAAAAAGTCCCCATTTCCACGTCGACTCACGGATGATACATGTTATGGTTGCGAAACAGGGTGCGTATAACATAATAAAAATAATCAGCGAGAAAGCTTTTAGCGGCGTCCATGAAGGATCGGCGGCAAGACGGCCGCTTAAGGGTATTTTCTCCCCCCTCCTGCTCCACCCAAGTGAGTACGCGGTGCCCATTGTCGATATGATGATCTCTTTTGCAGCAAACCCCGAGAGCAAGGCCACGTTGATGCGCCAGTCAAATCCATTCAAGGAGCTGATCGGAGTGAGGGAGGACCCTATTCGTCCGGCCATAGAGTTCTTGAGCTCCGCCTGGGCCTCCTCATAATCGACTTCCTGCAACTCATGCCGATACTGCTCGGCTTCGGGGTCCGAAGCCATTGAAGATGCTCCCGAACCTGACAGCGACTCTTTTACCCGTTGCGGCGCCTCGGCAAGGATGGAGGCCCGTATTTCATCATAGAGTTTTCTCTCTGTCTGCGGAAGCTCCGGGAAAGACATAAGCGCCCAAAAGAGTATGGAAAAGGCCAATATGATCGTGCCTGCTTTGCGGATGTACTGCCATGTGCGCTCCCAAGTGTGAATGAGCAGCCCCTTGAAAGTGGGCATACGGTATGGAGGCAGCTCCAGCAGAAAGGGCGTGCTGGGCCCTCTCAGAACAGTCGAACGGATCAGCTTTGCGATCAGCAGGGCAGCCACCCAGGACAGAATGGTCAGAAGGAACATCACCTGCGCCTCCTTCGCCGGGAAAAAAGCCGCGATGAGCATCGCGAAAACTGGCAGCTTGGCCCCGCAGTTCATAAAAGGCGCGGTAACGAGCGTGGCCAGGCGCTCGCGTGAGCTTCTCAGCGTCCTGGCGGCAAGCACTCCCGGGACTGCGCACCCGCCGGCTATTCCCCCCGAGATTATGTAAGGCATGACTGAGCTGCCATGCAGTCCGAATGTGCGGAAAACGCGGTCGAGCATATAGGCCATCCGAGCGAGGTATCCGGTATCCTCAAGAAATGCGATAGCAAAGAACATGAAAAGTATCAGCGGCACAAAACCAAGGACCCCGCCCACTCCATCGATGACGCCCGACACGATCAGCGACTTCAAAGGCCCCGGCGGCAAAGAAGTGTCCGCAAATTCACTCAGCACGGAAAAGCCTGCCCCTAGCCATTCGACGGGGGCCCTGCTGTATGTGAAGGTGAACTCATAGAGAGCGTAAATTATCAGTATCATGAGAACCGGGCCGAAAAAACGATTGGTCAGCACCCGATCGATCTGATCCGAAAGGTAGAGCCGGTCGGACTTCTGGCTCTGTTTGACGACCCCATCTTTGAGCAGGGCCGAGATGAAGCCGTAGCGATGATCGGCAATAATGGCTTCAGGGTAACTGTCCAGGGTCTTTTGGAGGTGCCCCGAGACTTGTTGGGCAATTTCTTGGAGTTTGCGGGAAAAAGCCGGGTCCTTTTGCTTTCCTTTTCGAACTACCTCCTCGTCGGTTTCAAGATACTTCAGGGCGGTCCAACGGGCAGGCAGGGAATCCGTCAGGAAACCGGCAGACTGGATCTGCGCTTCCATCTTGTCGAGGACCGGATCGATATCGGGTCCGTAGGAGATATGCAGAGGCTCCCAGACCTCACTCTTTTTCCCGAATCGGGCGGCGGCCTCCATCACCTCATCTTTACCCCTCCCAGTGCGCGCAACCGTTGGAATAACCGGCAGCCTCAGCCTGCGTTCGAGTTCCCTGGAGTTTATTTCCAACCCTCTTGCAGCAGCCAAATCGACCATGTTGAGAGCTATGAGGACCGGAATGCCGAGTTCGAGGAGTTGAATCGTAAGGTAGAGATTTCGTTCAAGATTGGACGAATCGACTATGTTGATAACCGCCCCCGGGCGGTCCTGGATGAGGAAGTTGCGCGCTACGAGTTCTTCGGGAGAGTAGGCGGTGAGCGAATAGGTCCCGGGAAGGTCCACCAACTGGATTTGCCTTCCTTTTACATAGAAATGCCCCTGTTTTTTTTCCACCGTTATTCCGGGGTAATTCCCAACATGCTGATGCGCGCCGGTGATTGCGTTGAAAAGAGTCGTCTTGCCGCAGTTCGGATTTCCGGCCAAAGCGATCAGGTCTGCCTGCTGGTTTGCCATTAGACTTCTTCCACTTCAGCCTCGATAAAATCGGATTCGTTATTGCGCAGGGTCAGGGTAAAATTTCTAACCCGTATTGCCACCGGGTCCTTTAGGGGCGCGCGGCCCTGCACCCGAAACGGGGTGCCGGGAACCAGTCCAAGGTCGCGAATGCGCCGCCCGAGTTCACCGGAAGCTGTGACTCGGTGAATTGTCCCCTTCTGCCCCTTTGCCATTTTGCGCAAGAGAATAATCGGCATAAGCACCTGAGAGTTTTTGTTTTAAATCTTAAATTAAACTTTTTAGGCTTACCTGACAATTGGCGGGAAAAAGCGGCGAAAAAACGCCCTTCATTTCCCCCGCCCTACTATGGGGAAGGAAATACAAGAATCCTGCCGGAAATATCCCTGCTCAGACTGAGGACGCAGCCGTTGACACGAAAATTTCCTCTGCTAAGCAAGCGCAGCTCGACCCCCGGATAAATTCCCAGCGCAGCCATCCGAGCGCACAGTTCACGCTCCCCATGCACGTAGGCAACTTTGACTTTTTTTCCGGCTTCGGCTTCGCACAGAGGCATCAGGGTGCATTCGGCGTCCGAGGGGTGACCGAAGCGTGCACAAAGATAGTCGTCAGCAGGATTTGACCTCATGAAATCGATCCTTGGTGCTGGGATACGGCCAATTAGGTAAACCAAACTTTTCCCGTTGTCAACATCTTTTTTCGGCGCCACGCACTTTTTCAGGATGGGGGACAGCGGACAAATAGAGGCCCACAGGTCAAACTCCTTGGACTGAATGCCTTTTCCCGCCGTGTCCTCGAACAGTTTTTTTCCAGTCGGACACGCGGAAAACCATAAACCCGAGACCGCCATTGGTTCCGTCAGCAGCCTTGAAGAATGCCCAGTGAGACTTTACGCCCTCAAAATAGCCGCTCAACGTTTCAAGTGATGATGCTGCAAATTGAGGAACCGCAGGCCGATTGGGGGTGAGGAAGCGCATGAATGGTTTCCGGGCCCCGATTTCGAGACCCGGGCACGGACTAGTCTGTGGTGGAGGTGTATCTCATGTGGCAATCGTAATGATCGCTGCACCCGAAGGTGACCTGTCCGTTGGTGAGATTGTTGCTCTCGCCGGTTGGCTTGTAGCTGCTCGGCTTTGCGGTCAGGAAGTAGGTGGGATTTTTCACTACGGGATTGCAAGCCTTCGGCGTAAAAATGCCTCCGTCAGTGGACCCATGTTGGGACCCGGTCTCGCAGGAGTAGGCGACCACATCGGTAACCAACGTCGCGTTGCTGAAGACCGCCTTCGAGCCGCTGCCCTCCCCATACATGGCGCCGCCGACATTGTACCACTGGCCGTCCAGGCCCAAGGAGTCCGGCGCCGACACGGCCCACCACGACGGTCCGTCTTTTACCCACGGCAATTGGGCAAACGCCCAAAGCGTGCATCCGTTGGGACCGGGCTTTGAGTGACCGGTGCAGTCAACGTACCCGATGACCTCGGCATATTCATCACCGGGCGCGCCGGTGCCTGTGAGCGGGAGCATAGTGTAGGATTTGGAGGGCATGACGCAATAGTGTTTGTAACCAGAGTTGTTTTTAGTTTTTCCGGCGACCGTCCAATCGATGTTCCAGACGCACAGCCACGCATCCGCGCCCTTACCGGATCCGGACTGCTGATAGACGAACTGGACCCAGCCGGTATCCCCGGGCTGACTCTGGGCAAAAGGTGAGCCTTTCTTGCAGTACGAGCAGGAGAAGGTGTTAGTGTTGGTCTGGATGCTGAAGGTATTGGACGTCTCTGTATTATTCAAGATGTCCGACTCGTTCGACTGGGTTGGGTTGTCGAGCTCGTTTGCGACCGCACCCCAAATTATGGGCGTGGTATAAGTGATGGGTGGCTTGCCGGGGGCAGGTGTGGAGCTGTGGCGTGTGGACTGGATGCTGTCGGCCACCACGGGGCGCCTAAGGTTCTTCATGTCCTCATCGGTGGCGCAGGCTATCTTCTGCCAGGAGTCGTCAACCAGGTAGAAGCAGCCAGCCTTTTCAGGGAGCGGCGCGGTGAGCGTTTCGTGCGGCAAAGCGGGCCAGGCAGCCTTAGGCGGGCTGGCGGCGTCGGGCTGCTTCAACTCGACCTTTGCATCCGGATTTATTTCGGGAACATTGGCGGTCTGGGCGCCAACCGGCATACTGACGAGTCCGGGAAGATGTCCGGTAATGAAGGCGCCGGAGCATAGGACCGCTACCACAGCTATGGCCAGGCCCGATACGATGATGCGGAGCATGTGGGTCCCGGTTTTCATTTTTCTCTTCTTTTGTGGATGTGCAGTGAAGGTCTTTCAGCTGCTATAACGGACGACAGAAAGCCGGCCCCCGAAGTGTATCCAGTCGGGGGTCGGATGTCGGAAGACAGGGAAAAACATCCCCTGGGCCGTAAGATCGTGTCAACTTTCTTTTGACGCTTGCTATAGACCGACCGAAATTTACATTGACACTGGATCTGTCCGCCGACCATCCTAAAGAACATATGATCCAGGAAAGTTGCGTTTTCCGGATATCATTTTAGGGCGCCGAAAATTCAGCGCCCTCCTTGGTGATTTTTGCGATCTCTGAAGCCGAACCGGGGTGCTGTAGACCTTTAGCGCTTGGGGAAGCGCAAAAACGCGAGAGGCCTCAGATCGACAGCATCGGGCCGGCCCCGTCCGCCGTTCCCTTTAATCATTGCCGACTTTCGCTTTGCTTACGGCTTTGGCGGTGTTGTCGTCCGACAACCTGGCAAATGAACCGGCGCTCGTAGGATCTATAAAGAACACGTCTCTGTTTTTGGAATAGTCGCAGTCTCGCCTCTCGGCTGACCCCAGCATTTTGTCGCCAAACTGCATGGTCGTGGGATTGCTGAGATTAATGGGAAAGGGCCCAAGGTTTGTACCACCGCTCGTAAGAGCTTTACCGTAGGCGAACGACTCCAGATTGCCCCCGGTATAGACGATTACATAAGGTGTTCCTTGAGGGTCGAAATCATCGAACCAGTTTCCCGTACCGCCGTACGAAGCCCCGATCATCAGACCCGGGCCCGGAAGGCTGGTTGAATTCTTGCCGTCCAGGCCGACCCTCGTCACATGGCCCAGAGAGTCCTCATAGTAAAACCAGTCGGTTATTGCTCCGCCGTTGACGTAGGCTTGCGCCAATGTATTGGGTGTGGTTTCGGAACTATTTGACTTGAGGACCGAATAGGCGAACGCTCCGTCGTTGGAGCCGCGGGCGGTTGCGCCGTTGGGGACCGAAAAGAAGACATAGGAGGGAGTCAGGCTGAGATTCAATGAATTGATGGGCTTTACTGTCGGGACTTGGGCAAGCGTGATTACGGTTTCCGCGTTGCCGGAGACCGGAACCGCCACCTTCATTATGGAATTGGTGTATGTTGTCTGGGTCCCTGTTCCCACGACTTCAAAATACACGGTTCCACCTGAGTCGATTTTTGCGTCGCTCACCAGTTCTGAGGAACCGGGAATGTAGAGAATACCGTAGTTGCCCTTATTAGCGCCGCTATAGGTGTAGTACCCCAAAATCCCGTCAAGGGTCCCGACAAACCGCGTATTGTCCATTGAATATACGGCGCTGAGGCTGAGGTTCGTAAAGTGGCCGGTTGTTGTGCAGGATGTCAGGCTGCTGTTAGGACAGATCTCCACAGTATAAGGTTTTGTGGACGTGTCCACCGCCCCGTACCACCCGTTAAGGAGAATCCCGGTAGGATATATGGAGCCGGTGAGAATCGGCGCAGCGGCATTTTCCATATTCAAGGTCACCATTTTGTTTAACGAATCACTGCACTTGCCGCCCTGGCCTGTGAGTTGATAATAAATCGCCGACTCGCTTGCATTCGACCAGTCGATCAGAGTGTTAACCCGGCAGATGTAGGGGGCGGTGATTTTGCTCTCCTTCGAGATCTGGACCGGCACAGGCGCCGAGTCTGTGCCGACAACCGTGCTCACCCGATATATCTTGCCGCCCTGCATGTAAAAGAAGTAGGAGGGCATTAAACCCGTCATCTGGCCGGGGGGACTGGAGCTCCAGTTGATGCTGGCAGAGGGAATGTAATGTCCTTCAAAGTTTTTCCCGTCGCTCAAAAAAACGGCCGGTGGGGCGCTGGACGTCGACGGGGCGAGGGTATTGACTTTGGATGGATCTGTGCTGTTGATGTATTTTATACTGCCCTGGTATATGCCATAGCCGTCCGTTGTCGTGCCCACCTGCTGCCCCTCCCCCCAAAATTTCCATTGAGATTGAGAGGCGGCGTTTGCCGGCAAGAAGGTCACCAGCAGCAGGGCCTTGCACGTCAGCGCCACAGCACACCACCTGGACCAATTGGCTCTTCCTTTACCTGACATTTGAAGCCTCCTTCCTTTTGCGGGTTTCTGCTGGAGTCGATTAGAATGATCCGGCGTCCTGCCTCAGCCGCGTTTATCCATAATCCGCAATAATGCATGAACTTCTGTGCTGCGCATCCAAACCGCATGCGGGGATTTTTGCGTGAAAATTTTTCGCTGTACCCTGAAACCCTTAAAAACGATACGATATTGAGATCGGACATGCAAGAGATATGTCAGCAATCCTCAGGCGAACTCAACTTGCCCAGAGCCAAGCTACACACGCTGATCGGTTAGAGGGAATCCACCATTTTGTCAACCTGTCAGGCATGCTCGAGTAAATGTCTGTGCTCCCGCCATACCATGCAGTGAACCAGTTAGGCGTCCGGCCTGCGATGGCCACGGCGGCCTAAGCCGTGTTGTAGTCGGCCGGATCGACTGAAATCTGCGCGACGGTCAACCTCTCACTGGCTAAAACGCCGGTGGGTCCGGACGAAAGCGAGGAGCCCGCGCCGCAGCGGCTCGAAGTAAGAATACCCCGGCCGTAGTTTGAACCAGACGAGTAGTGGGCCTCACCCGTTCCGGCATAATTCTTGTCCGGATATCTCCACTGGTTGAACCGAAAGCCCTTTTTTATACTCGACCTCAGTTTAGAACCGTTCTAAGTTGTGGTCGATTTTTTTCATGCACCTCTGCGGGAATTGTGCCTCTCTGCTCGGAAAAACTTCAGGACATCGCCAGCTTTGAAAGGAGTCTATCCGAATGGATAAATAGATCTGTCGCGTATGTGGCCATGTTTACGATCCCCGGTGAAAAGATGGCTGTTTTTATATATTTAGGCCTAAAATCAAGATATTAGCTTGAATCCGACCCTATGGCACCGGACACAAAAATGCCAGAATGCCCAAAATTTTGGTTCCGCTTGACTCGGACTGATCAAACTTTATATTGAGGTCGATTGATCGTGTCGCATGCGATATAACGTTTCAAAACGAATCATAAACCCGACAAACTACTGGGAAAGGGAACCGGGCCCGGATTGGCTGTCGTTCATTGGATAGTCAAACGTC
>Ga0187771_10000342_pt1 | contig 27814 bp, 24 predicted proteins | sample 0116_SJ02_MP15_1_FD_133139 | JGI IMG/M metagenome (GOLD analysis project Ga0187771, IMG submission 133139) | Tropical peat soil microbial communities from peatlands in Department of Meta, Colombia - 0116_SJ02_MP15_10_MG | ecosystem: Environmental > Terrestrial > Soil > Wetlands > Peat | place... | reverse complement strand
CTTCATTCGGCGCTGACGCGAGCCGCGCTTATGGTATTGGCTAATGCCGTTCCAACGATGCTCGCGGCGGTCGCACGCCGCCCACCGCGAGCGGCACCTAAAGACGGGGAAAGAAACACCTGGGCCAACAGCTTCACGACTGGGTGCAGCATTCAGTTCCCATAGGTTTGGAACGGCACTAGCGGAACTGCTCGGGGCGACGCAGGGCGGCGCAGCCTGACAAGCTGGCCTGCATCTGGCGCGAATCGGCTGGCGCGGGGCGCGAATGTGCTCGCGAGAGCGCCCTGCGCATGGCCTGAAAAGCTGCGCATAAGAGAAGCCAGTCAAGCCCGAGGGCAAAGGCCGCGGATGCCAGCGTCGCCGTCAAAAGCGAACTCAGGTTTACGGTAGTTGTCATGGCGCCACCTCCTGGGACTGTGAGACGCGGCGAGAGAGCACGCGAGCGGCCATTGATAACCTGCTGCAAATACAGGAGTTACACCATATCCACTAAGAAGAAGTTGTGTCCCGGGATACACAGCGTTGCCGCTTGCCAGTGAGCCTTCCAGGTTGCGGGGAAGCGCTTCCCTCCGTTCGATTTGCCCTCGGTTGGCCTTGTCTTCAATCCACGTTATCCTAGTCCAACAGAGGAGAGAGAGCATGCGCCGTCGCGGCGGCTTGCGCATCGGCCGGATCCTGGGCATTCCCATTTATCTGCATCCGAGTTGGTTCATCATTTTCGTGCTCATCACCCTCTCGTTAAGCACCGTCTTTGCCGCGGAACACCCTCACTGGACGGCGCAACAGCACTGGAGCCTGGGTCTCCTCACCAGCCTGTTGTTTTTTGCTTCCGTCTTGTTTCATGAGCTGTCGCACAGCGTGGTCGCTATCCATTACCGCATTCCCGTGAATTCCATCACCTTGTTTGTGTTCGGGGGCGTGGCGCAAATCGGGCGCGAGCCTGAGAGCGCCCGCCAGGAGTTCAACATCGCCATTGCCGGCCCGGCGGCGAGCTTCCTGCTGGCAGGAGTGTTTTTCGAGTTGACCCGGCTCTTCCCCTACAGCGAAATGCTCGGCGCCCTGGCGGCCTGGCTGTGGAAAACGAACGCGGCCCTGGCCTTGTTCAACCTGATCCCCGGTTTCCCGCTCGACGGCGGACGCATCTTCCGGGCGGTTGTTTGGGGCGTGAGCAAGGACTTCACCCGGGCCACGCGCCTCGCGGGCGCCAGCGGCAAGATCGTGGCCTACGGCATGATTCTCTTCGGCGCGTGGTACGCTGCCATGAAAGGTGAATGGGTCTCCGGCCTGTGGCTGGCATTCATCGGGTGGTTTCTGCTGACCGCGGCGCAGGAAAGCGTGGCGCAGATCACCGTGCGCGAGGCCCTCGCGGGATTGCGCGCTGCCGACGTCATGAGCCGCGAGGTGCCCACCGTGCCGCGCAATTTGTCGCTCCAGGAATATAGCTCAGACGTCCTGCGCACAGGGCGGCGGTGTCACTTGGTGGTTGGGGACGAGCGCTTCCTGGGGATGATGAACGTGCAAGCGCTCAACTCTGTTCCCCGCGAAGACTGGCCGGTGACCTCCGTACAGGCGGTCATGATCCCGCGGGAGAAAATCCTCTGGGCCATGCCACAGGAGCCTTTGCTCGCCCTGCTCGAGCGGCTGGTGGCCGCGGACGTGAACCAGATGCCCGTAGTGGGCGGGGCGGATGGTTCTTCCGAGGGTGCGCATATCGTGGGCATGGTCACGCGGGACTCCATCCTGCGCGTGATTCAGAATTACGGGGAGGTGCGTCATCTCGCTAAGTGAACTGGCCTCTGACCCGATGGCCGCCAGTCAAAACCATCCACTGCGGAGCGAACCCATTCGAGGAAGCGGGCCAGGAGAATCACCGCGCGGCGCTCAGGAAAGTTCCGCGCTGGTGAAGAAGTAGGAGATTTCCAACGCGGCATTCTCCCGCGAGTCTGAACCGTGCGTGGCGTTCAGGCGGATATTGACGCCGAAATCGCGGCGCAAGGTGCCCGGAGCGGCTTGGGCCGGATCCGTAGGCCCCATGACCTCGCGCCACCTGGCGATGGCGTTTTCCCCCTCCAGCACGATAGCAAAAACCTTCCCGGAGCTCATGTGCGTGGTCATTTCATCGAAAAATGACTGGCCCTTGTGCACCGCGTAAAAACCCTCCACATCGGCCTTGCTCAGCCGCAGCGTCTTGATGGCCACAATGCGAAACCCCGCTTGCTGAATACGGCTGAGTATCTCTCCCGCGTGTCCCACTTTGACGGCGTGGGGCTTGATCAGAGCCAGTGTACGTTCCAGTGCCAAATGGATCCTCCGCCAGAATGCCCTTGATAGAAAAAATAGCACAAGCGGCCTGAACTCGAAACCCGCGGACGGAAGCAACTCCGCGGGGCGCCCTACAGCATGGCGGCAACCGTCGCCCCGATTTCCGCCGGGCTTTCCACCGTGCGAATGCCCCCCGCGCTCATGGCCGCGTATTTTTCTTTCGCTGTGCCTTGCCCGCCGCTGATGATGGCCCCAGCGTGTCCCATGCGGCGTCCGGGCGGCGCGGTTTGCCCCGCCACGAACCCCACCACCGGCTTCTTCATACTCGTCTTGACGTACTCCGCCGCTTGTTCCTCGGCATTGCCGCCTATTTCCCCGATCATCACCACCGCTTCCGTGCCCGCATCCGCGTTGAACAAGCGCATGGCCTCCAGGAACGTCGTGCCCACAATGGGGTCGCCGCCGATGCCCATGCAGGTGGACTGGCCCACGCCCAGCCGCGTGAGTTGGTCCACTGCTTCGTAAGTCAATGTTCCGCTCCGGCTGACCACGCCCACGCGGCCTTCCTTATGGATGCGCCCGGGCATGATGCCGATTTTGCATTTGCCCGGCGAAATGATTCCCGGACAGTTTGGCCCGATGAGCCGCGTCTTCGATTTGTCCAGGGCGGCCATCACACGCACCATGTCCAGCGTGGGAATGCCCTCGGTGATGCAAACGACCAGCGCCACGCCCGCATCGGCGGCTTCCAGAATGGCGTCTGCGGCGTACGCGGGAGGGACGAAGATCACCGAGGCATCGGCCCCCGTGGCGCGCGCCGCTTCCCAAACGGTGTTGAATACCGGCCGCTCCAGATGCCTCGTGCCACCCTTGCCTGGCGTCACCCCCCCAACCACGCTGGTGCCGTACTCGATCATCTGTTGCGCGTGAAAGGTTCCCTCCCGGCCGGTGAAGCCTTGGACGATTACGCGCGTGTGTTGGTCAACGAGGATGCTCATTCTGGAAATCGGCTAGCGTACCACGCCGGCCAGCGGGCTCGAGGCCACGGCGTAAAGCCGCTTCGGCATGCGGCCCGCCAGAAACGCTTTGCGCCCGGCGGCGATGGCCTCGCGCATGGCCTCGGCCATCAACACGGCATCCTGGGCCTCGGCAATGGCTGTGTTCATCAGCACGCCGTCGGCGCCCAATTCCATGGCGATCGCGGCGTCCGAAGCGGTGCCCACGCCGGCGTCTACGATCAGGGGCACCTCCGTAACGCGTTCCCGCAAAATGCGCATGTTGGCCGTGTTCTGCACGCCCATGCCCGAGCCGATAGGCGCGGCCAGGGGCATGACCGCCGAAGCTCCCGCATCAATCAGCTTGCGGGCCACGACGAGATCGTCGTTGGTATAGGGCAGCACCACGAAGCCCTCGGCCACCAGCGCGCGCGTGGCCTTGACCAGCTCTTCCGTGTCCGGAAAGAGCGTCTGCTGATCGCCGATCACTTCCAGCTTGATCCAGTGCGAAAGTCCCACCTCGCGCGCCAGCCGCGCCGTGCGCACGGCTTCCTCGCCCGTGTAACAGCCCGCGGTGTTGGGCAAAATGAAAAACTTCTCGCGGTCAATGTAGTCCAGCAGGGATTCCTTCGTCTTGTCCGTCAAGTTCACCCGCCGCACCGCGACGGTGACCATCTCCGCCCCGGAGGCCGCGTGCGCCCGCGCCATCTCAGGGAAGCTACGGTACTTCCCCGTGCCCACAATCAGCCGGGAACGAAACGCGCGCCCGGCAACCACCAGTTCATCCGCCATGGTCTTTTCTCCCGCTAAATTCTAACAGGTCGCGCTCACAAAAGCGGCCCCGGCCCTTGCGGCTCCTCGTAGAGCCGCTCGATGACGGCTGCATACTTCTCGGCGATGATCTGGCGCTTCACCTTCATGGTGAAAGTCAGGCACCCGTTATCGAAAGAGAAGTCCTCAGGCAGCAAAGCGAAGCGCTTGATGGTTTCGTACTGCGCCAAGTGAGCCGTGAGCCTGCGGACCTCCGCAGCGATCAGCTCGCGCGCCCGGGGATCCTGCGCCAGCTCGGCGTCGCTGGCCGGGACCGCGGCGCCCTGTTGCATCCAGGCGCGCACCCTTGCGAAATGCGGCACAATCAAGGCCGCGATGAACTTCCGCCGCTCCCCCAGCGCCACGGCGTTCAGAATATAGGGGCTGCTTCTCATGGCTTCCTCAATGGGCTGTGGGGCCACGTACTTTCCGCCGGCAGTTTTCAGCAGGTCTTTCTTCCGGTCGGTGAGGTATAGGTAACCGTCCGCGTCGAGCCGGCCGATATCCCCGGTCTTCAGCCAGCCTTCTTCCGAAAGAACCGCGCTCGTGCCCTCCGGATCCAGATAATAGCCGCGCATGACGCACGGCCCCTTGACCAGCACTTCGCCGTCCGGGGCCAGTTTCACCTGCACGTTGGGAATGGCCCTTCCCACGCTACCCGTGCGGTTCTCGGGAAAGTTGCTGGTGACGATGGGCGAGGTTTCCGTAAGCCCGTATCCCTGATAGACCGGCAGGCCCACGGTCCAGAAGAATTCCGCAAGCTCCTTCGCCAGGGGAGCGCCGCCGCAGAATAGGAATCTCACGCGCCCGCCGATTCCCGCGCGCACTTTGCGGTAAACGAGCTTGTCCGCGAGCCGCCACTTCAGCCGCAGTAGCGCCGAAGCGCGGCCCTCGGCGGACTTCCACGGCGCGGCCCGGCGCACTACGCTCGTAGCCCAGCGGAAAGCCCGCCGCTTCCATCCGCCGAGCGCATCTCCCTGTTGCATCACGCGCGCATGGAACTTTTCAAAGAAGCGCGGCACCACGGCCAGAACCGTGGGACGAACCTCGAGCAGCGCTTGTGTGACCTCCTCGGCCTCTTCCACGTAGGCTAGTGTGATTCCCTTGAACAGATAGGCGTAATCGAGGGTACGCGCGTAGGCGTGGGCCAAGGGCAAAAACGACAGGGCCACGTCCGCGGCCGGGTCCAGCTCAAAACGAGCGGCCGCGTCGGTCACATTGGAGCTGAGATTTTCATGTGTGAGCATCACGCCCTTGGGCTCGCCCGTCGTGCCCGAGGTGCAAATGATGGTGGCCAGGTCCCCGGGCGAAATGTTCGCCGCGCGCAACCGGTAGGACGCGATTTCCACGTCGCCGGCGGCGGCGATCAGCGTCTCGTAGCGCAAATAATCCGAAGCGAGGTTCGGTGCCGGGCCGGCGGCGATAATGTGTTGGATGTTCTTCAGCTCCGCGCGACGCGAGAGCAGCGCCGCGGCCTGCGCTTCCCCGGCGACAAACATCACCTTGGCCCCCGAATGATTCAGGATGCGCGCCAGCCGCTGGGGTGACTCCTTGTGGTACGCCGGCACGGTGACGGCTCCCGTTCCCAGGATGGCGAAATCGGCGATGTGCCACTCCGGGCGGCTGGCCGAGAAGAGTCCCACGCGGTCGCCGGGCCTCACTCCCAGTTCTGCCAGCGCGGCCGAAAGCCCGGCCACGCGCCGCAGCATCTCCTGCGAAGAAATGGCCTGCCACACCCCGCCTTGTTTGTACAGCAGCCTGCGCGGGTTGGGGAGACGGTCAGCGGTGTCCAGGAAGCGCGCAACAAGCGTGGGATAACTCATGACTCCGGCTTACTGTATCCCACCTTTCGAACCCGGCGCAACGAAACGCGGCCCGCGGCGCTGTGCTAACAATCCCAGCGTGCCCCAATTAGCAAGGGAAAGGCCAAACCACAATGTTTATACGTGAGCGGCTCAGGCGAATTAGGACAGTGCCTTCCGCCGCAGATTGGCCCTGTCCGCCTGAGCCGACTGCCGCTCCTCGGAGCTCAAGCGGTTTATGCTCTAACTGTATTTCCTTTTGTTGGTAGAATGGCCGCGTTGCAAAAGTGCGGCGCGGGCCTTGCCTATGTCGCTGATGCGCGATGCCATCGGGGTACTGCTGGCCGGAGGCCAAGGGGAGCGTCTCTGGCCGCTGACCCGCGACCGCGCCAAGCCCGCCGTGCCTTTTGGCGGACCCTACCGCATCATTGACGTCACCCTTTCCAACTGCATCAATAGCGACCTTCGCCGCGTCTTTGTCCTCACTCAGTACAAGGCCCTCAGCCTCAACCGTCACGTCCGCCAGGGATGGTCCCCCATCGTCGGTCTCGGCGATTTCATCGAGGTGCTTCCCCCGCAGATGCGCGTCTCTCAGCACTGGTATCAAGGCACGGCTGACGCCGTCTACCAGAACATCTATTCCATCGGCAGTGAGCGCTCCAAGTACGTTCTCATCCTCTCCGGCGACCACGTCTATAAGATGAACTACCAAAAGATGCTCCAGCAGCACGTGGACTCGGGCGCGGAAGTGACCGTCGCCACGGTCGAGGCGGAGGCGGAAAAAGCCGCCCGGCAACTGGGCATCGTCGAGACCGACGAGCACTGGCGCGTCACCAGCTTTGCCGAAAAGCCCGAAAAGCCCAAGCCTGCTCCTCACAATCCCCAGGCGGTCAATGCTTCCATGGGCGTCTACGTCTTCAATACGGACCTCCTCATCCCCATCCTTATCGCCGACGCGGAGGACCCCCGCTCCCGCCACGATTTCGGCAAGGACGTCATCCCCCGCATCATCGGCAAGCACCGCGTCTTTGCCTACAACTTCGTGGACGAGAACAAGCCCGGTGCTCCTTACTGGCGCGATGTCGGCACCATTGAGGCCTACTACGACGCCAACATGGATTTGGTTTCCGTGTCTCCGGTCTTCAACCTCTACGACACGCGCTGGCCCCTGCGCACCTGGCAGCACCAATATCCTCCGGCGAAATTCGTCTTTGCCGACCCCGACCGCATGGGCGTGGCCTTGGATTCCATCGTGGCCGGCGGCTCGATTGTTTCCGGGGGCCGCGTGGTGCACTCTATCTTGGGCTACGATGTGCGCGTCAATAGCTACTGCGAGGTGCAGAATTCCATCCTCTATAATCACGTGAACATCGGGCGGTACTCCCGCATCCGCAATGCCATCATCGATCGCCACGTCAGCCTGCCCGAGCGCTCGGAGATTGGCTACGATGTCGAAGCGGACCGCCGCCGCTTTCATGTCACTGAATCCGGCGTGGTCGTCGTGGTGCGCCAGGAGTCCATGATCGAAGAACCCGAGTAGTTGTCCTGAGCTTTCGTTGTTAGGCGTCGCCAGAAGGTGCCCTTTGCCCAAAAAGAGCGGAGTCGTGCATCCTGTGAGGCGGCGCCGCCCCGGGACTAGCGAGCGCGGCGAGCCGGTCCCCGTGCCGGAAAACGCTTCCGGCCGGAAAGCCGCGTCCGCGGCTCGCGCCCCTGCCGCTGCCCCTTTTCGGGAGGCCCCCCCTCAGCCCACCATGGAGCAGGTATTCGGGCCAGGAGGCCTGCTCGCCCGCTGCATGCCGGAGAATTACGAGCACCGGCGTTCCCAGTTGGAAATGTCCCAACTGGTCCACCAGGCCTTCGAGAAGCGCCAGCACGCTCTCATCGAGGGCGGAACCGGCACGGGCAAGACCCTCGCCTATCTTCTTCCGGCCATAGCCAGCGGGCGCCGCGTCGTGGTCTCCACGGCCACCAAGTCCCTCCAGGAGCAGCTCTATCAGAAGGACATTCCTTTCCTGCAGAAGCACTTTGCGCGCGAGCTGAAGGTCGCTGTGATGAAGGGCCGCGCGAATTTCCTTTGCCGCTCCAAATTGCAGCAGGTCGAAGGGCAGGCCGTCCTCAAGGGCATGGACGAACTGGATCATTTCCGCCGTATCCGCGAATGGGAACGTCTCACCGAAACCGGCGACCGCGCGGAACTGAACTTCCTTCCCGATGACTCCGATCTGTGGACTCGCCTCGATGCGCGTCGCGAGACCTGTACCGGGCAAAAGTGCCCGGACTTCGGCCGCTGTTTCGTCACCTTAATGCACCAGAGGGCCCGCGAAGCTCACCTCATCATCGTCAATCATCATCTGTTCTTCGCCGACCTCGCTCTCAAGCAGGATGATTTCGGCAGCATCCTTCCGGACTACTCCGCGGTGATTTTCGACGAGGCGCATGAAATCGAGGACGTGGCCAGCGAATACTTCGGGCGGCAGGTCTCCAACTACCGCTTCGAGGAGCTGGCCCGGGATGCCGAACAGGCCCTGCGCCGTCTGCGCATCGCCTCGCCGCCGCTTTTGCGCCGCGCCGCGAGGTTGCGCGAGCGCAGCAGGGCCTTCTTCGAAGGAATTCCCGCGCGCGAAGGGCGCTTCCCTTTCGAGAGAAGCGCGCGGGAGAGCTTTCTGGAACAGAGCCGCGAGGCCCATGACGCCCTCCTCGCCGCGCTGAAGAGCCTGGAGACCGAAATCGCCGCGCTGGCCGAGAAGCCCGAGGAGCTGCTCAACATCGCCCGCCGCGCCTTCGAGCTACGCGCTGAGTTGAAGTTCCTGCTGGAATCCGAGGAGCGCAATTACGTCTATTGGTTCGAGCGGCGCAACAAAGGCGTGTTCCTGGCTGCCACGCCCATTGATGTCAGCGCCATCCTGCGCGAGCAACTGTTCGGCCGCTTCGACACCGTCGTCCTCACTTCGGCCACGCTCAGCGTGGGCGGAGGCTTTGAATACTTGAAGCAGCGCCTGGGAGTGAACCCGCCCATCGAGCGCGTTCTGCCCCATGAGTTCGACTATCCTTCCCAGGTCCTTCTTTATGTTCCGCCGGACATCCCCGATGTTCGCGACCCTGCTTTTCCCGTCCAAGCCGCCGCGGAAATCGTCCGCTTGCTGGAGATCAGCGCGGGCCGCGCCTTCTGTCTCTTCACCAGCTACTCCCAGATGAACGGCGTGTACGAGCGCGTGTCCCGCAAGCTTGCCTATCCGTTGCTGCTCCAGGGCACCGCGCCGCGCTCGGCCCTGCTCGAGAGGTTTCGCGCCACCCCCGGCGCGGTCTTGTTCGCCACGGCCAGCTTTTGGCAAGGCGTGGACGTCCCCGGCGAGCAGCTCTCCTGCGTGATCGTGGACCGCTTGCCCTTTGCCGTGCCCAGCGACCCCGTCGTCGCCGCGCGCATGCGCGCTCTCCAGGAAGAAGGGCGCAATGCTTTCGGCGATTATCAGGTGCCGCAGGCGGTTCTGGCGCTGAAGCAAGGGTTTGGCAGGCTCATCCGCGCCAAGACTGATCGCGGCGTCCTGGCCATTCTCGACGCCCGCGTCGCCCGCATGCGCTATGGTAAGATTTTTCTGGAGTCGCTTCCCCAGTACGGGATGGCGCGCGACCTCGCCGACGTGGCCAGATTTTTTGGCCGGGAAGTCTGAGGCGCGCCCGGTCCGCGCTGGAAGCTGCGCCCGAAGAGGGGGCGCCCGCGAACCGTCATGTTCCGCATAGCGGTGGACGAAAGCTTCTCCGCGGGGCACGCCCTGCGCGGGTACCAGGGCAAGTGCGAAAATGTGCATGGCCACAATTACAAGGTGCGCCTGACGCTCGAAGGCCCGGAGCTTGATTCCCTCGGTTTGCTCTGTGATTTTGTGCATTTGAAAGAGCTCTTGCGCGGGATCATTCGTTCCCTCGACCACCAGTTCTTGAACGACCTCGAGGCGTTTCGCCTGGCTAATCCCTCCGCCGAAAACCTGGCCAAGTACTTTTATGAGCAAAGCGCAGGGAAGCTGGAGGCTCTTCCGGTGCGCGCGCGCCTCGCGGATGTCACCGTATGGGAAACGGATGGGACCTCCGCCAGCTATTCTCCCGGCTAAGAAGAGGGCCGGCGCGCGGGGACCGCTTCGTTCGCCAGGTAGGAAGAGGTCCAGCGCCTGGGGATCGCTTCGTAGGCCGGGTAGAAGAGGTCCAGCGCCTGGAAAATTGCTTCGTTCGCCGGGGCAGCAGGGCATGGTCATCACCGAGATCTTCAAGTCCATCCAGGGCGAAGGCACGCGCGCGGGTTTGCCGTGCGTGTTCGTGCGTCTCACCGGGTGCAATCTGCGCTGCGTCTGGTGTGACACCGCGTACGCCTTTCACGGGGGCGCGAAGATGACCGTGGACCAGATTCTTGCCCGCGTGCACGAGCTGGCCGGCCATGACTCACGCGCCGGCTGCGCTCTCGTCCCCCTGGTCGAACTCACCGGCGGAGAGCCGCTGCTCCAGGAGGAAATCTATCCTCTTTCGGAGAGGTTGCTGGCGGCCGGGTATATCGTGTTGATTGAAACCAGTGGCGAGCGTCCCATCGCCCGCCTCCCGCGCGAGGTCATCAAGATTGTGGACGTGAAGTGTCCCGATTCGGGCGCAGCGAATACGTTTGACCCTGCCAATCTCTCCGCCTTGACCCTTCGCGATGAGGTGAAATTCGTGATTGCCAGCCGCCGCGATTACGAGTTCGCCCGCGATTTCGCCGTGCAACATCATCTTGCCAGCAGGGCCGCTCAGGTCTTATTCTCTCCCGTTCGCGAGGATCCGGAGGGCAAATGGCCAGGCCTAGGCGCAAGCTCTCTCGCCGAATGGATTCTTGCTGATAATCTCCCGGTCCGGCTCGGGCTGCAGTTGCACAAATTCATCTGGGACCCGGCCATGCGCGGCGTATAGAGGACGGAAATAGCGTGAACGATTTGGCGGAAGCCGTTGTCTTGCTGAGCGGGGGCATGGATTCTTGCGTGGCTGCGGCCATGGCCCGCGAGCGGCACGGCGCTGATGGCCTCGCCTTCCTGCACGCCTCCTACGGCCAGCGCACGGAACGCCGTGAGCGGCGCGCGTTCGATGACATTTGCGATTTGTGGGGCGTCCGGCGCAGGCTCGTCGTGCGGCTGGACCATTTTCGGAGCATTGGCGGGTCCGCGCTCACCGACTCGAGCATCCCCGTTCCCCAGGGCGGCCTGAGCGCGGAGCCGGCGGGAAAAGGCATCCCGGTCACGTATGTGCCCTTTCGCAATGCTCACTTCCTCAGCGTCGCGGTGAGTTGGGCGGAGGCGCTTCGCGCTCGCTTCGTTTACATCGGGGCCGTGGCCGAAGACAGCTCGGGTTATCCGGACTGTCGGCCGGAGTATTACAGAGTCTTTCAGGAGTTGGTCCGCGCTGGAACGCGCCCGGAGAGCGGCATCGAGATTGTCACGCCAGTGATCCACATGCGCAAAAGCGAAATCATTCGGCGGGGCAGGGAACTGAGGGCGCCGCTGCATCTCACCTGGTCCTGCTATCAGGCGGAAGATGCGGCCTGCGGGGTTTGCGACAGTTGCCGGCTGCGCCTGCGGGCCTTTGCCGAGGCCGGCCTCGCGGACCCCATCTCGTATCGTACAGCCGCGCGGGCGCAAGCTTAGCTCCCATTTGCGTGGAATTGCGCGATAATAGGAGCAACTGGCGGGGTGAATGGTTCCGAGCATGAGGCCCCCGGAAAAGGAGAATCTGGTATGCAACGAGGCGTGAAGTCCTGGCCATTGGCTACTGTTCTGGCTTTCAGTTTTCTGGCGGCGCTACTTTGTCTTGCCCTTCCGGCGGCGGCCGGCCTGGTCGGTTCCGCCCACGGGCAACTCATCGGAATAGACGGCAAGCCTTTGGTGGGCTGCCCCGTTGTCTTTATCAGCAGTATTGGCCAGGAAGTGCGCGTGACCACCGATAAGGGTGGGAACTTCGTCGTCTCCAACCTGCGCCCGGATACCTACACGGTCAAAGTGCTCCTCCCGGGCCGCGAAGACAATCCCTACACGGCCACCGCGCGCATCGGCGTAGGCGAAGATTTGCCCATGGATATGAACTTCCAGGAAATCTTTTCAGGCAAGCTCAGCGGGGCGCAGGAAAAGCAGAAAGAGGAAGCCGACGCCAAGTTTAAGGCCATGCAGGCGTTGTTCAGTGCCGGTGTGGATTTGGTGAGTCAAGCCCGGCAAGTGCAGAGCTCCATCCCCAAGGCTCCGCCCGACCAGCGCGCCGCGCTCAAGGAGAAGGTGACCAGCCTCTGCGCGGATGCTGTCACCAAGCTGGAGGCCGCGCGCAGCTCCCTCAAAGAGAAGGATCCCAACCAGGCCGTCCTTTGGTCCCGGCTGGCCGAAGCCTATGACATCGGCGGCCGGAACGACGACGCCGTCAATGCCTACCAGCAGGCTCTCAAACTCAGGGAAGACGCTTCGCTGTACGACAATTTGGGCAGCGTCTTGGCGCGGCAAGGCAAGATCGAGGATGCTGGCAAAATGTATGAGAAGAGCGCGGAGCTGGAACCCACCAATGCCGCCCACGCCTGGCTGAACTTCGCCATTGTGCTGTACAACAAGGGACGATCCAAGGAAGCCGCCGAGCAGGCCGATAAGTCCACGAAACTGGACCCTAAAAACGCTAATGCTTGGTACATTCTCGGCGCGTCCTTGGTCGGCCTGATCGAATACAAAAATGAGGGTGGCAAGGACGTGCCCATAGTCCCGCCGGGAACCGCCGACGCCCTCCAAAAAGCCATGGACCTGGATCCAAACGGGTCCATCGGGGAGCAGGCCAAACAGATGATCCAGGAACTGCAAGCCATAGCCCCGGGCATTGCCACAACCTACGGCACCAAGCCCCGCGGCAAACATTAACCCCGCGGAAGAAGATAACCCGCCGCCAAATCGCCCGCCTCGCAGCCCCGAGGAACGAGTACGATGGCGCGCCCCGCACCGCGGCGATTCTGATGACTATTTGGCGTTGCACGGTCGCGAGCTCGCACGTTTCTCCCAGCTGCTCGCGACGTTCTGCGCTGCAAGTGTGCCTCCGTTCACGCCAGCCATTCTTGCCCGGCGCGCACGAGCACGCACCGCCACGAACTTGCCGGAACACAGCTACGTCATGATGCAGGCCGTTCGCCTGAACGAAGTCGGGCCGCTCGCCCCCGCGAACTGGCCGTCAGGACGCAGCGCTTCTTGCCGGCCCGATTCTTCCCGTCGCATTTCCTTCCTCGCCATCCAGGCCAAGCTCGTCAATCTCGGCGCTCATGGCCCGAACGGCTGAAGCGAATTCGGATTCGGACATGCGATGGGGAATCGGTCATCACATCCCACCGCTGGCACGCGCTTCGGGTCGTAAGCGAAGTCTACAAGCCCGTCGCGGTAGTCGAGCTTCACGTCGAGCAGCCGAAGCATCCCGAATCCGAGGAGTCCCGAAATCTCCGTGCCCGTCTGGCGGCTTAGGGCCGAGAGGTCAAACGTAAGGATGTCTGTATTCGCCTGACGCAAATGTCCGAACTGGAGGGTCGCTGCCGAACGGTAGACCTTGTCCACGTCGCCGTTCACACCGCGCACCGACAGGTGGTGTTGAGAACTCACCTTGCCAACCTGCTGTGCGGCGCGAACCGAGAGAACATTGGCAATTGCGCCCGTATCAAGAGCGAACAGCATCGGCTTGGAGTCGTTCAGCATCGTCGGCACCAGAATTAGGTTGGCGAAGTGGAAGACCTTCGTCCAGTCCGTCATCCCAGGAGCGATGTAGCGGTTGCGTGGCAGGCGCGGAGCGGGTTTCAGCTTGGCTTTCGCGTTGTGATCCTTGGCACCCTGCTCCTCCGGACCGCCCTCATTCCCCTCGGCGGCCGTCTGCTCTTCACCCTCGCTGTTCAGCGCCTTGGGGACGAGCGTGTCTTCAGGGCGTTTCGGCAAGGGCGACAGCTTCAGCTCCATTCCCGGAAGGTCAATGTCAATGAGGTAGCTCCCGAACACATCGGCGCCGATCAACCCCTCTTCGCCGTTCACAGGGCTTCCGTTGATCACGTGCACAACACAATCTTGAAATTCCAGCTCGCCGATGCCGATGCGGTCAGCTACCGCAGTGTAGCCGCTTCGCAGGCCCTCGTCGCCAATGCCGGGGAGGTGCTCCGAGGAGATGCGGACCAGCCCGGCTCTTTTCGCCACGCTGTGGCTCACCAGGATGCCGCCCGCCCCGGTATCCAGCAACAAGCGGGCACTGCGGCCGTTGAGCGTTACCGGCAGCCCTATGCCCCCGATGCGGTGCGGTCCCAGATGCATGGTCTCCAGCTTCGTTTCGGTCTGATCCACTTTGCCCGCCAGCCTGCATGCATGCACGGGGGCCTTCAGGGCCTCCAAGTACTTTTCCATCCATTTTGTATCTTCGTTCGGATGGGGCCCGCTGAGGTACGCCTCCAGCGGCGCCAGCCTTTCCTTCCACGGAAGCATCCACCACCACTCGCGGCGCACGTCTTCGTCATCGGGGGCAATTTGGTGGGCGCTCTGTTGCAGGTCGTAGGCTTTACGGTATAGCGAGGAGGAGACGTACAACCGCGCCAGGCGAAGATAGGCATGCACCTCCTTCGGGTCGGCGTTCATCGCCGCCAGGTAGGATGACTCCGCATCCGACATATCGCCGCGGCGGAACTGCACATCGCCCCTTGCCGCAAGCAGCGCCGCGGAATCAGGCTGCGCCGCCAGCGCGGCATTGACAACCTCCAGGGATTCGTCGATCCTCTGCTGCCGCAGCATCGCCCGGACAAGCCCGACCTGGGCAGGGACGAGCTTCGGGTCGGCCTGGAGCGCCGCCCTATAGCTCGCCTCGGCCTTGGCGAACTTGCCGGCCCGATAAAGCTGGTCTGCGGCAGCCAGATCGGGAGCGGCGGCCACGGGTTTCGCGTCGTCACCAAGCATTGCGGATCGCGGGAAGAGGAAAACAGCGGCGACGAGAACAGCAAGGCAAAGAAGAGGACGTGGCACAAAATACTGCCGGTGAAAGAGGAGGGCAGCGCCAGTTCCAAGGGCGCCCGACCGCCAGCACCAGATTGGCTTTGCGTTCAATCGCGTGGCGCAAGCCGTCTCATTGAGGGACAGTGAATTGAAGCGCATGACGATCTGTGACCTGGGATTTCCCTTTTGAACTGAAAAGCGGCGCCATTCTATACCCCCGCGCCCGTTCGTGACATCGCGCGACCATTCTTCATCAAAGCACCCACGGCGGCACCGCGCTCCGAACCCGCGCGACCAGAATCGCCCCGTTTGTGCCCTGGTCCGCAACACCCTCGTCTCCGGTCTCCCCCGCTTCAAGAACGAAACAAGACGCTTTCGCGCTGGAACAGTTTCACGGCGACCCAAACGGCCGCGGCGGCGTAGAGGCACGCGGACAAGAAGATCAGCGCGATGTAGTTCCAATGATAGGTTCCGCTAACGATCTCCTTGCACAGCAGGCTGACGTTCAGAATAGGCACCAAGGCCAGGCGCGCGTTCAACTCCGCGCCGGGGAGGAGAGAGCCAATCGCCGGGATAACCACGAGAAAGGTAAGAGGAGTCAGATAGGTTTGCGCTTCCTTGTAGCTCCTGGCGAAGAGCGCGATGCTGAGCAGCGCGGCGGAGAAGAGCACGGCAACCGGAAGAGCCATCAAGAAGACAACGGCGACAGCCTTGAAGCTGATGGCCAGGACGAGAGAGCCGGGGCCGGCCACCAGGCCTCCGGTTTTGCCCAGCAGGTAGAATGACGCGCCCATGGAAAAGACGGAGAGCACGGCGGTGAAAAGCGAGGCGCTCAGGACGAGCAGGAATTTCCCCAGGACCAGGTCCGTGCGGCCGACGGGGCTTGTAAGAATGGTTTCCATTGTGCCTCGCTCTTTTTCTCCGGCGGTGAGGTCCATGGCCGGATACATAGCGCCGGTCAGGCAAAGCAAAATCACCACGTAGCCGACCACGCCGCCCAGCGCGGCGCCGCCGACTTTTTCGGGCGGGGCCACGTTTTCCTGCTGGACCTCGAAGGGCTTCAGCAGGCTGGGGGAGAGATGCGCGGCGGCCAGGCGGCGCTGGGTGAGCTGGGTCCGATAGTCGGAAAGGAATTTCTCGACGCGTTCGGCGCCGAAAGAGGACTTGATCTCTCCCTCGTACATGTAAATCTTGATCGTGGGCGCATCTCCGCGCGCCAGGGCGGCCTGGAACCCGGGAGGAACGTCCACCGCGGCTTGGATCTCTTTGTTGACGATTCGCTGAGCGTAGTCCGCCGCGGGGGGCAGCACTTCGATGGAATCGAGTTTGCGGATGCCTTGCAGAATGTCCGGCGAGCCAGCGCCGCCCAAGACCATGACGCGCTGAACTTCCGTGCGGGCCTTGCCGATGAGCTTGAGCGACAGATATCCAAAACCCGCGGTCAGCAACGGAAAAACCAGCAGGGGAACGAGTATGGTGGAGACGAGGGTGCGGCGATCGCGAATCGCTTCGGTAAACTCCTTGCGGTAGACGATGCCGGCATTGCGCAAACTCATTGACCGCAATCCTCCTTCGCACGGGGTTCGGCGGTGACCAGCTTTACGAAAATCTCCTCGAGGTCCTGCTCCTTCTGTTGTTCCCGCAATTGCGGCAGCGTGCCTTCGGCGAGAAGGCGGCCATTGTGAATGATGCCGAGGGTATCGCAAAGTTTTTCCGCTTCGGACATGACGTGCGTGGAGAAAAGGACGGTCTTGCCCGACTCGCGGCACTCGCGCATGAAGGCGACGATGGAGCGCGCGGTCATGACGTCCAAGCCCACGGTTGGCTCGTCGAAGATCATCACCGGCGGATCGTGAACCAGCGTGCGCGCGATGGACACTTTCTGCTTCATTCCCGTGGACAGGCGGTCGCAGCGCCGGTCGCGGAAACCATTCATCTCCAGGCGCTCAAAGAGTTCGTCTACGCGGCGGCGGAGCGTGGTTTCGCCGAGGCCGTTCAGCCGGCCGAAATATTCGACCATTTCCTGAGCGGTGAGCCGGGGATAGAGCGCCGTGGCCGTAGACAGGAACCCCACCGAGGCGCGCACCTTCTCTGGGTGCTCGACGACGTCGTATCCAGCGACAACGGCGGTTCCGTCTGAAGGCTCGAGAATAGTGGCTAGGAGACGCAGCGTAGTCGTCTTCCCGGCGCCATTGGCGCCCAGCAGGCCGTAAATGCGGCCGGGCAAGCAGCGGAAGCTGAGGTCTTCGACAGCGCGGATTTCGCCGCGCTTCCTGTCATGGAAGCGCTTGGAGAGCGCGCGGGCGTCAATCATGGGATCTCACTCGAATCAGTCACCGAGGACCTTGATCAAAACGCGCTTGGGACGGCAGCCGTCGAGTTCGGCATAGAAGACGGCTTGCCACGGCCCGAGCTCGAGTTTGCCGTCGGTCACGCCGACGGCTACATGACCTTGCAACAGCAGGTTTTGGAGATGCGCCGAAGCGCTTGACTCCTGGTGAGGCCCGGCCTGGCGGGCCGTGTTGGCGGGCGCTTGGCGCGCCAGCCAGACATCCACTTCAGCCAGGAGCGCGGGATTATCTTCGTTGATGAACACGGCGGCGTTGGAATGCAAGGCGCTGATCAGGACAATGCCTTCGCGGACGCCGCTCTTTTCCACCGCGGCCTTGACGGCCTGAGTGATGTTGACGAACTCGCGGGCCTGCTTGGTCTGCATGGTCAGGTAGTCGCTGTGTGCACGCATGGGTTCTTCGCTCCGGGAGAGAGTTGCTCGCGGACAGGGGAATTGTAGCCCGGATTCGCGGAATGTTGGCACCGCGGGCGTTCTTGGCTGTTGGAACATATGAGCATTGGAAGGTGCCACCAGATCGCGGGCGCGGCGGAACCGCCCCCGGCGACAAGCGAAACGCCTGCTGTGCCACAGCAGGACTTGGCCACGCCAGCAATGTCCTTGGCGTCGCACCGGCGAGGGCGAAACGCGTTCTGCGCCAGGGCTCTGCACGGAGGCACTGCGGGGCTGCACAGGGGGCGGCATTCGATGCTGGTAACGAAGGCATACGTAACATGCTTGTATTCTGTAAGATACGGAGGAAATGGTAGAGAGGGCTGTTCTGGTTAACAATAAGACCCCCACCCCCCCCTGTTTTTCGATATGAGTGTGATTCTAAAGGGGTTACAGCGTACGCGATTTCGTAAGAGCGCATTCTAAAGGACTTAGCGGCCGACAAAGAGTGCGACGTTGACACCTGAGCACGCTTAAACGCTTGAAGGTTGGAAGCTTTGAAGATTGTCGGCGGAAACTGTGCAAGTGTTGATTCCAGGGGAGATAGCGGGCGGGGCGCGACATTCATGGGGCATGATAGCACGTCCATTACCAGAAATCAATAGTATTCTGAGGATAATTCAGCGCGGTTGAGGGAGGGCAAGGAGCGAGGCGAGGCGCTCACGCCCGAAGCCCAGTCCATCCCACAAAAACCAGAGGGCCGCAGTCTGAAGACTGCGGCTACAGAGACAAAAGGGGCCAGGCGGAGGCCGCGGCGGGAACTTCCTGAGGCCCCCCCAACTGTGTCGGGTCAAGTTCCAGCCTGAGCTACACTAAAGGGATAGACACGCGGCCGGGAGGTTCCATGACGAACGATTCTTCTCCTAAAACACGGAGCTACGTTCCACGATGGGCGGTTGTGCTTGGCATGTTCCTGGCGCTGGTTGTTGTTGTCGGGTTGGTTCTGCCTCACTTCCTGGACCTGAACCGCTGCCGGACGGGAATCATCTCGGCGGTGGAAACACAGACGGGGCGCAAGGCTACGCTCGGCGCCATTCATGCTCGATTCCTGCCCAGGGTGGGCGTCACGGTAGACGACGTGGGGCTGGGCAATCCGGATGGTTTCCCGGAAGGAGAGGTCATCCACATGAAGACGGTGAGCGCGCGGGTGGCCTTGTGGCCGCTGCTGCACAAGCGCGTCGAGGTGGTTTCGCTTGACCTGGTGAATCCCAAGCTCATTTTGCTGAGCGAACCGGGCGGGCGCACGAATTACGACTTTTCCACGAGCGGGAGAGAAGGGAAGACAAGCGCGGGCATGGCCGCGCTTGCGCCCGATGACGATCCCCCCAAAGCGGACGAGAATGGCAGTTCGTTCTCGCTTCAAAAGATCGGAGAATTTTCGCTCAGCAACGCGGAAGTGGTTCTCGCGGATGTAGTTCGCGGGCACATCCAGCCAAATACCTCGCTTAGCGGGCTGAACCTTGAGGCGCACAACCTGGCTTTCGGGCCATCCCTGGCCAAGGAGCTTGATGGCTCAGCGAACCTTAAGGGCGTGCGCATGGATAGTTCTTCGCTGGCCCAGCCGCTGGTGGTGCAAAGCGGGCGAATCACCGTGCAACAGGGCCGCGCCCAAGGCAACCTGGTCGTCCAACTCGGCCAAGCGCTGACCGTCAAGGGGGCAATGAACGTGGACGACCTGGAGAGGCCGGTATTGGATTTCGATGTCTCGACGTCGGAGCTCGATATTGACGCGCTGTCGAAACTTTTCAGCGGCGGACGGACAGTCGCGGATGATCCTCCAGCGGCCTCCGCGACGGAAACAATCTGGGGAAGCGAGCTGCTGGCCCGGGGGAAGCTCAGCGCCGATAGAATCCGCTTCGGGGCTTATACCGCCAACTATGCGCAGGCCAGCGTGCGGCTGTACACGGACCGTATCGAGGTGTTCCCCGCGCACATGGCACTCTACGGAGGAACGCTGCAAGCGGCTTTGAGGGGTGATCGCAGGCAAACCCCGCTGCGTTTTTCGGCCAACGTGAAGCTCAGCGATATTGACGTGCGGAAACTGGCGTCCGCGGACCCGGCGCTCAAGGGGAAAATGGACGGCACGGCCGAATTGAGCCTGGAGGACGTGTCCGGATCGGCGGGCGCAAACCTTCTGGATTCCCTCAATGGCAAGGGAAGCTTCGCGCTGCGAAACGGGCAGTTGCCCGGCGTTGACTTGCCGGTGAAACTCGCCTCGGCAATGAAAGTTGTGGGCGCGGGCGGCGAAGGAAGGGCAACGACGCCGTTCAGCGTGATTCAGGGCGACCTTCTCATCGCCCGGGGCCGCGTTTCCAGCAAACGAATCCATATGGTCTCGCCCATGGGCACCGTGGACCTGAGCGGTTCCTTTGGCTTTGACCAGACGGTCAGCTACACGGGGGAAGCTACGCTGCTCGCCGGCGCCGGCGCGCAAGGCGGAGCGGAGCAATTGGGCGCGGGCGCGCTCGCCGGCCTCATGGGACGAGCGAGCGGAAGAAACATCACCAGCGTCACCATTCCGTTCTCTCTCAGCGGGACGTTTTCCGATCTCAAGGTCAGGCCAGGAAAGTCGCTCCCGAGATTTGGCATGGCCGCGCCAGGAACGGCGGCGACGGCACCGCAGCAAAACCCGTCTCTCACGGATACGCTGAAAGGCCTGCTCGGGAAGCATTGAAAGACGACGAATTGTTTTGGCCGCCGGAGCAGCGGAGGCGGTGAGTCAGGCCGCGCGAGCCAGGCGATAAAAACTCAGCGCCGAATCGCCCTGCTCGACAACGCGCACGCGCTCGATCTGCGCAAGGCGCGTGGGCAATTCGAAGTCGCGGCGATGCTCGACGACGATGCGGCCGCCGAGCGCGAGCAATCGCGATTCCCCGAGATAGTCGAGCGCGCGCGCGTGCTCTTCCTCCGCGGCATAGGGCGGATCGAGAAAGACGAAATCGGCTTGCCAGCGTTCTCCGAATCGCCGGTGCGCGAGCTGCTCGAACCCGCGCAGAGCGTCCATGGCCAGGATCATCACGCCGGATTGCACGCCCAGGGATTCGAGGTTCCTGCGAATCAGAGTGGCCGCCGGAGGATGGTTCTCGATGAAGGTGACTTCCGCGGCGCCGCGGCTCAGGGCTTCGATTCCGACGGCGCCGGTGCCGGCGTAGGCGTCCACGAAGAAGCTGCCCTGGACGCTGGCGCCGAGAATATCGAAGAGGGTTTCGCGCAGGCGGTCGCTGGTGGGACGGAGGGAAGCTCCGCGGAGACTGCGGAGGATGCGGCTGCGATATTTCCCGGCGATCACGCGCACGTTTCAGCCCACCTGCGCAAGATGATAGCGGCGCTGCCAATGGACAGGCAATTGGGCGAGGACCCGGCGCAGCGTTTCCGCCTGCGCGACGTTATCGGCAAGGGCAAAGGCCTCGCGGCGGGCAAGCTCGAGGAGCTTGCGGTCGCGCAAAGGGTTGGCCACCTGGAAACCGAGTTCCCCGTGCTGCCGCGTGCCGAAGAATTCGCCGGGGCCGCGGAACTGCAAGTCCATCTCGGCGATCTCGAAGCCGTCGGAGGTGCGCGCCATGGTTTCGAGGCGCTTCGCGGCCTCGTCGGTCATGCGCAGCGGAGCCACGAGGATGCAGTGCGACTTCTCCCCGCCTCGCCCGATGCGCCCGCGAAGCTGATGCAGTTGCGCCAAGCCGAAGCGTTCGGCGTGCTCGATGACCATGACCGTGGCGTTGGGCACGTCCACGCCCACTTCCACGACGGTTGTGGCCACGAGAATCTGCACCTCTGCGGTGCGAAAGCGCAGCATCACGTCCTCTTTCTCGCTGCTGGGGAGGCGTCCGTGGAGCAGGCCGAGGCGCACCTTGGGAAACACCTCCCTGGAGAGACGCTCGTATTCGACGATGGCCGCCTTCAGCTCCTGCTTGGATTCTTCGATGACCGGATAGACGACATAGCCCTGCCGGCCGCGGGCGACTTCACGGCGCAGGGATTCCCAAACGCCGGGGAGGTGCGGCTCGGAAGTGACGCGCGTTTCGATGGGAGTGCGGCCGGGAGGGAGTTCGTCGAGCACGGAGACGTCCAAGTCGCCATAGAGGGTCAGGGAGAGGGTGCGGGGAATGGGCGTGGCGGTCATCACCAGGACGTGGGGCGCGCGGCCGTGCGACGCGGCTTTGTCCATCAGCCGCTTGCGCTGCAAAACGCCAAAGCGATGCTGCTCGTCAATGATGACCACGCCGAGCCGCGCGAATTCCACGTTCTCCTCGATGAGCGCGTGCGTGCCGATCACCAACTGCGCCTCGCCGCTGCGGATGCGGTCGCGCGCGGCCGTTTTCTCGCCGGGCTTCAGCCCGCTGATGAGCAACTCGGCGCGGTAACCTCCGGGCTGGAGGATGCGCCGGGCGGCCAGGAAATGCTGCACGGCGAGGATTTCCGTGGGGGCCATGAGCGCGGCCTGGCAGCGGTTCTCGAGGGCAATGACCGCGGTTTCCAGCGCGACGATGGTTTTCCCGCTGCCCACGTCGCCTTGGAGCAGGCGGTTCATGGGCGCCGGCTTCTCCAGATCGGCGGCAATTTCCGCGAGCGCGCGTTTCTGCGCGCCGGTGGGCTTGAAAGGCAGAATGCGTTTGAGCGCCTGGCGGACGCGGTCCTCGCGCACGCGAAAGGCAATGGCGTTCTCGCGGCGCGCAGCTTGGCGGCCGAGCGCCAGGCTGAGCTGATAGAGGAAGAATTCCTCGAAGATCAGGCGCTCTTGCGCCGGCGAGGCGAAGGCGTTGAGCGCCTCGAGGCTCTCCTGGGGCGGGGGGAAATGCGCGCGCAGGAGCGCTTCGCGGCGCGAAGGATAGCCCAGGCGTTCCAGCAGTTCCGCCGGCAAGGGATCAGGCACTTGCGAGGGGAGGCCGGCAAGAGCCTGAAACATGGCCCGGCGAATCGCGCGCGAGTTGAACGAGCCGATGGCCTCATAAATGGGAACGATGCGGCCGACTTCGGTCGAGTCCTCCTGCTCGTCGTTGAGGGCCTCGAACTGCGGGTTGACCATTTCCAGCCGCCCCGGGCGGTAACGATCTATCTCCGCTTTGCCGTGCAGGACGAGCTGCTGGCCGGGCTTGAGCCGGCCTTCGAGGTAGCCGCCGTGAAAAAACTTGCAGTGCAGCGAGCCCGTGGCGTCCTGCACCAGCAGGTGATAGATGGCATCGCGACCGCGCAGAAAACGCGCATGAGGAAGGGCGCCGCCGCTGGCCACCCGGGCCCGCAGCGTGTAAACGCCGCCGGGCTGGACTTCGCGGATCGTGGAAAAGCGGATGCGGTCCTCGTAGCGGAACGGCAGATAGGCCAGAAAATCCTCAACGGTGCGAATGCCGCGGCCGTCCAGGAGCGCTGCGCGCTGAAGGCCCACGCCTTTGAGAAGACGCACGTCCTCTGTAAGCCCAATGGTCATGGCGGGCTGGGCCTGCCGGGCGACATGCCCGCTCACCGGCAGGCAGGCCTTTATACCACGCTCCGCGCCCGCCCTGGCTGACTTGCAGGCAGGGGCCGTCCCGCGGGATTTGTACTGATGAGGATCAGATCACTCGCGCATCGAACTTCAGTTTTTCAACGAGTTTCGCGGCCGCTTCCTTCGGCGAGCCGCTAAGGAACTCCGTTTTCTTCAATTTCCGCGGCAAGTAGAGGCGTTCCATGCGTTGCGTAGGCTCATCGGCGCTCAGCGATTGGCGCGGGATGGTGGCGACGGGCTTGCTCCTTGCCGCCATGATGCCCTTGAGCGTGGCGTAGCGCACCTTGTTGATGCCCGATTGAATGGTCAGCACCGCGGGCAGAGGACATTCCAGCCATTGGAACCATCCGCCCTCAAGCTCGCGCTTCAAACGCAGGGCGCCGTCGCGGAACTCGATGCGCACGATGATGCTGGCGTGCGGGAGGCCCAGCAAGGCGGCCAGCAGCACGCCGGTTTGCCCGAAGCCGTGATCGTCGCTTTGCAGACCCGTGAGAATCAAGTCGAACTTCTCCGCTCGCACAGCCGCGGCAAGGATCCGCGCGGAGGCCAGGGGATCCAGTTCGTAAGACTTCTCATCGGTTACGTGAATCCCCCGGTCGGCGCCCTTGGCCAGCGCCTCCTTGACAACCTGCGCGGCCCGCGCGGGTCCCAGCGTGAGCGCTGCGACTTCGCCGCCGTGCTTTTCCTTCAAGCGCAAAGCCTCTTCGAGCGCGAACGCGTCGGGTTCGTTCATCTCGAAGCTCATATCGGATTCCCGGACCCAACCGCCGGCCATCACCAGCGCAGCGTCCCTTGCGGGAACTTGCTTCGCGCAGACAATGATATTCACGGACATGCCCTCCCAGGGGGCAAGAGTTCTCGCCGCGCTACGGATGCTGGAAGCGCCGGAGAGCGTAGGCGCCTGCAACCGCAAATACGATGCGGCAACCGAACTGGCCTGCGGCTACTTGCCGTCCCAGCGTTTGAAGACGAGGGCGGCGTTGGTTCCGCCGAAGCCGAAGGAATTGGACAAGGCATATTGGACTTCGGCCTTACGCGCTTTGTTGGGCACGTAGTCCAAGTCACACTCGGGGTCGGGGCGCTCGTAGTTGATGGTGGGCGGAAGAATCTGGTCGCGCAAGGCCAGGACGCTGATGCCAGCCTCGAGGCCGCCGGCGCCGCCCAGCAAATGCCCGGTCATGGATTTGGTCGAGCTGACCGGGACGCTCTTGGCGCGTTCTCCAAAGAAGCGCTTGATGGCTCTGGTTTCGACGACGTCGCCGAGAGGCGTGGAAGTGCCATGCGCGTTGACGTAACCGATGGCCTGGGGTTCGATCTCCGCGTCGCGCAGGGCCGCTTTCATGACCCGGTAAGCGCCGCCGCCGTCTTCGGCCGGCTGGGTGATGTGATAGGCATCGCCGGACATCCCATAGCCCGCCACTTCCGCGAAGATCGGGGCGCCGCGCTTTTGCGCATGCTCGAGGGATTCCAGGATGAGGACTCCGGCTCCTTCGCCGACCACGAAGCCGTCGCGCTCGGCGTCGAAGGGGCGGCTGGCGCGCGCCGGCTCATCGTTGCGGGTGGAAAGCGCCTTCAGGGCGCCGAACCCTCCCAAACCCATGGGCGTGACAGCCGCCTCGGACCCGCCGCAGATCATGACCTCGGCGTCCCCGCGCTGGATGATCTTGAACGAGTCGCCCACGGCGTGGGCGGAGGCCGAGCAAGCGGTGGCCGTGGCGGAGTTTGGACCGCGGGCCCCATAGCGGATGGAGATTTGTCCCGAGGCCAGATTCACAATGGCGGAGGGGATGAAAAAGGGCGAAATCCTGCCCGGACCGCCCTGAAGGAGCTTGCTATGCTCGCGCTCGATGATGTCGAAAGCCCCGATGCCCGAGGCCACGTACACGCCGGTGACGTCCGCGTCCTCCGGGGAGGGACGCCAGTTGGCCATGCGCGCGGCGAAATCCGTGGCCGCGATGGCGATCTGGATGAACCGGCCCATCTTTTTCAGTTCCTTCTTTTCCACCCAATTCAGCGGATCGAAGTTCTTCACTTCTCCGGCGATGCGGCAGTCGAACCCGGTGGCGTCAAAGAGGGAAACCGAGACGATTCCGCTGCGTCCTGCGAGCAGGTTCGCCCAGGTCTCCTCCGTGCCGATTCCCAGCGGGCAAACCAGGCCCACACCGGTCACCACTACGCGGCGGTTCAACGTGAGAATTCTCCTGTGGCAATTGCGGTTGAAGCCTTACTTCTTCGCCGAGGCGTGCTTTTCAATGTATTCGATGGCATCCTTCACCGTGGAGATCTTCTCGGCGTCCTCGTCCGGAATTTCAATGCCGAAGGCTTCCTCGAAGGCCATCACCAGCTCGACAATATCCAGAGAATCCGCCCCCAGGTCATCCACGAACGACGCCGTGGGGGTCACTTCGCCCGCGTCCACTCCGAGTTGCTCGACGATGATCTGCTTGACCCGTTCTTCCACACTGGCCATTCTTTTTCCTCCGCCGTTGCCTGCCAGAGGCAGGCTTGAAATAGTGACTCGCCCTAGCTTGCGAAAAAGCGGCGGCCGCTTACAGTGTACGGTCACGCCAAGCGCAACCCGCCCATTCTATTCACGGCACCGCGACAAATCAACTCGAACGAGGGTGCTGGACGGCGGGAGCCACGCACCCCACCCCCTGGCGTTCTACAGGCTTGACTTTTGGGTTATTTCAGTTCAGCAATTATTATGTCCAGACTCAACTTATAATCCCCCGGGTATGGAGAGACACGACTCCAAACTGATGCGAGCCGCCATTCTCTCCCCTGGTGAGTACCTGAAACAAGTGCGGCAGCGGCTGGGCATGGGTTTCCGGGAAGTGCAGGAGGCCAGCGCTACGCTCGCTGAGGCGGAAAAGAACAACGCTTTTTACATTTCGGCCGCGCGTTTGTTTCAGATTGAAACCGAATCCTCCGCCCCGAGCGCCTACAAGATTCTGACTCTCAGCGCCATCTACGGCCTCGATTTCCTCGATTTGCTGGGGCGTTACGGCATAAACCCGGACCGCTTGCACCACTATCGGTCCCTCCTGTCCTCCGCGACCACGCGGCCCATATCCGCGCGAGTGTATCGCCCGGACACCGCGGTGACGCTGCCGGTGCGCATGACGCCTGGGTTCCGCTGGGAAAGCACTCAGCTCATCAACCGCGCGGTCGCTCTATGGGGAGAAATTCCCGCGGCCCTGCTCGCGGGTTTCAATCCGCGCGAGCACGTGTGGGGTTACGTGGGCCGCGAGGACAGGACCATGTTCCCGCTGCTGCGGCCTGGCGCGTTGGTGATGGTGGACGCACATCGGCGGCGCGTGATGCACAAGGCGTGGGAAAACGAGAGCGAGCGTCCCATTTACTTTGTAGAGTTGCGCGACGGCTACCGCTGCGCCTGGTGCCAGGTCGAAGAGGGGCGTTTGACGCTCATCCCCAGTCCGTTGTCCTCGGTTCCGGCGCGAACCTTCAATTTCCCCAACGATGCGGAGATTGTGGGTCAAGTTGTGGGGGTGGCGATGCGCCTCGTTCCTCCAGGGGAAGAGACTCGGGAGGAATGACCAGCACCTCCAGTGCGCTGCGCATCTGCGAGAGAAACAACTCGCGATCCAGCGGCGAACAACCCTGGGGAATCATCTCCCGGTAGGATTCCAGCTCCAGCCACACTCGCGCAGCAGCCTGCTCCGCGCCGCTTGGGGACTCGGTGCGGAAATGCCCGAGGAACTGCTGACGTACCTCAGCCAGCGGTAAGTCCAAGACGCGGTCGAACACTTCCCGATGAGCGCGCTGGAGCAGGCCATGGACCTCTTCGGGAGAAGCGCAAGAGTACCAACCTTCGTGCAAGTACCGCCCCGTGTTTGTGTCGCGCACAGAGGAAAGGAAGGCCAACTGAGCAAGCGCGGCGGAGAGATACTCGAGCGCTTGTTCGAGGTGCTGCTCCACCTTCCGCATCGGCATTGTTGCTCGATACCATAAGTCCCTTCGGACTGCAACCGCCATTTCACGCCATGCACGCTCTTTCACGAAGATGAACCGCAATGGATCTTTTGCCGCCGGTCAGAGCGCCAGGTGCAGGACCGCGGCAAAGGCCGTATCTATGCGGGGCGACTGCTCCGTTGTTCTCTGCTGTTCAGTTTCCTAAACAAAGGTCGAGAAGACGGGAGTGGGACTAGAACTCCTGGTACCGTGCGGCTGCTTGTTTTTCCACTCCACAGGAGGAACCACAATGAAAATCGCACGGTTCGTTCTTCGGGTTGTTGTTCCTGCTTCCCTCTTGATTCTGCTGGGTGTTGCCAGCTCCATTCCCGCCCTCGCCAATATCTTGCCTATCCCAGGAAGGTAACCGTATGGGGACAAGGGGCGGGCAGTTTCCGCCCCCCTTTCCAAAGCACAGGAAGCACACGACTGACTTGGTTGGCGTACAATCCAAGCCCATATATGGGAGTTGCCACTTACGTGGTGTTTGGGATTGGCTGGGGCCTGTATGTGCTGCTCTTCTGGCGATGTTTCGACGAGGGGCACTGGCGAACCTATGGATTTTTCTTCACCTATACCCTCTACGCTTTCGTACGGGACCTTGTCGTTTCCTTTCTCACCTTTCTTCGCTTTAAGGGCTATTTGCAAGTCTATTGGGTGACGGACTTAGCTGAGATGGTCCTTTCGTTTTGCATCGCGTGGGAGGTTTTTCGGCAAACCTTTCCCCG
>Ga0187771_10000341_pt1 | contig 27829 bp, 37 predicted proteins | sample 0116_SJ02_MP15_1_FD_133139 | JGI IMG/M metagenome (GOLD analysis project Ga0187771, IMG submission 133139) | Tropical peat soil microbial communities from peatlands in Department of Meta, Colombia - 0116_SJ02_MP15_10_MG | ecosystem: Environmental > Terrestrial > Soil > Wetlands > Peat | place... | reverse complement strand
TTGCGGCAGCGAGGACGTGGAGCAGAGTTGGGTGGCATTTTACGCCATGACTTCAAGAAAGAGCGCCTGAACGGGCTGCCGAACCAAAGCTGGCATCATTGCGCTCACTGTTTTCGGTCTTCTAGGAGGCACCCATGTCACCACGCACACTTTTTCTTAGCAAGCTGATCGGGCTTTACTGCATCCTTGCCGCCCTATCCATGATGACTCGCAGACAAGCCACCTTGGAGACGGTGACCACCATTCTTCAGAACCCGTCGATGATGCTGATCCTCGGCGTAATCACGCTGGCGGCTGGGCTGGCGGTGGTTCTCGCCCACAATATTTGGTCAGGGGGTGCACTGGCAGTTGTGGTCACCCTCGTCGGTTGGATAACGCTGCTCAAAGGCTTGTTGTTCTTGTTCCTGCCGCCTGAGAAGGAAGCAGGACTTTTTCTTGTGCAGCTTCACTACCAGCAATTTTTCTATCTGTACGGAGCTATTTCGCTCGCCCTCGGCGTCTACCTGACCTATAGCGGATTCAAGTCAAGGTCACGTTGAGTCCTCGCCCCCACGGAAACTACAGCCGATGGGTCGGGCGCGAGGAGCCATTCGAGCGCGAGCGCGGCAGCGATCCCAATTTCTGAGTCTGGGGTGCAGGCTCCGATGCGAGAGTGAGGAGGGTTACGGATGCCGAGAGAAGCAAAGTTGTTTACATCAAGCGCAGGTTCCGCTGTGCGTGGTTATCTGAAGTTCCGGGCTAATATCCCGCCGCGCTGGATAAAAAATGCGCGGGGTTCGCGCAAGCGGATGGAGCCGGAGATTGCCGAGGGTTTCCGTTCTCTGAAACGTCTGCGGATCAGGAGACCGAGGGCACGAGTTGCGATTCGGAACGCGCAGCGGGAATTGCGCTCGGTTTTGGATCGCTGGGAAACAGCCTACCGCAAGGAGAACTTTTATAGAGGGATACGAATCCTATTGGAGTTGCAGCGCGAAGGCTCCTCCACTTTGTGATGCTAATTGCAGGCGTACGCATCAACAATCCTCACGGTGCGATATGATCCCCGCATGATCGCTGCTTCCTACAAACCCAAGAAGAAGTTTATGCAGTTGGCAATCGCGGAAGCCAAGCGTGCCCGCGACCGAGGGGATTATGCCATCGGCGCGGTCATCACCCGCGTAACGGACAGGAGCGAAGTGGTCATTGCCAGCGCGGGGAACCGGGTAAAAACGTCAGGGTCAAGCATCAAGCATGTGGAGTTGGAAACACTCAAATACGTATCGAGCGGTTATGGTCGCTACCTGACCGAGTTCGTGCTCTACACCACGCACGAACCCTGCGCTATGTGTGCGGGTGCCTGCGTGTGGGCGAGAATCGGTGCCGTCGTATACGGAGTCTCGCAAGAAGACATCGCCGCTTATGGACGAAAGCGCGGGACGGAAGAATACAAGTGGCGAGCCTGCCTCATTCCCTGCCGACTGGTCTTCGAGAAGGGCAATCACTCTATCCCCGTCATCGGCGGGTTTCTACGTGACGAATGTAAGAAACTATTCGCTTATAGGGCTGGATAGGATCGCAGGCTAACATAGACCCTGACTGTTTCATTCTGTTCCAGCCGTCTTCTCAGCGGGCAGCGCGGAATAGTGCACATGAACCAAGCACCAACGGTCATGGTTCTTGCGATAAATCTGGGTTTCCATGCCACGGAATGAAACTGACGACCCATCCTTTCTTCGCTTGGCTGAAAAATTCCAGTTGAATTCCGCCCAAGCTGCATCCGAGTACACCTGAACGGAAACTTCGCTGATTTCCAAGTCTCGCTCCGAATACATCTCACCCATGTCATGGCGATAAAAGCCGATTATTTGCTCCAGACCATGCCAGCGTCCTACAGGGTTGATAAGTGAGTCGTCCGATGAGTCGCACCAGACGCGTGACGCCAACGCTGGGTCGGCTCCATCCGCTGCCTTCGCGTACGTCGAGATCAACTGCTTGATGTCGCGTTCATCTTTCCCGGCACTGGTGTTGGCTGCTTGTTTCTTATCTTGTGAGACGGAACAAACCGACGCAGCAAGCAAGACGGCTAGCGTGATCAAGCGAGAGAGTCCAACGAAAAAGCCTCGGATAGGGGCGGTAACCGGGTCCATGCGTCCTCCGATTCCTGAAGTCATGAATGGTAATACCACTCCGAATGCGGCGACCATCCGCTACAGGAGAGGCACTGAGTTTCGGTCCACTGGTGAAGGCACCCTCAAGGACCAAAGACTGCCTTCAAGTTTCTCGAAATTCAATCCGGGATGCCGGGGGTCGCGAGAGAAGAGGTGAAGCGCCTTGAAGGCCCTCTTCGTCACTTCTTTGGGAAGTTCGTATGCGGCGGACAAAAAAGAATCGTGAACAACAACAGGTGTTGCCATTGTCTCTGCAAAACCTCAATGCGGTCCGAAGATGTTCCCTTCAATCGATCTCAGCAATGATCCACGCTCGTCCTCAGCGGATGACTCGGCTTCCTCATTCTGGTTGCAGGTTCCATTTCGCTTGCAGGGATTCATGTATTCGTCTAACTGCTTTCGGAATTGGGGATTGTCCATCAGCACCTTAATGCGCTTCTCCCGCAAGCCTTTTATGGCCTCCCCACGATCCACCATGGCGCGAATCCTCTTCTCAAACATCGGTCCGCCCCACTTCTCCTGCCATGCGAGGTATACGGCCGCTTCGTACTTCTGTGCCTCGCGGTGGTTATTTAGTTCCTCAGGAGTCATCTGGCTCTCTTCATACCTGTCGTACGCTTCTCGACGCTGCTGCCGCATCTCTTCAAGCTCCTCGGGGGTTTCGCCGCCGCTGAACCCCTGTCCTATTTCGCTCGCCGTCATTTCGCCGCCACGCGCCAGCCGCTCATTTGCTCGATCAGCTCTACGCTGCGCTTCCTTCCCATATATGATTTCCCCATCCGTTAATATCACGTAGCCATATTCTTCATTCCATACCGGGGGACCAACCGTCTGTCCGCGCATCTCTGCACGCCTCATGGCTTCGCGGGTCTTCTCCTGCGTCTCAGGCGGGAGCTTCGCGATTGCATTCTCTATCTCGGGGCTGAAGGGTTCTTTTGTTTTGCGGGCGAGCTCCTCCCTGTTTCGGATAGCCTTTGAAACCCGCTCATGGGCACCGGGGTATTCCGCCTCCACCAACTGTGCGACCTTCTCTTGGAACTCGGGGCTGTCCAAAAGAGCCTGCGTTTTCTTGTTTTGTTCAGCAAAAGCGGCATTTTGTTCGGCACGGTCCCGCGCGTTCTTGAAAGGGTGCTCCCCGTCAAATCTACGTTGTTCTTCCCAGAACAATCGATTCGCTTGCGCGTATTCGGGGATTTGTTCCCAGAACTTTAATAGCCCGCCTTCCAACTCCTGCTGAACGAAATCCAGAAATTGCTTCGTCTCACTTGGCTTCTGCGGTGCCCCGCTTGATACGGGTCCGCACGGACATCCACTGCACGGGTTGACCGCCCCACCCTTGAACTCGGCCATGTAGTCCTCCTCTTCTATGTCAGATACACCACCGAGCTATGTTTTGTCTTTCCTGCGACATTGGTTGACCTCCAAATGTCCTCTATGCTGTTCCGTGCACCGCCTTGGCACGCTCACACTTGAGCGATCCGAGCGGGTTGCTTCGCAGTTGCTCAACATCAGCACTTTGGGTGCCCTTATCGCCAATCAGTCTGACGAAGGTTCTCTGATTGACTCGGCAGAAGTAGATTCGATAGTCCCAACCTGCTTTCGCCTCGTATATTTTCGGTTGCGTTCCGTCGATTGAATCGCGGTAAACCGTGTGCCCGACGTTCATCAACCCAAGTGCTTCGTCGATTTGAGAGCTTCCGCCAGACTGTGCTGCTAGTTCGAGACGCTCAAGGGCATCAGGATGAAACTCTAGGTTCCGCAGCAATTTTGAGTACTCTTTGCCGCGCTTTTGAATTTTGGCGTCGAACTTGCGGTTTTGTTTCTTCAACGCTCGCTCTTCTCGCTCTTCGCGTTTTCGCTGCTTGCGTTTTTCCTTGGCAGCAACTTCAGCTACTTCCGCCGCTTCCTTCCTCTCTTCCCCCACCACGTTAAGGTAGTCACGAATGAATTGTTGCTCATCAGTGGAAAGGTCGAGAAAGTGCCTGCCGGGACAGAACTCGGCTGTTAGGCTGCAAAGTTCGCGATTCTCCGGTCGCAATTGAAAATGAGTCTTCTCGGCTCTTGAGTAGACGTGTAGCGTTGGTTTCGGTTGCCTTCGTTCTTCTGCCCTTCTAACCGGAGGTCGCGTGTCAGCAGCAGCCGAACCACTGACCTCCGAGACAGGAGGTCCCGGCGGTGCAAGTGCAACTTGTTGCATTGCGGACAACTCTGAATTCCGATGTTCTTGGACAAGACGAGAAAAGTTCTCCCCACCTGCACGTTCCATGGCGATGAGAACGATCACGGGCAGAAGTTTCCGGTAGTTTGTGCCACCAAGTTTCTTGATCGTGTATAAACCCAGAGCGGCCCATCCCCACGGCCCGATGGCGACAGAAATCAGAGACGACAGTCCCGTGAACGCTCCGAAGCCAAGACCTAGTCCTAATACGGAGTTGAGAGCACCAAGAAGCGTGGAACCGAGTAGGTAAATGCCGAAGCCGGATAACTGAGCAGCGGTTAGGGAGGCGAAGCCTGCCATTTCCTTGCCGATATGCGGAGAGTACTGCTCGGCCAGTGCCCTCGCCTTCGACAGAAGTGCTTCGCGCTCCTCAGGCGTAAGGCGGCTCAGAGCATCTGACCAGATTTTGTGAAGAATCGATGCTTCAACCGTTGCGGTCTCAGCTTGAGTCTGACTGTCGATTTTAAGTTGACTGGCAAAATCAAGGACGATTTCGCGGTAACTCCTCGCGTTACCAAATGCGAAGGAAAAGATCGGAGTTCCGACCCACGAAATGTGGTCTTCCAATTGAGTCCGATGCTCAGCTAACCAAGGAAGTCGTTGATCTGTCGAGCAGGCGGATAGTAGTTTGGCCGGATTGTTGCAGACAAGCGGGTCCCACGCGAGGTATTTTGCTATCTCGCTGAGCGCCTCGGGGCGCAGCGTTTTGAAGATTGGATCACGCGTCATGAGTCCTTCCTTTCAGACTCCGACTCCAAACAGTGTGTCACTGCAAAATACGCGGATTTTGTTTCTTGCCCAATGCTTCTAGAATCCAAACAGCCTAAAAATGAAGGCTCCCAACTTGCGCCGTCGTCCGCTCGTCGTTAACGGGATGCCAATGGCTCTGGAAATCCTCGACTTGAAAGCTGAGACTCCAATTAGTCTCCAGATGGAAAAGCCGCCGAAGTTCATGTTATAGGTTGCTCCGTTTTGGTTTCTGATCGACGAACCCACTTTTTCTGTTTTTCGTCCCAGCGGAACCGGGTCTTGTGAGAACGAAGGGGGGAATATTCGCTGAGCGGCGGTCCTTTGCACGGGCCGAGATAACTCAGCCAGTCGGGCAGTGCCCTGCCGATCTGTGCTTTACTGAAGTGGTTGCTACACGTCTTCCCAAATTCGCCCGGATCAGAAGTACCGCAATATATGCAATAAGGCGGACGGACATTCTCTGTTACATCCACATCTAGGAACATGTGGGGCAACAACTTGACGATCTTCGGGATGATTTCAAAAGTCCCGAAAGGCGCGAGCCTAGCCTTCGGAAGGAACTTTTTCATTACTGCCGCACCTTCTTCATGTCGGGAATGGATGACCACGATGCCCTGAAATCTGTGCTGCGCCATATAACGAGCGACTTCCTTCCCGGTTCCTTTGAAGATAGTGTTGTCGGCGTGCATCCAGTGCAGATCGTGATCGAGGAAGGCGACCTTAAATTCGTGCTGGTTCAAGGCTTGAAGTGCAGCTTCGGCGTTTTTGGCAAAGACGGCATTGGGCAGGCGTACTCGGAACCACGAGATTCGATCCTCCCTGTCCTCGACGACGAGAACACGCCAGTCAGCCCGTATGTGGAATTTCTGGTGCACGGTCTTGGCTGGCGCGGTCCCGTACCAGTCATTTCCCATGGCGACCCCGTCCTAAGCTGCTGACCCGCATAGAGATGCCCAACATGCAATGGTAGAAGGCGTCTCCCAAGGCAAAAAGTTACTCCCGTCACAACACAGGGCTTCCTAAGGATATTTTGTTACTCCACAGAAGTACCGTTGATCCTCTCCCAGCAGAAAGCGACCATTAACTGCGAACGCGCAGCGAATCCGCTTCTTCGACAAATGAACAACCGGATCGTGAGGTTGCCTCGCATCGTTCCGCACGCATGGTCATCTGCTGGCTGCCTGTGGTGCGGAGAATTGGATGAGGCCGAAAGAGGCAAGCCTTGTCCAAAGAGAAGTTGCAAAACTTGGTACGAAGTCCTTGGTCTTCCTTTATACGCAAACGAGGATCAGATCAAGACCGCATACCTGCGACTTGCCGAGGAATGGAACCCAAAGCGTCTGAAAACGAGACACGACATAGCATACGACGGCGGGTTTTCTCAGACGCAAACGATGTGGTTTAGCGCCGCTTACGCAGCGTTGATGAATCCGATAGAGCGAGAGCGGCACGATGTGGAGATTCTTAGTGCCCTTACGCCGCAGGGTGAATCGGTGAACTGAACCTGTCGCGGAACTTGGCTAATCTTCCGCTCCGGGGGCATGTGCGAACTTGCCTGTGATCCACTCTATTAAGCCCCGCATTTTCTCTTTCGGTACTGCCGCCGCGCTGGCGGTCATTCTTCCTACTCCGTCCTTGACGATTCGCCCAATCAGCTTGGCAGCCTGAACCGTTGCTGTCCGCCGAATCGATTTCTTCTCTGCACGAACTAGACAGTTGGAGTACTGCTTTGCGATCATGCCGATCCGCAGCGTCAGGAACGCATTTGCTGCCCCCGACAGCACTGAACTTGCCAGCAATTGCATGCCCGGAAAGGCAGCCACACCCGAACCAAAAAGAGTACCCAGCAGGCTATCCACGTCGATGTCGTCGATATCCGCCGCAACCAAGGCTGTCGAGGCGACATTGGCATACAAATGGACGAACTCTCGCACGGTCGGCCTCTGGTGGTAAATGTGCGCGATCTGCCACACAAGACGTACCTGAGCGACGAACACGACAAAACCGTCAAGACGCCCGCTCTGCGAGACGGCAGTGCTGAGAAACACGGTAGAAGCTGCCTTGGACACAACCCCGTCTGCTTCTGTGTCCAGCTTGAGGAGGGCGATTTCAATGTCGGCATCGGTCGAAAGATCGTGTCCGGAGAGCCGTGAGTTGCGCGAGAGCCGCTTACGCACCGCCGCGATGAATGCCGCGTATTCCGGGCTGCCTGTGCTCGCGGGCGGCTGAAGCCGCTTGGGTAGCCGCAGCCAGAGGAAAAGGGGCGTCAGCAGCAGTGCCGCATAAATAGACAACAGTCCCCAGAGGACCGCGTTTCCAAATACGGGGTGAACACCTCGCGCAAGCTGGACAACCTGAGCGGTTTGGTTGATGACCACGACCGTGAACGTGACAAGAATGAACAGCGATGCGAGCAGTGTGATTCGGGCAACGGTTCGGTTCATGTAGTCATAGCCCTTTGTCAGCGATGCCGACCAGTGCCAGCATCAGATCGCCTCAGACACTCAATTCTGTTCCTGCCGCACCACAGGCAGGTTCCATTCCAATACTCAGTAGCGGCCTTCAGACTTCTACTCGATAACAGCTTCCCCTTAAACCGCTCCCTAAGAGCCTCTATCGTGTACTCGTAATGCTGTGGTTGTTGAACTCCGCCAATACGGTCCGACACGGCTTCCACGGCAGACCTAACCAACCTAAACGCCGTAATCGTCAATCCGTATATCAATCCGGTCATGCGGTTACCCTGCATTCGCAAGGTCGTTCAAGAAAGATCGTAGGAGGCCGCTTTGGCACTAACAAGGTAACCTCTGTAATGACTAGGAGTTTCATTCAGTCGGCTGAAAAAAGCGTGACTGCACACTTGCGAAGCAATGCGCGAACGTGGTTCCTTATTGGCAGGTTCAAAAAGATGAAGCCAAAGCAACGTGAACGGACACGGGTTGTTAGCTTCCGACTCCGTCCCGCCACCATCGGCCTCCTCAAGGACTTGGGTGGGGATCATGGTGGTGTGGGGCGTGCCATTCAAACCGCTACGGAATTGCTATGGGCACGCAAATGGTCACGTATGAAGCCTGTGACCCTGCGGGAGGCATACGATGACAAGCCACAAGAGTTGTTCGCGTTTGCAGCCTTGCCTCGCACGGTGCAAATCATCGATCACCTAGCAAAGGAATATTACGGGGGACATCGAAACAAAGTGATAAGGGCGTGTGCTCAACTGCTATTCGAGATGCGACTAGAGCATCACTGAAACGTAAGCTGCCTACCTACGTATCGTACCTCCGGCTGCGATCCGCGCATCCATTGCTTCGAGTAGCCGATCCGCGAAATCGAGACATTTCCGCTCGACCTCGGTATCAGATTTGGCTTCGACCATCTTCACTTCAGACCGCATCTTGATCCATTTGGCTCTGGTTTCCGCAGAAACCTGCGAACGCCGTGGGATGCTTGTGCTATGGGCTGAGTGACTTGGTTCAGGAGCTTGAGAAGGCATGGTTGATTTGTGCTCTTGCAAGACCGATTCTTGTTGGTGCGGCATGACGTTCCTCCGATGGATGTGACAGTTCAGTTAGCATTAGAAAGTATAATCATGATTATACCTATCGAATTGAGGTTCAGACCCTAGTCGGGGTTACGTCGGTCATGGGCGAGGGGTACTGTCGGTTGCGACCTGCCACGGAAGTAACGTTGAGACTGCTCTGGTCGGGGCATCACGATGTAATTGTGAAAGCGACAACACGAGATTCCGCACAAGAACATCGGGACGCGGTCAAGGATGGTGGTGACCAGAACCCTGCATCAAAAGCTGTTCAAAATGCCGCCCTTGGCTACATAAGGAAGCTGCGAGAGCAAAACCCGCAGTACGAGCGCCCCCAAGTCACCCTGATGGAGAAGGAAGCCGGGAAATGCCATCCAATTGAGGACATTAAGAAGGCCGCTCGGCAAGAACTGGAGAAGGTGCGGCAGACGGACAAAGTGGTAAACGAAGGATCAAGCCTTAGGACGGAACAGGTTCAGCCCCCAGCGAAGGCGCATGGAGCGGACTCGCCCACAGCCGAGACGAGCGCATCATCTGCGCCGTCGCTGCCTCCCCGTGATTCACCGCTAACAAAGGTCTTTCTCGGTCAGTACCTCAGTTTGCTGGTTCAAGAGACGATGACTTACCGCAAGACACGTTTCAGCGACCTCGCTCGTGAGATGTCGATTTCGGAGATGGTGCTGCAAGAGGCTGTTCAAGGAAGGCTGCCTTTGACCCGTAGGCGATGGGTCAGATTCGGTCAGTTGCTTGGCCTATCAACCACATTTGAAGTACGAGAGGGCGACCACAACGGTACGCCTTGCTGGGAACTCTGTTACCCGCCCGTACCACTCAGCGGGCTCAAATGGTGGTGAGCCGCGATAAACGCGTGTTTGCTCCTAGTCTCTTACGGCATCCTTCCAATATTTGGGTGTCTTCGCTACTCTTTCCGAAGTTGGCGAACTCTCTTGTCCGGCATTTGGCGGGAGTGAGGCTGCAAAGTCCCTCGGCGTCATCTTGCCGATTGAGTCGTTCAGCAGCTTTGCAAGGCGAAGCCCGGCTAAAGCCATCTGCCTGTCCACGACCTTGATCTGCTTGTCGTAGTACCGCTCGTTCAAGTCTGTGCCGTCAGACACCCACGCGGCTTCTGCGAGCTTCAACGACTCGTTTGCCCATTGTTCGGGGGTGCCGTCAGCCAGTGCTGTCAGCTTGTCCGTGCCAATCAATTCCTTTTCGTGCCGAGCGTATTCCTCGCGGGTTAAGCCCGTGTGCTCGATCAGTTCGCTATCCCACACGCCGTGCAGGTTGCAGTCGTAACGACCGCAACGGCTGCTTTCAAGAAAACTTACATGAACCCCGTTTCCGCCCTTCGCTTCGCCGACCGCGTGCATCGGCTGGTGAATGTCCCCGACGAAATGGACGATGAACTTCAAGGCTTCAGTCCGCTCATCTCGGTTCGCCTGCTTATTCGTCAGAACCTTGATGAACTCGGCTATCTTGACAACTACGCAGGTATTGGGCGGCGGGCAATCACGGTTGGCGTCATACGTGCTCCCAAGACGAATGTCCACATAATGCCACGGGGCTGTGTCGTGCCGCTCTTTGCGAATATCGTCAGCCCACGTTGCAATCGAATACAGGTGGTTGTTTCCAATGAGGTACTGGATCATCACCTTGGTGGTTTCATCGAGATGATCTTCGGCGACGGTAGCGACGATTTGATGGCCTTTGCGACCCCAGCCCCAAGCATCGGGCGGAACAAGGGCGAAGCCGACAAGCAGGAGAAGCGCCGTCCACTGTCGCAACGTTCGATAGCAACCGCACATTGGGAGATTATGGCAGATCAGCCGTTGAAACTTAGGCAGAGGCGGCAAGTGCACTTGTATTCGGGCACGCCGGGGCGCACGGTGTGGGCGCAGTCGCGGCAAACGAACCGACCGTCCTTGTAGGCGATCATCGGCCTGAACTCGATTCCCACAAAACAGTACGGGCACCGAATCACCAACGTGCTGTCAGTTGGCGTGCTTTCGATTCCCATACTGAAATCGCGCAGCACTTGGAATTCCCAAACCGACCCGTTCAAGAGGCTGTCAAACGAAGGCTCCTTAGCAGAGACGGTCTGGGTGTGTTCCGACATCTCGGCGGGCATGCCGACTACCCGGCAGAATCCTTGCGACGCGACTCGACTGAAGGTCGCCCATGACCTCAGTAACTGGCTTGCACCCAGTTTCGGTGGTGAGATTCACAGTGGGGAGAAGTGTCATGAAAGGAATGTGTATCGCGGTATTGCTGCTTCTGGCCGCACTGCTGGCAGGCTGCAAGTCTGATGGCTCGACAAAATACAAGCTAGCCTCCGTTTCTACGGCGACTTTCAGGTGCGATAGCAACATGGAAGTATTTTTTTGCGACGTAACTCCCACCTGCACTCCCGGCGACAATGTCGAGGTTTACCGCTTTCCCAGAAGAGAGACAATCTACAGATTTCAGGAAGGCACAAAAACCGAGTGCATGCTGTACTTGAGGACGACCGTGCACATCCCAACCGGAGAGGACAAGGACTTCTATGATGCCCCTCCCGACCTCAAAATCGGGGAGTCAATCAAAGTCCACTCGGACTACGGTCGTGACTACTCGATAAAATACCGCACGTCACAGGGGCTGGAGGCAACGGCAGAGTTCCAATCCAACGGCGTGTTTTACTCAGACCCCGGCTTTAAGGTCAGCCCGAAGTGATACGTTACCCAGTACGGAAAGAGGACGAAAAAACTATGAAACCGACAATAGTATTCTGCTGAGTCTCGCCTTTGTCGGCTGCGAAAAAACGGGGGGAAGCGCTGCCGCAGCCTCCCCGAACTGCTAAGCCAACCTTCACGAGCGTCGACACGAACACCCATGGATGGCAAACATGGCATGCAATAGCTGAGTCCTGCGATGAGGCGCTCCTAATCCTTTCTTCGACAGTTCGTCCCAGCATCCCCGTTATTCGCGCTCGCGATATGACCTCCGTAACTGGAGCAGCCCGCTATTCGGTGCTGTGATTCACAATGGGGAGAAGTGTCATGAAGAGAACCAGCATGGCCGCATTGCTTCTATTGCTGGCAGGGTTGTCAATCGGATGCAGCAGGCCGAAGGACGAGGTCTTGCCTGACGGTACAAAACTGTTCGGGATGCGCACGCTGTGGGGAGGAACTAAAAAGGCTGAGCGTCGGGAAACGCCTGATGGCGTGAAGTGCTTTGACATGACTTGGCTAAAAGATGGCACGACAAAGATCGGACGTGTTGAGGCCCCGGATGGGGAAAAGGATTTTGACGCGACCATCTTACCGGACGGCACCGAAAGAACCGGCCGTATTGAATACCCAGATGGGGAAGTTCAGTTCGACGTAATTGCCCGCGACGGCAACATCAGTAAAGTAGGCCGCTCAGAACACTCTGGGGAAAAACGCTTTGACCTAACTTTTCTGCAAGATGGAACTGAAAAGATAGGACGTATTGAGTTACCAAGTGGGGAAAAACATTTTGATGTAACCGAAAGTCCTGACGGCAGCCAAATTGTAGGACGCGCTACGAAACCAGACGGGACGGAGATACCCACGTTCTCGAACGTGCAGAATGATGAGCAAGGCTACGCCGACGTAAAGTGGGGAACCTCGATCACCCTTCTCGATCCGAATGCTGCGGGAAGCTGGGATTCATGTTTTGTCTCAAGCGGGGAAAGAGAAGAGAACGAAGCCGTTGCAGCCGCTTTCGGAGCACAGACACGCAACACAGTTGTTGCAGGTACCGTTATATCGACCAGCCTCGATTTTTCGGGAGTACCCACAAAGTGCAACAGTGTCATGAAGGGGGATGTCCGGCTCATCTCTTATGACGGCAACCTCGCAATGGCCTTTACCCATCTGGATGCGCACAACTATGAGGCGATCGCGTCACAGATGGCATCGAAGTTTACCGAGATGGATGGCTGGTCGATCGATTGGGGCGGTGGCGCGGCGAGCGACAACGACAGCACGAGCATCAACGTCCGGCTCTTTAAGCGCGGCAACACCAATACCCGCGTCTTCCTGATCAAAAGAACCGCGCATATGGGCTGCTGCGCCATGAACGTTTCGTCTGTCTATCTGCTCTATGTCCCGAACGCCGATTACTTGAGGATTCGAGGCGACATGTGGAAAGCGAAGCGCGATCGAGAAGATCAAGCAGTTGCGGAACAGCAGAAAAGAGAGCAGCCGGACTTGCAGAAGATACAGTGAAGTCTAAACGGGTTCGCCCAAAGGTGCGGATAGAGGACTACATTTCGCTTCTTATTGATAAGGCCCCCTACCCTTTCAGCGGTGGGTTGTGCTCCAGCTTGCCACTCGCAAAGCCGGGGGTCTACACGATCTGGAAAGGTGCCCAATTCTTGTATGTCGGGACTGCGGGTCGTGCTTGGAAGGATGACCTGAATCCAAAGAGAATGAAAGGCATCAAGGACCGACTGGATAGCCATTGGAATGGGCGAAGGAGTGGTAGCACGCTGGCTCTATCGGTATGGGACCGTTTGGTTATGCCCGATCTTTCCGCAGAACAGCGACGGCAAGTCGCCAGTGGTCATCTCGACCCGAACATTGCGACCAAGGACTACATCCGAAAGCATCTCAGCTACCGTTTCATTGTGTTGGACTCCTATGCTGAGGCACTAGAAATAGAAAAGAGATTTAGGGCTGGAGAGACTCAGCTGGGGCTACCACTTCTAAATCCTCACCGAAGTTACAAGAAGCGCCGATCCTGACTTTGCGTGGGTTCCACAGGTCGCGAGCATTCTTCATCATCGTTTGCAACGTGGTTGATCCGCATGCTGACCGGATAGCACGCATTAGCCGAGCATCGTAGGGCTTCAGCACTCCGAGAGCATCTTCGACAGCGAGAAAACGGTTGGACAGAAACCGTAGAAGGCTGCGTTCTGGGCGTTGACGGGGCGGCAGATCGTCACTTCGACCCAGCGCAATCATTCAGAACCTCAACTGAGCATTCCTCAGCTTGCATTCTGGGATTTAAGCGAAGGAAGGCATAGATGACCTCGGTAACTGGAATCTGCCGTCATCTACATGCTGGAATTCACAGTAGGAGAACCGAGATGAGGAGAACAACAGGTATTGTCTTCGCTGCCCTGTTCTTAGGGATTCTGATTGTCGCTGCAACTGTCGCTGGAAGTAAGAAGGCTCAGACGACCAACTGTCAAGTGACGTATGTAAGATTCGAGAATGAATTCGAGAAACACGATGTAAACAAAGTGCTCATTCTTAAGGACGCTCAGCAGGAAAGGGACGCTGATGGAGACTTCGTCCTTCACCCAAAGATACGAGTGTTCAATGGATGTACTGCTCCGATTAGTGGAAGCATTGACTACCAAATTGTTAGGAAGAAGCAGCGAGAACAACTGTACAGCGGCTCATTCTATGTGAAAACTCTTCCTCCGAACACTTCGACCTCGGTGGTGAGTTACCACATCTACGGAAAGCCAGACTTACTCGACGCAGGCGAAGAGTTTAACCAAGATTACGAACTTCTCGGTCCTCACTTGGAGCAATGAGCAGGATGTTGTCGAGCTCGACGCATCGTTACGTAAGCCAAATCATTAGGTAGAAGCGAGCATCAGCCTAGGCCGGAGCGTCGTTCGAGTTCAGTGTTCAGCCTGCCTTCTCCTCTGCGTCAGCAATCTCATCATCAGTGCGCCACTCGATCTTTTCGCCTGACTCAGCTTCGACGGCCTTGGCAAGATTTTCCCATTCTTCGGAAGTCACCATGCTGATGTTTCGAGCCTCCATCAAGGCGATTGCTGCCTGAACAAGGGGCGACTTGTTCTTCTGTGTGGGCATCATGAGCTGTAGTCTAGCAAATGCGAATCAGCTCGACTGGAACCTGGAACTACTTTCCTTTCGACAATTCCAACGCCTTCATCATTGGCCCGTTTCTGTTATCCCTAGCTCTGCCCGCTGAGGCCGTTATTGCAAGAGTTGCAGACCGACTCGTAGGCGACGTTGCAGGGTTCTCCCTCGCAGCCATAGCCCCGGTTGCACTCCGGGCAGAAATGTGGTGCGTTGTCGTACACGTGCATCTCACCGTTCTTAAGAATGATCGTTGCGCAGTCATCGTTCATAGGCTCAAATGCGTCGATGACAATGGTGTGATTGGGAAACTTCTTTGCCAAAGAATTCGTAAACGCCAAACGCAGGTGACCAAGCAGTATCGAAATGGAGGATACCAGCTTTGTCATCTGAAAACGCTGCGTCGCACGCATTCCACTTTGATCCCCAGTGTTGGATATGCCATTCGTACCAGGTGCGGGCACCATAGCGTTTCTCGTTTTCTAATAATTGATTCCCGAGCTTGACAATCTCTTCATAGTCCCACCCAAAATGCTTGCAAAGAGCGGCCGGAGTTGTGATTCCGGCTTGCTGCACCCAAGGATATTGTGCCCAGTCATCCAGACCCTGATTACGAACACAGAGCAGTGCAACCTGACTTTTCGTGCCCCGCTCAACGTTTAGTGTTTCCGGCATCGGGATGAGCTTGTTGAAATCGAACAAACTGTCGTCGGAACGGATGAACTCGAACACATCGTCAGGATTGCCCTCCGTTACGATCAGCGTTTGGTGAACCCAGTTAGGCATAGCTTGCTTGAATCCTTGTTCTGAAAATTTGTGAAGGGGCGGCATTCCTAGCATTCAGCCTGCGGTCTCACCCCGATGAGATGCCCCTCGGGGACTTCAAATCCTCGGGTGTCCTGACCGCCCCATTTTCCTAATACTCAGCGGGCGGGAAAGGCAGCCGTTTGATACCCACACGCAAATTCTTTGTTGGAAATGGCAAGATCGTCAGTCACAGACTGTGACTTCTGGGTCATCGATTGAACGGGCTAGAAATCACACTTTAGCTCGCGAACAGGTGACGATATTTTCTTGTCAGGTGCTCCCGGCTCATGCGGGTTACACGAGCCAGCCTCGTCGCAGTTGGCTTCTCCCCCTCGGCACGAAGCCGTTCGACGGCTCGGAGCAGCTTCTTGGCTGTTGCCGCGACCATCACCTTGTGTGCATGATGCGCGCCACGTCTCATTCGCTCAGTTGGCGACAAGAATAGCGTTCGAGTTTCCCCTTTCCGTGCTATTGATGGGGACAACCAGAGACTTTCGACCCGTCGAATGAGAGAGCCCGAAACATGTGTACAGGTCGGATAGTCGATTCGCGCCCATCCCGCACGCTCCAGAACAGAGTAGGTCTCATGCGAGTACCCGGAAAGAACGACCATGCCCCGAACAGCAAGCAGATAAGCGATAAGTTCTCGATGGTCGTCATGCGTAAGCTCGTAACGATACAAACCCGACACCCGCGTCTCTGGATGGTAGGGCGGGTCAAGAAAGAACAGGGTGTCCGAACCGTCGAATCGACTCAATACCCCACGCCAGTCAGCGCACTCGATCTGTACGTTCTTCAACCGCTCGTGAATAATGGGCAAGGACTCGACTCCCCAACGCCACCGTCTCACCGCCGCAGCCGTTCCCCTGCGGGAGGTCGCCACGGAATAACACCAGTCCTGCCCGTTCCCCCCGAACGACATCCGGTGGCGCACGAGGAATCGCCGCGCCGACTCCACGGGATCATTTGAGCTTTCCTTCGCAAGTTCGAATTCTGCTCTGGCATAGGGCGTTCTTTCAGCAGCGTGATGAAGTTTGGCGCAAAAATCGGCATCTCGCAGGACGCGGAAGAAATTGACCAGCTCCCCGTCGATGTCGTTGTAGATTTCTATCTTCGAGGGTTGCTTCGCGAACAGCACGGCTGCCGATCCGCCGAAAGGTTCCGCATAGGTGCGGTGTGGCGGAAAGTGTTCGACAATTTTGGGAGCAAGTCGAGATTTACTGCCGAACCAATTGAGGGGCGCCGGAACGCTCATGCAATAACATTTAACTCATCCCCTGACGCTAGGAGGGAGTTACCGACCTGATACGCCTATCGCTCGTAGACTGAGGTTTCAGTCAAGCCCATTGCGGCGGCCTCCTGCGGGTAGGCTTTGAGCAGGCGCCAGTAATTCCTCCGCGCACGCCACGGCGGGCAGCGAAGGTCGATGAGCGGGCACTGGGCGATGTCGCACCACCGCCGCAACTTTTGGCGGATTAGAACGGCTCTGATTGTTGGTCGAGCATGCATCTACGGTTTTTCTCCTGAGAAATTCATTATTCAGGTTGCTTGTGAACGGCATCGAACTCGATTTGTTCAGTCACACTGAGAATTCTAAATGTCGGGCGCTGCCGCAAGAGGTGGACCCCTACGTCAGTTCGCTCGTCTATCAATGACTTTCAAAGTTCAAGAATTGCACTCGAATGTGCTGCCGAAGGTAGCTCAAAAAGGATCGGGGGAGGCCCCGAGGTCATTTGGCGGGATTTGGCTTCTTTCCTCTCTTCCGCGTAACACCGCGACGCCGAGCGATAAGCGAAACATGCTCCGCAACCAAGCCGAATTGTTTCCCGACCTGTTCATAGCCCATCTCTGGATGGCACATGACGTAGTCGACGAGTAGCTGATCACGGTGGGCTTTGAGTTCGGCCAACCTGCGCTTGAGTTCGTCGCGGTGCATGGTTTGTTCGGCCACGGAATACACTTCGGAACACGGCGATGGAGGAAAAGCTTCCTCCGCACTTCGTGTCATTGACTGTGTGCACTTGCACTCGTGATGGCTCATAGTTCCTCGCCATTGAGGAACGCTGCCAACGTACCCCTCTGTGCGACCGCGGTGGCCGCATCCGAGTTGGACTTAGCGGCGAGAATGTGCTCGTCCTTTCTAGCATTAGAAATCACTTGGTCTTGCTCAACGCAGCGGCAGACATCGCCGGGACAGGCAAAGTCGTTCCGGTTCTGCCATGCCCAACGAAGCGCCATCACAATCGGTAGGCGGTACTTTCCACCCAGCACCCGCAAGCGATCGTTTGACCGAAAATCATCCGATTCCGATGGCGGGGGTAATTTGCCGCAGGGGCGGTCGAACCTTCCGATGAATCGCAGGATCTCTGCTAAGGTGTCGTGATATTGCGTATCGCTCACAAAGTCATTCTCAGTTCCAGTTGTCTTTCGAACTGGTGGCTCGCCTTGCTGCCACGCCCACTCCAGCATCGTGAGAATTGGCTGCCAGTACTCTTCATGCGCCAGCTTGCGATCAAGAGCATCAATGGATTGCACGATGTCTTCCAATTTCTGGAATAGGGATTTGGGGTACGCCATCTAATTTTCCCCTTCGTTGCTGAGAACCATTTCGTAGTGCTCTTCCAGCAGACGCTCAGCGTAGGTCTTGATTTGTTCTTCATCCATGTCCCCAATTCCTGCCACGTGCTTTGCGATTAGCGCCTTATCCTTTGAGACCTGCTGTTCCGTTATCAGGTAGTGGGTCAACAGGGAGCGAATCTCTGCGTCCAATGCTGGGTCGTGGTCTGGCTCTGCATTTGGGCCATCATTGTGCTCGGGATCCTCGATCGGCGTTTCTTCTAAGACTTGGCGCACTTCTGCCAATGCTTCTAGCAAGCTACCTGTACGGCGCAAGACTGCGAGAAAAACCTCGTAGGACGTCGCTGTCTTTCCGGTGTTCCCATTGAAGCTCGGCAGGACGAAGTACTCGGAACTCTTTCCCGCCCGTAACAAAGTTGCGCCATTTGGTAAGTCGTGGCCACGGTCTTTCAAAATGAAGGTATTTTCGGGGAACATGGCGCTTAGGGCTTGAGTAGCGTAAAGCGGTGGGCTCCACGGCGTGTAGAACGAGATCAGGTCGGCATCAGCTTCTTGCCAGTGACACTGGCGGTCTGGGTACACGTTGCGGCAGCCCCAGTTTTCGTATCCCCAGTCTTGCCACTTGTCGCCCAATCCCTCGGGGCGGGGTACTATTTTTTCTACATCGAAATAAACTGGCTCGCCTTCCGGCTTCTCGTGTGTCCACGGTTCACCTTTGATTTTGTCGAGTACAGCTTGGCGGTTCGGGCCTGTGATGGTTAGTGTGCAATCGCAATAATTCGGCATGTTGTCTCCAGCAGATTGAGTTGTGAAGGGACTGCTTAACAACGCAGCCTGCGAACTGGCTGTGTGTCTCGTTCCCTTATCACTAGATACTGAAAAACAAATTTCTTTTTGAATTAGCGATCAGAGATTTTTTGTGGGTATGGCGATTACGGGCAGGAGTACCGTAACCGAGCGACTCGCTCAGGTAGAGCTATTGGGATTGTCATCCGGCGCAACCGCCGAAGCTTGGGCTGCCGACGACTCTCGTTCCCGCCGCTGGGCCTCAAGGAATTCCTTTTCGGCCTGCTGCAACAGCGGGAGATCGTCCTCGTCCCAAATTTCAGGGTCATATGTGTTGTTGATGAGCCGTATAAACTCGGCTCGTTCTGCATCGGTCAAGCTCATCAGTTGTTCTCCTTCGGATCGAGGGATTTCCGTGCGGCCACCTCTGGGAACACGTTCAACTGCTGCTCCTGCAGGGGGTACTGCCGGCGTCTTCGATGACTAATACCGCACGGCACAGCGGAACTCCGGGAAATGGGGAAAGTTTTCTAAACTGATTGTGTAGGCCCAACACTACAAAATGTCGTCCCCCTTTCCCCTTTTCCCCATTTCTTATAAGTATGTGTGTTTACATATATATAGAGTTAAGTGAAATGGGGATTGGGGAATCCCCTTCCATCAATTTCGTCTGTAAGTCATTGATGTTTGCCTAAGAATTGGTGGAAGGGGAATCCCCACCTTCCCCAGTTTCCCCACTTTTTTCCGCGCCCAGAGACCAGTCGCGCAGCTTGTACTGGCTCTTGCTTTTTTTCTTGCCACCTTCCGACTCGACGACCTTGGGCAAAATCTCGCCCATCTCTTCGAGGTTCGCGATGGCGTTCTTCACGATGCGGTCGCCGAAACGGTTCCCCCACTTGCGGTCGTGGGCCATGCGTTTGAGGTTGACGTACTTTTCCTTTGCACCAGCCGATTCCATCGCGGCTAGGATTGCGACCCGGCACTTGGCTTCGTCGTTGACCGCCTCGCCGGGCTGGAATACCTTCCGCACTTCGACTTGCCAATCCATGATTCCGATTGCGTCGCGCATACATTCCTCCGTGACTGTATCCTCGTGGTTCATCATCGTGGTTAAGAGAGCGAACTTGATGCAGTTCTGCTTGAAACGGGTACCAGTGCCGACCGGATGCCATTCATCGAGAAGTTTTTGTGCACCTTCGCTGATCGCCTTCACAAACGGCACTCGGGGCACGTCGGCTGTGTAGTCGTCCACGTCGATTGCGGCATCGCTGGTTGGCGGTTCCCATGCCCGGTAATTAAATATCTCCTCGGTGTACCCGATAAGAAGACGGTCGTACAGGCCGTGGCTGGTTTCGCTTTCAAATAGATCAGTGAAACGAGTCGGGTTCTCTGCGGACGCAGGCACCCCGCCGATCCAATGCAGACGGCAGTCCACATTGATGATCCCGTCCTTGCCCGTGGGATACACATACTGGTTGTCGTCCCAGAAATCGCAGAGCCGCGAGGCGAGAGTCGAGTTGTCCACTCCAGTCATCTTGAGAACATCCGCCATTTCATGAGTGATCAACATCAGTTTGTGTGGGCCGGGAACACGTTCCTTGTTTGACCGCTTCCCGCTCGGCTTATCTCCAATTAGGTTCATGAGGGCACGGGTGCCAGCGGGAGCGGCGGGTAGGTATTCTTCTTTGTACCGCAGTCCCAGCAGCACCTTTGCCCGATCCATAGCAACGTTCTTGCCCCCGCCGACAGGAGCAACCAAGGCGGTGTAAGTGTTGACCCTCGTGCCACACATCACGTCGGTGTCGCACTTGATCCCAAACTCGCCTACCAGAGCCATGTAGGCGAGACCAAGCGGCATCTTCATCTGTCGAGCAAGGATTCCCGCCTCGCCGTACATGAACTGATCGGGGAAAGCTAGAGGGTTTGATTTCGTTGGTGCCGGAGGGGCAATCCGGTCGGTTTGAACTGTTGCTTCTACAGTGGATGCGGCTACCGACTCTTCGGCAGACGGGTCGTTCTTGGGCTGTGTTGCCTCTACCTCCTCGACACCCAAGTCGTTGAGCACCTCTTCAATCGGCTTTTCCTCCCAAATGACGCCCGGATATGCGTCGTGCGTCTCGTTCAGGAACTTGATCACCTGTCCGACCGTCATGCTGCTGCCTTGGCAGCCAGTGGCGAAACAGTGGAACCCGAGGCAGTGGCCGTCGAAAAAGAATCCTGTGCGCGTGCTCTGCTCGTGCCTATACCCAGCCACGGGACAAACATCCGTGACGAACCATTCGCCGTCTTGGTGGTAGCTGAGTTCGTAGTGCTCAAGCAAATCCGCGATGTCGAAGGATTCATCCACCGGACGGAAGTCTTTGGTCGCGATCTTCGGCTTATCGGGATCGGCATTGACGATAATCCACGTCACTAGCCAATCGGGGAAGTCGGCGATCGGTGCGTCCTTCACAATCTCGTAGATCTTCCCGTTGTCCAAGCGCGAGCCCGGGCCCACAACGTACCTGTCAACGCTCTGGAGGTCGAAGAGTCCCGCTGCCTTCTGGTTGCCAAGTTCGCGGCTGGCGTCAGTTTGGCGAAGGTAGGCGTGGGCGCAGCCCTTTCCCGCAGACCGGACGATCAGGGTGTCGGGAAATTTGTGGCCGGTTTCCTGTTCGATCCTCTTGAGCAGCCCCTTCACATCGCAATCAAGAATTGCAATGGTACCGGGGGTGCCAACGCAGCCCACGTTGTAATTAGGATTTTCACGATTCCAGATTTCGATTTGCTGGATGCTGGTGGTTGCATATTTGAATTGGTCTTCCAGTACGCCGCGCTTTGACAGCGGGCTCACCGGGATCACTTTGATGCCACGTGCCGCGAGCGGCAGGGCTATGTCGCGAAAAGTTGGTTTTACTACGGATTGGTCGTGCATGTTGACCTGTTTGCTTTCTCTGACCCGCTGTTGGCAAGGTGTGGGGGACGGGAAACAGGTCAGTGCAAACCGTCCCCACCTTTAATGCGATTCCGTCGAACCGCCGCCTACAGTGGAACTTGGTAGTCATTAAATTTGAGTGGACATTTCAGAAGCGAAAGGCCGCAACGAGGGTTTCAGCACACGAATGGTTGCTATCAGCGAGGAAGTCCTCTATTCGGGGTTGCTAGTTCGACGATATTTGCCAACTAGCGCATAGGGCCTCAGAGCCTTGGGATGTCGGTGCGGTAACAAGCACCTTCCTTTTAGGGCTGGTGTCTTCTTCGGGTCAATACGCAGTGTTGTCGCGATTGGAAACGATTAGATGGCTGCAGGCATCACCTGAATTTCCCTTCGCTCAGTTCACGTAGTGCGTTTCCCAGCCCTGCTCCTCAGCGAACTTCATAAACGACTCGGAGTCGCCATCGTGGAGATATTCGAAGGTGCTGACCACCGTTGCATCTTCAGGGGAAGGAAACTTCTGCATGAAGTCACGAATCTCGGCGATAACTGTCTCCACACTTTCATGAGGCATAGTGCCCGGTTTCCGTGTTACACTCCACCACTTCTTAGTGCCGTCAGAATTCCGAAGTCGGAACAGTCGTTCAAATCCGCCTTCCGGCAGTGTCTGTAATCCGCCCAGAAAACCAGAGCCGTCGCTGAACTCAATGCCCCATGCTCCAATAAAGTTTTCATCGACGGTGAGATGTCCTTTGCTGTTTACTTCCTCGTTGCGAAGTGCTCGTCCAACAGTCGCTTCTACGGCATCACCTCGCAACATCGTTTTACGTTTCTTGCTTACTCGACCCATTTATTCTTCCCCCATGTTGGACTTGTTCGTAGGGCCTCCAACAACTCCAATTCCCGGTGTTACGAGTTGGTTGCGAGCGGCTTTCGCCTGCTTCTTTGCGGCCTCGATATCCTCGTCTCCCAGGAACTGAATGTGGATGGCGGCAATGCGTTGACGCAAAGGTTCCCCAAAATTGACGATCTCGGCGATCACGGAATACTCGCCATCTCCCAAGCCAGTCTCCAGGCTGAGAGCGTTACCCGCGCTAGTCCCGTAGTCTTTTATTTCTTTTGGATTCTCCTTCGCGGGGACTTCGGGATCGAGAATCTGGCGAGCTAACGGGTTCTCGTCCACACGCTGTCCGGGTTTCAAGGAGCCGTCAGGATAGAGTGGGGAACTGACTAGGTTGTCGTGGTTTTGCGTCGCCGCGATGTCCCCAATCCGGGCTGGGTCGAGAATAATGATCGTCCCAGTGTCAACAGTAACCGTTCCAATCTCCTCGACACGATATGCAGGCTTTGGGTCGATCCGAGTCAGATAGTCAGCAAGGTTCGCATCAGCGACTGCCACGGCTTCCTCGACAGTAGCGAACTGTCCGACGGCGAACTGCACGCCCCGGACTGTTGCAAGGTATAAAGGGTTGAACTTCCCGTTATTAGGTTCTCCAACCCGCGAGAGGATGTAGCTTTCAATGCGCCCAGTCGAAGCTTTCTGTTTCCGTTTCTTCATGTCTTTCCTCAGTGGCAGAGTGGGGATGCCGGCCCTAGTGTGAAAACTCTCCCAGTCACTCATGCATCCATGGCAAGTTGAGTGCACCCATGGTCGAGCGAGGAGGAGAGAGTTCCTCACCCGACCGAACCTCGGGACAAAGCCAAGCCGAGGGGGCACACATACAGGTTGTTAATACTTGCGTTTCAGCCGATGCTGCGGTTTGCAGTTTTCGTCGCGAGTACGGGAGGGTGCGATCCAGCCCTTCTGGGTGCAGATCAGTCCATCCGCGATCCCGCTATTTGGTCACAGGCTGCTTGCGCCTCACCGAACGTGAGATACGGATACGATTTCTCGCGATGGCAGACGTAGTATTTCAAGGTTGGTGGGTCGTCCCTGTACTTGCCCGGTATCGGGACTTCCAGCACCTTGGGGCCGCCGGGAGACGCCTCGTACACCATCTTTGAGCAGGGCGCGGGTTTCTGCTGGCCTGTTCTCGCTTGAGGCGAGGCGAAGTCAAGACCATCCTCTGGGAGGTCAGAACCTTCCAAGCTTTCAGGCTCCGCCTCGATATCTCCGTCCACATCCTCGACGTAACCCGCTGGATCTGGCGCGCCTGGCAACGGCTGGACGTTCTCTGGTGCGGGTAGCGTTGGCCCTGATGACGGAACCAGTACCGTTTCAATCGCTCCCACCAGCAGGTTGAGGTTATCCACCGCGCCTCGCAGCAAGGCAGCAAGCTGTTGGAAATCGTCGGCATTGGACTTCACTTTTTCTGACCCATCTTTAAGCATGCCGAGGACTTTCTTGAAAGGGCTGCTTTGGAAAGCATGGTGGTAACGATCAGAGAAATACTGCGAAGCTTCCTCGAAGTACCGCAGCTTGAATTGCAAAGCTGGAAGGGAGTGGTTCTGCCAATCGTCATATGTCGCGTGCTCCGGATTGGCTGTGGTTTCTTCGCCTACGCGGTCGTGACTCAGCCCGCGGTGCCGCAGAGCTTCGTTCTCGTCGTTCAGTCGAGTGATTTCTTCACCGAGTGTCGAGATGTATCGGTTTTGCTCCTCCAGCTTCTCTTTGATCTCCACGGCCTCGCTGCCGCGCTCGCAGTATTCCTCAAGCTTGTCGTGGGCAGGGATCGTGGCGATGATGGACTTGAGCGCGCATTCTGCGTCCGTGCGCCCACCATAGAAATCCTGCAATGCAGCGTGCTGTTTCACGGCTGCATCCACGAACTTGGATTCGAGCGCACTGAGCTTCTTCGGTTCCGGCGCGACGTAGCGTGGACACGAACGGAGGTGCCCGCGCTTCTTGCCACACTTGGGGCAGGCCTTCTTCTCATCCGTAGCTTCCGCAAGCATGCGATTCACACTGCTCAAGGATCCGAGCAAGGCCTTCTTGGACTCTACCCATGCTTGCCAACCTAGGCCCTTGGGATTGTCGGGAAGGTCGGTGCGGCTGCCCTGCGCGTGCAACCGTTCCCGCATTTCCAGAAGGTACGGAAGTAGCCGGTCCCGCGCCTGGAGAAGTCCTGCATCGATTGTGGAGTCGAGCTCCGTAAAGCTCATCTCGGAAGGAGACTTCAGGTCAACTTGACCCGAAGTTGCTGCCATGATCGGCACGATTTTCTTGGCCGCGCGCTCCGCAAGCTTTCGAGCCTTCTGGAGGGAGTCAAAAGCCCGCACATCCATGCCCGTGGGCAGTGGGATTGATTCGAAATTCGACAAAACGCCGAAGTCGTCCATTATTTGAACTCCCGATACGTGAGTGAAATTCTGTCCCCGCTCGCGGCCGAGTCTTTCGGTATAGCGTGTTTCCACGAGTGGTTGACCATGCCATCAAAAAAAACAAGGGAGCCCGGCTCAAGGTCGAGCACGACGGCGTCTTTCTCTCGGGCCACGTCGGCCATAGTTGCAAGGTGATTTGTTTTCTTGCTGCCCTCTTGGCCGGGATAGATCGGACGGAACACCATCTTGCGCAGGCTGCCGAGACTCAGACTCAAGATCAAGTTTGGAGGCGTACTCACTCCATTGATAGGCGTGTTTTTGTCGCAGTGTGCCCCGATGTACGCGGTCGGGCTTACATACCAGTTGCATGCGCACTGGATGAGTTGGCGGCCAGTCTGCTGTTCCAGCTTCTGCCGGACCGCCAGCGCCAGCGGCTCCCACTCACGGGATTTCTTGGAGGTCTGGTTGTAGCTGTACTCCGCGCCGTAATCGACCGTCTGCCGCTCAATCGTGTTTTCCTTCCCATACATCGTCACGACCTCTGGCGTGAATGACAACTTCCGCGCTTCGCGGTAAAGCATGTCCGGATCGTCCGCCCAGCGCGGAATGTAGATCAGTTCCCCCTCACCGAGTTGCAGTTTTTTGATCTCCATTTTTTCCTCGCTGCAAAGGAAACTATCGAATTAGATTGACCAAGGAAGGCAACAGAAATAGCGGGATTTCTATTTCCGCCAACAGAAATGCGCCTATTTTTGTGGGGTAAGTGGAAACAAGCGGCTTAAGGCACTGGACTCCGGCTACACAGGAATCCCGTCATGCTTCATTGCAGAACGAAGATTTCTTTCGGCAGTCATTAGACCTTTGACGCAGCGATGCTTTGACTGGTGCCTCGCAACACCGCAGCGACGGCATTTGCCGTTTTCTTTAAACAGCAGGTCCGCCAATTGCGACCAGCTTAGGGCCGGTTCCCCCGGCTTTTTCGAGTGTGGGTGGAACTTGCGGATGATGTAGGCCCGAACAGCAGTGGGTCGCATCGAAGCAGGCTGACCGCGTTTGGGTTGGTTCAAAGAGGAGCCGCGACAGAGTATGTTCACCGTCCGCTTTGCAGATTCCAATGCTTCGGAAGCCCGGGCGGACTTTAAGAGCAGAACCGTTCCCATGGCCTCTGACAGAGCCTCATCCACAGCGTGCTGGGGGTCTAGCACACCGTTCTTAGGGTCAGAGGGGTCAATGCGCCATGACAACACGGGCAATGGATAGAGACCCAGGTGAGCGAAGGGCGCTCGACAATAACTCTCCCAAACATCGAGCGGCAAGTCCCCCTTTGGGTCTTTCAGAAGCTCCGCACCGATCTTCGCCGGATTCGACAGATCGATCTTCTTTGACACCACGAAAGACACAGTAGCATGGAAGCGCGGGCTCTAGCACTATCTTGCACATTAGCGCGGCGTTCGGGCGGGAGAGATGACCAACGAGTCTCAGTAGCCTAAACTGCTTGCTCGTCACTCGCTGTACTTCTCCACGAAAACAAGCTCAGTCCCAGCCAGCATCTGCCTTCCCGGTGCTGACCAGTTCTTCGCTCCGCATCGATTCAAGGTAGTGCTCTACGGAGTGTATGTCGCGGTGGCCCATCTGATCGCGAATGTCCGCGAGTGTGTAGCCGTTCCGCAAACGGTTAGTGGCGTAGCTGGAGCGGAAGTTTTTCGGCATGAACTTCTCCACGTCCACTCCGGCCCGGTGCGCGATCCTCTTGCATTGATCCCACAATTTTGTGTTGATACGTCCTGTTCGCGTAGGAAAACACAGGTTTGATTTTGACGTAGCCCGCTGCTGCTCAAGAAGCACTATCAAGTCTGCAGGAATGGCAACATCACGGATCGACCATTTCTTCGGAATGAAATCCACGACCGTATTGCCGTCCTTGACCTTTTTCCTATCGACACGAAGAACGCGCCGCGAAAAATCAATGTCTGACCATTCGAGGTGCGACAGTTCTTTGACCCTCAGCCCGCATTTCAAAAAGAGCGTCCAGATAATCAGCGTGGTGCCTTTGCAGACTGAAAGAAATTTGTCGCGCTCATTTTTGTGGTAGGTGGTGACAACTGGCTTGCGATTGAGAACATCCGAGAAGTCTGATTTCTTCACCGGCCCCAGCCCCGGCCCGAGCTTCAGCGCGGTCTTTATCATTTTGTTAACTCGAATGCATTTCCATGCGGCCGTGTATTCATCATTTTGGACATTCATATCGGTTTCCAGATACTTTTTGAATGCCATGATGTGATTGCGGTCAATCTGGTCAACGAAGGTCTTCTTGGACTTCGCGATGGTCGAATTCCAGTATTCGAACTGCCGGAGATTTTGCGTGTAGAGCGGCACCGTATTCCCGCGTCCGGTCACGTTGTCTAGGAACTCGTCCATGGCCGCTCCTATGGTCAGGCGAACGCTGCCCTCACTCGGGTCTTCCACTTTGAGTCCTTTCGCCAAGCTCGCCAAGTAAAGTTCTTTTTGTTCCTTTGCGCGGACAGCCTCGGGCAGTGTCGAAATGCAATCGCTATATTTCTTCTTCCCGTCCTCACGCCAAACCAGCAGGAATTTTCCATCCCGGCGATCCTTCAGGTAGAAACCCTTGCCGTTAGGTTTGGGCTTGGGAAGGTCAACGGGTTTGTTCGTCCAGCTTCCGTTAACCTTCACTTTTTCGATGATTGAGACTTTCAAATTTGCCATGTAACAGGCCTCCGAGGGTCTATTACTGGCGGGCCGGAGAATTCAGACAGAATCTCCAGCCAAAAATGGATACACGATGGATACACGGCTGCAGGCGAAACGTTCAGCTTTTGTCGAATCAGGCACTTGCAGAGAAGATGGTAGCGCTACCGGGAATCGAACCCGGGTTTGAAGATTGAGAATCTTCCGTCCTAACCCCTAGACGATAGCGCCTCAGGTGGTAAGCTCAAAGTATAGCAAAACCCTGCTGCTTCCCATCGG
>Ga0187771_10000340_pt1 | contig 27846 bp, 25 predicted proteins | sample 0116_SJ02_MP15_1_FD_133139 | JGI IMG/M metagenome (GOLD analysis project Ga0187771, IMG submission 133139) | Tropical peat soil microbial communities from peatlands in Department of Meta, Colombia - 0116_SJ02_MP15_10_MG | ecosystem: Environmental > Terrestrial > Soil > Wetlands > Peat | place... | reverse complement strand
CCTGCTGCAATCGATCGAGCTCGCCGTCGCCGCCCAGGAGCTCGGCGCCGACGGCGCCTATTTCCGGGTGCATCACTTCGCCCGCCAGCTCGGCTCGCCGTTCCCGCTGCTCGCGGCGATCGGCGCGCGCACCAAGCGCATCGAGATCGGCACCGCGGTCATCGACATGCGCTACGAGAACCCGCTCTACATGGCGGAGGACGCCGGTGCCGCCGACCTCATCGCCGGCGGCCGCCTGCAGCTTGGCATCTCCCGTGGGTCGCCCGAGCAGGTAATCGACGGCTGGCGCCACTTCGGCTACGCGCCGCCGGAAGGCATGACCGACGCCGACATGGCGCGGCGCCACGCAGAGGTGTTCCTCGAGGTGATCCGCGGCGAAGGCTTCGCGCGGCCGAACCCGCGGCCGATGTTTCCGAACCCGCCCGGCCTGTTGCGCCTTGAGCCTTACTCGAAGGGCCTGCGCGAGCGCATCTGGTGGGGCGCCGGCACCAACGCCACGGCGGAATGGGCGGCCAAGCTCGGCATGAACCTGCAAAGCTCGACGCTCAAGATCGACGAGAGCGGCAAGCCTTTCCATGTGCAGCAGGCGGAGCAGATCAGGCTTTATCGTGCGGCGTGGAAGGAGGCAGGGCATGCGCGCACGCCGCGCGTGTCGGTCTCGCGCAGCATCTTCGCGCTCACCGACGCGCGCGACCGCATGTATTTCGGGCGCGGCGGCGAGGAGGGCGACCAGATCGGCATGCTCAGCGCGACGGAGCGCGCCATCTTCGGCCGCAGCTACGCCACCGAGCCGGACGTGCTGATCGAGCAGCTGAAGAAAGACGAAGCCATCGCCGAGGCCGACACGCTGCTCCTGACCGTGCCCAATCAGCTCGGCGTCGACTACAACGCCCACGTCATCGAGGCGATCCTCAAGCACGTCGCGCCCGGCCTCGGCTGGCGGTGATCCGTCGTCCCGGCCGAGCGAGCGATTTGCTGTAGTCCCGGCCGAGCGCTTGCGCGAGGGCCGGGACCCATACTCCGCAGTCTATCGACAGTGCACCGCGTATGGGTCCCCGCATGCGCGGGGACGACGCCGATCTGTTCAGCCGCCGACCAGCACGCGCTTGTCGATGTCGGAAATCTTGTTGGTACCGGTCAGCGCCATGGTGACGCTGAGCTCCTTTGCCAGAATCTCGATCGCCTTGGCGACGCCGGCCTGCCCGCCGGCGCCGAGGCCGTAGGCATAGGCGCGGCCGATCATGCAGGCGCGCGCGCCGAGTGCCAGCGCGCGCATGATGTCGGCGCCGGTGCGGATGCCGCCGTCGAAAAGGACCTCGGTGTCGGCGCCGACCGCGTTGGCGATCGGCGGCAGCGCCGAGATCGACGACGGCGCGCCGTCAAGCTGACGGCCGCCGTGGTTCGACACCACGATGCCCTCGGCGCCGAGCTTGACCGCAGTCTTGGCGTCCTCGACGTCGAGGATGCCTTTGAGAATCAGCTTGCCCGGCCAGATGCTCTTGATCCATTCCACGTCCCTCCAATTCAGCGCCGGATCGAATTGATCCTGGATCCAGGCGCTGAGCGAATTGACGTTCTCCATGCCCTTCACGTGGCCGGCCAGATTGCCGAAGGTCTTGCGCCGGCCCTTGAGCACGCTGAAGGCCCAGGCTGGCTTGGTGGCGATGTCGATAATGTTCTTGATGCGGATCTCCGGCGGCACCGTCATGCCGTTCTTGATGTCGCGGTGACGCTGGCCGAGCACTTGCAAATCGACCGTGAGCACCAGCACGTTGCATTTGGCCGCCTGCGCGCGCGCCAGCAACTCCTTGGAGAAGCCGCGGTCCTTGATCATGTAGAGCTGGAACCAGAACGGTTTGCCGGTTCCTTCCGCCACGTCCTCGATCGAGCAGATCGACATGGTCGACAGCGTGAACGGAATGCCCGCCGCGTTGGCGGCGCGCGCGGCCAGGATCTCGCCGTCGCCGTGCTGCATGCCGGTCAGGCCGACCGGTGCGAGGATCAATGGCGCCGCGATGTTTTGTCCGACCACGCTGGTAGCGAGGCTGCGCGAGGCAACGTCGACCAGGACGCGCTGGCGCAGCTTGATCGTCTGCAGATCGGCGCGGTTGGCATGCAGCGTCTCCTCGCTGTAGGAGCCGCTGTCGGCGTAATCGAAAAAAGCGCGGGGTACTTTGCGGCGGGCAAGCTGCCGCAAATCTTCAATGCAGGTGATGTGCTTCATGGAGGGTCCCGGACCGTCGCAAGTCGGACGAATCGGGTAGCACAGCGGCGCGGAGTGCGAAACGCCCGGTTCCAGCCGCCTTTTCCCCTGCTAAATGGCCCAAGCAAATGTTAATTGTTGGCGGTAACGATTGTTCACAATTTTTGAAGCAATTTCACGGCGTTGCTACTATTATGCGGCGGCGCGGGATGGCATCGCCTTCCGCCAACAAACCGGCCTTTCCGGGCTCAGCAACCGTTAGCGGGCGTTAAGGGGCTTTTGCATGGTTCGTCGCTATTTCGGCACCGACGGCATTCGCGGCCGGGCCAACCGGGTGATTACGCCCGAATTGGCGCTCAAGGTCGGGCAAGCCGCCGGGCTGATCTTCAAGAACGGCGAACACCGGCACCGTGTGCTGATCGGCAAGGACACTCGCCTGTCCGGCTACATGATCGAAACCGCGCTGGTCGCCGGTTTCACCTCCGTCGGTATGGATGTACTGCTGACCGGCCCGATCCCGACGCCGGCGGTTGGCATGCTGGCGCGCTCGATGCGCGCCGATCTCGGCGTGATGATCTCCGCCTCGCATAACCCTTATGCCGACAACGGCATCAAGCTGTTCGGACCAGATGGCTACAAGCTGAGCGATGAGGTGGAGAGCGAGATCGAGGCGCTGCTCGATTCCGATCTGAGCAAGAAGTTGGCCAAGAGCGACGATCTCGGCCGCGCTCGCCGCATCGACGGCGTGCAAGACCGCTATATCGAATTCGCCAAGCTCACTTTGCCCAAGGCGGTGTCGTTCGACGGTCTGCGTATCGTCATCGATTGCGCCAACGGTGCTGCCTACAAGGTGGCGCCCGGCGCGCTGTGGGAAATGGGCGCCGATGTGATTTCCATCGGCGTCGAGCCGGACGGCTTCAACATCAACAAGGAATGCGGCTCGACCGATTTGGCAGCGCTCTCGCGCAAAGTGCGCGAGGTGCGCGCCGATATCGGCATTGCACTCGACGGCGACGCCGACCGCGTCATGATCGTCGACGAGCGCGGCCACATGGTGGACGGTGACCAGTTGCTCGCCGTCATCGCCGAGAGCTGGAAGGAAGATGGCCGCCTGCTGCGCCCGGGCGTGGTCGCCACCGTGATGTCCAATCTCGGGCTCGAGCGTCATCTCGAGACGCTCGGCCTCGAGCTGGTGCGCACACCGGTCGGCGACCGCTATGTGCTCGAGCACATGCGCGCGCATGGCTACAATGTCGGCGGCGAACCGTCCGGGCACATCATTCTGTCCGACTACACCACGACCGGCGACGGTTTCGTCGCCGCCTTGCAGGTGCTCGCCGTGGTCAAGCGCGGCGACAGGCCGGTATCGGAACTGTGCCATCGCTTCGAGCCGCTGCCGCAGGTGCTCAAGAACGTCCGCTACCAGAAGGGCAAGCCTCTGGAGAACGCCGACGTCCGCTCGGCCATCGCCAGCGCCGAAAAGAAGCTCGGCCGCGGCGGCCGGCTGATCGTGCGTCCGTCCGGCACCGAGCCGGTGATCCGCGTGATGGGCGAAGGCGACGACAAGTCGCTGGTCGAAGCGGTGGTCGACGACGTGGTCGAGGCGCTCGCCGAGGTCACCGCCTGACGTGAGCTGCGGCGGTCCGCCCGGCAGTCGCGCGTCGGCATTGTGTGACTGAAGCTAACAAAACGCCCGAACGCGGCTAATGACAACTGCCGGTCGCGGGGCGATCTTCAATGCACGGTTGTCACGCGGCTGTTTCCGTGCGCCATGATTTGTTTCCACTCCCGAAGGGGCATCTTTCTCGCAAGCCAATCATGAATAAGCATCCGCGCAAATCCGGCCACAATGTCATGCGTTTGCCCGCCAAGCCGGCGGGAGGCGACCCTCGGGCAACGGATCTTGCGACAGGGGCAGTCGCCGGCGCCCGCGACGATCCGCGCACCAAGGAAGCTATGCAGCTGATCAAGGTCTTCCTCGCCATCGAGGACGCTTCGGCGCGCGCTGCGTTGATTGCGCTGGCCGAGAGCCTAGTCACCCACGATTGGCTGCGCCGCTCGCAGCAGCGCTGAGCGCGCCGTTTATCGCTCGCAGTTTGTAACGTTTTTAATGTGCGGTATTTTTTGACTTGGCGCAAATAAGCCGATAGCGAAACGGCCATTCTGCGGTTCTAGCAACCGCTGGAGCCGTAGTTCGCAATGATCGTGTGTTCCTGCAACGTACTGAGCGACCACGACGTGCGCGGCGCCGTCAGTGCGGCAGCGCCGCGCACCACCGGCGACGTCTATTGCTGTCTCGGTTGCAGCGCGCAATGCGGCCGCTGCGCCCGCACTATCCGCAAGATCATGGACGAGGCGCTCGCCAGCGCGGGCTGCCCGGCCGGTTGCAGCTGCCCTGCGCATCACATCGCGGAAAGCTGAAACGTCCGCGCAAGTTCACGTCGTTCGCGCCTGTTGACCGCCTCGGCGGAACATTGGCATTGTTTTGCCGCGGCCAATTTCATTGGCCGCGCGATCGAGAAGGTGCGCCATGAAGAGTGATGCCAAGGTCGTCGACTACCTCAACAAGGCGCTGCGCCACGAGCTCACGGCGGTGAACCAGTATTGGCTGCATTTCCGCCTGCTCGACAATTGGGGCTACAAGGCTCTCGCCAAACAGTGGCGCAAGGAATCGATCGAGGAGATGGAACACGCCGACAAGCTGGTCGAGCGCATCATCTTCCTCGACGGCTTCCCCAACATGCAGGTGCTCGATCCGCTGCATATCGGGCAGACGGTGAAAGAAGTGCTCGACTGCGATCTGGTGGCGGAAATGTCGGCGCGCGCGCTCTATCAGGAAGCTGCGACCTATTGTCATTCGGTCAAGGATTACGTGAGCCGCGATCTGTTCGAGAAGCTAATGGCGGACGAGGAACATCACATCGATTTCCTGGAAACCCAGCTTGATCTGGTGGCCAAGGTCGGCCTCGAGCTTTACGCCCAGCATCACATCGGCGAGATGGGCGGAGGCCGGGAGGACTAAGCGCCGAACCAATTGCCGCTGCGTTGTAACGTGCGAGCGGCATTTCTCGCGTAAACAATTTCTTAAAGGGCCGCGGGTGGGCGTTGCGCGCCGGCAACGCGCTGGCCCACGCGTTCGTTAATCGGCGTGGTTAAATATTAGGGTTAAGTGTCACTTAAGGATTTCCTGCCATCGTCCCTCATCGATCGGTCGCCTCATGCGGGCGCTCTGACCACGAGGGACAGTATCATGTGCATAACACGTTTGAAGATTTCGACATTGGTGGTGGCGATCGCCTCCCTTGCGGCGAGCGTCGCCCATGCCGCCGACATGCCGTTGCCGCCGCCGCCGCAAGAATGCTGCGATACCTGGTATCTACGCGGCTTTGTCGGCGTCGGAATGAACGCCGTCAACAACCTCGACGTCACGAACGTTACAGCCGACACCTATTTCGCATCGAATTCGATCGGTGACAGTGCCTTCATTGGCGGCGGCTTCGGCTACAACTGGAATAGCTGGCTGCGCTTCGACGCCACCGCCGAGTACCGCAGTAAAGCGCACATCACTGCGCTCGCCGTTTCTCAGCCTTTTGTGCCGGGACCGGTCGCTGTGGACCAGTACGAAGGCAATCTGAATTCCTGGGTCTTCCTCGCCAACGCCTATGTCGATCTCGGCACTTGGAACTGCTTCACGCCGTTCGTTGGTGCGGGCATCGGCGGCGCATACAACACGATTTCCGATTTCACCGACGTCACGCCAAATGTTGCCGCGTTCGGCGCCACCGGAAGTTCATTCGGCCTCGGCCGCGGCACCAGTAACTTTGATTTGGCCTGGGCACTTTATGCCGGCCTGACCTACAACGTCAGCAAGTCCTTCAAGGTCGACCTGACCTATCGATACCTCAACTACGGCTCGGCCAAAGATACCGTCGACTGCAATGGCGGCTCGGGCTGCAACGCGTTCACATTCAAGGATCTCACTTCGAACGACATCATGCTGAGCCTGCGCTGGACCTGCTGCGACACCGCGCCGACGCCGCGCTACGTCTATCAGCCGCCGGCCTATGCGCCGCCGCCGCCGCCGTTGAGCAGCCGCGGCTAGTCGGTTCAATCGCTCGGCGCGCCGTTTCGGTTAACGGCGCGCCGCACAGGGTGAAAATTCGTGGTTAAGCGCCCGCTAACTGTCGCGGGTTGGTCGAGTGGTAGCGAAGGAAGAGTGGTCATGGGTTGGCCGAGGACATCAGGCGCTTCCGCTGCGGCATCTGCGGGTTCCGATGCGCGATGCTGCGCCAGTGCGACGCGCCGGAGTGTGCGGGCAGGCCTCGCGGCACTCGCCCTGATCGCGATGGCACCGGCCGGCGCCCTTGCCGCCGACATGCCGGAGATGCTGCGCGGCTCCTATTCGCCGACATTCACGCGCTGGGAAGGCTTCTATTTCGGCGGCCAGATCGGCGCGAGCTGGGGCTCGACCGATTTCGGCAATGCTACCCAATCGCTGGTCGATTACATGCTGGCCGACACCGAGCTGCAGCCGATCGTCTCCGGCTGGACCTCGTTGCCGAAAGGCTCGACCAACAGCAGCAGCTATGGCGGCTTCGTCGGCTACAATTTCCAGTGGGACGACGTCGTGCTCGGCGGCGAGCTCAACTACAACCACGTGTCGATCGCGATGGGCGCGCAGGACACGATCGGACCGATCCAGGTGCCCGGCGCCAACATGCCGGACGGCTCCTCAGTATACTACACCGTCACGCTGCAGTCGGCGGCGTCGGTGGCGATCCACGACATCGCCACGGCGCGCGCGCGCGCCGGCTGGACCTTTGACCGGTTCATGCCATACGCCTTTGGCGGTTTGGCGGTCGGCCTTGTTGATGTGTCGCGCTCGGCAACGCTGGCCGGCAGCACCAAGACGACGACGACGACGACCACGCCGCCGGTCATCACCACCGTCCCCTTGGATCTGCCGCGCGATCCGCAATCGCAGGTGCAGAACGGCCTGTTCGCCTATGGCTTCACCGCCGGCCTCGGCCTCGAAGTCGCGCTGCTGCAGAATGTGTTCGTCCGCGGCGAATGGGAATTCATCGAATTCCCCAACATCAGCGACATGCGTGTCGAGGTGAACTCGGTGCGCGCCGCAGTCGGCCTGAAGTTTTAGCGCGCGGCGGCGGCGGCCTGCCGCCCGCTTTCCCCAGCTCCCGAAGCTAATACCGCTAGCCGCAAATATCAGCGGCATGGTGCATTGACCGCGCGCGGCAATTCGCCTATCTCCGCCGGTGGGACACCCCTCCCCAACGAGGGGCGCCTATCTGGAAGGGTAGACACATGACGATAGCCAAGCCCGGCGTGTGGCCGGCCATACCGCACTTTTCCTCCGGCCCTTGCGCCAAGCGTCCCGGCTGGAGCTTGCAAACCCTCACCGACGCAGCTTTAGGACGTTCGCACCGCGCCAAGATTGGCAAGGCGAAGCTCAAGCGCGCCATCGATCTTACCCGCGAAGTGCTGGAAGTCCCGGCCGATTACCGAATCGGCATCGTGCCGGCCTCCGATACCGGCGCGGTGGAGATGGCATTGTGGTCGCTGCTCGGCGCCCGCCCGGTCACCATGCTGGCCTGGGAATCGTTCGGCGAGGGCTGGGTCACCGACGTCGAGAAGCAGTTGAAGCTCAAAGACGTCACCGTGCTCAAGGCGCCCTATGGCGACCTGCCGGACCTCGCGAAAGTCGACTTCTCCACTGACGTGGTGTTCACCTGGAACGGCACCACCTCCGGCGTGCGCGTGCCCAATGCCGACTGGATCGCCGCCGATCGCGCCGGGCTTACCATCTGCGATGCCACTTCGGCGGCGTTCGCGCAGCAACTCGATTGGGCCAAGCTCGATGTCGCCACCTTCTCCTGGCAGAAGGCGCTCGGCGGCGAGGGCGCGCATGGCATGCTGATCTTGAGCTCGCGCGCGGTCGAGCGGCTGGAGACCTACAAGCCGGTCTGGCCGCTGCCGAAGATCTTCCGCATGACCAAAGGCGGCAAGCTGATCGAGGGCATTTTCCAGGGCGAAACCATCAACACGCCGTCGATGCTCTGCGTCGAGGATTATCTCGACACGCTCTCCTGGGCGAAATCGGTCGGGGGACTGAAGGCCACCATCGCGCGCTCGGACGCCAACGCCAAGGTGCTGGCCGACTGGGTGGCGGTGACGCCCTGGATCGGCCATCTCGCCAACAAGCCGGAGCAGCGCTCCAACACCTCGGTGTGCCTCAAAGTCGTCGATCCGGCGGTAACCCGGCTCTCAGCCGACAACCAGGCGGCCTTTGCCAAGACGCTCGCCGGCCTGTTGGAGAAGGAAGGCGTCGCCTACGACATCGCCAATTATCGCGATGCACCGCCCGGCCTGCGCATCTGGTGCGGCGCGACCGTGGAGACGGGCGACGTCAAGGCGCTGACGCCCTGGCTCGACTGGGCCTTCGCCCAGGCCAAAGCCGCGCTGCCGAAAGCGGCCTAGCGATGCTGTCATGCCCGCGAAAGCGGGCATCCAGTAATCGCAAGCGCTGCGGGTTTATCCCGAACCTCTGTGATTACTGGATCGTCCGCCTGCGCGGATGATGACATCCGAGACATTTCGTTACGACAGATAGGGATACAACATCATGCCCAAAGTTCTCATCTCCGATGCCCTGTCGCCCGCCGCCGTGCAGATCTTCAAGGATCGCGGCATCGAGGTCGACTTCCAGCCCGCGCTCGGCAAGGACAAAGACAAGCTCGCCGAGCTGATAGGCAATTACGACGGGCTCGCCATCCGCTCCGCCACCAAGGTCACGGCGAAGATCCTGGAAAAGGCGAAGGACCTGAAGGTGATCGGTCGGGCCGGCATCGGCGTCGACAATGTCGACATTCCGGCCGCCACTGCGCGCGGCATCATCGTGATGAACACGCCGTTCGGCAATTCGATCACCACCGCCGAGCACGCCATCTCGCTGATGCTGGCGCTGGCGCGGCAGATTCCGGAAGCCGATTCGTCCACGCGTGCCGGCAAATGGGAAAAGAACAAGTTCATGGGCGTGGAGATCTTCTCCAAGACGCTCGGAGTGATCGGCTGCGGCAATATTGGCTCGATCGTCGCCGACCGCGCCATCGGCCTGAAGATGAAGGTGATCGCCTACGATCCGTACCTGTCGGAGGAGCGCGCGCGCGACCTCGGCGTCGAGAAGGTCGACCTCGACGAGCTGTTCAAACGCGCCGACTTCATCACGCTGCACACGCCGCTCACCGACAAGACGCGCAACATCGTCGACGCCGCCGCCATCAAGAAGATGAAGAAGGGCGTGCGCATCATCAATTGCGCGCGTGGCGGCCTGGTCGACGAGGCCGCACTCGCCGAAGCGCTCAAGTCTGGACAGGTGGCGGGTGCCGCCTTCGACGTGTTCGTCGAGGAGCCGGCGACGCAAAGCCCGCTGTTCAGCCTACCCAACGTGGTGTGCACGCCGCATCTCGGCGCCTCCACCACCGAGGCGCAGGAAAATGTCGCGCTGCAGGTGGCCGAGCAGATGTCCGATTATCTGTTGCGCGGCGCCATCACCAACGCGGTCAACTTCCCCTCGATCACCGCCGAGGAGGCGCCCAAGCTCAAGCCGTTCATCGCGCTTGCCGAGAAGCTCGGCTCCTTCGCCGGGCAATTGACCGAGAACCCGATCAAGGAACTGCACATCACCTATGAGGGCACGGTGGCGCAGATGAACATCAAAGCGCTCTCCTCGGCGGTCCTCGCCGGCCTGCTGCGGCCGATGCTCGGCGACGTCAACGTGGTGTCGGCGCCGGTCATCGCGCGCGAGCGCGGCATGGCGGTGGAGGAGACCACGCGCGAGGCGGAGGGCGACTACGAAAGCCTGATCACCGTGACGGTGATGACGGAGAAGCAGACGCGCTGGGTGTCCGGCACCGTGTTCGCCGACGGCCGCCCGCGCATCGTCAACATCAAGGGCATCCGCATGGACGCCGAGTTCGGCCCGTCGATGATCTACATCACCAATCTCGACAAGCCGGGCTTCATCGGCAAATTCTCCTCGACGCTGGGCGAGGCCGGCATCAACATCGCCACCTTCCATGTCGGCCGCGAAACGCCGGGCGGCAACGCCATTGCGCTGATCGAGATCGACGGCGAACTGCCCGCCGACGTGCTCGCCAAGGTGCGCGCATTGCCGCAGGTGCAGCAAGCCAAACCGCTGCATTTCTGAAAATACCGGTGCACTATCAGGTCCTTAAGGGGTCGCGCTATCAACCGCGCGGCCCTCTGGCGCCTTGCTTCGGTCGTCTGCTTCCTTTATCCGAAGGTGGACCTGGCCGGCATCGCCCGGCGTCAGTGTCCATGGCGCTGACGCAGGGAAGCAATTCGAATGGCCAATGTGGTGGTAGTCGGGTCACAGTGGGGCGACGAAGGCAAGGGTAAGATCGTCGACTGGCTGTCCGAGCAGGCCGATATCGTCGTGCGGTTCCAGGGCGGCCATAATGCCGGCCACACCCTGGTGATCGATGGCGTCACCTACAAGTTGTCGCTGTTGCCCTCCGGCGTGGTGCGCGGAGGCAAGCTCTCCATTATCGGCAACGGCGTGGTGATCGACCCGAAGGCGCTGATCGACGAGATTGCCCAGTTGAAGAAACAAGGCGTCGCGGTGACCCCGGACAATCTGCGTATCGCCGAGAACGCGCCGCTGATCCTGCCGCTGCACCGTGAGCTCGAGGCGGTGCGCGAGGATTCGGCGGCTCGCATCGGCACCACCAAGCGCGGCATCGGCCCCGCTTATGAGGACAAGGTCGGGCGCCGCGCCATCCGCTTTATGGACTTGGCCGACCTGCCGGCGCTAGCGCCCAAGATCGACCGGCTGCTCGCTCACCATAACGCGCTGCGCCGCGGCCTCGGCTTGGGCGAGCTCGACGGCAAGGCGATCTATGAATACCTCGCGGCGATTGCGCCGCAGGTGCTCCCCTACATGGACTCGGTGTGGTCGCTGCTCGATGCCAAGCGGCGCGAGGGCAAGCGCATCCTGTTCGAGGGTGCACAGGGCGCATTGCTCGACATCGATCACGGCACCTACCCTTACGTGACCTCGTCCAACACGGTGGCGGCGCAGGCAGCGACCGGCTGCGGGCTGGGGCCGAACGCCATCGATTACGTGCTCGGCATCTGCAAGGCCTACACCACGCGGGTGGGCGAGGGACCGTTCCCAACCGATCAGATGCACACTGCGATCGGCAAAACGCTGGGCGAGCGCGGCCGCGAATTCGGCACCGTCACCGGCCGCGCGCGCCGCTGCGGCTGGTTCGATGCCGTGCTGGTGCGGCAGACCGTGCGCACCTGCGGCATCAATGGGCTCGCCCTCACCAAGCTCGACATCCTCGACGGTTTCGACGAGGTCCAGGTCTGCGTCGGCTACAAGCTCGACGGCCGCACCATCGACTATCTGCCGGCCGGCGAGCGCGCGCAGGCGCGGGTCGAGCCGGTCTACGAGACGATCACTGGATGGAAGGAGCCAACCGCGCGTGCCCGCTCGTGGGCGCAATTGCCGGCGCAGGCGATCAAATACGTGCGCCGCGTCGAGGAACTGGTGGGCTGCCCGGTCGCTTTGCTGTCGACGAGCCCGGAGCGCGAAGACACCATCCTGATGAAGAACCCGTTTGAAGTATGATCGGGGCGCCAGGATCAGAAGCAGGATCGTATTGACTTCCGATGGCTGATTACCAACCGTTGATCGCTCGCGCCGTCGATGGCCTCGACAAGAATACCGGCGAGAACCGCCGGGCCTTGTACGAGCGCGCGCGCACCGCGCTGGTCAATCAGCTGCGCAGTGTCGAGCCGGCGCTGGACGAATCCGATATTACGCGCGAGCGGCTTGCCTTGGAGGACGCCATCCGCAAGGTCGAAGCGGAGGCGATCAAGCGTGCGCAACCCGAAGCCGCCGAGCCGGCGGCGCCGGCCGAGCCGCCGAAATCCATTGTGGATCAGGGCCTGCGCGGCTTCCGCGCGACGGTGGCCGATGCCGAGGGCCTCGGCGAGGCGGCCGCGGCGGCCAGCCGCTCGGCGCACGAGGTGTACGAGGCGGTGCCCGCTGCACAGCCGGAGCGCAGCGGCGAGGCGCCGCCGCCGGCCGAGCCTTACTTCGAGCCGCCTTCGGCGGGGCAGGCGGGCGAAACGGCGGCCGTTGCCGAGATCACGCCGGCGCAACCGGCTGCGGCTGTGCCGCCGCCGCCCCGCGTCGAAAGCGAGGAGCACGCCTATGCGCGGCCGCGGCGCTCGTACGGCTGGCTTATCGTGTTCGTTCTGCTGCTGGCAGCATTGGGGGCCCTTGCCGGGGGTGTCTACTCGCAACGCGACACCATCCTCGCGCTGGTGGCAAAATATCGCAGCGCACCGCCGCCGAAGCCGATCGAGCCGGCGGCCCCCGCCACCAAGCCGAAGATCGCCGACCGCATCGGGCCGGCCGCCGGCACTACGGAGCCCGCCACCGCGCCGGCCGCTGCGGTGGCGCAAAAGGTCGTGCTCTACGATGAGGATCCGAACAATCCGCAAGGCAAGCGCTATGTCGGCTCGGCGCTCTGGCGCACCGAAACGGTGTCGCCGGGGCCGGGGCTTGCGCCCGAGCTCGCCGTGCGCGCCGACGTGGACATTCCCGAGCGGCACATGCGCATGACCTGGTCGCTCCGCCGCAACACGGACAAGGCGCTGCCGGCGAGCCACACCATCGAAATCATGTTCACGCTGCCGAGCGATTTCTCCGAAGGCGGCATCGGCAACGTGCCGGGCTTGCTGATGAAGCCGGACGAACAGGCGCGCGGCGTGCCGCTCGCCGGCCTCGCGGTAAAAGTGACCAACGGCTATTTCCTGATCGGCCTGTCGGCGGTCGATGTCGACGTGCAGCGCAATATCCAGCTCCTGAAGGAGCGCGACTGGTTCGACATCCCGATCGTCTACACCAACGGCAAGCGCGCCATTCTCGCCTTGGAGAAGGGCACGCCGGGCGCGCGCGCCTTCGAGGAAGCATTCCGGGCCTGGGGCGAGTAGGCGGCGCATAGCCTGCCCGCGACGCGGGGAGGGATAGACAAACAAAAATGGCCGGGACGAGCCCGGCCATTTTCATTGTCATATCGCGCCGCGACTTAATGCGCCGCGATCGCCGGAGCTTCCTTCGGCTGCTCCATGACCGCCATGCGGTTCTTCACCGCCTTCTGCACCTTCTCGAAGGCGCGCACTTCGATCTGACGCACGCGTTCGCGCGAGACGCCGAACTCGGCGGCCAGATCCTCGAGCGTGACCGGATCGTCGGCGAGCCGGCGGGCCTCGAAGATGCGCCGCTCGCGCTCATTGAGCACGTCGAGCGCGCCGATCAGCGCCTTGTGGCGGTTGTTGCTCTCTTCATGCTCGGCGAGGATGCGCTCCTGATCGGGCGCCTCGTCGACCAGCCAGTCCTGCCATTCGCCGCTCTCGCCGTCGTCGCGGATCGGCGCGTTGAGCGAGGCGTCGCCGCCGAGCCGGCGGTTCATCTCGACCACGTCTTGCTCGTTGACGCCGAGCCGCTTGGCGATCAGCTTGACCTGATCGGGCCGCAGATCGCCCTCGTCGAGCGCGGAAATCTTGCTCTTCGCTTTGCGCAGGTTGAAGAACAGCTTCTTCTGATTGGCGGTGGTGCCCATTTTCACCAGCGACCACGAACGCAGGATATATTCCTGGATCGCCGCCTTGATCCACCACATGGCGTAAGTGGCAAGGCGGAAACCCTTCTCCGGCTCGAAGCGCTTGACCGCCTGCATCAGGCCGACATTGCCTTCCGAGACGACCTCGGAGATCGGCAAGCCGTAGCCGCGATAGCCCATGGCGATCTTGGCGACCAGGCGCAGATGGCTGGTGACGAGCTTGTGCGCGGCTTCGCGGTCGCCGTGCTCACGCCAGCGGCGCGCCAGCATGTATTCTTCCTGCGGTTCCAGCATGGGGAACCGGCGGATTTCATCCAGATAGTGCGAAAGGCCGGATTCGGCCTTGAGTGCCGGCAGTGCGGCGGTACGGGCCATGACAGCGCCCTCCTATTTTGCCCCCGGTAAATCGGCGGGCGATTGTGGCCGCCGCTCCCCGAGCCGACGGCACGCATCCGATTTCGCGACCGCAAAAGCTTGATCGCATTTGCAGCATAGCGGAACCGGTCACCGAAAACCAGTGTCCACTCGTCACGTCGCCGTGACCCTGGCGTTGCCGTTCAAGCCATTGTCTTGATTGGCCTATTTCTGTCGTTGCCGCCTTGGCGCGGGCTCTCTCACGCCAGGGCGTCATGTAAACGACGCAAATCGGCCGGCAGTTCCGATTGAAACCGCAGGCTCTTTCCGGTTTGGGGATGTTGTATGACCAGTAGATAGGCATGCAAGGCCTGTCTGCCAAGGGCCTCCAGCGCGGCGCGGGCAGAGCCCGACAACCGGCTCGCTTTGCTCTTGAAGCCGGTGGCGTAGGTCTCGTCCCCCATGATCGGATGGCCGATATGGGCGAGATGCACCCGGATCTGATGGGTGCGGCCGGTTTCCAGCCTACATTCAAGGAGGCTTGCGACCGGCTTGCCATCTGCGCCGACGAAACGCTCGAGCACTTGCCAATGCGTCACCGCGTGCCGGCCGCCGGCACGCACCGCGCGCTTCTCGCGCGCCCGCGGATGGCGGTCGAGCGGGGCGTCGATGGTGCCCTTGGGCCGGCTGGGCGCGCCCCAGACCAAGGCGAGATAGCCGCGCTCAAGCGGGCCCCCCGCCTTGTTGGCGAATTGCGCACTGAGTGCGCGATGCGCGGCGTCATTCTTCGCCGCCACCATTAAGCCGGAAGTGTCCTTGTCGAGCCGGTGCACAATGCCGGGCCGCTTGACGCCGCCGATGCCGGAGAGGCTGTCGCCGCAATGGGCGATCAGCGCATTGACCAGCGTACCCTCGGCATGTCCGGCGGCCGGATGCGCCACTAGGCCGGCCGGTTTGTCGATCACGATCAGGTCGTCGTCCTCGTAGACGATATTGAGCGGGATCGCTTCGCCCAGAGGCTTGGCCGGCTCGGGCGCGGGCAGGGTGACAGTGACGGTGTCGCCGGATTTGACGGGAGCGGCCGGATCGCGGATCGTGCGCGCCGCGATCGCCACTTGGCCGTCGAGGATCAGCGCTTTCAGCCGCGAGCGCGACAGCGCCGGAATGTGCCCGCTGAGCACGCGGTCGAGGCGCAGGCCTTGCTCCTCGGCGGCGATCTTGATTGTCTCGCTGGCTCCATCAGCCATGGCTTAACCGATGTCCGACGCCCACAAGCCCCTCGATGCGGACGCCGCCGCGACGATTGCCAAGGTGCGCCGGCTGATGATCACCATCATGGCGGCGACCTTCGTGGTCATTGCGCTGGTGCTCGTCGTCATCGGCTACCGCCTTTTTCAGGTGAAGGAAAGCGCCCCGAGCTTTGCCGAGGTCACGCAGACGCTGCCGGCAGGCGCCAAAGTGCTGTCGACGGCGATCGGCGCCGACCACATCGTGGTGACCATCGATGTTGATGGCGTCACCGAACTGCGCATTTTCGCCCCTGACACGCTCAAGCCATTGGGACGACTGCGGTTGGAGCCGGGGCATTAATCGCCGTAATGTTCCGGCGTGACGAAAAGAGTGGGACGGTTGCGCCGCCGCCGGATCGAGGTTATCTCGATATAGGTCTCCGGCCTAAGCTCCCTTCGTCTAGCGGCCCAGGACGTCGCCCTCTCACGGCGAAAACAGGGGTTCGAGTCCCCTAGGGAGCGCCAATAAACTCAAATAGTTAGCAATAAATTTCGTGACCGCGGCCCCATTTTTGGAAAGGTTTTGCGGAGCATGCGCCCGCATTCACCGGAGTACGCAGACGTTCGTTAAGAGCGAATTAGCCGAAGTCGCGCGCCGCGCCACTAGTCGCCCTTAGCCAACGCCTGCCAAGCTCGCCGCAGCCTAGGGGGACCGTATCTACTCCATTCACATTGCGCAGAAAAAACGCGACCACAACCTGTCCGATGCGGACAAGGCCATCATTCGGCAACGAGTAGGGGGCGCAGAGTGCAAGCGGCCGCCAAGATTCTCTACCGGCTTCTGGACGGGATCATTGATCCCGCTGTTAGCCCCGCTGATCGCAAAACATTAGATGCGCGCTTGATGGTCAAATTGACAAGAATGTTTGCGCTGTTTTGGCCAGCTAACTTCAAGAACGACTGAAGTCAGGCGGACCTTTAGCAAGAAATCTCCTCTCGATGTGGCTTTGGGCAACCTTTAGTCGGGTACAGACAGTATTCCAAGGTGATATCGCCATCCTTATCACGAATAGAAATGTGCGATTGGCGGCCCTTCCTTCGAAGCGCAAGCGCCTCGGAAGTCGCAACTTTGATGGCAATTTCGTTTGATAAGTATGGTCCGTGGATTGTCTTTTCGCATTCCGCAAACCAGCGACCATTTACGATAACGACAGAGCAAGCAACGCAGACAGCGCAGGGCATTTTCGATTTCCAATGTCGGAACAACCATAGGTTTTAATTGCTACCAATTTCTAAAGCTCTACCTCCAATTGTAGATGTTGATTGGAATATAACCTCATCAGCCGGATGTATCCCCGCTATATTGTTGAATTGTTGAGAGACGACACCCGACCCGGCGACTTGAGGAGAAAGAGCATTCCTGTAACCAACCTTCCAGATCTGCGGGGTCGCTCTTGAGCGGTTTGAGGGGCGAACTCAGCAAAGCTCTTCGCGACGAAAGTATTGGAATAACGCTAGCGCAAATCGGCCCGGCCAAGACCTTCAGCGATTTGTGAGAACTTATACCGTAAGTTCAATAGCATAGGTGTTCGCATTTTTGTCGCGTGGGGCGATATTTGCGTACAAATCTAAGAACATTGCCGTTCGCGACCCGTTTACCAGCGATCGCTGCCTGAGCAGGAGGGCTGTCACGCGATTACGGCTGGCAGCGTTTCCCCCTCGCCGTGGAGCAGCGGCCAATCGTTCTCGAATTCATCGCGACAACAGCGTGATATCAGTCGAGTCCGGTGGACAACGCTTGTTCCTGCGCCACGACAGCCCAATCTTTGTTGCCATTGCCATGAGCGATGGCGCTCAGCAGGTGATCATGGAGAACATTGATGGCGGGAACTGGCACATGCTCGCTGCCCGCCGCTCCAAGAACTAGTCTGACATCCTTGAGACCGAGTTCGACGGTGAAGCCGACGTTCGAATAATTCTTGTCGGCAATGAGTTTGCCGTAACCTTTATAGGCCGGCGCTGAAAATAGACCTTCGGTCATGACGTCATAAAGAACCTCGGCCTTCACGCCGTATTTGCGGACCAGCGAAAACGCTTCTCCCATGGCCTCGATGGCACAGCCGAGCACGAAGCTGTTAGCAAGTTTCACGATTGCTGCGTGCTCAGGCTTGTCGCCTGCTTCGAACACGCGTCGAGCGATCGCGTCGATCAACGGCCTGCAGAGTTGCGTGGCAAGGGGCGAACCGGCGACGACGACGCCTAGTTGTCCGGCAGCGGCGACGTCGGGCCGGCCGAGCACGGGCGCGCTGACGATGAGTTGGCCGGCGCGGGCATGACGGTCGGCGGTGGAACGAATTGCCGCCGTCCCGTGCGTCCCCATGACCATGTGAATGGCGCCGTCCGCCAACGACTCGAAAATGCCGCCAGTATCAAACGTGACCTGCTCCAGCGCCGCATCGTCGGAGAGCATAGTGATGACAACGTCGCGTCCGTCGCAGGCCTCCTTGATGCTGGTGGCGACCTTGGCGCCGGCGGCGGCCAATTCCTGCGTCTTCCCGGGCGAACGGTTATAGACAATCAGGTCATGGTCGGCCGCCTTCATCATGCGCTCGGCGATGGCGCGGCCCATGCGGCCCAATCCAATGAACCCGATCTTCACGTGAGCTTCCTCGTGGACGATTTCTACACGTCAATCGCGACTGTCGTCGGCGCGGTTTATGATGACCCAAATCGCAATGGCTGGCTTATTGCCGATCGCCCACAGGCGGTGCGGGTTGCGCGATTGAAATGAGATGGAATCGCCGGCTGCCAATTCGTAGCGCTCGAAACCGATCTGCACGCCGAGCCGGCCTTCCAGCAGGTAGGCATATTCCTTGCCGCCGTGACGGAGGAAGGAATCCTCGGGGCAGGATTCAGCGCCGGGCTCGTACCTCACATAGAGAAACTCGACCTCGCCATCGGCCTGCGCGGTCAGGCGCTCCCATTCGACGCCGCCGGCGAGGCGAATGCGCTTGCGGTTGGCGCCGCGCTGTACGTGCTCCGCGACGCGGCGCGTCTTCCCGTCGCCCGTCGGTACGGGGGGGACATTTTGTTCAATGGTTCTAAACAGCTCGTCCATGATCAGGCCGAGCTCGGTGGTCATGGACCACAAGGTACCAACCGAGGGCGTGACCAGACCGCGTTCGATTTGCGAGACCAAGCTCGGCGACACGCTCACGCGACGCGCCATCTCACGGACCGTAATGCCTTGCCGTTCGCGCTCTACGCGCAGCTTGGCGCCGAGCATCGCTCCCTTCGGAGTGAGGCTCACGACATCGCCGGATTCCCGGGGCGCAGGCTCTAGCGCCGCGGCCACATCGGCTTTCTTCCTCTGACGTCGATGCGACCGTTGACTCGTCATGTTTAGTGTGCCTAAACAGTTCAGTGTGAATAAACAAGTCTTATAAGGGCCACCTGGGGAGGTTACAAGCGTGCATCACGTCCTCCGCGCGACCGCGATTCGCTACGAGCCAGCTTATCCCGAACACAGCGCCGGATTCACCCGCTGCTCCGCGATCGATCGCTCGGTCGGGTCGACGCATACCGGTATCGGGCTTTGCTCGCTGCAAGCCACTGGCCGCATCGACACGCACGTTCAGTCGTTCGAGGAATATTTTTACGTCACCGACGGCGAGCCGGTATTGATCCTCGACGGGCGCGGCTATCCGCTCGTTCCAGGCTCCTGCGGCGTCATCCCGATCGGCACCCCGCACGCGTGGCTTGGTTCGCAGAAGGGGCCGGCGAAGTGGGTCGAGATGGTGACGCCGATCCCGCGCGGTCCCGGCGAACCGGAAGACATCTTCTTCCTCGGGCCGCCGCAGGCCTTTGAGACGGCGCCGCTCGATATCCGCGATCCGCGCTCGCGTCACTTTTTCTGCATGACGGATGACGACATCAAGGTCGACCAATTGAAAGTTGGCGCGCGGATCGAGGCGCCGACCGTGTCCGCGAGCATGGCCACGGCGCTGCTCGCTTACAGCGGCATCGCCGTGAAGATGCTGGTGGATCAGCGGCTCGCCGCGGCGCTCGGAACGATGTTCATGGTGGAGTATCAGCCGGGCGGCGCCGCGCATTTTCACGATCATCCGCTCGAAGAGGCTTATTGCATCCTGCAGGGCGAGGTCGAGGCCCATGCCGACGGCCAAGTGTACACGCTGAAGGAAGGCGACGTGCTGTGGACCGCGGTTGGTTCGATCCACGCCTTCTTCAATCGGACCAATACGACCGTGCGCTGGCTGGAAACGCAATCCCCGCAGCCGCCGGCAAGGCATTCGTACCGGTTCAACCGGGACTGGGAATACCTGAAGCAGAAGCTTTCGGCGCGCTGAGCGACGGCGTGAACTTGGGAATTAACGGAAGGCAAGGACAGTGGCAAACGGTGCAATTATCGTTGGTGGAACGCAAGGTCTCGGATTGACGCTTGCCGAAACCATGGCTGCCCGTGGCGACCGCGTAACGATCGCCGGACGAGATGAGGAGCGCGCGGTGGCCGCCGCCAAGAAGATTGGCTGCAATGTGCGGGGAGTCGCTATCGACCTGACCAAGCCCCACAGCATCGCGAAATCGCTGAGCGGCATTGGACCGGTTCGCCATGTGGTGCTCTCCGCTATTCAGCGCGACTCAAACACGGTGCGCGACTACGACATCGATCGCGCGATCGAACTCGTGACGCTCAAGCTGGTCGGCTACACCGAGGTCATTCATGCGTTGCTACCTAGCCTTTCCGACGATGCGTCGATCGTGCTGTTTGGCGGGCTGGCCAAAGAGCGTCCATATCCGGGGTCGACGACGGTCACCGCCATCAACGGCGCGGTGTCGACAATGGTGAATACATTGGCGCTCGAGCTCGCTCCGATCCGCGTCAATGCGATTCATCCCGGCATTATTGGCGACAGTCCGGCCTGGTCCGAGAAGAAGGAAACGCTGGATCGGGTTCTCGCCCGGACTCCGACGAAGCGCTTGGCAACGACGAAGGATGTCGCCGACGCGACTTTGTTCCTGCTCGATAACCAATCTGTCAATGGCGTCAATCTGAACATCGACAACGGCTGGCTTCTGACCTGAGGCGCAGTCACTGGGGGAGGAAAAGCAATGACGATTACGCGGCGAACTTTTGCGCAGTTGGGCGCTGGGGCGATGATGGGCGTTGCGGCGCCGGCGATCCTGAGCGGCGCTTATGCCCAAAACCGGCCGATCCGGATCGGCGCCAGCGCGTCGCTGACCGGGCCGCTGTCGAGCACCAAGAATTCCGTCGTCGGCTACGAAATCTGGCGCGACGACATCAATGCGGCCGGTGGTCTGCTCGGTCGTCAGGTCGAACTCGTGATCTATGACGACCAGAGCCTTCCGGCGAACGTACCGGGCATCTACTCGAAGCTGGTCGACGTGGACCAGGTCGACTTTCTGCTCTCGCCCTACGGTGCGAACCTGACCGCGCCGGTGATGCCCTTTGCCAAGCAAAGGGATCGCTTCATCATCGGCATCCTGACGCTCGCCGCCAACGATAAGATCAAGCACGACAAGTTCTTCCAGGCCGCACCGTGGGGACCGAACGGCGCGGAAGATTATGCCCGCGGCTACTTCGATCTCGCGAAGGCCGAAGGCATTGAGAAGATGGCGATCCTTGCTGCCGACACCGAGTTCTCCAAGACGGCGGCCGCCGGCGGTCGGCGCGTTTGCGAGCAATTCGGGATGCAGGTGGTCGACTACCAGATCTACCCGCCGACGAACCGGGACTTCACGGCCATCCTGCGCAATATCCGCGTGTCCGGCGCCGAAGCGGTGTTTGTCTGCTCTTACCCGGCCGACTCGACCGGGATTGTGCGGGGCGTGGAGGAGGTCGGCATCGGCGATCAGGTCCGTCTGTTCGGCGGCTCGATGGTCGGTCCGCAATACGCCTCGCTGCTGGAAAACCTCGGAGCGGCGCTCAATGGCATCGTCAATTTCCATTTGTATGTGCCTGAGCCGACGCTGAAATTCGAAGGCATCGAAAACTTCCTCACGCGCTACGCGCCGATCGCCAAGCAGCGCCAAATCGACCCGCTCGGGTTCTACATCCCGCCGTTCTGCTATGCCACCGGTCAAATGATCTCGACCGCGGTCAAGGCAACCGGGACGATCGACCAGGCGAAGGTCGCCCAGTGGCTGCACGCGAACGCCGTTGACACTGTCGTCGGCAAGATTTCGTTCAACGAATTGGGAGACTGGACGCAGCGTCGCGTGCTGATGTGCCAATTCCAGAACGTGCAAGGCAACGACCTCGAGCAATTCCGGCAGGCGGGCAAACAGGTCGTTGTCGATCCTCCCGCCTACAAAAGCGGAAATCTCATTCCTTTCGCCCAGGCGCGTAAGGGATAATATTCGACGAATGGCGTGTCTGGCCTCGCGCGAGTGCGAGCCAGACACGCTGTCTAACGAGCGACAGCAAGATGCTTCTCGTAGACCTGAGTCTCAACGCGCTCGTGACGGGAGTCGTGTTGGGAAGCATTTATGCGCTGATCGCGCTCGGGCTTGCGATTACCTTCGGGCTGTTGCACGTGCCCAACGTCGCGCACCCGGCAATGGTGGTCGGCGGCAGCTATGCCGCGGTGATCGGCAACAGCTACGGCCTCGATCCACTCGTTGCCGGCTTGCTTTGCGCGTTGCCGTTCTATTTCCTGGGCGTGGCACTCTACGAATTCTATTTGCGCTGCTTTGAATCGCGCGGTCTCGGCAACACGATGCAGAGCCTGACGCTGTTCTTCGGCATTTCCTTGATTATCGAAGTGGGCCTAGTTGTCGCGTTCGGTACCGACTTGCGTTCAATCAAGGCCGGCTATGTGGGCCACGCGCTGTCCATTGGATTCGTCGTTATTCCTTATCGTTTCCTTATCCCTGGCCTGCTCGCGCCGATTGTCGTCGTTTTGCTGCGGGCCTATCTGACGCACACCAATACGGGGCTGGCCATCAGGGCCGTGGCCTATGAGGAGCGTGCGCTTCAGATTTGCGGTCGGGATCCTGCCGCCATAAAGCGACACGCTTTCGGCATCGCCATGGCCTTGTCCGCCATCGCGGGCGCCGCACTTGTCATCATTGGGCCGATCGATCCATTTGCAGGACGCGCGCAGCTGGGTCGCGTCTTTGCCATCGTGGTGCTGGCCGGGCTCGGCACCATTCCGGGCACGCTGTTGGCCGCCATTTTGATTGGCGTAGCGGAATCGTTTGTCACAGCCTTTCTGAGCCCATCCTGGGCGCCGGGCGTCGCATTTGCCATCCTCCTCGCGACGCTTGGACTGCGCCCCAATGGTTTGTTTGGAGCGTTGCGATGAGGATGCCGCTGTTCATTGTCATCGCGGGGGCCATTGCAGCGGCTGGCTTCGTTCTTCCGCAATTGGTGCCGAACCCGTTCTATTTCTACGCTGGCTATGTCGTCCTGCAGTACGTCGTCATCGCCACGGGCTGGAACATTCTTGGCGGCTATGCCGGCTACACGAATTTCGGCGCATCGGCATTCTTCGGAGCCGGGGCCTATATGGCCGCCTTCCTGTTCAAGGCGTTCGACGCGCCGATGATCGTGCAGTTGTTGGGCGCGTTGTGTATCGGCGTTGTCCTGGGAGTTGCGGCCGGTTACCTGACCCTTCGCGTCCAAGGCGTCTATTTCGCGATCGCCACCGTGGCGCTGGTCGTCGTCCTCGAAACGGCCATCTACAATATCGAGTACCTCGGCGGCGCCGCAGGCTTGCAGATGCTGGCACCCTCGCCACCGGTCTGGTTCAAGGGGCAACAACAATACGTTTTCTTCATCATGCTGTTGCTGTCGGTGATCTCGATCGTCATCGCGCGCTGGATTGAAGTGTCGTGGATCGGGCGCTCGCTGCGCGCCATCCGCGCGAACGAGCCGGCTGCCGAATGCTCGGGCGTCCCCACCTTGAAACTCAAGTTGCTTGCCTGTGCCGTAAGTGGCGGGATCATATCGATCGCCGGCGCGCCGTACGGAACCTATTCGTCCTATGTTGATCCGGTCAGCACGTTTGGCCTCACCATTGGTCTCAATGCGCTCGCCATGCCACTGATCGGCGGCACGCAGTCATGGCTTGGACCAGTCATGGGCGCAATTCTGCTGGCGAGCATCCAACAGATTACGACCGTCACGATCTCGTCGGAGTTCAATATCCTCGCGGTCGGGGCTGTTCTGATTGCCTTCGTTGCACTGGCGCCGCATGGCCTGCTTGGCCTCCGGGTTCGCCGCAAAGGTGCGCAATGAACGCGTTGTTGTCCGTCCGCGCGGTGGAAAAAAGTTTCGGCACGGTGCGTGCGCTCGGACCGATCGATCTCGACCTGAAGCCGGGCGAGCGGCTGGGGCTGATCGGGCCCAATGGTTCGGGTAAGACGACCCTGATCAATTGCATTACCGGCCTGTTTCCGCCGGACGCCGGAACCATCACATTCAAGGGCCTTGATATCACCGGGGAGCCGGCCCATCGGCGGGCGCGCCTCGGCCTGTCGCGTAGCTTTCAGATCCCGCGTCCGTTCTCCGGAATGACGGTGCTTGAAAATCTGCTGGTGCCGCTCGACTACCTGAACAAGGATTCGCGCGACGAAGTCGCCCATGCCGATGAGGTTTTGCAGGCGGCAGGCCTGATTGCGCGGCGCAATGATGCCGCGGAGAGTTTATCGCAGCTCGAACTGCGTAAGCTTGAGCTGGCGCGCGCGCTGGTGGCGGAGCCGAAAATTTTGATCGCCGACGAGGCCATGGCAGGCCTGTCCGAGGGAGAGATCGACGATATCCTCGCTCTGCTGTTCAAGCTCAATGAGACCGGCGTTGCCGTCGTGATGATCGAGCACATCATGCATGCCGTCATGCGCTTTTCCGAGCGAATGATTTGCCTGGAAACCGGCGCGATCATCGCCGAGGGGACGCCGTCGGAGATTGCCGCCGATCCGGTCGTGCAGAAGGTCTATTTCGGTGAGCAGACTCATCGTTGACAAAGTGGTCGCCGGCTATGGCGCCGTCACCGTCCTGCGCGACGTCAGCGTCGAGGTAGGCGAGGGGCAACTCGTCGCTCTGCTCGGCGTCAACGGAAATGGCAAGAGCACTTTGCTCAATTGCATTCTCGGCTTCATCAAGCCGCGATCAGGCCGCATTCTGCTGGAAAAAGACGGCAAGACGATTGATCTCACAAATTGCAGCCCGCACGAGATCACAAATCGAGGCGTGGCCTCCGTTCCAGAAGGGCGCAGGCTGGTTCCGAATCTGACGGTCGAGGAAAATCTGATCCTTGCGGGTGGCGCCCCCCGCGCACGGGACAGCTTACGCGCAAATCTCGACTTTTGCTTCGAGACGTTTCCCGTCTTGCTGGAGCGCAGGCGGCAATATGCATCGACCTTGAGCGGCGGTCAGCAGCAGTTGCTGGCGATCGCCCGCGCCTTGATGACGTCGCCCGACCTGATCATCATCGACGAGCCGTCGGTCGGACTTGCCCCGATTGTCCTTGATCAAGTGATCGCGACTATTCGGAAACTTCAAGAATTGCGTAAGCTGACGATCCTGATGGCCGAACAGAGCTTTTTCCAGGCGATTGAGGTGGCGTCGCGCGCCTACGTATTGTCACACGGGAAGATCATCCGCGAGTTCGACCGCACGCAATCGATCAGCATCGACGAGATCCGCGGTGCTATGATGGGAGTAGGCTAATGTCTGCCGCGCGGGTTTCGATTGATGTCGACCATCCGTTAAGCCTTCGATGTTCAATGAAGGGGTGAGACCATGAAATACAACAGGCCGCAAGCGACTGCTTCCTGGGGCATGATGGCCAAGGACTGGGAGAAGGGCATCGATTACGATCGCCTCTACAAGCAACGCCTCGCCCGCGCACAGGCGGCAATCCGGCACGCCGGGCTCGGCGGCGTCATCGCATTCAATTTCGATAATATCCGCTACCTCACGGGAACGCATATTGGTGAATGGGCGCGTGATAAGTTCATGCGTTACGCGCTATGCCCGGTTCAAGGGCCGCCATTTTTGTGGGATCCGGCGCCTCCCGCGAAGCGTCTGTCGTCGCCCTGGATCGCCGATAATGTTGCTGCGCCGATATCGACTATGCAGGGCGGATTGCCGCCACAGATGAATGTACAGGGCGACTTTGCCAAGCAGATCAAAAAGGCGCTGGTGCATTTCGGCATCGAGAAGGAGCCGATCGGCATCGATCTGATGGAGTTGCCGATGCTGCGCGCGCTTGAGAAGGAAGGCATCGAAGTCGTCGATGGCCAACAAGCCTTGCTCGACGCCCGCGAGGTCAAGACGGCCGACGAGATCGAGCTCCTGAAGATGGCTTGCGCCATGGTCGACGCGACTTATGTCGACATCGCCAGGGCGATCAGGCCGGGCACGCGCGAGAATGAGTTGGTGGCCATCGCGCATGACCGGCTATTTCGCATGGGCTCCGAGCGTGTGGAATGCGTAAATTCGGTCTCTGGTCCGCGCGGTCGGCCGCACTCGCACACATTTTCAGATCGACTTATTCAGCCAGGCGACATGGTGTTCCTCGACATCATGCACTCGTTCAACGGCTACCGCACCTGTTACTACCGGACCTTCATTTGCGGCGAGCCGAACAAATACCAGATCGACGCCTACGAGACGGCGTCGAAATGGATCAGCGCCTCCATCGACATGATCCGCCCAGGCATCACGCCTGATCAGGTGGCGGCGGTATGGCCTGACGCGCAGGAATTTGGCTATCGCGACGAAGCCGAGGCTTTTCTGCTGCAATACGGGCACGGCGTTGGCTTGTCGTTATGGGAACGGCCAATCATTTCCAAGCGCTACACTGGCCAGAACACCCCACTCAAGGAAGGCATGGTATTCGCGCTGGAAACCTGGAAGGGTGCCGAGGATGGCTCCGGGGCCGCTCGCATCGAGGAAGAAGTCGTGGTGACCAAAGACGGTTGTCAAATCATCACCAACTTCCCGTCCGATCGCCTGATATCGTGCGGGCTGCCGGGCTGCGAGGTATTTTGAGTGATACGATGGGCAACTGCCGTAGCGTCTCTGGGCGATCACGCCTATTTGACGTGCATGTCTCAGCCACAGGGTAAACCTTGCCTCACATACCCGTCACCATTCTGACCGGCTTCTTGGGCAGCGGCAAAACCGCGCTGCTCAATCGTGCGTTGCGTGACCCAGCGATGGCGAACACGGCGGTGATCATCAACGAGTTCGGCGAGATCAGTCTCGACCATGCGCTCGCCACGCAGAGCAACGACACCATCATGGTGCTGGAGAACGGTTGCCTGTGTTGCACCGTATTTGGCGATCTCGTCGCTACGTTGAACAATCTCTATCATGCCCGTGAGGAGGGCGAGATTCCCCGTTTTGATTACGTCGTGATCGAAACCTCGGGCCTCGCCGACCCATCGCCGCTGCATCAAGCGTTCCTGTCCGATCCAACCCTGGCCGGCCTCTATCGCCTCGGCACCATTGTCGCGACCGTCGACGCGGTGAACGGTCCTGGTACGCTCGACGAGCATATCGAATCTGTTCGACAGGTCGCTCTCGCCGATCGCATTCTCATAACTAAGCTGGATCTCGTCGATTCCGCGAAAGCAAACAAAGTCGAAGCAGAACTGACCGCGCGCCTGCGCGATATCAATCCGGCGGCGACGATTTCGCGCATCGATGATCCAACCTTCGATATCAGTTCGCTGTTATGCAGCGCCAGGTTTGATCCGGCCACGCCTAAGAACGACGTGCGCGCGTGGCTCAATGCCGCCGCCTACGAGCAGCATGATGCCCATCACTACGCCCTCCACGGCGATCACCACCATCACCATGGGCCGCACGATCGCGACATTGCCTCGTTTTGCTTTATCCGTGAAACGCCGATCCCGCGCGATGCGTTACAGCTGCTGCTCAATGCCTTACAGCAGAATCTTGGCCCCAATTTGCTGCGGGTGAAAGGCATCATCCATGTTGCCGAGGACCCCGAGCGGCCGGCGGTGATTCAGGGCGCTCAGCATTTGTTGCACAACCTGACTTGGCTCGACCGCTGGCCCGACGAAGACCATCGCAGCAAGATCGTGTTCATCACGCAAGGATTCGAGCGGGCCGAGGTCGAGGACATGGTCGCGGTGCTCGAACGAGTCGCGGCGCGCACGTCGAGAGCGCGCCTTCGGGCTAGTTCAAATTAAGAAACAGCTGAGGACTAAAATGACGTTGTCACGTCCCAATAAGGGAGCGCCACTCAACGACGACATTGGCGAAGAGAAGCGGCTTGAGATGTACCGGACGCAGGTGGTGATCCGGGATGCCGAGCAGCGGGCGTATGACCTGTTTCTGCAGAACCTGGTGAAGGGCACGAGCCATTTG
>Ga0187771_10000339_pt1 | contig 27887 bp, 26 predicted proteins | sample 0116_SJ02_MP15_1_FD_133139 | JGI IMG/M metagenome (GOLD analysis project Ga0187771, IMG submission 133139) | Tropical peat soil microbial communities from peatlands in Department of Meta, Colombia - 0116_SJ02_MP15_10_MG | ecosystem: Environmental > Terrestrial > Soil > Wetlands > Peat | place... | reverse complement strand
AAGCCGTGCAGGAGTTCTTCTGCGAGTTCCAGGTCATCCTCGTTCCCCCTCTCATACACCATGCACATAACCTTGCCGTGCGTTTTTCGGTTCAGAATCATCCGTGTGAAAGCCGCCTTGAGGTCCGATCCGCATGCACATGTGGCCGGCTGCTGCTAGCGCCGGGATCAGATTATGGGTCATCGTGACTTCGCCATGCCGGCTATGCCGTCGATCGCGATGTCTTCCCTAAACAAATCTCCTGTTTGGTGGGTTACGTACTCTCATCTAGCAGCAGGTGTGTCAGTTCACAGAGGACTTTCGAATTGCGTTTTCTTACGATCAATTCAAAAACGAATGCCTAACGCGGGGCTAGGTGGGTGAAGGTTATGCGAAGCGTGTCCTCGTCAAAGTGATAAATCTCGTACGTCTTTTGCTTTTCAACGCCGATATTCTATGCTATATTGCTGCCGTTCAGGCTCAGGATACGAGACGCATCTTTACAGAATCATCATAAAAGGCTAGAGAGATAGCATTTCATAACGACGGGAAAGGCAGAACAATAATGAAGATGTCCGACATGATCAAAGCAGCTTTAGAAAAGAAGGGTTATCGGAATCTCAAAGATGCATCGAAGATCCTCGGGATAAGCCCTGAGCTCGTCCGGGTAATAATCAGTAAAGGGCATGTCCCCAAAGACAAAACGCTCAGGATCATAGCGAACAAACTGGGTTTGGACAAGTCGTCCCTGATCCTGGCGGCGCACCAGGAAAAAGTGCCACTCGAGGTAAAAGGTTATTTCCTTGCACCAAGTACCTCGATGTACCGAGAGGGGAAACGGATATCTCCTCTATCCCAAGAACAATGCGACTACCTGGAAAGGGTCTTGAACACGGAAGAAATACAGATTATAAGAAAATACCGGCAGGTGTCCGAAGATGGCAAGACGCAGATTGTTGGCTATGTCGATTTCATATTTGCTTCAAAAAGAGAGCCGAAACCGTGATTCTTTCCTGGCAGATGCTGGGATCTTGGACGATACATACGATAGTCTTGCACATGCACGGTGAACAACCGCTTTAGCGTTAAGACAGGCCTGCTGTTTTTATGCATCTCGATAATGCTCGGGACCCAACGCTCATGCGCTGAGGTTGGTCCGCTCGCGTTCTACGCCGGCAGTTCCATTCAACGGCGATCCGGGCGCACTTGGAAACTTTCTTGTCAGGAGCATTCGCTCCAGCCATGTTCATCAAGGTCATCTGCACTCCATTTGTTGCACAATGCCTCGCGGGAGGGTTTCGTGGAACGGAAAACAAGCGTTGATTACCGCCATATTTTCAGTTTGCCTGTTATTGTTGCCGCTCTCGGTTATTTTGTCGACATCTACGACTTGGTACTTTTCAGCATCGTCCGCGTGCCGAGTCTCAAGTCCCTGGGGCTTTCCGGACAGGCATTGATCGATAAAGGAGTGTTCCTCTTGAACATGCAGATGGCGGGCATGTTGATCGGCGGGATCATCTGGGGCGTCCTTGGCGACAGGAAAGGACGACTCAAAATCATGTTTGGTTCGATCTTCATTTATTCGGCCGCCAATGTTGCGAACGGTATGGCAACATCCCTGCCGGCCTACGCCGGCCTGCGCTTCGTCGCCGGAGTCGGCCTTGCCGGAGAGCTTGGTGCAGGTATCACGCTCGTTTCCGAGGTCCTCCACACCGGCATTCGGGGGTATGGCACCATGCTCGTGGCCTCTGTAGGCGTCTCGGGCGCTATCCTCGCGAATGTAATAGCCAACGCCTTCGACTGGCGGAACGCCTTCATCATCGGAGGCATTCTCGGTCTCCTGTTGCTCATTGCCCGCATCAGTGTTGCTGAGTCTGGCATGTTCCGAGCTATGCAGGCAAGAACCAGCGTGAGCCGCGGGAACCTGATGGCTCTCTTTACGGACCGTAGGCGTTTTCTCCGCTATCTCAACTCTATCCTGATCGGGGTCCCGATTTGGTTCGTGGTAGGCGTCCTGATCACTTTTTCTCCGGAATTCGCCAAGACGCTCGGAACGACCGGCCCAATTTCTGCAGGGAATGCGGTCATGTTCTGCTACCTGGGGCTGGTTTTCGGTGATCTTTCGAGCGGCCTTCTGAGCCAGGTGTTAAAAACCAGAAAAAAAGTTGTTTTCCTCTTCATGCTCATGACCTTAGCAGCTATCGGCCTGTACTTCTTGCAGGGGAGCACGAGCCCGGGATTCTTCTACGGGGTCTGCCTCTTGCTTGGATTTGCAAGCGGCTACTGGGCCATCTTCGTGACCGTTGCCGCCGAGCAGTTTGGCACGAACCTGCGCGCGACCGTCGCCACGACCGTTCCGAACTTCGTACGGGGAATGGTTGTTCCCATCACACTGCTGTTCCAGGTATCGCGTCAGTACTTAGGCCTCGAGTATGGAGCATTGATAGTCGGTGCTTTGTGCGCTATTGCGGCGTTCTTTGCATTGAACGCCCTGGAAGAAACGTTTCACAAAAATCTTGACTATTATGAAGAGTTCCCCTGATGTCCGGAGGAGGCTGCCGAAGGCTGCAACCGGTTGGACATAACCAGTGGCCCTACAGACGCCGCTGAGTATCTGACAATTCAGGACGAAGCGCTCGGCGCGACAGAGAGTTGCGATTCGTTCGGGATGAGTGATGAATCAATCGAACCCTCACGTACAGGCCAAAAGAAATGCATATCGACAGCATGGTTTGCAACTGATTTGCAGTTGCACGAAGACTTCCGCAAACCTCATTTTCACGGACGGCACTGCCAAGAAAAGTCAAATCATCCAGACGTTCATTCCAAGCGGCACCAACGCTTCACATGCAATCGTAACATTGAACAGGAAGGCTTCAGTTGCATTATCATGTGAGATGAAACATACCGAAGTTATAAAAGCTGTATGGTGGCATACAAAAATTCCACTGGGGATTGCGTACGGTATGAGCAGAGAAGCGGTACTTCTTCTTAATTATCGGGGTTTTCATTCTTTAAGCATATCTCGATGATACCTCAAATCCCCTGTCGACGGCGGGCTCTTCATGACCTGGGTCGAGCGAAAGGAATGAAGGAGAATGAAGAAAACCGTACTCATCGGTGGGTGTTCATCCGGCATCGGCATGGCGACCGCCACGTTCTTTGCAGGGAGGGACTGAAACGTCGTCGCAACGATGCGCGCGCCGGCCGCGGCTACGGATCTGGGCGGCATGGACAACGTGTTGGTAACCCGCCTGGATGTTCAGGACCAGGAAAGTATCTACAGGGCGATCGAGGCAGGCATCGTGCGTTTCGGAAGGAGCGACGCCTTGATCAATATCGCGGGCTTCGGCTTGGCCGGCGTATTCGAACCCATTCCAAGAGGGAAGGTGCTCGAGCAGTTCGATATAAATGTTTTCGGCGTAATGGAGGTTACGCGAGTCATCCTGCCACACTTCAGAAAACAGATGGGCGGGCTTATCATCAACATCAGCTCACGCGCCGGCATTGTAGGCTTGCCGATGCTATCGCTCTATTGCGCCGCCAAATACGCGCTGGAAGGTTTTTCAGAGTCACTGGCCTACGAACTGGCATCCCAAAACAACGTCGTGAAGAATGTCGAGCCTAGCGGCGGCGTATCGATCACCAACTTCTCCGAACGGATGGGCAGGGAGCAATTCGCTTTCGGATTACAATGTCTTCGCTACCCGCATGAATGCGCTTTTCGCCGCCCTGCAGGCGAACCGGAAGACGAGTGCGGACGATGTTGCCGAGGTCATATATGATGCCGCAACGGACGCCACGGGCCGGCTTCGATATTTCGTCGGCGAGGACGTGGGAAATCTCATTCGAGCGAAGCGAGAGATGTCCGATGAGGACCTCGTCGCGTTCATGAAGGCGTGGCTCCTGCCGAAGTCGTAGGCTTATGGCTATCTAAAATCGTTCCCGGGCTTCCCCATTTTTTTAATACAATGACCAACGGAAGCAGTGCCATTTCATTGATGCACGGGAAAAAGAGTGCACACACAGTACGTCGAGCTGGAGCTGTTGCCCGCAACAGCTTATTCGCCCGGAATTGAAAAAGAAGAGTATAGTTAGGAACGGGAATCCACTTCGACTAAATGTACAAATTGGCACATTGTTTAAGGGCCCGCCCTTTTTCATGCATTTCCCTGCCTGCGCGCTTCTCCTTCTTTCCTAGTGAGCGAACGCTGCACTTGAAATTACGGATATTCGGATTTAGTGGTTGAAAAATCTAAAATCCGGATAATGTAGATATCTCGGTTCCTGGTTGATTTAGACATCAATTGCCTTTTGAATATCCAAAACAAACTGCTGTACATGATTTGTTATGTATTTTTTGATTTTCAACCACTCTATGTTAGTCCCCAAATACTTTGGGTCGGGATCTGATTCGGCATCTTGAAGGTAGACGAGTGCTTTCCCCATCGCAACAGGATTTATTCGGTTTTTTCCATATCGATTAGCTAAATTTTCTGCATCTTTGCAAACGGAATGTCCTGCAGGATCCAATAAAGGTCTACAAAGTCTCCCTTTGCTCCCCTCTGCATAATCGCAACAAGCTTCATAGAAGCTATATCGAGAAGTCCTGCGATGGGGATTCCGATAAGCATCGACGTCTTTTCCAAAAATTGCTGAGTGTATTGGAAAAATGATACTTTCATTCCGTCAACCGATAGCGTGAGCGTTCCCGCCTCCTCCTGGAGAGTTTCTATTCTCAAACCAAGTTTGCTGATTGCCCTATGTATTTCATCTGTCTTAAAGGAGCGAGTCGTAAAAAAATCAAAAGCCACGGACAACCGATGGCCAAGATGAAGCGCAACGGCCGTTCCCCCAGCCAGTATAAAACCATTATCCGATGCAATCGGAGATATCTTTTTGATCAATTTACGTGCGGCAGATGTAAGACAATTAAGATACATGGCTCTCCCCAAACCATACAGTCCAAAAGTGCCTAGATCGTTGTGATGGTCTGCGGCTGGTCCGGCAAACCCCAATGATTAATGACGTCGGATATTGTTTCTGTGTCCACCACAGTGCTTTAAGATCACCCAGCTCGAGCACCCGTTCTATGATGAATCTGCTCTGCTGGCGAATATTCAATGCTTTAGCATCGACATCCCAAAAATACTTAAATAACTCAGACGGTATTGATTTGTTCTCTTCAAGGGCCTTTATTTGGGCGGTGACGTTCGGATCATTTGCAGATCCCAGATATTTTTGGATAATCTTACGCCCTCTCCGGTATGCTTCATAAGCATACTCCCTGCCACCTATTTTCTTTGTTGTAATACTCATATTTTTTTTAAACAACATTGTTGTATAAAATTCAACAAATCTGCATACTGTCTTTGACCGCCTCAGGTGAGCAAATCAACCGGAAGATCCGATTTTGAACCTGCTTGTATATTTTCTGAAAACTGCAGAAGCAACCAGTAAATCCGAAGACCCGAAATTAAAAACCAAAAAAGTCTTGACATAACATGGCATGCATGGTATTAATGAAAACGATTTTCAATATCATTTAAGAAACCAGTGTGGAGTTTCGGCTTAAGGATGGCGTCACGGGCCTTGAGTATCTGGTCAGAGGCGTGCATGACGACAACCTTAATTTATTTGCACCAGCTGTGATGCGAGCATCGAATTGAAGAACAAGCACCTAGAAGAACTCCGACGCGGCGCGGGAAGGACGGTTCACCATACGGAGCTTTAAATTGAAGAGGTACGGCCTGTGCGCGGCAAGTCAGCAGGAGATAGTACTTTTATGCAATTGCTTGCCATAATCATAGCTATCGACCGGGGAGAGCACAGATGCTCAGAGCACTAAGACTGCTTTGACGCTTTGCTCGTCGCAATGTCCCTCGTAAGAGGCGGCATAGCCTCTCCTCGGCAGAAACATTCTGTAAAACCGTGCCGAGCCATCCAGGTTTACAGTGAAATCTGCGTTCATGAAAGAGAATGCGCTATTTCAACAATTTTAATTGAAAATGAATTTCATCATCATGAACATGGCCTTCCTGACAGGGATACACTGCGCAAACTTGTCCGAATCATCGAGCGCTTCCACAAAATGTCTTAAAGGTAGGAAATGTCGGTGGGGTGATGAATGTTACAAAAGCAATTGATAGCCCTCATCGCATGCATTTCCTGTGTAGCATCTGCATACTACTGCATTATCCTCGTTGTCTTGAATGTAACCTTGAGTCGGAGAAGTGCCTGGCACTCCTTATAGGCGATGAAGTTGAGTGAGCTGGCAATCCTCGCGGTACTCTGCCTTCAGAATTTGTTTGCATACTGTTGCCGCTTCAGGAGGTATCGCATGTCTATCGTAAATGGCCATACACGACATACGCGCTGCGCTTTCATAGGTATCGTGATCATGATGTTCGTACTGGGCGTTAAGCTGAGCACACACCTGTTCTACTCGACCAGCCAAGCTGCAGAACAGGAGACTATACCGCCCGCGCTAGTTCGGCAAGGCGACCAATTCATAATACCGGAGGGTTCTGCGCTGCGTTCACGGTTGCTGGTGCAACAGGTCGCCGTAGACGATAGCCCCCACACGCTCGTATCGCCAGCCGTGGTGGAGGCAGATCCCGCACGCACAGTCAACATCCTGCCGCCGCTAGCCGGCAGAGTGGTTAATCTTGTAGTCAGACTGGGCGACCATGTTGTAAAAGGCGATCCGGTCGTCGCGATCGATTCGGGCGATCTCGGACAGGCATACGCGGATGACGACAAAGCGCGCGATGCGCTCCAGCATGCTGAGCGCACCTTGGAGCGCGTGCGCGGCCTGCACGATGCCGGCGCCGGCTCGCTCAAAGACCTTGAGCAGGCCGAGAGCGACTATGCCCAGGCCAAAGCCGAGTTCCGCAGGGCCGAATCGCGGCTTGAAGAAATCGGTGTCCCTTCACAACCCAAAGATGGGTTACGCCTCTTGACACTTACTGCGCCAACGACCGGAAGCGTCACCGCGCTCACGACCGCGCCAGGCGCCTTCGTCAACGATCTGACTGCATCGCTCATGACGATTGCAAACCTTGGTTCTGTTTGGGTCACTGCCAACGTGCCGGAGATGGATATCGCTCACATTGCCAAAGGGCAGTCCGTCGACGTATCCTTTGCAGCCTACCCCGGACAGGTCTTTCACGGCACTGTCGCGTTCGTCAGCGATGTTGTGGAACCGGAGACACGGCGCAGCAAGGTGAGGATCGTTTTCTCCAACCCCGACGGCAAGTTCAAGCCCAACATGTTTGCGAATGTGAGTTTCAATGTCCCGCAGAAATCCGAGGTGTTCGTGCCGAATTCAGCCCTGCTCATGGACAACGACAGTACCGTTGTGTTTGTCGAGGTTGCGCCCTGGACTTTCATCAAGCGACCGGTCCTGCCCGGCTATGAAAAGGATGATGGTGCCCGCATCGATCAGGGATTGAAGCCTGGCGACCGCATTATTGTCAAAGGTGGGGTATTGCTCAATGATTGATCGAATGATCGGCATTTGCCTTCGCATGCGGTTCGTTGCGATCATGGTGGCGATCCTGCTCGCCGTTTTCGGCTACTACTCATGGACAAAAATGGCAGTCGAGGCGTATCCGGAAATCGGAGATGTGACCGCGCAGGTCGTCACCCAGGTGCCCGGCCTCGCCTCCGAAGAGGTAGAACAACAGATCACGACGCCGTTGGAGCGTGCGCTGGGCAGCACCCCCGGTCTTCGGTCCATGCGTTCGAGCAGCACGTTCGGTCTTTCTCTCATTACATTGGTGTTCCGCGACGGCTCTGAAGACTACTGGTCGCGTCAACGCATCATGGAGCGCATCAACCAGGTCAGCCTGCCGACCGGCATCCAGCCGGGCCTCGATCCTGTAACGGGGCCGGTCGGTGAAATCTACCGCTATACGCTGGAGTCTGATACCAAGAACTTGATGGAACTCTCGGAAATCCAGCGCTGGATCGTTATCCCGGCTCTGGAACAGGTGCCCGGCGTGGTTAACGTAGACAACTTCGGCGGTTTCACCATGCAGTATCAACTTGAGCTTGATCCCTCCCAACTGCAGCGCTATGGCGTCGGCCTCAACGACGTGGTAACGGCGATCAACAGCAACAACTTGAATGCCGGCGGCAGCCGCATCTCGCGCGGGGAGCAGGGCTATGTTATCCGCGGCATCGGCATGGTACGTACCTTGGGCGATCTTGGCAATATCGTCGTCTCCCAGCGGAACGGCGTGCCGATTCTGGTGCGCGATCTCGGCAGGACGACGTACAGCCATCAGGAGCGCGAGGGCATCCTCGGCAAAGACACCAATCCGGACACCATAGAGGGCATCGTGGACCTGCTCAAGTATCAAAATCCATCGGAGGTCTTGAAGGGTATCCATGCCAAGGTTGCGGAACTCAGCAAACAACTAGGACCTATGGATGTGCGCATCGTTCCCTACATCGACAGAGACGACTTGGTACAAGCGACGGTCAGCAAGGTCTCGCATACCGTCCTTGAAGGCATCGGGCTGGTGTGTATTGTGCTGATTCTGTTTCTCGGCAGCCCTCGCAGCGCCTTGATCGCAGCGGTTACCATCCCATTCGCCCTGGTAGTCGTCTTTATTGTAATGCATCTGACAAAAATGCCTGCCAACCTCTTCTCGCTTGGCGCTATCGATTTCGGCATTATCGTGGATGGCGCTATCGTAGTGACCGAGGCCATCCTTCGAAGGCGGGAGGCGGACCCTTCCGCTGCCTTGAGCGAGCATGACGTGTTTACTACAATGAAACAGGTTGCGCGGCCGATTTTCTTTGCCACACTAATCATCATCACAGCCTACCTGCCGCTGTTTTCCTTCGAGCGGGCCGAAGCCAAGCTTTTTTCGCCAATGGCTTACACTGTGGGCTATGCCCTGTTCGGCGCTCTCCTCTGTACCTTTACCCTGATTCCCGGCCTGGCCTATATGGCCTTTCGCAAACCCCGGCGAACCTTCCACAACCGGCCGCTTCAATGGTTGCAGGACGGCTTCCGCCGGGCATTGGAGCGGACTCTCGCCGTGCCGACAATTGCACATGTGGTAGGTGGCATGGCGCTTATAGCCGTAATCGGTCTGGGCGTCACCACAGGCCGGGAATTCCTGCCCGAGCTGGATGAGGGCGCCTTGTGGCTACAAGTGCAATTGCCGACTGGCCTTTCACTCGACAAAGCGAGCGAGATGGCCGGGGAACTGCGACGCATGCTGCACGAATTTCCCGAAGTATCTTACGCCATCACCCAGCTAGGACGCAGCGATAACGGAACCGATCCCTGGACGCCTTCCCACATCGAAGCGCCTGTCGGACTGAAGCCCTACAACACCTGGCCCAAGGGCGAGACCAAGGCTGAGTTTCTGCGAAAACTCAACGCCCGCGTTCAGCAGTTGCCGGGATTCGAGGTCGGCATCAGCCAGCCAATCATTGACATGGTCTACGACGCGATGGGCGGCTCGCACAGCCCCCTGGTAATCCGCGTTTTCGGCAACGACCTCAGCGAGTTGCGCCGTATCGGCGGCGAAATTGTTAAGGTACTGAATGGAATCCGGGGCACAGCGGACGCCTCTGTCTTTCAGGAGCCTCCGATTCCACAGATCGCCATCAACATCGACCGCGAAGCGGCTGCCCGCTACGGCATCAACGTATCAGATATCACCAACCTGATCCAAACCGGTGTTGGCGGCGCACCTGTCAGCACAGTCTATGTAGCCGACCGGATGTACAACGTTACCGTGCGGTTCCCGCAAAATACCCGCAACAGTCCTGAGGCTCTCGGGAGGTTGGAACTGACGACCTCCAGTGCTGCGCGAATTCCTCTTTCTGAGGTTGCCCATATCAAGCTGCAGACTGGCGAAAGCGACATCACGCACGAGATGGGCCGCCGCGTACTGCTCGTACGAATCGACAACCGGGATCGTGCCCTGTCCGATTACCTGGAGGAGACACAGCGCAAGATTGGCCAGTCAGTAAGCTTCGACCACAGCAAATATCGCCTTGAATGGGGCGGTGAGTTTGAAAACCAGCAGCGCGCCCAGGCCCGATTGACCTTTATCATGGGCATCGTGCTGGCGCTCATAGCCGTATTCCTATTTGCCGAATTCGGTAAGATGCGTCAGGCGGTCTTGATCCTCGCAGTGGTGCCGCTGGCGACCCTCGGAGGCCTGATCTCGCTCCACCTTACCAGCGAGACGTTGAATGTCGCCAGCGCTGTTGGCTTCATCGCGCTCTTCGGCGTGGCCGTGCAAAACGGCATCATCATGGTTGCCAACATCAACCGCGTGCGAGAGCAGGGACTGGCGTTGCGCGAGGCCGTAGTGTCAGGTGCGGTTGAACGTTTCCGTCCGGTGCTCATGACCGCCACTGTGGCGAGCGTAGGTATGCTGCCTGCTGCGTTGGCTACCGGCATCGGCACTGATGTGCAGCGCAACCTCGCCACCGTTGTGGTAGGCGGTCTGGGTCTAGCGACGCTACTCACGCTGTTTATTCTGCCGACTTATTACTACGCCCTGGAACGATGGGTAGAACGTCGTCAAACCATAAAGCCCCAGGCTCTGAAGAGGAGGCATGATGATGTATAGACGTATAATCATCTTAGGTATTCTCTTAGCGGGATGTGCGGTGGGTCCTGATTTCCACAGCCCAACCGCACCCACTGTCGATCGCTACACGCAGCAGCCACTGCCTGCACAGACGGCATCGGTCGAGATCAAGGGAGGTGAGGCGCAGCGCTTCGTTCAGAACATGGATATTCCCGGTCAATGGTGGACACTGTTTCATTCAAAACCGCTCAATAACCTGATTGAACAATCGCTCAAGGCCAACCCCGACCTGGGAGCTGCTCAAGCCGCGCTGCGCGGTGCCTGGGAAAACGTCTATGCACAGCAAGGTTCGTTCTTCCCCAGTGTAGATGCAAACTTCACTACAACGCGTCAAAAGACCGCCGCAGTGTTGTCCAGTCCGTTGGCAAGCGGTACTAACATCTATAGCCTTCATACCGCGCAGGTAGCTGTGGCCTATGTGCCGGATGTGTTCGGCGGCACACGACGTGAGGTGGAATCGCTGAAAGCGCAAGCCGACTCGCAACGCTTTCAGCTCGAAGCTGCTTACCTGACGCTTACCTCCAACGTGGTAGCCGCGGCGCTAGAAGAGGCAGCTTTACGCGGGCAGATCGAGGCAACCGGGAAGATCATCGAGTTTCAGAGCACATCTCTTGAATTGCTGAAACGTCAATATGAGCTTGGCCAAATTGCCGCGTTGGACGTCGTAGCGCAGGAAACGGCACTGGCACAATCGCAGGCTATGTTGCCGCCGCTGGAAAAACAATTGGCACAACAGCGCGACTTGCTGGCCCGACTGGCCGGCCGATTCCCCAGCGATACACTCGCAGAAGAATTCGAACTCTCCTCGCTGCAACTGCCGGAAGAGTTGCCCGTGAGTCTTCCCTCCAAGCTCGTGGCCCAGCGACCAGACGTGCGCTCTGCCGAAGGGCAATTGCACGCCGCTAGTGCAGAGATTGGAGTCAATATTGCCAACCGGCTGCCGAACATTACGCTGAGCGCCAATTTGGGCTCCAGCGCCCTCGCAATCAGCCAGTTGTTCACCTCCGGCACCGGCTTCTGGGCATTGACCGCCAATCTGACACAGCCAATCTTCCAGGGGGGGACATTGCTGCACCGGCAGCGTGCCGCTGAAGCTGCCTACGACCAGGCTGCAGCGGAGTACCGCAGCGCCGTGCTCACTGCATTCCAGAACGTGGCCGACACGCTGTACGCCATCCAATGCGACGCAGATGCCCTGAAAGCAGCCGTCGCCGCCGAGCGTGCTGCCGCTAGAAGCCTCACCATTGCGCAGAAGCAGTTGGAATTGGGCGATGTCAGCTACCTGCAGCTGCTTAATGCCGAACAGGCATATCAACAGGCGAAGATCAATCTCGTGCAGTCCCTCGCCAACCGATACGCCGACACTGCGGCGCTGTTCCAGGCGCTGGGCGGCGGCTGGTGGAACCGGTCCGATGTCCTTACCAAGGGTGACCGCTGACCACGCCCTGCAGTTACCGAAAAGCCGCAGAGAATGTTGCAAGCATGTATTGAACCTTTCCGCGGACGCGGTGGATGGGAAGCAAAACTGGTTATCGCTTGGTCGCTCCTCGGCTCTTTGATCCATCGGAAGCAAGTCAAGCTGTTGACGACGGTCTACAAACCTCAGCGAGCAGGCCCATACCGCAGTGCGGTTGAAAGTAAGCCCAGGCATGCAGCGGAGGGCTGGGTCAGAGGATAATTGCAAATTACCCCGAATGAGAGCACCCGTTAAGAGTTCGAATCAATATTCCGACCAGAATTCGTCAGATTTTCATTTTTTCTGCGTGAGAGTGATCGTTGCAACATCACGCTGACACAAGTTACGCGCTTATCCCGCACCTCGAATAAAAAGGGCTAAATAGAAATCTCTATTCAGCCCCTCAGATGATGAACTTGGTGTATGCGCGAATTGCCAATTTGTGAAAAATTATTCTTCTTCCGCTTCTTCATCCCCTTCATCGGTAAACGGACCTTTTATCCCTAGCTCTTTTATCTTTTTCCTGAGCGTGTTGCGATTGATGCCGAGCAGATGCGCAGCGCGGACCTGGTTGCCCTCAGTCTTCCGAAGCACGAGTGAGATGAGCGGTTTTTCCACTCGGTGGAGCACCATGGTATAAATATCTCCACGTTCGAGGCCACCCATGCGCTCCACAAGGTCGGAGAGCTTTTCTTCGAGAAAATTCTCAAAGGAAAGGTGGGCCCCCTGTCCCGGTTTAAATAGCTGCGGTGGCAGCGCATCGGGGAAGATCTTATCTCCCTGCGATAACGTTATGGCGCGTTGGACTGCATTTTCTAGCTCCCGCACATTACCAGGCCAATCATAGGCTCGCAGTATTTTGAGTGTTTCCTGAGTTAGAACCTTCTTCTTCGCGTCGTTGCCCTGGTATTTCTGCATGAAGAACTCGGCGAGCGGTACGATATCGTCCTTGCGCTTTCTGAGCGGCGGGATGTTGATCTGGATGACATTTAAGCGGTAGAAGAGGTCCTCGCGGAAACGCTTCTCGCGTACCATCTTCTCGAGGTTGTGGTGCGTGGCGGCAAGCACGCGCACGTCGGTCTTGATAGGCTCCGTTCCGCCGACCCGTTCGAACTCCCGTTCCTGCAGCACGCGCAAAAGCTTGCCTTGGAGCGGCAGATCCATATCCCCAATCTCGTCGAGAAATAACGTTCCACCGGAAGCAGCTTCGAATTTCCCGATCTTACGACCGGTTGCACCGGTAAAGGAGCCCTTCTCATGCCCGAAAAGTTCGCTCTCCAGCAGCTCTGACGGTATGGCAACTGAGTTTACTGCCACAAAAGGTCGTCCTGCGCGTTTGCTGTGGTAGTGGATCGCGCGCGCGACAAGTTCTTTTCCGGTGCCGCTCTCGCCGTGGATAAGGACCGTAGCGTCGCTTTCCGCGACGCGCCCGATGGTCTTATAAATCTCCTGCATGGCAGCAGTGTTGCCAACGAGTCCACCCTCGTACTTTTCCCGCACTTCGGCGCGAAGCACGTTTATTTCCTCAGAAAGCCTCCTGACGTCGATTGCCTTACGGACGAGAATGTTTACCTCGTCGAGGTCGAAAGGTTTAGTGATATAATCGAACGCTCCACGCCGCATCGCCTCGATGGCATTCTGCATCGTAGCCTGGGCTGTCATGATGATGACCGATGTACCCTTCCCTTCAGATTGGATCTTGTCGAGCGCCTCAAATCCGCCCATCCCGGGCATGCGGATATCCATGAGCACGATCGCAATGTCGTCTTCCTTGAGCCTGCTGAGCGCTTCGGAGCCGTCTTTCGCTAGAACCGTCTCGAGCCCCTCTTTTTCGAGCGACTTTTTGAGCACCCAGCGTACGCTTTCGTCGTCATCAACGATGAGTATTTTTTCATTTCCCATAATTTCACCTGGTGCAGAATTCAATCCCTGCCGCCTCTCCCCTCAAGAAAGGGTCCCTACGAGAACGGTTGGTCTCCATCCACACTCCGCGTTCGCCTCTCTGCACTAAGATCATCCTGCCAGCGGCAGATATACGCTGAACGTCGTCCCTTCGTTCTCCTGACTCTCTACGCGGATCGTGCCGAGATGTTCCTGTACGATCTGGTACGAGAGAGCCAATCCCAGCCCCACGCCCCGGTCCTTGGTCGTAAAAAAGGGGGTGAAAATTTCCTTCAAATGCTCCTGCTTGATACCGCGGCCCGAATCGCTCACTTTCACGACCATGAGCTGGTATTTCTTCCCATCTGACTGCACGGTGGTGAACAGGTCCGACATCCTCGTGACGACCGTCAGCTTTCCGCCATGTGGCATAGCCTCGATAGCGTTCTTGATGATGTTCAAAAACACCTGTATGAGCTGGTCGTCGCTACCATAAACATCTGGCAGGCTCGGGTCATAGATACGGGCGAGAACGACGCCCCGTTGCCTTGCGCTTTCTTCGTTCAATAAAAGCACCCGGTCCAGGATGCTGTGAATATTCGAGGCCTTCATTTCGCGGGGCTTAATCCGCGTAAAATCGAGGATTCCTTCGAGCACCTTGTTCAGACGATCCGATTCCTTCAAGATGACGTCGAGATACTCCAGCAGGCTTTTCAACGAACCCGTTGCGGTCTCTTTGCTGGACTGGAGTTCGGACTTCATAAGCTGCGCTGCGCCGCGGATGCCTACGAGCGGATTTTTTACTTCGTGAGCGATACCAGCGGCAATCATGCCGAGCGTGGCAAGACGGTCGGCCCTTCGCATGCGCTCCTTGAGGTCCCGAACACCCGCCTGGTCACGAATCGTAAGGATCACGCCGGTAGGGATGCCCTCGTCATCCGTCAGCATGCTCGTGACAATCCCCACTGGGTGGGGTGGTCCATGCTTTACGGCAATCTCCGCTTCGTAGTCCGAATAGGATCTGCCGGAGGTAACGGTTTTCTCGATCTGGCCTACCACTGCAGGCGTATCGGATAAAACTGCCCGGATATTCTTTCCAAGAGCATCAGCCGCCGGGATCTCGGTCATTTCCTCGGCTGCGCGGTTCCAGATAAGCACACGTCCTTCGACATCGGTAACAGCTACGCCATCGATGATCCCCGTAAGAATATCAGCGGTAATATCTTGCATGCGTGGTGCAGGCGACTCCATCATTCATTGATAGCACAATATATTTGAGTATTCAAGAGAATTCATGTATAGTATGATCCAAATTCGAATTGATGAATTCAGCGTTCAGAGAAGTGATAAATCCGCGCACGGCCGCGTCTCTCGCCCTGTCAAGTCCGTAATCGGCTATGCTCAACCTCCGCCTCGTATTCGTTGCCCTCGTCTGGGGCGTCAACTTCTCCGTCATCAAGTTTGCCATCGCGGATTTCCATCCTCTTGGCTTCACCGTAATTCGCTTCGCACTTGCAGCGCTATTTCTGTCCCTCGTTATGATCGCAGGCCGTGAACCCTTTGCGATCGAACGGCAGGACCGCTTCGCCGTCATCCGGCTTGGATTCCTCGGAATCACGCTGTACAACATCCTGTTCGTATATGGCCTGAAGCTCACCACGGCCGCAAATTCAGCCCTTCTCATTTCGCTGTCGCCGTTGTTCGGCGCGCTTATCAGCGCCGCTGGCGGGAAAGAACCCCTCACGGTCCGCATCGGCGCAGGACTCATGCTGGCAACGGCGGGCGTTGCTCTCGTTATCGGGGGCCATCACGGCGAGCTGAGCTTTTCATCATCGGACGTTGCCGGGGATCTCCTGACGCTCTGCGCGACCCTCACGTGGGCGCTCTACACTATCACCGCGAAGCCCCTGCTCGCGAAATACTCTGCCATCAAAGTCACCGCTTATAGTTTCGCATCTGGCAGCGTTCTACTCCTGCCTGTTAGCTTCAAGGGTCTTATCAACCAAGGCTGGTCCTCAGTCTCCGCATTATCATGGACTGCCATGGCCTTTTCATCATTCATAGCCGCAGGTGTTGCATATGTTTTTTGGTACCAGGGAGTGAAAGATATCGGTGTCACCCGCACAATGGTCTATCATTACCTCATGCCATTCGCCGCGCTGCTCTTCGCTGCCTTTGCGTTGGATGAGCAAATCACCGTCCTCCAGTGCATTGGAGGTACGGGAATTCTTTCTGGTGTCTATCTGGTGCAAACAAATCAGCCGTGATCCGACCGGGAAAGACGGGGAATCGGTGACGCTTACCCCCTCTCCCCTCATTCACCGATTCCCAGAACGCTGTCTCTTGCTTGAGTTATAACGCATACCCCGCTTCACCATGCTGGCTGATATCGAGCCCTTCCGTCTCATGGTCCGCTTGAACCCGCAGGCCCGTAGCAATATCGAGCGCCTTCAGCAACACATAACTCACGCCGAATGAATAGAAAGCTACTAGTGAAACAGCGCCCGCCTGCACGAATAATTGTTTCGCGTTGCCAAATAATGCGCCGTCCGCTCCTGCCGCATTTATGGCAACGGAAGCGAAAAGACCCACCGAAAGCGTTCCAAGCATACCGCCGACGCCGTGCACTCCGAATGCATCGAGGGAATCGTCATACCCAAACTTCGTCTTGGCATTGAGCGCGATGTAGCAGACGACACCGGCTGCGATGCCGATAAGCAAGGCGGGCAGAGCGCCCACGAACCCTGCAGCAGGTGTGATCGTCGCGAGTCCCGCGATAGAGCCAGTTGCCGCTCCAAACATCGTCGGTTTACCGCGGTGGAACCATTCAACAAGAACCCACGTAATCGTGGCTGCACATGCCGCAAGATGGGTCGTCAAGAAGGCCATGGTCGCGAGCGTGCCCGAGGATAAGGCGCTCCCAGCATTGAATCCGAACCAGCCGAACCATAATAGTCCCGCACCAAGCACCGTCATCGGCAAGTTATGGGGCGGCATGTGTTCATGCAGGAAGCCCTTCCGCTTTCCTATATAGAGTGCTGCTGCAAGAGCGGAAAAACCCGATGTGGCATGTACGACGATCCCGCCAGCAAAATCGAGAACCCCGAGGTTCTTCAGCCATCCACCGGCACCCCAGACCCAGTGGGCCACCGGATCATAAACAATCGTGGTCCAGGCAATGGTGAAGATGAGGAACGTGGAGAACTTCATTCGTTCAGCTACTGCACCGCTGATGAGCGCTGGCGTTATGACTGCAAACATCATCTGATATACCATGAACAGCAGGTGAGGAATGGTCGGCGCATAGTCCGCATTCGGAGTGAGCCCTACGCCGGTCAATCCTGCCCAACCCAAGTTGCCAATCACGCCTTTTACGTCAGGCCCAAATGACAACGAGTATCCGAACAGAACCCACTGAAGACTGACTAACGCAATGGCAATAAAGCTGTGCATAATCGTTCCCAGCACGTTTTTTTTACGCACCATGCCGCCATAGAACATAGCAAGTCCCGGCGTCATCAGCATGACAAGCGCCGTTGAAATCAAGATCCATGCTGTATCACCAGTGTCTATTCTTGCTGCGGGGACCGCAGCGGCAGGTGAAACAGGAACCGCAGTCTGCGCCGTGGCTGCAAGCGGTACGAGTACCGCCAGTGAGAGCAGCACGGTCAAAAACAATGTGTACAAACGTTTTTCGTCCATTGAGCACTATCCTCCCATTAAATTTACAAACTTCATTTCAATTTTCAAAGACCAGGTTCCACTGTTTGCACGACGTGAGCCGCTATGACGCGTCGCCGATGACGCTTGAATTACCTAATCATGCATAAGTATTCAATCCGGGAACAATCTGTCCAGGAATGCACCGGCGATGCCACCCGCTCCCATCGGTTTTGCATATTCAACATTGATAATTCGATTTCCCCATCAACTTCACGTAATCCATCTGATCATATTAGCCGGTCGGGCACATGCGGAAAAAAGGACTTCTTAAGAAGCTTTAAGGCACAAAGCTGACGGGGGCACTTGAACTTTCCTCCGCGTAAAACCAGGTAATATAGCTTCAGCAATTAGACGAATGACCTTTCCCCCTCCTTTCTTTAAAGAATAAAATAAATAGATGCAGGCATATGCCAAAGTAATAACTTGCACAAATCCCCATTAAATTATTAGCAAGGCCTGTGCCACTGGCTTTATTTTTATAATCACATTAAGTATTTGATTTTATGAGTTAATAATTATGAAATTAATAGCATTGTTACGATTGAATATGAGCTAAAGCTTATATTTTAGGCATATGATTAATAATTGTGCATGTTTATGAAAACGCATGAAATTTATTTCTGATGCCTGTCCTAATTATGTGCAATAAATTAAAACAGAATAAAGAACTAATAACGAACATGTAGAGAGAATCGACTTATTATTTATCACATTAACGTTTTATAATAATTATTCTTGACAAATAATAATTATCATTTTATAATCTTTCCATCTTATGTTAAAAAATCTCTCAGTGCTAGCTAAATACCGGAATCTTGGATTTAAACTTACCCCTCAGAGAATCGCCATTCTTAATTACCTGGAGGGGAATAATCGACATCCCTCTGCTGAAGATATTCATCGTGCTGTGGCGAAAAAGTTTCCGACCCTCTCGCTCGCGACAGTGTACACAACGCTAGGGGCACTTAAGGAAAAAGGAAGGGTGCTCGAATTGACGATAGATCCGGGCAAGAAACGGTATGACCCGGAAACCGCGAAGCATAACCATTTAATCTGTGTTTCGTGCAAAAAAATCATCGATATTCCTGCTTCGAATCCAATCGATTTTCCTGAGGCCAGCAGACAGGATTTTTCCATCATCGAAAGTCACGTTCAATATTATGGGCATTGCCCTGAGTGTAAAAATCACAATGTGAATAACTAGAGGAGGCTGTCAATGTGTGTAGATTATAGTTTGAATTGTTCCTGTGGAAAAACTCATGCAAGTTTTAATTTTCGCGATGAAGTGCTGCCTTTCAACGTCGTAACCAAGTTATACTGTCCTGCCTGCTCCCGCGAGGTGACTCTTAATCCAGCGACCATGGTAGCCGACAATGGATGGGTGATCGAGTATGATATGGAGGTAGCGCGCTTCATGATGCAAAAAAAGGCTCCTGTTTCGACCGTAAAGCCAGAGTTCCTGTTCGACGAGGGCTACTGTACGTGGCGGGGAATGACCCCGACAGACCATATCGACTCTGTGAAGGAGCGCGCAGTTCTCGTACAGATCGCCAAGAGCGATCCGAAACGGTACTTCGAGGAAATCAAGTCATGGGGCAATAACCGTATGGAACGCCTTGCACGGGAAGGATGGCGGAAAGCAATTGAAAGAGAACCTGCAAAAGCATAAAGCTAAAAAGTCTTTCACTGACTTCGTGGTAAACAGAACAGAAATACTGACAAGGTGCCCTCAATGCGGGGGTGAGGTTGACCTCTGGTCGGAAGGACGGGAGATCGTATGCGATTTCTGCCAGTACCACATTTTCGAACATGAAGTAACATTCCATTAACCATCCGAGAAATTCCCCAATATGCATGGACTAAGCTGCTAGAAAAAAATAGAGGAAATTGCGTCAGGACGCTCGTACCGATGGAGTACTCGGTATCGCATGCAATGTCATCAGATATCGGGTATTTACGGAATGAAACTTTGTTCGCGACGGCATTCTGTGGCTTGACGTATCAGGAAAAATAGTTCGCTTGAAGAAAGGTTTTGTCTTTTTTTCTGGTATACTAATAACATTGTGAAAAATCAATCCTACACCAATGGAGGAACTCAACATGCCGTACGCCGCAAAGGATTACGCTAAACTTGTCGGGATGGAAGGATTCAGCGAAACACTCCTGAGGAATCATTTTACATTGTACCAGGGCTATGTGACCAACACGAACAAGGTGCTCGACAACCTTGACCAGATGTCCAAAGACGGCAAGAATACAACACCTGAGTTTGCAGAGCTGAAGCGCAGGCTCGGATGGGAGTTCAACGGGATGCGGCTTCACGAGTACTATTTTGACAACCTCGGCGGTAAAGGCGGCATCGACAAAAATGGCAAACTCGCCAAAAAACTGGCCGAGTCGTTCGGCGGCTACGATGCCTGGGAAAAGGACTTCAGAGCTACCGGTGCCATGCGGGGCATCGGCTGGGTCGTGCTGTACCAGGATACCATTTCAGGACGATTTATCAATTTCTGGGTCAACGAACATGACGTTTCTCATGCCGCGGGATGCAATCCTCTGCTTATCATGGACGTCTTCGAACACGCGTTCATGCTTGATTACGGTTTGAAGCGGGCAGATTACATCGAGGCTTTTTTCAAGAATATACATTGGTCTGCAGTCGAATCGCGGCTGAAATAAAACGTTTTTCACCTCCCCCATCGCGGGTTGGTGAGCAATATTTGCTCCACTTCTCCTGCTCTTTCGAAGGAGAGACAAGAAGCAGCCATTCAGACATATCCAGTAGCGACTATATTGAGAGGAAAGGAGACGAGACGTATGTCAAAGACTGAGCAGAATCTGAAGGACGCATTTGCCGGGGAATCGCAGGCAAATAGAAAATACCTGGCCTTTGCCAAAAAAGCGGAGGAGGAAGGCTTTGTGCAGGCGGCTAGGCTGTTCCGTGCTGCTGCAGCGGCCGAGACCATTCATGCCCACAATCATCTCAAGGAGCTTCACGGCGTCAAATCGACAAGAGAGAACCTGATGGAGGCAATCAACGGCGAATCCTATGAGTTCCAGAAGATGTATCCGGCCATGATCGCAGACGCAAGGGCAGAAGGACAGGACTTCGCCCTGCGAACCTTCACGTTGGCGAACGAAGTGGAAAAGATACACGCTGCGCTTTATAAAAAGGCGCTCGACACTCTCGACGTGAGCAAGGGCACTGCTGTTGACTATTACGTATGCTCGGTATGCGGTTACACTGCCGAAGGCAGCGCCCCGGATGAATGTCCTGTCTGCAAGGCAAAAAAGCGAGCATTTTATAAAGCGGAATAAGTTGTGAGAATAATTGCATTTAACGGAAGCCCCCGTCCCGGGGGGAACGCGGAAGTGCTCCTGCTGGAGGCGCTGAAGCCTCTCCGGGAAGCAGGACATGACGTGAGGCTTTTTACCCTCAACACCATGCACTTCAAGCCCTGCCAGGATTGTGGCGGCTGCACCACAACCGGTCTTTGTATACATTCCGACGACATGAGTAAAATCTATGATGCCATCAGGGAGGCGGAGAGGATAATTCTCGCCTCCCCAATTTTTTTCTACAGTCTGAGCGCGCAAACCAAGACGATGGTTGACCGCTGCCAGTCCTTCTGGTGTGAAAAATACCTTCTGAAAAAGAGCATCTCCGCCGGTCCTCAGGGAAGAAAAGGGCTACTCCTTCTTGTTGGCGGCATGAAGAAAGATGACGGGCGACAGAGTGCGGAGTCTGTAGCAAAAGCTTTTTTCAGGACGGTGAGCGTGCCGGAGCACGAAACCCTGTTCTTCGGCGGCGTTGACGCCAAAGGAGATGTCGGTAAACATCCTACTGCGTTAAAAGAAGCCTATGAGGCCGGGAAGAGGCTCGGCAAGTAACCTCAGGCGATGCGTGCCCGCAGCTATCATTGAACCTACCCCAGAGGTCAGTGTAAAAAGAAACCACTCTTGCGGATCCGCTGTACGTGACATCCTCCCCGGCGGAATGCCGACGTTTTACGGCGCTATTTGATAAAAAGGCCGGCATGCAAGGGAACATGCCGGCCTTAAGGGAAGATATACAGCGATCTTTCAAATCGCCGGCTCGCCGCGTTCTCCTGTTCGTATCCGGATGATCTCTTCAAGGTTCGAGATGAATATCTTGCCGTCGCCGATCTTGCCGGTCTTGGCCTTTTCTTCGATTGTAGCAACGACCTTGTCAACCATGCTGTCCGCTATGACGACTTCGATCTTAACTTTCGGAATAAAGGAAATATCATACTCTGCACCGCGGTAGAGTTCGACGTGTCCCTTTTGTCTGCCGAATCCCTTTACCTCGGTCACGGTCATGCCCTGGACTCCGAGGGCGTTCAGCGCGTCTTTCACGTCATCGAGCTTGAAGGGCTTGATAATGGCTTCGATCTTTTTCATACTGCCTCCTTTACGATATCTGACCACGCACCCTGTTTCAGTCGGAATGAAACGACTCAACACGAAGGGCATTTAAACCCGATTTTTTATTTGCCAGATTCCCGCGCCCGCGGGACTGTGGTTCCTAAGCAATTGTTTAGTTGTATGCTCGCTCGCCATGCTGACTCTCATCAAGTCCGACCGACTCGTCTTCAGCATCGACCCGAATACCGATAACGGTCTTTATAATCATGAATATAACATAGGTCATGACCCCGCTGTAGACAAATGTCACGCCTACGGCAATGATCTGGGTCAGTAGCTGGCCGGGATTGCCGTACAGGAGGCCCTTGCCAGCTTCGTTGATTGCCGGATCTGCGAATACACCGGTCAGGATTGCACCGATGGTTCCACCAACTCCGTGGATGCCGAAGGCATCAAGGGTATCGTCATAACCGAATCTGGGCTTCATCTTGGCCACTGCGTAGAAAGGTATTACGCCTGCGGCAATGCCGATGACGATCGCGCCGCAGATGTTAACGAACCCGGCTGCCGGAGTAATGGCGACGAGGCCACCGACAGCGCCTGAAGCAAGGCCTAAGACGGTCGGTTTGCCGGAATGCTTCCATTCCACGAACATCCAGGCCAGCGCCGCAACTGCCGTTGCCATGTTCGTATTGATGAAGGCCGCGCCTGCCAGCCCGCTTGCCGCAAGCGCAGAGCCCGCATTGAACCCGAACCACCCGAACCAGAGGAGGCCCGCTCCGGTGACCACCAAAGTCAGATTACCGGGGATTATTGCTTTTTCGCGTCTTTTGCCGAGGATCAAGGCACCGACAAGCGCCGCGATACCGGCATTGATATGCACGACAGTCCCACCCGCAAAATCCAGCGCCCCGAGTTTGGCCAAGAATCCATTACCCCACACCCAGTGTGCGATAGGGAGGTAAACCACGGTCATCCATAGCACAGAAAAAATAATCCAGGCAGAGAATTTCATCCGTTCGATGTATGCACCGCTTGCCAATGCAACGGTGATCGCTGCAAAGGTCAGCTGGTATACGATGAAAATATACTCAGGTATCGTTTTGGCGAGGTCCGCTATACTGTTCGGGCCCACGCCCCGTAACAAGAGCTTCGAAGCACTGCCGATGATGCCCCGGACATCGTCACCGAACGCAAAGGTATACCCGTAAATTACCCAGAGCACGCTTACGAGGCAAAACGTGACAAAGGTCATGGCCATCGTGTTGAGCGCATCCTTCGTCTTTGCCAATCCGCCATAGAAGAGCGCCAAGCCGGGTACGGACATCAGCATGACCAATGCAGTCGCCACGATCATCCAGGCTGTGTCCCCCGTATCGATTTTCGGTGCAGGAGCAGGTGACGGAACTGCGGCTGCCGGCGCAGGTACCGCTTCTTCTGCCATAACGAGAGCCGGTGTGCAAAATGCCGCAAGCACCAAAAATACCGCAACTACCAATAATGATTTCATCAATACTGCTTTCATGATACGTTCCTCCTTGTATGATGATCCATGTTTAATTATTTTGCAGATGATATAAAGCAAGGCATATGCCAAAAAATGAATCTGCTTTCATCCAGAAAAAGACTATGATATTAAAAGGAAATTTTCATTATGTCTAATCGGCGTGCATTTGCCGATGTATTAATCAGAGATACAATTTTAAGCAGATGACTAAATGATGAGCATTACCATACTGCCATACTGTGCGATTTTATCCTTAGCGCATCTGCCAAATTCACATTAGCATATGAATGTATGCGGCAGTTCGTGCTATACTTACTCTGACGGCTCGTTGAAAAAAAAATGTGCGAACCACATGGTCTAGGAATAGTGCCTCATCGTTTCGTAGTTATGCCTGAGCGAAAAAAATACCACCCAGGTAATTGCCGTGTATGGAACTCAACGTGAAGCTATCACGACTTCCTTTCCGGTGATTACTCTTGTGTCGGGACTTACAACGGAGCTCACCAATGACTAAGGCCAGACGGATTCAAAAAGTCATCAAAGGCAAACCTACACTCGAAGGTGCCGGGGTGCATCTCAAGCGAGTATTTGGATACAGCGAAGTACCGATGTTTGATCCATTCCTGCTGCTCGACGATTTCCGAAATACCGACCCTTATCGTTATATCAAGGGATTTCCCTGGCATCCTCATCGCGGCATCGAAACGATCACCTATGTTTTAAAGGGCTATGTAGAGCACGGGGACAGTATGGGAAACAAAGGCGTCATCTCCTCAGGCGATACGCAGTGGATGACCGCTGGCAGCGGGATCATCCACCAGGAAATGCCCATAGGAGATGACGACGGCATCATGGACGGATTCCAGCTCTGGACTAATCTGCCAAAAACCCATAAGATGATGGAGCCACGTTACCGTGATATAAAAAGTGCCCAAGTCCCGGAAGTTAAGTTCAAGAGCGGTGCGACAGTCAAAGTCATCTGCGGAATAGTGGAGGGAAAGCAGGGGCCGGTCAAAGACATTGTCAGCGACCCGCAGTACCTCGACGTAACGCTGCCGGCGCTATCAGAATTCGTCCATAAAACACCTCGCAAACACACGGTCTTCGCTTACGTTATCCGGGGTAAAGGCGTCTTCTGCAACGAGCGTAATCCATTTGCCTACGATATCGAAGGCGTCAACTATTTCGATATGGAACGAGATTACTACATTCACGAGGGGATAGCAGTCCTTTTCGATGATGGCGACCACGTAACGGTCTCGAGCCAGGGCGAACCTCTTCGATTCCTGCTGATTTCCGGAAAACCCATCAGTGAGCCAGTAGCATGGTACGGGCCGATCGTGATGAATACGGAAGATGAACTGCGGATTGCTTTCGAGGAGTATCGGAACGGAACTTTCATCAAGGGTGGTGCCAGAATATGATTTTTGTCGTGGTTCGCAAAGAAATATCAAAAATGCAGACTCTTCCAATTCTCCGGCAGAGACAAAACCAGAACTACAGACGAACCAGCCGTTCCAGCTCACCAGGACGGCTCGATGTTCGTAAGGTCGGGCCCGGAGAACTTCAACACGATGACTGCAAGCTGCGGATTGGGGGGATATTGTGCGTTCGATAGACCACATTCTGCATCATTTGGCCAACGCGAGGGGCATGAGTTTATCGAAGACCTGCAGGGCGTTAGGCGTTCATTCTTCAAGCTAGGCTGTCGCAAACCCCTGAGTTCCTCCGACTCCCGTTCAGTAAAAATCTCCACAACAAGAGGGGAAGCGGAACACTTTCTGGTAACGAGAAGCGGCCAATTTTTATTTAGGGCAAGGGAGGATAGATCCGGTCAGCAGAAACCACTACGTCGTGGACGTCTTGCCGGAGCGCTTTGTGGGCAACAATATTGAGACCTTACAATCACTAAACGATGACAGAGATTGCAGGTAGGCGTGATCATGAATTCTTGCTCAAAAGCTGAACGTTTAAGGCGAAGTTGTTATGAAATTACAAATATTACGGCGTGAACTCTTCTGAAGAGTCGTTGGGTGGATGCAGCACAATAAACTCTGTCATGGATTTTGAAACCATGACACGGCGCGTTCCCCTCCTCGTGAAAATCTTGGCTTACTTTTTCTCTTTGTGATACTCCACGGTGACTTCATAAGCAATGCTGGCATGACCAAGTCGGAGGCTATCACTTTTACCGTTGCAGACGATCTTGCCCGAAACCGACTTTTTACGGCTTTTCACCAGACCGTTGACCACCGACGTCAGATCGAAACCACCATTCGTGCATTCATCCCGCATGCAATCCATGCGAAAACACGCATAATCAGTAGGAAGGAAGTGTACCGTGCGCTTCATGAGAACAGGGTCGGACGTTCTTTGAAGATAGGTCATGCGAAGAATGATACTCGATACAGTGGGCATGCGATCAGATACCAGGCCCGCGGCCAACATGGCGGTCTTCTTCAACTCCTGTTTTTCCATGTAATTTTGTTTATTCGTCACGATACCCTTTTTAGAACCATAAGTATTAAGTATTGTTTAAAAAACAAAAATCTTGTTTATATAATCACACGTTAAGGCTCTAAAGTCAATATTTGATTATAATACTGAAATAATATGCATATAAGTATGCGAAAACATTCATAATATTGCACAATTACCGAATTATTTAGACTATTGACACACATTCGGTATGTACTGCAAACCATATCAGCCATCACTCACCGTATTTGATTTAAGCCTTGTTCTTTCGAATGGGTGGGGTAAGCTTTTTTATAACCCGCTCGGGAATACCTCGTTCATGGCAGGATGAATGTCAAATATAGTCTTCCCTTCTCACGACTCCAATAATCTTCTCTCCTCGCAGAAACCGCATCACATTTTCCATGGCCAGGCGAGTGCTTTCTTCGTTTATTCCTGAAACGAGAGCCGAATTGTGCGGCGAACCAATCACATTAGGCAGTGAAAGAAAAGGAAAATCCGTTTTGAACTCGCCATACGTGAACGGTTCGATCCACCAAGCATCGATGCCAGCCTTGAAATCAGGATGGCTGATCAGGTGATAATACAGTGCAGCCTCGTTGATAATATTAGCCCGTGCGACGTTGATGAGGATGGAGTCGTTCTTCATCCATTCCAGTTCACGCTTTCCGATTAAACCCCGTGTCGCTTTCGTAAGAGGAATCGATATGACCACAACGTCCGCCTCGGTAAGAATATAGCGCAGGTTCTCCAAGGTGCCGATGAAATCTACCTGCTCGTCGGTCCTGCCACTCGTGTTCAGAGCAAAAATCCTCATTCCAAGACCACGCATCAAACGGGCCGCGGCGCGGCCTATGCCGCCGAAACCGATGATGCCGCAAGCCAAACCGCGCACCCTGCGATTCAGCAAAGACTGGTTGAAGTTCCCCTGGCCCAGGTTCTGATGCTCGCGCACAAGGTTTTTGGACAACGCGAGAATCAAAGCGAGAATGTGCTCAGCCATGGGTTCGGCATAGGCCCCCACATTACTGGCGATTGTGATGTTCGCGGGGAGTTCTTTATAGGGAATATGGTCGGCGCCCGCGGATAGAAGCTGGACCAGCCTCACGTTTTGCAGCAGACTGAGTTCGCTCGGCCCAACTTCCTTCGGCAGATTCCAGGTGAAGAGCACTTCGGCACTGACAAGCGTCTGCTCGCGCAAACCCGTTGACATATCGCTGAGAAAAGACAGTTTCACTCTCTCGCCGGTGATATTTTTCAGGAGCTCTCGCCGCTCCTCCCGGACTTTGTAGGTAACAACAATATGGTGACTGTCCATTTAGCAACCCATCGTGCTCATACTTAAGTTCTTTGTCCTTTTTAGGCTCTCTTTATAACGTAGCACAGGCCCGCCAGATGTCAACTAATTGGCGTGCGACATATTAGGACTAGCCAGGAGAAGAAGGGCCTGTCCGTGATGTAGAATTTTGCTCGAGCACCTCGTGTTAGCGGAATTCACGCTAAAGCGCCGTCTTGACCTGCCACGGCAAAAGAGAATGCACCTGTGTGTTCTCAGACGAGATCCTTTTTCGCGCGGTTAGTCTCCCGCCTCCATGACGCTGAACCTTTCACGAGGACGGAGACAACTTGCTTTTTGAAGAAAATGGCGTCGCAGGGGCATTGTTACCGGCGCCGCACTGACCGATGCAATGATTTTCCCCCAGCGGGAGCTGGGGGTTTCTTAAATCACAACGTCAATTACAGTTGCCCTTTGTCTTCTTTTTCTTGGTAATCCACATAGGCGAGAATTTCCTTTTTTGTTTAAGCCTATACACGATACGCAATAGCCTCGTGACCAGATGCCCTCTTT
>Ga0187771_10000338_pt1 | contig 27903 bp, 27 predicted proteins | sample 0116_SJ02_MP15_1_FD_133139 | JGI IMG/M metagenome (GOLD analysis project Ga0187771, IMG submission 133139) | Tropical peat soil microbial communities from peatlands in Department of Meta, Colombia - 0116_SJ02_MP15_10_MG | ecosystem: Environmental > Terrestrial > Soil > Wetlands > Peat | place... | reverse complement strand
AGCGTGGAACTGGCCCGCTTGTATGAGAACATTTCCCACATGCTCTGGAGAACGGGTGAAATTGCCAAAGCTTCATCATATGCGCATAAGGCATTAGAACTGGCGGAGAAATTTGGCGATGCTGGACTACTTGCTGAATGCTACAATGACTTGGCTGGAGTAAGCTCGTCGGTCGAAGAGTCCGCAGATTACTTGGAAAGGGGACTCAAAATAGCGCTTGAGAACAACTACATGGAACCTGCCATCCGTCTTTACAGCAACGTCAGCATCTATTATGAGATGAGAGGGAACGTTCAAAAGGCAATTGAAACGCGTCAAAAAGCGTACGAATTGGGTAGGAGAATCGGCGAGACCCATTCCACCTCTTGGACAGGTAGATTCTTGGCTATGAACTATTCTGGCATGGGAGAACTGCAGAAGGCCAAAGCTTTGCTGGAGGAACTGCTGGGACTCAGCAGGAGAACCAAGAGTACCGTAGGGCTCGCTCAAGCGTTAGGTCTTCTTGGACAAGTTTATCACTATTTGGGAGAATATGACCAAAGCAATCAGTTTTTGAGGGAAGCCTACGAGATAGCAATAGGTACTAGAGAGTATCAGAGTATTGCTGAGATTGCAACCATGCTTGGAGAGTTGCTTATGGCAATGGGGGAATACTCTGAAGCCGAGAAGTATTTGAACGAAGGCAACACGGTTTTCGAAAAGGCAGGGGACACAATGTTCCAGGCTATTTTCTCACTTCCGCCCCTTGCAAGATTACACTTGATGAAGGGAGAAACTGAAAGGGCAAGAGAGTTAATTGGGAAAATTGAGGAGTACGCTGCAAAAGGAAAAGTCAGGTTCGGCATTTGGGCAGTGGAAATGCTGAAAGGAATGCTTTTCAAGGAACAAGGGAACTGGGAAGAATCCATACAGCACTTCGAGAAAGGTTTGGCAGAATCCAAGTTACTGAACGCGGAAAAATGGTACGCGCATGACCAAGCTGGCTTCCTGTACGAGTACGGTTCAATGTACCTGGAAAGAAATAAGGGAGACGACAGAGAGAAGGCTTTCACCCTTCTTAACCGCGCCCTAGAAATGTTCCGGAAAATGGGGGCCAAGAAGGAAATTGAAAAAGTGGAAGCAAGATTAGCTTTCGTTGAAACAGGCAAAGAAGCTTCGAAGGTCAAACTCCAGGAATACGTCTCCACTGGACACGCAGATCTCGACATGCTGCTGCATGGCGGGATACCTTCAGGCTATGCTGTAGTGTTGACCTCGCCTTCATGCGATGAAAGAGATCTGCTGGTCAGGAGTTTCCTTGAAGTTGGGGCAAAGAAGGGAGAAGTCGCGTTCTATGTCGCCATAAACCCTGGTTCAGCGAAGACTCTCGCAGAAGAGTTTCCGGCAAACTTTCAGCTCTTCGTCTGTAACCTTCAGGCAGACGCGATCGTCAAGGATGCGCTTAACGTGGTGAAGCTGAAAGGGGTTGAAAACCTCACCGACATAAGCATTGCGTTGACCTCGGCAATCCGCAAGCTGGACCTATCTCTGAAAGGTCCAAGGAGAATCTGCATTGGTCTCGTTTCGGACGTTCTTTTGCAGCATCATGCAGTTCAGACTAGGAGGTGGCTTGCCGGGCTCATTCCCGAGCTTCAGTCGGAAGGTTTCACGACTTTGGCAGTGATTGATTCGCAGGTGCATCCTTCGGAGGAACTACACGCTATTCTTGGATTATTCGATGGAGAAATCAACATCCGCGAGAAAGAAACTGAAAAAGGCTTGGAGAGGTATCTTAGGATCAAGAAGATGAGCAACCAGAAATATCTGGAAGAAGAACTGCCCCTAGAGAAGGAGCAATCATAGCGGGTGCGCGAGTCATGTGATCTCGTTTCCAAAGGCTGGGCAAGGAGAAGTTATAGCTAAAGGAAGTCGAAGAAGTATTCTTCTTTTCTGATTGGTTGATTGAAAGCATGGAATTTGGAAAGAATGAGGGCCTTCGGAAGCCGCTCTACAAGGGTTTCACGACTCAGTCATTGTATCTTACGATGCGTGACGGAGTGAAGATTGCGGTCGATGTCGCATTGCCCGAGAAACTGCCCGCAACGGTGAGAATCCCAGCTCTTCTCCTGCAGACAAGGTATTGGCGTTCTGAGAATATGCGGTTTCCGTTCAAGCGATTTCAGAGAGTTGCTGAATTTCTTCGTGTCTTTACGGGCTATGGCTATGCTGTCGTGCTCGTTGATGTCCGTGGCACGGGCGCCTCTTTCGGAGTTTGGCCTTACCCATGGTCCAAAGAAGAGGTTAGGGACGGAAGCGAGATCGTTGACTGGGTTGTGACTCAGCAATGGTCAAACGGCAAGGTCGGGACGCTCGGAGTGTCCTATTCAGGGGCAGCGGCAGAGTTTCTCTCGGTTTCTAACAACCCGGCTGTGAAGGCTATTGCTCCGAGGTTTAGCGAATTCGACGTTTACACTGACATTGCTTTTCCAGGCGGAGTATTCAATGAATGGTTCATAAAGCATTGGGCCAGCACTGATCATATACTGGATGAAAACAAGACGAAAGAGCTCTTCTCGGAGACAAACCGATTAATGAAGGAAGTCAAAGTTTCTCTCAAAGATGTTCGGCTTCCCAAGGCCTTTTCCAGCGAGGCTCGCGCTCTGAGAATAGGGCGTTTTCTGTTGCGAGGCGTGAAACCAGTGGATTCTGACAGGGACAATCAGCTGTTGAAACAGGCAGTTCATGAGCATGCTGAAAATGGCAGCGTCTACGAAATAGCGCAGGGATACGACTATCGTGACGACAAACGGGAACTCGCTTTAGGAGAGTTCTCGATCAATGACCTGAGCATATACTCATACAAGAGCGACATTGAACGCTCAAAGGTTGCGATATACGCATGGGGCAGTTGGTTCGATGCTGGCATAGCAGACGCCGTGATCAGGCGGTTCCTGACTTTCAGCAACTCCCAGCGTGCCGTCATCGGTCCTTGGAATCACGGGGGGCTATATCACGCAAGTCCGTATGTGCCGCCAGAAACTCCAACTTACCCGAGCTTGCTCTCTCAGTGGCAGGAATGTATCCAGTTTTTTGACCAGAATTTGGGAGACGCTGAAGGAGGCGAGACAGCTCAGAAAACTCTCTTTTACTACACGTTAGGAGAAGAAAGATGGAAAACGACAAACGTTTGGTCGCTACGGGGAAGTATCGTTCAGAGGCTGTATCTGGCAGCCCACAACTCCCTATCTCGCAGGCCCCCGCAGGTTGAGTCTGGCGCCGACGAATACACCGTTGATTTTGAAGCAACCACGGGAAGGACAAATCGCTGGCACACCCAGCTAGGGTTCATAGTCGTTTATCGAAACCGCGCCGATGAGGATCGCCGCCTGCTTACGTACACGAGTCCCCCGGTGGAGACAGACACAGAGATCACAGGCTACCCCATCGTGACGCTATACGTTACCTCAACGTGCACTGACGGTGCCTTCTTCGCTTATCTCGAAGATGTTGACGAATCGGGCAAAGCGACATATGTCACGGAAGGCCTGTTGCGTGCCATTCATCGAAAAGTGTCAAAAGAGGCACCTCCATACAACCAGCTCGTGCCATACCATTCCTTCAAGAAAAAAGACTCCATGCCACTGGTGCCAGGCGAGCTAGCAGAGCTCACGTTTGGCCTACTGCCAACCTCCGTGTTGATAAGGAAAGGTCACAGAATACGTATCGCCATAGCCGGCCACGACAAAGACACTTTCGTCCGCATCCCCCTCGGAGAGACACCTGTGATAACTGTCGCTAGAAATAGAATCAACGCATCGTTCATTGACCTTCCGGTAGCCCAGAATGATCAGGTACAGAATAAGAGTGATTAGCCTAGCAACAGAGGAAAACAGTGGTGAACACCCTTCATGGACTAGCTATGCCAGATAAGTTTGCAGCCTAATCTGCGAAGGTTTCATGGGGGACTGAGAAGTTTTTGGCGATTCTCTGATTATAGAAGGGCTCTCAATCCGCCTAAGGTTATTGCATAGGTTTGAAGTTGGCAAGTTTCGCGCCCATGTAAGTGGATAACACGAATTCGCAACTATTTGTGGCAAGTCTTTTATCAGAGCGGCGATTCTCAACTTGTATCGTAAAAAGAATAGCCTGGAGCAGAGGAGTAAGTTTGGAATCTGATCGAATTCTGGTCCGTGAGTCCTTGGCGGAAACGCTCTGGCGCCTGGAAGAAGTGCGGCTTGGGTTTCGTCCTAAAATTGCTGCTCAAGTGGAAGAAGCACTGACCTTTGTTTTATCGAGGCAGGGGCTGAAGGGTTCCTACATGAACCTGTTTGCAGCGACAGAAAAAGATCTTCAGGGCGTTAAGTTACCGTCAGGTGAAAAGCTAGAATCGGCAGCCCTTCGGCACATACTCGGAGAAGAGGCGCTCAGGGCGGTTGTTCTGTGGAATCGTAGATCAACTAGCGCGGTCACGTCGGCGTTGGAAAGTTTTGGCGAGCTGCTGAAGAGAGGGGAACCCTGTGCAAAGAAAAGTGGCTTTTACTGCTGCTACAAGTGCACTCCCGCTTTCTTGAGAACGTTAGTTGTTGCTAAGCCTGATGAGTGGGCTGAAACCCTTGAGAGAGGTGTCCAGAGGATAAAAAGAGAAAGAACTTCTGACGGCAGATGGCACGGATTTCCCTTCTTCTACACTTTGCTAGCACTCTCAGACATAGGTTCGCCCTCAGCCAAAACTGAGCTGGAACATGCAAGGACTGTGGCAGGAAAAATCTTGAAAAGATACCAGGGGAACGACAGGACCTCCCGCTTCAGGAGACTCGGCCTAGAATCGACATTGTCTGCTTAGAAGCGCGCGAGAGTTTTCACCAACGGAAAAGTTTACAGAAACCCGTGACTCGTCAAGCCAACCGATGGTTCTGGTCTTCGAGAATTTTCAGCTTCAGAGCGCAGATTAGAAGGGGAATGCCCACGGTTAATGAAATGAATACAGCGATACCGTCTTCCACGTAGGATGAGAGAGCCGCTCCCGTGAAGGTCGCCTGGAGTGAACCGTAACTGTCGAAGAACTGGCTGTAAAGGCCGCATGGTACAAGAAGGAAAATTCTAACCAACGAGTCAGTGGCTATCGTGATGAAAGAGATAAGAACAAACGCGGTCGGCAAGTTCTTGGCATCTTCTTCAAACAAGCTATGACTTAACTTGGCCGCCGGAATCAGAATGAAGAAGGCTGCTAAGACATCCAGGATTGTCCAGATTGGAAGTGCCCTACCATAGGGATGAATGAAGTACGCCGAGAGTAGAACTAGGTAGAGGGCCAACGCGGGTTTCCACCTGGCTCTGGACAACAGCCCTGCCGTCATGACGCTCAGCGGCTCGGCAACGATGCCGAACATCCATAGAGGGTCAGGTCTGAGGAATCTGGCAGCCGAGCTGCCGACGAGCGCCGCCAGAAACCCGATTCCAGGTCCCAAGATTACTCCCTCCACGGTTTCGAGGTATATTCCCCAGTTACGCCATAATCCGAAGGAGATGAAGTACAGTACGGCATGTAGCGCTCCGAACACGGCGGCGAGGCTCAACTGCAAGCTTCTACGCATTTGACCACACTGCTTCAGCGTTGGACATCGATAAAAGCTTTGAGTTGTTCGCCCTGAAATCTGATCTCAGACTTCGAGGACTCGTTCGGGCTGGCACCGCAATCGTTTAATACGATTCGATAATCATTCTGCTCGTGAGGAATTCCTGTGACACTTGGCGAGACTTTGGAGACACTGGCTAACGCGTCCGGCGTGACCGGAAGAGAAGAGGAGATCGCGAGCCTGATGAAGAAATTCCTGAAGCCCTACGTGGACGAACTCAGGGAGGACAAGCTCGGGAACGTCATCGGGATAAAAAGGGGAGATAAAGACGCGCCCAAGATAATGCTCGCGGCACACATGGACGAAATAGGCCTGCTGGTGAAGACGATCACTAAGGAAGGCTTTCTCTACTTCGTAAAAGTAGGCGGAATAGATGACCGCATCCTTCTAGCTCAGAAGGTTGTGATAAACACTGAAAAAGGGCCGCTCGATGGAATCATCGGCTCGAGGCCGCCTCACATTCAGAAGCTCGAGGAACGTCAGAAGGTAATCAGCTACGACGAGCTATTCATAGATGTCGGCGCAAAAAGCCTGGAAGACTCTCAGAAAATGGGCGTGAAGATCGGGGACACGGTGACCTTTGACGTCAAGTTCGCAAGAATCGGAAAGAACGCCGTAATCGGAAAGGCGCTGGACGACCGAGCTGGCTGCGCCATCATGATCGAGACAGTTAAGCGCTTGAAGAACACGGAGTACTCCGTGTACGCGGTTGGAACCGTTCAAGAAGAAGCCGGCTCAAGAGGAGCAGCGACCTCAGCGTTCGGCATCTCGCCAGACGTTGCCTTTGCACTCGACGTAACCGTTTCAGGAGATACACCAGGCGTCAAGGAAGTGGAGGCACCGGTGAAGATGGGCAAGGGACCAGCGGTGACCGTCGCCGACGGGGGGATGATCGTCCCGCCGAAGATTCTTCGTCTCCTAGTCAGCGCGGCGGATCGTGAAAAGATTCCATATCAACTTGAAACCTTCATGGGAGGAGCAACAGACGCGGCTCGAATACTGATGACGAAGGAGGGTGTTCCCAGCGGCGCCATATGCGTTCCGACTCGTTATATTCACAGTCCAACTTCAATGATGGACCTCAGAGACGCTGAAAACAGCGTTAAACTTCTCGTCGCGGCCATACAGAAGATGCCTCGAAACCTCTGACAAGACTCGCTGAAGTGGAGCCATGACGTCCAAGCAGCCGCTCGCAGAGAAGGCGGTGAAACATTTTCTCGAAGGCTACAACTGTGCTCAGAGCGTTTTGCTGACCATGTATGAGCAAGAGAAAGGCAAGAACACACTCGTGCCGAAGATCGCCACGGGATTCGGTGGCGGCGTGGGAAGATGCGGGTCTATCTGCGGAGCCCTGACAGGAGGCGTGATGGTTTTGAGCCTAAGATACGGCACAAACGAGCCTTCTATGGAGAAGAGATTACGATCATACGAGCTTTCAGCCTCACTTTATAAGCAGTTTGAACGTCGACACGGAACAGTGCTATGCAGAGAACTTATCCACTATGATCTTTCAAACCCCAAGGAAAGAGAAAAAGCCCGCGAGGCCAGAGTCTTCGAGGAAAACTGCTCCAACTATATTCGTACAGTCATCGAAATCTTGTCAAAACTCGACGGGAACCCTTCATCCTGACCTCGAGAAACGTTCAACCATGCTGAAAATATGTCCAAACATGTTTCAGGCCAGAATCGTTTTAAGAAATGACGCGTTACTGTTGCAAGTAATATGAGCTCGAATGAAAGGAAGACGTTCGAATTTCTTGAACACACAGCAGACGCGTACATCGCTGCGTACGGGAAAAACTTGAATGAGGCTTTTGAGAACGCTGCTCTGGCTATGTTCGATGTGATGACCAACGTGAAGGACGTGAGGCAGGAAATCGAAGATCATGTTGAGGTTCACGCAGGCGACGAGTACGCTCTTCTCTACAGTTGGCTTGAAGCCTTGCTCGTGAAATTCGACACCTTAGGCCTACTACTCTCAAGGTTTAAGATCGCAGAGATGACGAAAGACGCAGGCGGCTTCGGTCTCACGGCAACGGTGTGGGGTGAGAAATTCGACCCGAAGAGGCACCTTCAGAAAGTGGGCGTGAAGGCGGTGACCTACCACAGGATGGAGATCAAACGGCAACCTGGTAACGTGACGCTGAAGTTCATCCTCGACATCTGAAAGGCTTCTAGCGAACGATGAACGTTATTTCTTTTATGGACGTTTCGGGAACCAGAGCCTTTCCCTTTCTCCTGCTCAACTTGACGAAGCCTAACCCGTTGAGTATCGTGAGGTCTTCATGAACGTTCTTGACGTCTCGCCCAACTCTCTGGGCGAGGTCGTTTATCGACTCCACTCTAAGTGCGGCGAGCTGGCGCAATAATTCCAACCTCTTTGGTGTGAGCTGAGCAGTTAGCTCAGGTTTCCAGTCTATGACCTCTTCGGCAGTGTAGTCCAGCTCTCCATCCTCTATGTAACCTTTGTAAGAATCGACCAGTTCTGCCCACTCGAAATATGCTCTTGCATGATGCGCACTCATTTTGTTCTTGCTGAAAAGCGACTCAAACTTCTCGAAACTCATTTCGAACTCCCTTTCAAAGCCCCTGATTTTCTCCAGCACTTCTTCAGAAGTGAGTTCCCTGCTAATCCGCAACAGCATAGCCCATCGCCTGAAAGACTCTGCTGCTCTTCACTTAAAGGGTTCACGATGAAAACGCTTAAAGCATCTTTTGTCATCGTTAGGACCCGCAAGCTCGGCAGGCGCTCGCATGAGTGTAACAAGACTTGAGGATCACATCAATCTGATAGACCCCGAAACTTCAGGAATGAAACACTTCATCGCCAGCTATGTGCTCAATGGAAGAACAGCTGCGATAGTCGAAACGGGCCCCGCCTCGTCCGTCCCAAACTTGCTAGCAGCCCTCAAAAGACTTCGCGTAGAACCGGAGAAAGTCGCCTACGTTGCGGTCTCGCACGTTCATCTTGACCATGCCGGCGGCGCAGGAACTCTCTTGAAGCACTTGCCCAATGCGAAGGTGATCGTTCATCCTAAAGGAGCCTTTCATCTGGCTCATCCCCAGAAACTCTGGGAGCAGTCTAGGCTCGTCCTAGGAACAATAACCGAATTGTACGGCGAGCCCGAACCTGTCCCTGAGGAACGGATCATCGCCGCCTCCGACGGCATGGTCTTCGACTTGGGCCAAGGCGTTGAGCTTAAGGTCGTTGAAACCCTTGGTCACGCTTCGCACCACCAAAGCTACCATGAGAGACTCAGCGAAGGCATATTCCCCGGAGACGCGGCGGGCATCTATCTAAGCGAAATCGACCAGATCGTACCTACGACGCCGCCGCCCTTCCGCCTGGACATTGCTCTGGACTCGTTGAAAAAGCTGATCCAGTTAGAGCCTAAGGCCCTCTACTTCAGTCACTTCGGCAGGGCAGCAGACGGGGTCGAGAAACTGAACACTCACGTCCGACAACTCAAGCTATGGGCAAAGATTGCGGAAGAAGGCTTAGAGAAAAACGATGAATTAGCCGTCATAACCAGAAACATAGTCAAGAACGATGAGTCTCTCCGGATAGCTTTCAACTACGTCAAGAACCACCCGGTTCTCAAGGAGACCGTATTGAACAACAGTGTGCAGGGCGTCGTTGACTTCGTGCAGAGATCCATGAGTACACGATAGAGCGTTATGGTCCAGAGACCAAAATCGCTTATATTCTGGCCCGCCCAATTTCTCCTCTGGTAAGAAAATGGGCGAAGAGGAAAGTCGTGCTCCGACTGAGAGAGTGCCTCTTGAGAAGCTGAACGAGTATTCATGGTCGATTCCGAAGTATAAGCCAGGCATGCGGGTTCCAGGCATGGTTTTTGCAGACAAGAACCTGCTGGAAAAGATGCAGACGGACAGGACTCTTCAACAATGTGCAAACGTTACTCATCTGCCCGGCATCTACAAGTACGCTATAACCCTGCCGGACGGGCATGAAGGCTACGGTTTTCCGATCGGCGGCGTGGCCGCCACAGACTACGACGAAGGTGTGATCAGCCCAGGCGGAGTAGGCTACGACATTAACTGCGGCGTACGCCTTTTGACAACGAACCTTTCTGAGGAAGACATTAGGCCGAAGCTTTCGGCTTTGACGAACACGATCTTCGAGAACGTGCCGTGCGGGCTTGGGAGCCGTCGAACCGACTTTCGAGTGACGCTCGGCGACCTTGAAAGAGCAGTAACCGGTGGAGTGGGATGGGTAATAGAGCAGGGTCTGGGTTGGCATGAGGACGCTGAACACTGCGAGGAACGCGGATGTATGAAGAACGCGAATCCAGACAAGGTCTCAGCCACTGCAAAGAGCAGGGGACTGCAGCAGATTGGAACGTTGGGTTCAGGAAACCATTTCTTGGAAGTGCAGAGAGTAGACAGAATATTCGAGCCGAGGGCGGCCAAGACGTTCGGCATCACTCACGAAGGGCAAGTAGCGGCCATGATACACTGCGGTTCACGAGGGTTTGGGCATCAGATATGCTCAGACTATCTGAGGGTCATGGAGAGGGCCATAAGCAAGTACAAGATAGTCCTGCCAGACCGTGAGCTTGCGTGTGCTCCGGGTAAGAGTAGCGAGGCACAGGACTATTATCAGGCCATGGCTTGCGCGGTCAATTACGCGTTCGCAAATCGTCAGGCGATCATGCACTGGGTGAGGCAGAGCTTCAGGAAGGTTTTCAACGAAGATCCAGAAAAGTTCGGCCTGAAACTCGTGTATGACGTGGCGCACAACATAGCCAAGATCGAGAACCACGCGATAGGCGGTCAACAGAAGAAAGTGTGGGTTCATCGAAAGGGCGCAACACGAGCATTCCCACCGGGGAACCCTGAAATCCCTGCGGATTACAGTTCCGCCGGCCAACCTGTGCTCATCCCGGGAAGCATGGGAACAAGCTCATGGCTTCTCGTCGGCACCGAAAAAGCGATGGAAATCAGCTTCGGCTCAACGGCTCACGGAGCGGGCAGAATGATGAGCAGAGCTGCCGCCAAAAGGAACTACTGGGGCGGAGACATCAAAAAGGCACTGGAACAACGCGGAATCCAGGTGAGAGCTGCAAGCTCAATAGTTCTAGCTGAAGAGGCGGATCCAGCCTACAAGAACGTGGACGCGGTCGCCGAAGTCAGCGACAGAATAGGGATCGCAACAAAAGTTGCCAGACTAGTACCGCTCGCCGTCGTAAAGGGCTAAGCCTGCGCCTTCTTTTTTCCCTGAGCAAGGACTTGTCCATAAGGTTCGTCGCCGCTCTAGAAACACGCAGTGTTAGAAATTAGCCTAATATGTCCCCAATCATTCAGCGCGCTGCCTTGTCTCAAAATTGGCTGCAAGTAGTTCTTATTCCATCTTGTAGTTCTTAAAGCAGTTTTCAATTTCTGGGTTTTGCGTATCTTTCTCTTAGAGCAGTCTATTTTCAAATATAAAGGCGAATTTTGGCCATTTTTGGCCATTTTAGAGACAAGCCCGCGCATGCCGAGAGAACAATAAAGTAATAAGAAACAGAATCTAACATCTGAAGAGTGACCCAAAATGAACATGGGAATTATCTCAGTGATTGCCCTGGTGGCTACCCTATTCGCAACTCCCATATCAGCATTCAAATTCCAAGCCGTCAAGGCGCAAGCAATCATAGTGCCAAATGATTTTCCAAGTATACAACAGGCGATTGACGCTGCAGAGCCTGGAAGCACGGTCTACGTGAGAGCAGGCACATACGTAGAGAATTTGATTGTGAACAAGTCAATTACCCTAAAGGGAGAAGAAAAGGAAAGCACGATCGTAAGTGGAAACGGAAACACAGTGATCCAATTGGAAGCAGACAACATCACCGTCGAGAATTTGACGATTAGGGACGGCGGTTTCAGCTACAACACCAATTCTGGAGTCATATCGATAGGTCACAGCAATAACAGCATCCTGAACGATATTTTCCTGGATAATCTGGTCTCAATATACCTCAACCAGTCGAATAGCAATATTATAGCTGAAAATACTATCACGGGGGCAACACAGTGGTATTACATTGAATTGGAGAACAGCAACGACAATATTGTAAGAGACAATTCCATGATCAACAACACGGGCTACGGTATCCTCTTGTTGTCATCCCACAGTAATTTGGTAGATAACAACAGTGTGACTGGAGTGGAAAATTCGGCCAATTTTGAGGTGGGTATTGATGCGGAAAGCTCTTTCAACGACACGATACAGAACAACATTGTCAAGTACAACAGGTATTCAGGCATTATGCTGCGCAGTACACGTGATCTTGTACTGGATAATCTTGTCAGCAGCAATAATTTCGGTATCTACTCAAGTGACTCTAATACCACGATCTCCCAAAACATAATCTTCAATAACACTCTCGGTGCGTTGGATAATTCACAGGACGTTATTTTCAACAACAGCTTCATCCAGAATCAACAGCAAATACAAACTAACCTTGCCGATGGAAAAATAGTGGATGCTGGCTACGCGTCAAGAGGTAACTTCTGGGATGACTACACTGGCACGGACTATTTCAGCGGTCCCCTCCAAAATGAACCTGGAAGCGACGGAATAGGTGACACACCCTACGGAGTAGCTGGTGGTTGTTTGGACAGATACCCGCTTTTTCTCCCATCAGTTCCAAGTGGCGAGATAAGCGCACAAGCACCTTTATACGAATTCTACGAAATACTCCTAAGCAAATGCGATGTGCTCTTGACTCACTACAATGAACTCACCTTCAACCTCACAAGACAAATTGAAAACGAAACGTCCGCTAAATCCCAGCTGGAAGCAGAATTGACAACCACCAAGCAGATTGCATATGCCCTACTCATAGCCACCGTAGGCCTCTCAGTTGCCGTTGCCATACTTGTAGTTAGAAACCGCAAACACGCAGTTTCCAGAGATCCACTTCCACGCGTGTAGACCATTAATCAAAACTCCACTCACGTTAGAAAAATGGGAGAATTAGTTTTTCGCAGGCAACCACTCCCGAACGAGTTTCTTATTCTGGCGCCCTAAGCTCGTTTCCTCAAAGGACGTTAAGAAGCTCTTTTGGGCTTTAACTTCTTGCAGAACCCTAACACGGATCTTCAACTTCCCAAATATGGCTGGATTGAACTGAAAATATGCCAATTATCATAATCCAAGTATTTTGCCATAGACTTTGCAACGTTTCTCAATCTTTAGAAAGACTTGCTTGATTTCACTTTTCTTGACCCCTTAAATTAAGGGTAAGGAACATAAAGACGATAACATAACTAAACTTCATTTTTCGTCATCCTATACAAGAAGACCCACTCTCCGATTGTAATCCCTAGAAAAAGCCCGACGGTGAGAGAGCAAAAGATGAATCGTATAGCATTAGCAAAAAATCCCATGCTTGGAGTAAGCCATTAAATTACTGTTATTATTCCCAACCCACAGGTTGCTAGAACCATACGCCATTCAAACTCATTCTTTCCCATTTTTTCATACTTAATCTCAAACTTCGTATCTCTATAAAACCTGAAGACTTCCAACAACAATATGACATCAACAAATACATTGCCCAGCAAGACCTTATCTGACGCACTCAAATCCAGCGTTGCCATAATGAAGATACAAGCTACAAGGAAAATGGCTCTGAAAGTCAAGAATATTGGGTACATTCGATAGGTTATGAGGACCTTCGCTTTCATACAAGTCGCCTCCTTTCTGGGAAACGTGTTTCAGAAGTTGTCTCACTATCCCTTGGACGGTCCCAGTTACGATAAAAGACTTTCGGATCACTATTCCAGAAGAAAATTCTAGCCCTTCGGGAGGTAATTTTGGAAATTATGTAAAGCTGGCTTCGAAATCATGCTGCCTATTCGGAGCGCACCGTGTACTGTGAAACAAGAGTGTTGCATTGGTTGCCCTTTGACTAAACATTCTGAAAAAGCGTGTGCTGCTAGGCTGACAAGAAGCCTCCGTCAACGACGATTAATGTTCCGTTGACGTAGCTGGACAAGTCTGTTGCTAATGCCAGAGCCATGCGTGCAACCTCGTCAGGTTTTCCCAGCCGGCTCATTGGGGTTCTCATGTTGTATTCTATGCCAGACTTGATGACGCCGAATTTGAGTTTCATCACGTCTTTCGCCATTCTTTTGGCGCCAGGCGTCCATATTCCGCCGGGTACTAGAACGTTTATTCTGAACCCGTGCTTGCCGTACTCGCTGGCCAATGCTCTTGATAGGACCATGATTCCTGCCTTGCTGATGTCGTAGTGACTCAATCCCTCTTTGAGGGGCATCACCGCCTCGATTGACCCCATGTTTATGATCACACCGCCTCTTCTCAGTCTGTTCCTTCTCATGTGCTGACACATCCAGAAGACAGAGTTCAGGTTGACGTCCATCACTCTCTTTAGGAAAGACTCGTCCACATCCAGAAATGGCCTAGACGGGTATATTCCCGCGTTGTTAACGAGCACGTCTGGCTCTTTTCCGGCCAGTTTTTTCCACAGAGCGTCTATCTCTTCTTTCCTTGACAGGTTGACCTTGTGAACGTTTATTTCGCGGTTGAATTGCTTAAGCTCCGCTGCCACGTCGACGAGTGTTTCGTCGTTTATGTCCACGAGTTCAAGGCAGGCACCTGCCTCAGCAAACCTGTAGGCGATAGCCCTGCCGATGCCAGATGCTGAGCCGGTGACCATTGCTCTCTTCCCTTCTAGGGAAACAAGTTTCAACAGTGGCGCCAAACTAGTCTTGCCAGTCTTTTTTGCAACCACTTCAATTGACCCCCAAATCCAGAGTGGCACCTAGTAGCGTCTGGCTATAAGAGATGTTCGATAGTGGTGACATGACCTCACACTCCCTTACCTGAAGAATACAGCCGTTTCAATAAGCGATGGTGCGGTCGCCTGGATTTGAACGCGGGATCACAAGCTTGGAGGACTCCTTTGAAGGAGATTGATTGGCAAGAGTTTTTTGTTTGGTTGCTAAAGGACCATAGACGTGATGTTAGCAGTAACACAGTAACCTATGCGAAGAAATATCATGCATGTCTTTTTTGAATCATGACCTGTCAGAGGTTAGAAACTTGAAAGAGACTGTGAGGCCAAATGCGTTGAAGGCGTTATCATGTCTAGCCCCTTTTTCCTTGTTTCCCCAGATGACATGCCTACACATGCAATAAGGAGCTGCTCTCTTGTATTTTAGCGCAGGAGTTTCAGACAAACAGACGATCGGTGCTTGCAAGACATTTGCAGACTACTCGCCAGAGAAACTGGTAGAAGTGTACGGAGAAGCTAGTCTAAAAATTGTTGATCAAGGAGTAATCTAGCTTCTTGAGAGTCTCAATAAGTAATCGGAGTGCTTTGCTTCTATCTCGAAGAGTCGGGTCTTGACTTTGAGGTATCTAAAACCTAGAGCCAGGGCCATGAAGGCAATCCCTGCCAGTAATAGCATGCCTCCCGCGACCGAGTTACCTAGAGCAAAAAAGACGATTGCAGACGAAGAAATGATCAGCGCAAGAACCAGACAACACACGATAACCATTTTGCTTCTGCCCTCGTTAACCGACTCTGAAGCCAGTTTTGGTCTTGCGCGTTTCGTAGTTCGAGTATGAACGGGTCGTTTCCTTCTCCTCATGGTAATCAGTTAAGGGACACATGACCTAAGGTATAAGTGTTTCTTCTTACCAATAATCATATGAATATTATTAGTTGTACCAATTTTCTTTTCATCTATTGGGTTAAATTCTCAACGTGGGTATCTGAAGCGTTTCTCTTCATGAACAGTCGCACCGGATGGTCTAATACTTCAAGAAGATGCCTTAAAATCGAAATTTGGTTTCTTCAATCTTCTTTCGAAGTGCTTTGTGAATCACGTTTCTGGAGAATGACCAGTTGCCTTCTTCCTTCGAAAATGCCTTGTAAAGCATAACGTTATCGTACTTTGAAAAATATGTGCTCATGTATAAATCGAAACTGCATGTGACCCCTAGGCGTCTGCTTAATGATTCGAAGACGTGATGGAAATCGCCATATTCGGAAGACGGAACCATCAAATGTAAGAACAGCACATTTTTTCCGACAATCTTCTGGTAAGTGACTGGGTAGGGGATTTCGTTCAACTGTGTGACGAATTTTCCTAAAGCGGTCCCGTCCGTGAAATCCACTTTAATCGTAAGGTGAACAGATTCGCGTGGGTCAATTGGGGAGATCTCCACCCTACAACCAGCAATCAATCGACGACGGAGAATCTCCTTGTATCGCCTCGCAACTTTCGCACTTGGTTCTCCAGTATCTTTTGCTATGTCCGCAAATCTTTCTCTGAGGTTCCCCTCAAGATGGAAAAGCACTAGAAGATCTTCATATTCAAAAGTGAACTCAGATCGCGGTTTTTCTTCGGTTAGAGTGGTCTCTGGGGCTTCCTCGAATTGGTCAACCCAGCTTTCCCAGTTGAATCGCATCGATTGTCCTTGCGTTAGAGCTCTCTTTCTCACAAGCTGCAATAGTTCTTGAGAAGGAGTACTGAACCCAGATGGCGTGACCCTTTGAAATTCATTGAGTTTCGATATGCATCCAATACTTTCTAGTTCGTTTAAGAATGATCTCAAGTCATTCTCCTTTTCGGGCGGAATCGAGTACACCACGCAGAAACCGTGTACAGTTCCACCATGAACTTCTTCGACGAGACGCCAAACCGGATAGCATGTTAGGAACGTTGCCGCGTCTATCTCTTCATGCTTCTCGGGCTTTCGCTCAGTTGGTGCCTTTGGTTCTTTTACATATACGAGCCCTGGCTTGACTGTCACAACCACGACATAGTTGTTGAGTCCCAGAAGTGTTTCGTTTGTAATTGCACGGAATCTCACCAATTCTTCTTTGTCAAAGCGCTGAACTCTGTAGTTCACGGTTTGCTGAGGCAACCCAAGCTCTTGAGAGATCTTTCGCACATTTCTGGGGCTGTCTGGCTTTTCTGTCATTTTAAAGATAATGTTTAGGTCTGTATCATCTATCTTGCTAAACTTCTGAAAATAGTGAAATTTACTAGGAATAAGCGGCTCCCAATCTTCGAGACTACTGTATGTTTTTTTTGGTTTTACCATAAATATAGCCCCTTGCTTGGTAATACTGATACTTTGCTTTATAAAATTTGTGCACTATGGCTCAACTGGCGCCCTAAATAAAAACTGAGTCTTCTCGTCTAGTATTTGTATGACCCTGTGCTTTTCAGAGGGCTTTGTTTAACCATGGGATAGTTTTTTCTTCAAACTCAACCTATTAAGAAACGGGGAGCTGATTTGAATATGAGAGGAAAAATAACTATGCTGGCAATAACGTTGAGCATAGCTATGCTGTTCGTTATGGCAGCGGCAGGTCCAACTTCTCTCATTTCAAAGAAGATGCATAGTCAGGATAATCGTTTTCCGAGTACATATATCCAAAAAGCGCTGTCAATTGAACCAGTGGGCAAGCCAGGCAGTGGTGGCGGACAACCGCCAACAATGGTGTCTTGGCTCGATCCTCTTAAATCAAAGAATTTCAGTAGATGTTAAAGGACGCCACAAAAAAAGCTTTCACAATTACGCTCACTAAGAAAAGTAGTTTGTGCTCTTGCTCTCGATTAAGACATTGAATCACAGAAGTATCGCGCCGGAACTATCTTCCGGTAACATAATGATATGACTTTTTGATCAGATCTATGAATGGAGAGAGGTCAGAGGCTTTGTTGAAGAAGATGTACAAAACGTTCACATCCTTGAACCACTTAGTTTTCGTGTGTTCGGCCTTTATGCCTTCCATGCTAGGCTCAATGTCCAAATTGAACACAATGGCTACATCACCAGTCTCCCATGATGTGTATCCTACGTCTATCCAGAAAACATTGTTTCTTCCATGTTGATATGGAATGTAAAGCTTTCTAAATATCGGTTCAAGCTCAAGTTTTTCATTTTTGAGGATGATATCCAGTTGACCTTTCAGTGCTTTGGCAACATCGATTTTTCTCTTTGAGATCCCTTCTTTTTCGTATTTTTCCCAGTTCCATTCTTCTCTAGTAATAACCTTACCGCCAATCGAGGGTTTGCTCTGTGGCCTGTTGACTACAACAAACACGTCATTTTCAGTCTTGTATCTTGATAGTTCCACTGGTTCTATGTCAATGTTAAAATAATCCACAGCATCCAGCAATTCGCTCTTGAACTCTGGGGCGACCAAGATGATTTTTGGGTCGGCTTCCAAACTCTCTTCGATCTGCTTGTTGCTTTTTCCCATATTCTCAATTCTGGAAACAAATTCAGTGTTTGACAATGCCTTATGCTTAAGGGTATCAGGATACGACTTCACAAACTTGTAATAAAGAAGTACTTGCGGAATAATATCAAGTCCTGCTTTTTCATTCTTCAACTCAATTATCACTGGTCTTAAGTCAGCAAGATCTATCCCCCAAATATCTATTCTTCCATCATTTGGTATCTGTATTTGGTGGTTGATAAGAGCAACATCACCTAGGATCCTACCATTCTTCATTATGAAGTCTTCAAATTCTTTTGTCTCATCCAAGAACGGATAACTTTCCAGTTTTCCTACACGTCCTTTAGAGTCAATTTTATGCAGTTCAACCAAGCAGTTCGCACTCGAGACGTTGATCCGCGACACTAAAACCCCCTTGAACCCTATTATGTTTTTCCAGAGATCGAGGCTGGGTGCGCCTACTCTGTGACTAATCTAGCGTAATTGCCTAACAATATTCTAGACATCGATTTCTGCGACAAGTGGAATATGATCGCTGAGACTTCTAACAACGTCGTTGTTTAGCACATAACATGATTTGACGTTAGCTGCCAGATCATGGCTGACAAATAAGTGGTCATCTTGAAAGGGATATTTGCTGTTGCCTCGAAAGATGGTTTGTTCTTCATGCCCTTGCGCCATTTGATGGCAATCAAAGAATATGTTGTTCTTCAACTTTTCGAAAAAAGGGCCGTGTCCATGGCGTGGCCAGGCTTTTTCAGCGAGCCGTGCTGTGTTGAGGTCTCCTCCAACTGTGAAGGTGTTTCCAGTGACTGTTCCTTCAATGTTGTCAAATATCTCGTCAAGGTATGGAAAAACACGACCGTTCACTATCGGCGCATGTACACTAACAGCCAAGATACGCTTGGTTGGGGCGATCCTTATTGATGCTGCTACTCGGTTTGGATATTCTTCAGCTATTCTCAGTTCTTCGATCGGCATGTTTCGAGTATACAAAGCCGTTCCCCAATTCTGGTGTATCTCTCTGAACGATAGGTGTTCCTCGTTATGCAATTTAGGTGGGTTGACTTCTTGCAGCAAAGCCAAATCTGGCTTTATCTGATCTATCAGATATGTCCAAGCCGCATCATGAAGGGATCTGTGTTGCCAGAAGCCGAGATTCCACGTAATAACCTTCAAAACCGCTCTTCAACTCAGTCCTTTTGATATGCTTCTGAAATTCCATATGCCCAGATGCTAGATAATCCTTGTCACTCGGTAGCAGCTGGTTTGTTCTTGATCTCCGCGCGCTCTTGTACGCTAAAGCATATATTTTGAGATTGCACACTGCTCACTGAAGCAATCAAAGTGAGCGGTATTGACAAACTACTGGTTCGTAACCCACGATTTGCCCTCTTACAGAGGAGAGCCGAATAAAATTGGACGGGGAAAAGGTGGGGCAGAGAGAGATAGTGCTTTCAGGGCAATCCGCAGCGGGGACAGGATCATCTATTATGCACAAAAAAAGGTGATAACCGGAATTTTCAAAGTTGCCACAGACATGTATCTTTCTACGCGTAAAGTTTATGGTCAGGCCGCAAATAGCACATATGTATATGATCTTGAACCAATTTATCGATTACCCACGGAAAATCCCGTTGAAATAGATCCAGCAGACTACGGATTTGAACACAGACAAAGAACAGTTGTTAAATTGACACATGAGCAATACAAAGATATCGTATGTGACATTCTCGGGGTTAGTGAACCTCAGTTTGAGACAGGAGTCATCAGCCTGTTTTCAAGAATACATAGAGAATTAGGGTTCCCCTTCCTCAAGGTCTTGCGAGACAAGTTCCCTGACTGTATAGCACTTGATGATAAAGGAAAAGAGATCAGAATCGAGTTTGAGAAGAAATCATCAGAATTTCAAACGCACGGTCATGATCCAAAGAAATGTGATTACATAGTCTGTTGGGCAAACGACCTAGGGCATTTGGCTCCAGTCAAAGTAATTGAACTCAGGGAATTGATCTATGGGCATTGACACGTCCCTCCAATACATCGTCGCACAGACTTTAAACCCCTGTCGACAAGAATCTTCTGGTACCTAGACTTCTCGAGGCACAAGTGTTTTGTGACGAAGATTGATTGCATTATTGGGTTTCGTTTAGTTTCTCCAACAAGCCAAGATTCTTACACATTAGACGTGTGGGGGCTAGACAATACAATTTGATTTCAGGGACAATTTCGCAGTTGCCCTCTATTCGACCTGCCTTTTCTCGCGCATATTCTGGGGAGCTGCCTGACTTGATCTTGTCGTAGGCGTCCTTTTGAAAGGTGAGCACAACACCATTTGGACTTAAGTGCTTTTTGATCATGCTTTCGACGCGCTTTTTCTCTAATTCGGATATTCTCTCGAAAGCATTTCTTCCGAAGAGACGCTTTAATCCTGCAACTCCTGACCATTTGCCTGTCGCCGGGCTTGGCATCGAGTAGAACACGTCTAGATAGATCTGAAAAGGCGAAGTATAGCTGGTTCCCAGGAGTTTCTCTTTCCTCAGTTTGTTACGTATATTCAAGTCATCAACTTGTTCGTATATCTCGAATATTTTTGATTCTGCCAGGACTTTCCAAAAACGGTGTTCTTTACAATCCCTCTCGTATGAAAAGAACATTCCTTTCTTGACAGAATGGGGCGCTGGGTTTCCGAAAAGAAATAGAAGTGGAATTCTTTCCGGCCTTTTTTGTTTAGGATGTAAGCTCTCTGTCTGATAGACCAACAAATCATCCTTGATATCCTCGCACACTGTTCCTTCGTCATCACTGTTTCTAAACTCTGACAGTCTATCTTTGAATTCTTGAAAGTGATCTTTCATTAGTTCTCTTGCGTTGACAGAAACTTCAATTCCCTTATCGCTTTCTTTGAAATCCAACAAACCCCATTTCGTCAAGCAGCTGACCCACTTTGCGTATTTCCATTTTCCCAATATAAGCAGATAATACTGCTATTTGTCCTTGATACTGGGGCTTTTAATGAGGCAACTGTAAAGATAGCTTTGGATATCTGTCTCCGTCCAAATCATGAACTCGTTCTTTCTTTCTTTTTCCCACAGCTGATCTAAACATGATTGAATAGCAGCCCTAAAGAATCCTACATCTTTCTGGTTCACGCAGTCACCAAACTTGCGCTAAACCTTGACGTAACCTTTTCCTTTCTGCAGTTTCAATGTGAAGCTATGTTTGCCATTTCTTGTGTACTCTCTGAACCGTGTGCTGCAATTAGTGCATGAGAATGCTTGAACATTGAATATCCCATATTTCCAGTTCTTGCTGGGGTTTGTTATTTCTTTCTTACACTTTGGACATTTAGCCATGCTCTCATCTCGATCTCATAGTTACCGTCATTAGGTTAAAGCATTTTGCGCATGTACTTGATATTGATTGTGGAGATTCAAACCTTAAATTGCAGCTTCTCGTATCATTTAAGCAATACTTCAGCAGTGGCTTTAGAAGTATGAGCAAGAAATCTCTCTCTGAAGCAGATATTTGCACACAATTCATAACGCCAGCAATAATCGCAAGTGGCTGGGATTCAAAAAGCCAGATCAGACAAGAATTCCCATTTACGAATGGACGGATAATCGTCCAAGGCAACCGTGTCGAAAGGGGAGAAAGAAAACGGGCCGACTATATTCTATACTATAAAGGCAACATTCGAGTAGCCATCATTGAAGCAAAAGACAACAATCAAAGCGTAGGGGCTGGAATGCAGCAAGCTCTAGAGTACGGAGAAATCTTGGACATACCTTACATTTACAGTTCGAACGGAGACGCTTTCATTGAACACGACAGAACAGGAAGAGCTGAAGAGATTGAACGTGAAATTCCCTTAGAAGCATTTCCGAGTCCAGAAGAACTTTGGAAAAGATACAAAGAATGGAAGGGCATCGATGAAAAAGAGGAGCCAGCTCTAACGACAGAATATTATGCAGGAGAGAAGAAGCCAAGATATTATCAAGAGGTTGCCATTAATCGGACCGTTGAAGCAATATCAAAAGGTCAGAAAAGAGTCCTTTTGGTGATGGCCACTGGGACAGGAAAGACGTATGTTGCTTCCCAAATAATCTATAAACTATGGAAGGCAAAAGCAAAGAAGAGAATACTTTTCTTGGCGGATAGAAACATCCTGGTCGATCAGGCTCGCAACAACGATTTCAAGATTTTCAAGGGTGCCATGACCAAGATAACTAACAGAAAAGTGGACACTTCATATGAAGTCTACCTTGCTTTATATCAGGCTGTCACAGGAGTTGAGGAATGGAGAAACATTTACAGACAATTCTCAAGAGACTTTTTTGACTTAGTCATAGTTGACGAATGCCACAGAGGAAGCGCTGCTGTGAATTCAGCCTGGAGAGAAGTCTTAGAGTACTTTGAATCAGCCACTCAAATCGGCATGACAGCGACTCCCAGAGAAGATGCTGAAGTCTCTAACATAGAATATTTCGGAGAGCCCATTTACGTCTATTCTCTGAAGCAAGGTATTGAAGACGGATTTCTGGCCCCATACAGAGTCATTAGAATATCAATTGATAAAGACGTAGAAGGCTATAGGCCAGAAAAAGGAGAACTGGACAAATATGGATATAGAATCCCTGACAAGAAGTATGATGGCAAGGATTTCGATAGAGAATTAGTCATTGATGAACGAACAAAACTCGTTGCAAGAAAAGCAACAGAATTTCTAGCAAAAACAAACAGATTTGATAAGACAATAGTCTTCTGCGTCGATATAGAGCATGCAGAGCGGATGCGTCGAGCGCTTGTTAATGAAAACAAAGATCTCGTTATGAAGAACTCCAAATATATCGTCAGAATCACGGGTGATGATGAATATGGCAAAAAAGAACTTGACAATTTCATTGATCCCTCAGTCCATTATCCAGTTATCGTGACGACATCGAAACTGCTCAACACAGGAGTGGACGTTCAAACTTGCAAACTTGTTGTCTTGGACAGCAATATACAATCAATGACAGAGTTCAAGCAAATCATCGGGAGAGGCACAAGAATAAGAGAAGACTATGGAAAAACCTACTTTACCATAATGGATTTCAGGCAGGTGACCAACCTGTTTGCTGACCCCGAATTCGACGGAGAACCTGTTCAAAGTGAGGACTTCACTGGAGAGCAGACCCTAACGGTTAGTGAGCCGCGACCTCAAGTCGCACATGAAAAAGCAGAGCCAAAGAAATATTACGTCCAGGGAGTGGAAGTGAAAGTTCTAAACGAAAGAGTTCAGATGTTTGACAAAACTGGGCGGCTCATAACCCAGTCTCTCAGAGACTACACTAGACAAACTGCAAAAAGCAAATTCAGATCACTTGATGGTTTCCTGCAAAAGTGGAAAGAAGCCGACAAGAAAGCAGCCTTAATAGGGGAAATGAATGAACAAGGCATATTCCTGAATGAACTCCGGGAAGAAGTCGGAAAAGATTTCGACGATTTCGACTTAATATGCCATGTGGCTTTTGATCAAAAATTATACACAAGAAGAGAGCGTGCGAGTAGAGTTAGGAAAGACCGCTATTTCGAGAAGTATGGCGAAAAAGCAAGAGCGGTGATAAACGCTTTGCTTGACAAGTATTCAGACGAAGGCATCGAAAATATGGAGTCAATGACTATTTTGAAGGTTAACCCGTTCCCTGAGTTTGGAACACCAGTAGAAATAGTAGGGTTTTTTGGTGGGAAAGAAGAGTACTTAGATGCACTGCATGAAATTGAAAATCGTCTGTACTCGGTGACGTAGTATGATATCGGCAACGGTAAAATCAATTCAAGACATTATGCGCCAAGACGCCGGAGTAGACGGAGACGCTCAAAGAATATCTCAAATGGTCTGGATGATCTTTCTGAAAGTTTATGATGACAAGGAGAAAGAGTGGGAGCTGGAAAATGAAGAATACGAATCAGTAATCCCCGAAAAGTTTAGATGGCGAAATTGGGCAGCAAACAAAGAAGGCATAACCGGAGACGAACTCCTTGACTTTATCAATGAAATGTTCAGAACTTTGAAAGGACTCAATATTTCAAAAGAGGGCAACCCAAAGGGTTTCATAGTAAGAGAGGTCTTTGAAGACGCTTACAATTACATGAAACATGGAACTCTGATCAGGCAAGTTGTCAATAATAGGCTGTTCGAAGATTAATAAGACTTTTATATAGTCTTCGTGCAGTCATTATCTAGAAATTGGTGGGCCACTGTATGGTTTTGGAAGTTGAGGCTAAGATTGTGCAGAGCAAAAACGCGTATACTCAGTATTTGGTTATTCCATCTGTTATGGTTCAAGATTCTCAATATCCATTCAAAGCAGGGGATATGGTCAAGATAGTGATAGACACGCACCGAAACGTACTCATGATAAGGCCTGCACCGGAAACAAAAGTGAAGGTATCGCCTGATGGTACGCATGTGAGGGGGAAGAAAATAGTAGTTGAAAAGTGACTGTTTTCTTCGATGTTTTGAGGTTAGGGTCAGAAATGTCATTTTGTTGAAAGGCCTTAGAAGACCACGAACATGAGTGCAAATAATTACAAAATAGACAAATTCGAGAACGGCAATTTCTGGGAATTGTATAAGGATCTGGAGCGACAATTCGCAGATTTTCTCGATTATGTTCCTTACTTAGAGGGAAATGAGAACACGTATTCTTTTAGATTAGCGAATTTGATTTCCGGATTAGGTGGTCATGTAGATTCCACATTTAAAGAAATGGCTCGTTATCCAAAATTCTGTGATAATGAAGAATGTGAAGAAATTCTCACATTAATAGGGAAATCCGAAAACAGTGTTGAGCAAGGAAGAGCCCCGATAACTATTCCGATAAGACTTCTTTTGAAAGCGTTCGAAAAAGAATATCAACTTACAAAGAAAAGAGTCATATTCAAACGTCTGCCTGAAAGAGAAGAAATCTTGCCTTTCGATTCAATGCCAAGGTCGAAGTATCTGGTTTTGGGAGATGGTAGACGAAGATACGAAATTCATGGTTGCTTCGCATATTTCAAACACCAGAACTTTCGAGGATACTGTTGCGATATTCCAAAAAGGACTCAATCAGAGCAAAGTAAGACCGAAAGCAGTTTTCGTAGATGGCAGTATGGTCTATAGTAGTGCTTTCAACAAAGTATTCTACACGATGCGAAAGGATACAAGACCTGAGCTAGTTCAGAGAGTTGGGATACGAGCGAGAGAGACAAATGACATAGTTGAGAGATTACATGGTACGCTGAAAGATAGAACGAGACCGATGAGAGGACTGAAAGCGTTTGAGTCAACAAAACTACTGCTTGAAGGTTACTCAGTCTACTATAACTGCGTAAGACCTCACCAAAGTCTCGATGGAAAAACACCAGCGAAAGCAGCAAGAATGAACGTGCCTAACAACTGGAAAGGGTTGATTGACGAAGCTACAAAGAGAGAAGCTACTCTCTTAGTCAATGCTGTGAGAACGAGAGAAGAAGAACAGGGAATGAAGGTGATAAGTAAGTGAAGAAAATCCTAGTAAGTTTACCTGATGGAATAGTCGAAATCTTGGACAAGGAACTAATAGGAAAGGTCGGGCAAACTCGATCTGACACTCTCCGCACAATGATCTTGAACTGGATGTCAGATCAAGGCTACCTTTCGAAAGGTGGAAAACATGAAGAAAACCAAGGTTAAGCGAGAACCCGCTGAAGAAATAGACCTTCTAGACACGATGCTTGCTAGTCTTGTCGAGTTGCTAGAAGAGAAAGGCATCTTAACACAAGAGGAATATGAAAAGCGAATCATGGAAAAAGTAAAAATCAAGTAGATTCTAGTGACAGTCTCCAAGGTATATAATAGACAAGCCTACATTTCGGACAACCCATTAAGCGTGTGGACATGACGCTATGCCCCCTCGGTTGTTCCAAAGACCAACCAATGTCCACAAGCTCTATATTGCATTCCTTGCAGATTGCTTCAGAAAGCCATATCTCGTTTAGAGTTTTCGAGAGACACTTAGAGCAGATTGGTGTATCGCCCTCCATATTAGCTTGTTTCTGTTTTATTCTTAATTGAACTTTTTCAGGAAGTTGATTGAGCTTAACCGATTGCCCTTCAAAGCCCTCTTTTTCGCAGCGGTCATAATACGCCTTAATTGGTTCTTCGGAGTCAGGAGGAGGGTAGACCCAACTATTACACAATCCACAATAGCGATAGGACATCAGATTTGCCTATTTTTCTATGACAAATGTTGTATTTCTTCCTATCGGAGAAGAAACAAAGTTTGGAAACGGCATAAAGGAAGCTCATGACAAATAACTTAACAGTACCCGAGGTTCAACAATAATCAATATCACTCCATCCCGGATAAGTAGACAGTATCCAGCAGGCCAAACATTAAATGGGAAAAAGCTTACGGTCACAGTCAAAGGATCGAAGGAAAAGACAAATTCTTTTCCTTTCTCCGTTGCCTTTCCCCTTCGTCCTTGATTCCTTTCTCCCTTCTCCTAAGGATGGAACGTTTAAAAACCTAAATATCGCTTGTAGAAGACTGTTATACAAGAATCCTCTGCATGCATCCACCATCAATGTTTTGCTTCTTCGATTGACTGGGTTGTTTGCAGAGCTGTCATTTTTCAATCATTAGTCATAGCTCACAAGAATCGATTGAATTGCTCTACATCAGATGTAGTCTATATTTTCAAGTTTTAATTCTCTGACGTTACAAGTTCCGCTATATCTTGGACGGTTTCCTTTGACAATTTCACTATCTCTGCTGCATTCGTGGCATTCTTACGCTCCTCTTTCGTCTTGGCGAATATTTTGGCAACTAGGGTCACAACTTCAAAGGGTTTAAATGCTAGATCTACTGTCGCCCTTGCTTCGCTTTTCCTAGTCATCAAATCACTTGTTTGTTACTCATTCTTAACCCATACACTTTGTATTAGTAATAGAACGGTCATGCATCATAAGGATTTCTTGTAAGGGAGATCTGGCACGCCACAAGTTCGCCCCTTGCCGTGGAGATGTCTCTGCATTCCAGCGTAACCTTGTCTCCTGGCCGCTGTACGCTCAAGAGAAATTCGAGTTCCTCACGTATTGTTGCCACAGCGCCATATTGGCTCTCGCTTGTCACTTGAATTCTCTTCCCCTTCGCGTATTCACCGTTGTCAATTTTTATCCATGAAGGGCTTGAAACCTTCACTATACCACCTAGCGTAACGTATCGGCTACACCATGTATTTAAGAACTCTTGCAGAGTCCTTGTTTACCGGCTTGAAATTAGTCTAGTGTCTTTGTCAGAATTCTGTCAATTCCGGCATGTTCATTGTGGTAGCATGGTCTGCGAAACGATTTATCTTTCAGCATTATGCACGCCGTTTGCGGTAACAGGGCATTTTAGCCTGCCTTGGCCTTTGTCTAGGTTGTTTTTCCATTGCAAAGGACGCAAATTGGAGAGGCCATCACCACCATTTGGGTCAATATGGTCGATTTCCCAACCATATTCTGATTCTCTACTACCGTGCAGTCTTCTATTAATCCACGCACCGCATTCATCTTTTCTCCACACATTCGGATCATTGTTGCTGTCAACATAGCCCTTCTCCCAAACTTTTTGAACCGTCTCTTCACTGAAGCTCAAACTCATCTTTTCCCTAATCACCTCCATGGATTTTTGGAATTCATAGCCACGGAACCAGTGCACTTTTCTCCAATACACTCAAGCTAGCGCCGCGGATTTAACAGCACTGCTCAAAACGATTTTGTTCAGTCTGGCCTCCAGCAAGCACGAAAAATTAATGAGCACCTTCAATGTAGTATGTTTTGCGTGGAACAGTTGTCTCATTTCGAACACGTTCAAAAGGTTCTTGGTGGTTGTCGGATAACGATATTTGATGAGGCCCGCAAGACGTTGGGGATAAAAGAAGGCGATTTTGTAATTCTTGAGCTAAAAGACGGCAGCCTAACAGTTATTCCTGCAGAAGTGAAACCGAAGAAGAACAGTGCAAGAAAAGTGGAAAAAGACAACCTTCCTGGTCAGCGT